>Ga0181534_10000306_pt1 | contig 35403 bp, 29 predicted proteins | sample PEATcosm2014_Bin_37_FD_119758 | JGI IMG/M metagenome (GOLD analysis project Ga0181534, IMG submission 119758) | Peatland microbial communities from MTU Mesocosm Facility, Houghton, MI, USA - PEATcosm2014_Bin17_10_metaG | ecosystem: Environmental > Terrestrial > Soil > Wetlands > Peat | place...
ATCAAAGGCGAGTTGTCTGGAAGTGAAGACCTTTTTCTCGACGGCGAAGTCGAGGGCAACATCGATCTGCGCAATCATAACCTCGTGATCGGGCCGAATGGCCGCGTGCGCGCCAACGTCCACGCCAAGGACATCGTGGTTCACGGAAAAGTGGACGGCAACCTGAACGGCGTGGACAAGGTGGAGCTCAAGAAATCCGCAGTGCTCAACGGCGACATCAGCACGCAGCGCATCGTCATCGAGGACGGAGCGTTCTTCAAAGGCTCCATCGATATCCGCAAGGTTGAAACCAAGGCCGAGCCCGCGCGTCCCGCTGCGGCGCAGTCCGTGGTGACCTACACCTCTTCGGCTGCGGGCGCGCCGGTGGCAAGCGCCGCAGCGGCGGCGGAAAAGAAGTAGAATGAACAGATAGGGTCCGGGGCGTGTGAGCGTCCCGGAGCCAATCTCCCAACCTGGCAAGGTCTCCTTTGGGTTTCTTTCGCAATATGTTCGGCGGCAGCACGGAGCCACCGTCTTCTCCCGGCGAGGCTGTGCGAATTCCGCGGCGTTCGACTGGCTTCAACCAATTCACGCGCGCCATCCTGCGTCCTGATGGGCAGAAGGTTCTCGACCTCGGTTCCACCTCCAGCAGCAACATCAACTTCATCACCGGCCTGGGACACAAGGCCTACAACGAAGACGTGCTGATGGAGGCCAACGCCGAACGCCTGATCATTCCCGGTCCCGAGGCGGGCAGCACAACGGTGGACGTGGAGCGCTTTCTCGCCGAAGATTTGCAGTATGAGCCGGAGACCTTTGACGCCGTGCTGATGTGGGATGTCTGCGATTACCTGCCGGAACTCCTGGTAAAGCCGGTGGTGGAGCGCATCTACCGCATCACCAAGCCGCGCGGTGCGCTGCTGGCTTTCTTCCACACCCGCGAGGCCGGAGCCGAAGCAACCTACTACCGCTTCCACATCAAGAACGAGGAACTGCTGGAGCTGCAGCAGGGACCGCACTTCCAGTTGCAGCGCGCCTTCCAGAACCGCCACATTGAAAATCTCTTCCACGATTACAACTCGATCAAATTCTTCCTCGGCAAAGAAAACATAAGAGAAGTGCTGCTGGTAAGGTAGTCGCGGCTCACTTTCTACACATGGACCCAGCCAGTTCCAGGAGTCGATCCACGCCGACCGGCTCTTCTTTCAGCATGGGAACGACCGCATAACGCTTTGAGTGCTGTGAAGCAACGGCGTCAATCTCCCGCAGCTCGTTGTGTGCTCGCTGCCGCAGAAGCGGCGAGCGTGGCGACGCGGCGGCCACACTGTTGTTGACAATCCACGCCCACGGCTCAATGCCGGCACGGCGCAGATCGGCTTGCAGATTGGCGGCTTCCAGCACGGGAGTTGTTTCCGCCAGCGTTACCAGCAACACCTTCGTCTGCTTCGGATCCTGCAATTGCATCATCGGAGTTACGAAGTGCGAGCCCGCGCTGTCGGCGTGCCGCGCGACCTCGCGGTGATAGGCTCCGGTAGCGTCCAGCAGCAGCAGAGTGTGGCCGGTGGGCGCCGTGTCCATCACCACAAACTTCTTGCCCGCCTCGCGAATGATGCGCGAGAAGGCCTGGAACACCGCGATCTCTTCGGTGCATGGAGAGCGCAGGTCTTCCTCCAGCAACGCCCGGCCTTCGGCGTCAAGATGAGCGCCCTTGGTTTCCAGCACATTCTTCCGGTAGCGCGCGGTCTCGGCCTGCGGATCAATGCGGCTCACCGTGAGGTTGTCGAGCGAACCCTCCAAGGTCTCGGTGAGATGAGCCGCTGGGTCCGACGTTGTGAGGTGAACGGGAAGACCCCGGTGCGCCAGTTCAACCGCTACGGCAGCCGCCAGCGTGGTCTTGCCGACGCCGCCTTTGCCCATCAACATCACCAGGCCGTGCCCATCGACGGCAATGTCATCCACTAACTCTGAAAGGCTGGGAGCCTCCAGCTTGATGCGCTGTTCGTCGACAGCGGCCACCGGAACGGTGTCGTTCGTCAGCAACTGCCGCAGGGCCTTCAGCCCTACCAGATTGAATGCCTTGAGTGCAACGGTATCGCACGGCAGAGCCTTGAGCACGGCAGGAATTGCGGACAACGCCGCCTGCTCGCGTTCGCAGATCGCGGCAGCAAGCGGATCGCTTACGGCTTCCGTCGGCGGCAACACACCGTTGATGACAAGAGACTGTTGCGAGAGTCCGATGGCAGCCAGTTCTTCATGCGTGCGCGCGACCTCGCGGAGAGTCGCCTGTTGCGCGCGAGCCACTAAAATCAGGCGCGTCCGCACGGGGTCGCCCAGGGCTTCCAGAGCAGCCTTGTACTGAGCGTGTTGTTTTTCCAGACCAGCCAGCGGGCCAAGGCACGAGGCATCGCCCTTGCCTTCATCCAGAAAACCGCTCCAGGCTCCGGGCAGTTGCAGCAGGCGGATGGTGTGTCCGGTCGGAGCCGTGTCGAAGATGATGTGGTCATAACCGGCGGTCAAAGCCGAATCGGTCAGCAGTTCCGTGAATTCGTCGAACGCTGCGATCTCCGTGGTGCAAGCTCCGGAGAGCTGTTCCTCGATGCCTTTGACCACCGCTTCCGGAAGCACGCCACGCACGGGGCCCACGATGCGGTCACGGTAGGCCTGCGCCGCCGCCTGCGGGTCAATCTCCAGCGCAGACAGATTGGGCACGGCTGGAATGCGCGTGATTTGATTGCCGATGGTGACGCCGAAAACCTGGCCCACGTTCGAGGCGGGATCGGTACTCACCAGCAGGACGCGCGAGCCGGCTTCCGCAAGCGTGATGGCGGTTGCGCAGGCAATCGAAGTCTTGCCGACGCCGCCTTTGCCGGTAAAGAAGAGGAAGCGCGGAGGCTGTTCGAGGAACTTCACGGTTGTCATCTCCAGTTCAACAGCAACTGCCGCCAGAGCAGCAGCTCTTGACGGTTTTCAAGGGGTTCGATTGTTCGATCTCAGCCCAGCGGGCCAACTCGGCGCGGTTCGGGTAGCGGCCGGCTAAAGCCACCTGGCCGTCCACCAGAATGAGCGGCAAGGCATCAGGGCCGGAACGCTCCAGAAACGCCTTGGCAATCGAATTCTCGGCGAAGGCCATCGGCTGCTGGGCAAGGTTGAAGCGCTCAATCTTCGCTCCGTTTTGTTTGGCCCAATCCACGTCAGCCGAGAAGCTGACGAGGTTCTGATCAACATCAACACCGCATACTCCCGTGCTGCAACACAGCGCCGGATCAAACACTTGAATGGTCTTCATTCCATGCTCTCCTTTGAAACTTGAAACCTACGAACTGTGAACCTTTCGTTTACGAGCCAACTTCGCCGATGCGATCCAGTTCCTGCTTCAGGCGCGCCGGGTCGTTCGTTAACTCAGAGAGGGGCAGCGCGAACAAGGCCTCGATGCGAGTGCGTAAAACGCGGTAGGCGGCCATGAACGCAGCATCGATCTCCTCGTCCGTGCCGGTGGCGTGCGCCGGATCGTCAACTCCCCAGTGGCTTCGCAGCACCGGCCCCAGGTATGCCGGGCAGGTTTCACCAGCGGCGTTGGAGCAGACGGTGATCACCACATCGGGAGTCAGCGGCAGGTGATCCCATGTCTTGCTGTGATATCCCGCGGTCGCAATGCCTTGGCGCGCCAGCAAGGCCAGCGAGCGTGGATGCGCCTGCCCCGTCGGCTTGCTGCCGGCGCTCATGGCCTTCCATCCGGTGGGCGCAAGGTGGTTAAAGACGGCTTCCGCGAGGATGGAGCGGCAGGAATTGCCGGTACAGAGGAATAGGACATTCATCGCTTGCGCTCCAATGAAATTGAGGAAAGAGCGGGAAGCACGGCCTCACAGCACTCGGAAGAAGCGCGCAAGTCTTTGCACTTTTCCGGGTGGCCGGCGCAACACTCTTCGGTGAGGTAAGCAATCAGGTCGAGCATCAATGGAATGTTCGCCCGGTAGCGCTGGAAGCGGCCCTCCTGCTCCACTGTCACCAGGCGCGTGTGGGTCAGCGCCTTCAAGTGGAAGGAAAGATTCGTCGGAGGCAGGTCCAGCTTCGACGCGATTTCACCTGCCACGATGCCATCCGGACCTTCTTTCACCAGCAGCTTGTACACATCCAGCCGCACGCCTGAGGAGAGGGACTCAAAAATGGAGAGCGCGGTATTTCTTTTCATGTTTCAACTATACAACAACTATTGAAATAATAAAAGACCAAACCTGCTGACGGCGGGTGCCCCATCCTAGCCGGGTGCCGGGTGCCCCATCCTAGCCTTCTTTTGGCTAGGGTGGGGTCGTTGACCTTGCCTTTGTTCTTAACCCGCGTAACCTGCGCAACCTTGAGACGCAAGTCGTCATCCCAGCCGAGCTGGGCCAATCCCTCCCGAACCCTGTCAACCCCCTTTTCTTGTCCCGCTTCTTCCAACCCGCTGATTCCGCGCCACATAGACTTTCGCCTCTCCTGAGGGGATCACCCCCTCCTCTTTGCTATCCTGAATATAGAGGCAAATAAAAGCAGGGATAACCTCCCTGTTTTCAAATTTTTGCCGGGAAATATAGGGGGGGAGGGGGTATACCGCGCCAGGTGCGCGGTTTTCCATTTTATGAGCAACGAAAAAAAGCACTGCGCGCACGTTCTTGCCAACGGACAGATTTGCGAGGCAATTCCCATGCGCGACTCACACTACTGTTACTGGCACCACAAGGCGCGCGCCCGTCGCCGCCGTTCTGAGCGCATCGGCGGTCCCATCAGCATGGAGGCCAACACCGGACTCGACCTGCCCTTGCTCGAGGATGCAAACGCCATCCAGGTCGCAATTCAGGAGGTGATGCAGGCCATTCTTGACCGCCGCATTGACGCCAAGCGCGCCGGACTTCTCCTCTACTCGCTCCAGCTCGCAAGCTCGAACATTCAAAAGCTGCAACCCATCCCCTTTGAATCAGAGCCGCGCATCGCCGAAGTCGGCGAAGACGACCAGGAAGTATTCAACGACACCGTCGCCCCCGACGACGAGGAGCTCTGTGACGGCGAATGCGAGGATTGCGCCGAGCAGGAGTGCGATGACCGCAGCGATGCGGTTGCCAAACCAACTGTCCCGCGCAAGCCGCCAAAGCCCGCAGTCCGGCCACCGAAATCCAGAACGGAGCAGGCCTGATCCGTCGACGCCTGCCTCCCATTTGCCAGAGCGGCGGACTTTGCCTATGCTTTGTGCGTGAAACTCTGCTCACCTCAGCTTCGCGCCTTGTTGCTTCCGTTGCTCCTTAGCCTTCTCCTCTGCACCGCGTGCCGCGCTCCGGTCGAGCTTCCCGGGCCCTCCGTTCAGCAGTATGCAGCCGAGGGCGGCGTCACGGTCATGGATGTGCGCTTCCCTGTTCCGGCCATTGGCAGCCTGCTCTGGTATCGCGCCGTGCTTCCTTCGGCTGCGCCGGGCGAGCGGCTTCCGGTTCTGTACCTGCTGCATGGGGCGCAGAGCAATCCGGCTGAGTTGGAGCAGCGCGCCGCGGTCATCAAGCTGGCCGCCGCCGAGCGGCTGATCGTCATCATGCCCGAGGGCCGCAACTCGTACTACACAAACGCCAGGTTGCGCCGCCGCGCGCGCTGGGAAGACGCGATGACCCAGGACCTGCTGCGGGATGTCGAGAGCCGCTTCGCCGTGCTGCCGGGGCGCGAGCACCGAGGCATCGCCGGACTCTCGATGGGAGGTTATGGAGCCGTCAAACTGGCGCTCAAGCATCCGGAGCTTTACGGCTTTGCGGGAAGCATGAGCGGTGCATTCGACGTTACGCGGCGTCCGGCGAGCCTGAAGCGCTGGGAACAGACCCTGCGGCTGTGGAGAATCTTTGGAGCGCGGCAGAGCCGCCGTGAGGACGAGGACATCTTCGCCCTGCTGGCGCGCACGCAGGGACTGCAATCGGTTGCGTGGTTCCAGTCCTGCGGCATGCGCGACCCGCTCTACCCGGTGAACGCCCGCTTCACCCGCGAGATGCACGCGCGTAGCGTTCCATTCGATGCGGTGACCACGCCGGGCTTCCACGACTGGCTGACCTGGGAGACGACGATGCCGCAACTGTTCAAGAGCGCGGGCGAGAGCCTGCGGTAAGCGCTGTCCTGCGCGGAGTCGCACAGACGCTCTTGAAGCCTCCTACACCTGCTCCAGCTTGGCCGTGAAGTGACGCAGGAACGGGGGTTCGTAGGTCAGGCGCAGGCCGCGGATCTGGTCGCGGTGCTGCCAGACCTCGGTGATGACCTCGATGACGTAGTCGATGTGGCTCTGCGTGTAGGTGCGGCGGGGAATCGCCAGCCGCACGAGGTCCATTTTGGCGGCCTTGCCGAACATCAGCCCGCCGATCTCGACGGAGCGGATGCCGCCTTCGAGGTAGAGTTCGGCCGCCAGGGCGACGCCGGGAAACTGGCTGAGAGGAATGTGTGGCAGGAAGCCGCGCGCGTCTAGGTACACGGCATGGCCTCCGGGCGGCATGACAATGGGGATTCCCTCTTCGGCGAGGTGATTGCCGAGGTAGGCCGTGGAGGCGATGCGGTAGCGGAGGTAGTCCTCGTCACAGGCCTCCTGCAAGCCCACGGCGATGGCCTCCAGGTCGCGCCCGGCGAGGCCTCCGTAGGTGGGGTAGCCCTCGGTGAGGATCAGCAGATCCTTTTCCTGTTGCGCAAGAATGTCGTTGTTGGTGCAGAGAAATCCGCCGATGTTGGCCATGCCGTCCTTCTTGGCGCTCATGGTGCAGCCGTCGCCGAGCGCGAACATCTCCTGCGCGATCTGCTTGGGCGTGCGGTTCTCATAGCCATGCTCGCGGAGCTTGATGAAGTAGGAGTTCTCGGCGAAGCGGCAGGCGTCAAAGTAGAGCGGGATGCCGTGGCTGTGGCAGAGTTCGCTGACCGCGCGTGCATTGGCCATGGACACAGGCTGTCCGCCGCCGGAGTTGTTGGTGATGGTAAGCATGACGAGCGGAATGCGCTTTGGCCCTACGCGGGAGATGGTCTCGGCCAGGGCGGAGACATCCATATTGCCCTTGAAGGGATGGATGAGCCCCGGCTGCTTGCCCTCGGGGATGACCAGGTCGAGGGCTTCGGCGCCGGTGGCCTCGACGTTGGCGCGGGTGGTATCGAAGTGGGTGTTGTTGGGTACGACGTCACCCGGCTTGAGGATGGTGGAGAAGAGGATGCGCTCGGCGGCCCGGCCCTGGTGAGTGGGAATGACGTGCTTGTACCCGAAGATGCTCTGCACGGAGTCGCGGAAGCGGATGTAGCTTCGGCTCCCCGCGTAGCTCTCATCGCCCTCCATGATGGCACCCCACTGGTAGATGGACATGGCCCCGGTGCCCGAGTCGGTGAGGAGGTCGATAAGGACATCGTCGGCGGGAAGAAGGAAGAGGTTGTAGTGCGCGGCCTGCAGGAAGCGTTCACGGTCGGCGCGCTGGGTCCAGCGGATGGGCTCGACGCTCTTGATGCGGAAGGGTTCGATAATGGTACGGATGGGCATGGGGGCTCCTTGGAGGGGAACCGGATATTGTAGTGCGGCGGCGGTGTTTCGCGAGAAGAAAGCCGAAGAATGGTTCTACTTTCGCGAAACCACGCCTCCGCTAACGGCAACGAAAGAGCCCGCAACCTTTGGAGGCTGCGGGCTGAAGTAAGCGACGGCTTGATAGCTACTCTTTGAATTCAAAGACTGCCACGCAGGGTTCCGTGCCCTCGAAGTGGGCTTTCTTGACGGCGTCCTGTGCGGCGACGGCCAGCACCGGGTTTCCGCCGAGAATTCTAGCCTCGCGGACAGTGCCGCCCGGGCTGAGCTGGAGATGGAGACGCACCACGCCGGAGATCTTCATGCGGCGGGCGAGCTCGGGATAGACGACCTTGATCTCGCCTCCCTTGCTCTTGCAGACGGATTCCTGAGCAAAGGCGTAGGAAGTGCAGAGCAGGAGGGCCGCAATTAGGGACCAGAGAGCCTTTCGCTGCATCTTCCCCGATGATGTGGCCGAGATCGTCATGAGTTCGCGTATTCAGCTCTTAGTATCTCTGCTTAATACGTCGAAATCAACGGCGCGGGAGTTACTTTGGACCCAATACCAGTGAATAGCGCTCTTGACTCTGCCTGCCTCTACTCGGTGATGACTCCGCACGCGACGCGATCACCAGCGTTGCCGGCGGGATCGCTCATCATGTCGTCAGCCTTGGCGTGGATTACGAGCGCCGTGCCGCCATTGCTGAGGAGCGAGTTGGGCTTGCCGGGTTCGAGGACGACGCGGTCGTTGTGAACCGTGAGGATGGCCGTTCCGTCAGCGCCCACAGTGAAGTTCTGCATATCTCCAGCGTGTGGACCGGCGGGGTTCTTGAGGCCGTGGTGGGCTCCGGTGGGATTGAAATGTCCGCCAGCAGACTTGAAATCAGGGGCTACGCAGCTTGCAGTCTGATGAAAGTGGAGGGCGTGCTCGCCCGGGGTGAGGCCCTTGAGGTTGAGATGGATACGTACACCGAGCGGTTCCTCGACGATGATCGCGGTGCCGACTTCGGCTCCCTTGGCGTCGCTGAGGGTAACAACCTTGGATGACTTCTTGTGATGGGAAAAGGCGAAGGCTCCCGCACTCATCAAGACAACGGCGAGGGAGACACAGATCCAGATGCGTTTGTTCATGGGTAGTCCTTTCGATTGCATATCTCTCACAGTTCACCGGAGAGCAGCGCCAGGTACTGAGCCTCGGTGAGTGGAACGACCGAGAGGCGGCCCTGGAGCAACAGCGGCGAGTCCGTAAACAATGTACTCCGTTTGATGCCGGTAAGCGGCACGGGGTGCGCAAGCGGCTTTCCGGCGGCAATCCTTACAAGCGGAATCTTGGGATCAGCGGCATCGACGGAGAGCACGCGGGCGGTCCCGACGGCGGTGCGCTCGTCACCGGTGTGGTAGACGATGAGTTTGTCGCCCTTGTGCATCTCGCGCAGGTGCTTGACGGCCGCCGGGTTGGTGACGCCGTCCCAGATGGTTTCACGATCCTGCTGGAGTTGCTGGAAGGAATAAACGGTGGCTTCGGTTTTGAGCAGGTAGTACATGAGGAAGATTTGTAGCACAGCTTGCATTGGAAAGGACAATTGAAGATTCTTAAATCATCTATGACCGACCATGAGATTTCCCCAGACCGGATTCGTGAGAGGGTGATGGCGATCCCTTCGATGCAGACATTTGGCTACCGAATTGAGGAACTAAGCGAGGGGCGTGCCGTGATGGTTGCACCCTACGAGACGAAGCTGGACGGCATCTTCGGATGCTTCCACGGAGGGCTGCTGGCAATGCTGGCGGATTCGACGGGCGGCACCGCCGCGCTTACCCTCACCGGAGCAGATTCCTCCACGGCGACTACGGACTTGAGCATCCGCTTCCTTGCACCCTGCCGGACCGATGCAAGGGCGACGGCGAAGATCATAAAGGCAGGACGAAGCCTGGTGATCGCCGAGATTAACATCCACGACATGGATGGATTGCACGTGGCAGTGAGCCAGGCGAGCTACATACGGCTGCGCAAGAAAAAGTGAGCGTGTGAGTTTGGGGAGTGTGAGCGCCCTTGGATTCGCGCTTGAATGCGCGGCTTAGGCCGTTTCCAGCTCTTCTTCCAGCAGTTGCTTGTCGTGCAGGTCGGTGTAGTAGCCGTTGAGCGCGAGGAGTTCGTCGTGGGTTCCGTACTCGACGATCTGGCCGTGGTGCAGGACGGCAATGCGGTCGGCGTTGCGCACGGTGGAGACGCGGTGCGAGATGAAGATCGTGGTGCGTCCCTTCATTACCTCGCGAAGACCGTTGAGGATGTGATCCTCGGTGTGAGTGTCGACGCTGGCGAGAGCATCATCGAGGACGAGGATGCGGGGCTCGCGGATGACCGCCCGGGCGATGGCGACGCGCTGCTTCTGTCCTCCGGAGAGAGTGAGTCCGCGCTCGCCGACCATGGTCCGGTACTTTTCGGGAAAGCCCTCTACGTCTTCGGCAATGCGTGCGATCGCGGCGGCGCGATGGATCTGCTCGTCGGTTGCATCCTCGACGCCGAAGGCGATGTTGTCACGGACGCTGGCGCTGAAGAGGAATGTCTCCTGGGGAACGAAGCCGATCTGGCGGCGAAGCGTCTCCAGCGAGTACTCGCGGATGGGGCGACCGTCGATGAATACCGATCCCGGCGCGGCGTCGGCAATGCGGGGAATGAGCGAGACGAGAGTGGATTTGCCGGAGCCTGTGGGGCCGACGATGGCAAGGCTGGAACCGGCGGGAACTTTCAGGTTCACATGGCTCAATACGGTTGATCCGGCCTCGACGGAGGAGGACAGCGCGGTGACTCCGGTGGCGGACTCGACGAGCTTGGACTGGTGATGGTAAGCGAAGCTGAGGTCGCGGAACTCGATCTCGCCGCGGATTACGGTGCCGGCGGGCACGGAGACGAGCGCCGGGTCGTCGGCGATGGTGGGCTGCTGGCGGAGAATCTCGTCGATGCGCCCCATGGACGCCGTGCCGCGCTGGAAGATGTTGATGACCCATCCGAGGGCGATGATGGGCCAGGTGAGCTGGATCATGTAGGTGGTGAAGGCGACAAAGCCGCCAACGGAGATGCGGTGTTGCAGCACCTCCTGTCCTCCGACCCAGAGGACGATGACCAGCGCGAGGCCGAGCATCATCTCCAGGGTGGGCCACAGCATCCCCATCAGCCGGGCCAGGGGCAGGGAGCGGTTGATGTAGTCGATGTTCTCGCGCTCGAAGAGAGCGATTTCAGCGTCTTCCTGGGCGTAGGCGCGGATGAGGCGCGCGCCGGAGAAGTTCTCCTGGGCGCGGGCGCTGATGTCACTGAACTTGGCCTGGATGCGCTCGAAGCGCTCGTGAATGCGGGTGCCGAAGTACTGCACGATGATGCTGGCAATGGGCAGCGGCAGGAAGGCCCAGAGCGTGAGCTTGGGGCTGATGCGCGACATGAAGATGAGCGCGCCGGTGGTGAAGACCACGGTGTTGGCCGAGTACATGATGGCCGGGCCGAGCAGCATGCGGACGGCATTGAGGTCGTTGGTAGCCCGGGCCATGATGTCCCCGGTGCGGGTACGCTGGTAGAAGCCGAAGTCAAGCGCTTCCAGGTGGCGGAAGAGATCGTTGCGAAGGTCGAACTCGATCTCACGCGAGATGCCGATGACGATCCAGCGGGTAAGGAACTGGAAGACTCCCTTGCCGGCGGCGACGGCGACGAGGAGCCAGCACCAGGTGAGGAGTTTGCCGTGAGTGACGCCCTGGTTGAGATCGTCAATGATGCGCTTGATGAGAAGCGGGCTGAGAATCCAGATGCCGTTGTTGCAGAAGACGGCGATGGTTCCGGCCAGGAAACCCTTCCAGTAGCGCTTCATGTAGGGGAGCAGGGGCCGGAACTTGGAGGGTTGCAAGGGCAGTCACCTATCACGACAGATGCGATATAGATGCGATTGTAGCAGCGGTGGTCGCAGGGGAGGGTGGGTGCTGATGGCTGAGGTGGCTCGCCACTAGCTCATAAAAGCACTTCCGCGCGGCAGGCGAGTATTCATAGCTGAATTGATTTGCTAGGTCTTCACAATCTGGACAAGCGTACGGGGTGAGGTGGTCGAGCAGGTTGTTGTTCAATTGGATTCCTCCATTAAGGAAAAACAATTGAACGGACGGACCAAAAGTACGATTCAGTTCCTGCGCCTGTCAACCCGAGCAGCTCTCTGAATTGTGGAAAACAGTGACGAGAATTTCTTAGTCAACTCTACGATTTAGTCGTCTTCCGAATAATGAGAGTTGGACTTGCGGATCGCGCTATGTCGGCACCTTGAGCAAGAGGTATCCGCCGAGGAATCCGAAGATGAGGTCGGGGGCCCAGGCGGCCATCGCCGCGGGCAACTGGTTGGCGTTGCCCATGGCCTCGAAGAGTCCGGCAGCAACGAAGTAGATGATGGCCACGCTGAGGGCGACGGCGATTCCGGTGAGAGCACCCTTGCGTCCGGCGGAGAGCGAGAAGGGAACCGCCAGGATAGCCATGATGAGGGTGATCATGGGGTAGGCGAATTTCTTCTGGAGCTGCACCCGGAGGCGAACCACGTCAAAGCCGCTCTGTTGAAGGTCGGCGATATAGCGGCGCAGTTCCTGGTAATTCATCTCGGAGCTTTGGCGGACTTCCTTCTTGAAGTAGCCGGGCGATTCGATCAGCGTGGGGAAGGTGCTGGCGTCGAACTCGTGGAAGCTCTGGATGGCCGAACCGCGGAAGGTGCGCTCCCATCCCTGCTCGAAGATCCACTTGTTCAACTCCGGAGACCAGTGGGCGCGGGAGGCGTGGACGCGCGCGGTCAACTCAAAGGTGTTGGGATCGAACTCGAAGGCGGTGATGTTGGCGAAGGCGTTCTGGTCGGGATCGAAGAACTCGTAATAGTAGATGGTGTTGTGCTCGCCGAAGATCCACTTGCGGTCAGGGCGGAGATAGGTCTGCGCCGGCTTGCCCTTGATCTGGTTGCGGAGCGTTTCCTGCCGCTGATTGGCCGTGGGAATATAGAACTGGTCGAAGAAGAAGAGTCCCGCGCTGATGGCGGCGGCGATGACGAAGACGGGAAAGATCACGCGGTAGATGCTGGTTCCGGTGGCCTTCATGGCGGTGATCTCGTTGGTCTTCTGAAGCAGTCCAATGGTGGTGAGGACGGCGAGCAGCACGCTGAGCGGCGTCATGATGTAGATCATCGACGGCGTTACGTTCAGCAGGTACTGGCCCACCATGAGCATGGGAATGCGGTTGCGGACGATGTCGCTGAGAAGTTCGAAGAAGGTAAAGACGAGGGTCAGCAGGATGAAGGAAGCGAGGATCATGCCAAGGTACATGGCAAAATCGCGCAGGATCATCTCGTCAAGCAGCAGGGGGTAGCGCAGACTGAAGCGGCGTTCAACCTCGCAGGATGCGGACTTGGCGCTGGTAGCAGCGGAATTCTGCGACGATAGTGCGGCTGGACTGCGGGCAAAGAGGCGGCGGATCGCTTCCCAGAATTCGCGCAGGGAGCCGATGTCGATGACGGAGCGCTCGAGCCGGCGCAGGAGCACCAGGCCGGCGATGAGAAAGAAAACGTTGGCGGCCCACACGCCGGACCATGGCGGAATTCTGCCACCGCGCCCAAGAGAAATTCCCGTCAGCGATACGAAGTAGTAGAAGAACACGAGGACGATGGTGAGGACGAACCCCATGCTCTTGCCACCCTTCTTCGAAGAGAGGCCGAGGGGGATTCCAACCAGGGCAAGCACCAGGCACGAGGTAGGCAGGGCGAGGCGGCGGTGGAACTCGACGAGATACCAGCGGGCGCGGACGCTGGGGGTATCCTGCGGGTTGCGCGGTTTGCCGGTGTCGACCTCCGGATGGTGACCGCGATACCAGAGCTCCTCGGTGCTCATCTCACTGACCGGCACAAGATCCTGCTTGGCCTCATCCGGAGAAGGGAGGGCCATGGGCAGGTCGGTATGGGCGAAGGTGGAGATCTGGTACTGCGAGGGATTCTGGGGCTGCACCTCCTGCTGGGAGCCATGGTCGAGGTGCATGTGAATCGAGTTTGGATCGTCGGAGATGATGATTCCGTCGCGCGCAAGAGTGATTCTGGGAGCCTTCGGGTCGGTGACGTCGGCGAGAAAGACGCCACGCCACTGCGAGGCGTTGGAGCCGGAGCGGACATCCTCGACATAGAGCACGGTGTTCTTGAAGTCTTCGTAGAAAACACGGGGCTGAATCTCGAAGGAAGCCTGCGAACTCCTGAGTTTGTTCTGCAGCCTGCCCAGGGCGGCCGAGGACATCGGCGCGAGCCAGATGCTGTTGGCCATGGCGAGCAGCCAGGTGGCCACGGCAAATACGGCAATGATGCGGACAAACATCCAGGCGCCAAGACCGCTGGCGCGCATGGCGGTCACTTCGCTGTCGGCGGCGAGACGGCTGAGGCCGATCAGGATTCCGACGAGCAGGCCCATGGGAATCGTAATGGTGCAAGCGACCGGCAGAGTAAGAAAGAACAGCTCCGCAACGCTAGGCAGTGGGGCGCTATCGCGCACAACGATCTCCAGCAACCGCCCCAGGTCCCTCATGAAAATGACAAAGGTAAACAGGGAGACGCCGATGGCGGCGTGCTGGACGACTTCGTTAAGGATGTAGCGCGAAAAAATCTTCACGGCGCGACCGGGGCAGGCACCTTTGCTTAGACTCAGTTCTTTCCCGAGTCTAGCATGGGCGCAATGGCTTACGGGCTGCTATCCTATTGCCTGTTCTTCTGTTCACGATTCTTAACAGGCGCACCCCGGACTCATATTTCCATGGCTCAAGGCAAGCTTAGACTTCTGCTCCTCTGGCATATGCACCAGCCCTTTTACAAGGACCTGGTCAGCGGCGAATACCGTCTTCCCTGGGTGCGCCTGCACGCACTGAAGGACTACTACGGCATGGTGAAGCTGCTGGAGGAGTTTCCGCAGGTTCACCAGAATTTCAACATTGTGCCGTCCCTGGTGGCGCAGATTGAAGATTACAATTCCGGAATTTTCAAGGACCCATTCTGGGACGTTGCGGCAAAGCCGGCGGCGGAGTTGACGCTGGATGAAAAGCATTTTGCGCTGACGTATTTCTTCCAGGCGCACGGGGAACGGATGATCGGGCGCTATCCGCGATACCGAAGGTTGTGGGAGCAGGTGCGGGCCGCCGGACCTGACCCGGCCAACGCCGCCATTACGTTTTCCGAACGCGACTACCGTGACCTGCAGGTGCTCTCGCAGATTGCGTGGTTCGACGAGTACTACCTGGAGGATCCTGCGGTAAAGGCCCTCATAGAAAAGGGACAGAACTTCAGCGAGGAAGATCAGCGCTTTGTCATGAGCAAGCAGCATGAGATTCTGAAAGGCGTGCTGCCGGCCTATCGTGACGGGGCCTTGCGCGGCTCGATTGAACTCTCGGCGACGCCCTACTATCATCCAATCCTTCCGCTGCTCTGTGACACCAACGCGGGGCGGGAGTCCGTGGCCGGCCTGCCGCTGCCCACGGAGCACTTCCGCCACCCGGAGGACACAGAGGTGCAGATCCGCCGCGCCCTGGACTCACACGAGCGCACCTTTGGGGCGCGCCCGGTGGGGATGTGGCCGAGCGAGGGATCGGTCTCCGACGAGGTGCTGGGCATTGCCGCGCAACTGGGCGTGCAGTGGATGGCAACGGATGAAGGCGTGCTGGGACGCAGCATAGGGCATGAGATGAGCCGCGAGACGGAAGGGTATCTCGACCGTGGCAGCGCCGAAAAGCTCTACAACATCTACCGCTGGGAGCGCGATGGCCAGGCCATGAACATGGTCTTCCGCGATCACCGGATCAGCGACCTGCTGGGCTTTGTCTATGCCGGAATGGGTGCCAGGGAAGCCGCCGCGCATCTGCTGAATAACATCAAGCGCGCAGCCGCTCCGGTGGTTGATTCCGGGCGCGATGCCGTGCTCTCGATCATCCTTGACGGCGAAAACGCGTGGGAGAGCTACGAAGGCAACGGGCGCGACTTTCTGCGCAGGTTTTATGACAGCCTGCAGAAGGAGCCGCAGATTGAGCCGGTCACGATCTCCGAGGCGATTGCGCGGCAGAAGCCGGAGAGCTTCGGGAAGTTGCGCGGACTGGTTCCGGGGTCGTGGATCAACGCTAACTTCAACGTATGGATTGGCGCGCCGGAGGATAACAAGTCGTGGGACTACCTGAGCCAGGCGCGCGATTTTTATGATGACAACGCAAGCCGGGCGAGGGAAGAGCAACGGGCGCTGGCCCATGAAGAACTGCTGATCGCCGAGGGCAGCGACTGGAACTGGTGGTACGGCCCCGAACACCATTCGGCGAATGACCGCGACTTTGACGAACTCTACCGCAAGCATCTTTCCAACGTGTACACGGCCCTGGGCGGAGTTCCACCCGATCACCTGGCGCGGCCGATTTCCGGAGTTCTGACGCGCGCCAAGGTTCACCCGCAGACGGCGTACGTGCGCCCGGTGATCGACGGGCAGGTGTGCAGCTACTTCGACTGGATGGGCGCGGCGATGTTCTCCAGCGACCGGCGCGGCGGAAGCATGCATGGCCAGATGTTTGTGCTGGATGCCATCTACGCGGGCATTAATGAAGAGAATCTGTACGCGCGCCTGGATTTCGCCGCCAAGCTGCCGGATGGCGAGGCGACAGCCACTCTGCATCTGGCGCTGCGCGATGGCGAACAGACGATTGCCAATCTACGGCTGGAGATCGAACTCCTGCAAGGCGAAGTTACCGGCTGGAAGCTGCACAACGGCGCCAAGGCGGCACTTGCTTCCCAGAGCAAACCGGCCGGCATGGAAGTGGCGCTGGGCAAGGTTCTGGAGATAAAACTGCCGATGAAACTGGTGGGAGCCGAAGAGGGGCACACATTCAACCTTCGCTTTGTGCTCTACCGGGACCGCCTGCCGATCGACGCGCTGCCGCAGGAAGGCTCGCTCGAGATTCAGGTTGCGCCCGAGGATGTGCTGATCGAAATGGCGTACGAGGCGCAGTAGGCAAACTGCGTGCGCGGCGAGGTCAATTCTGCGCCGGGTTTGCGGACGGGCCGAGCACTTCCCGTATCTTGCGCGCCAGGGTGGAGAGGCTGAAGGGCTTTTGCAGGAAGACGACGCCTTCCTCCTGCACTCCATGGCGTACGATCAGGTCGTCGGTATAGCCGGACATGAAGATGGTCTTCAGCGCGGGCCGGCGGCTTTCCAGAATCTGCGCCAGCTCCCTTCCGCTCATCTTCGGCATCACAACGTCGGTTACCATGAGGTCGATGGGGCGGTCGAATTCGCCGGTAATCTCCAGCGCCTTGTGCCCGGATTCGGCGGAGAGAACGGTGTATCCAAGCCCGCCGAGGAACTCGCCGATTGAGCCACGCAGCGCGTCTTCATCCTCGACCACCAGGAGCGTCTCCGTTCCGCCCTGCAACCATTCAGCGTTCATCATTGCGGCGGACACAACGGCGTCCTTCACCCTGGGAAGATAGATGGTGAAACAAGATCCGTGTCCCAGGGCACTGTCTACCAACAAATAGCCGCCACTCTGGTTCACGATGCCATAGACGGTGGAGAGTCCAAGCCCAGTCCCCTTGCCGATGCTCTTGGTGGTGAAGAAGGGTTCGAACATCCGCTCCTGGATATCGCGCGCGATGCCGGTTCCAGTATCGCCAACGGAGAAGACCGCATAGTCTCCAGGGGGCACACCGGAGCGCTCCTCGACGGAGTTTGCGCTCACGGTGACGTTTGAGGTTGCGATGCTGAGCGCTCCGCCCTCGGGCATGGCATCACGGGCGTTGACGCTCAGATTCATCAGCACCTGTGAGATCTGATCCGGATCGGCCCGGACGGTCCAGGTCGATTCCGGAAACATTTTCAGTTCAATGTCTTCGCCGATGAGGCGGTGGATCATCTTTGCGGCATCGGAGACCGCGACGCTCAGGTTCAACGGAACCGGCGAAAGCACCTGCTTGCGGCTGAACGCCAGCATCTGTCCCGTGAGGCTGGCGGCGCGGTCGGCTGCCTTCATGATTGCCTGGATGTTCTTCCGCAATTTGTCCTGCTCGGGCAGGCACTCCTGCGTGATCTCGGCATAGCTGCGGATTACCATTAGGATGTTGTTGAAGTCGTGGGCGATGCCGCCCGCGAGACGGCCCACGGCTTCCATCTTCTGGGCATGGAGGAACTGCTGTTCGAGCGCCAGCTTTTCCTCTTCAGCCTGTTTCCGGTGAGTGATATCGCGGACGACGCCGATCAGCCGGGTGGGTTGCCCCGCGTTGTCGTAAACCATGTTGCGGCGTACCGTAACCCAGCGAATGCTGCCATCCGGTTGCTGGATGCGATACTCGACGGACCGGTCGGCGTTCTCCCCGCCGCTCATCAATTCGTCGCGTTTCTCAAGGAAGCGCTCGCGGTCTTCGGGGACAATAGAGTTGAGCAAAGTCTCAAAGGTGATGACCTGGCCGGACTCCCAGCCGAAGAAGGAGCGGGTTAAGTCGTCGCAGGTAACGACGGTCGAATCCATGTCCCGGCTCCAGATGCCAAGCTTGGCCGCGTCCATGGCGGTTCGCAACTGTTGCTGACTGGCCCGAAGCTCCAGTTCCGCCTGTTTCCGCTCCGTGATGTCCTGCATTGCGCCCACGGTGCGGACGGCATGCCTGGCCTCTCCCTCGCCCTCAAAGAACGTCTCCGAGCGCCCAGAAAGCCAACGGATGCCATCCGGCCTCACGATGCGGTGTTCGCAACAGGCGAGTCCGCTGCCCTTCGGATCGACAGCGTTGCGGATGCAGGCAGTGATCATCTCCCGGTCCTCGGGGAAGACGGATTCCAGGAAAACATCCGAGGTAATGACCTGATCCGGGCTCCAGCCGTGGAGCTGTCGGAAGACTGGAGAGCAGTGGATCACATCGACAGGATGCTCATGCTCGAAGATGCCTAGTCCTGCCACGTTGACGGCCTGGCTCAGGCGCTGCTCGCTCTCATGGAGAGCCCGCTCGGCGCGCTTCCGCTCGCTGATACCGCGGATGGTGGCGATCACCGCGGATTTTCCGCGCAACAGGAACGGCCGCGCATGAATCTCCACCGGCACTCGCGTGCCGTCTTTGGCTATCAGTATCTGCTCAAAAAGGACATCTTCGTTATTGACGAGGCGTTTACCGATGTAGAGCGCGGAGATGCCGGAGGAGGGATCATCGAGATCGCTCGGCGATAGCGAGAGCATCTCCTCCAGGGAGTAACCCAGGAGTTTGCAGAATAGATCGTTCGCCTCCAGGAAGCGCCCAACCTCACCGTCGGGTGTAATCCCATGGACGGCGAGCGCGTCGGAAACACTCTCGAACAGGCTCCGTGTGCGCTCCTCGCTCTCGCGCAGTTTCTCTTCGGCTCGGAGCCTGGCCAACGCGACAGCCAGGAAATCGCCGAGCATCTCCCACATCGCGATTTTCTCCGGCGAGAACAGTCCCCGCCGCTTGTCGTTGAACTGGATCAGTCCCAGGCGTTCGCCGCCAGCCTTGAGGGGGATGAGAGCGATGGACTCATAGCCTGATTCACTGCAGTGGCCGCGCTTCCGGGTCTGCCTGACCTCGTGAACGTTCGTGGTTCTGAGCTCGATTGCGCTGTTGGTCCAGAAGCTTCCCAGCGCGGTGAACCAGGGCTTGCTGGAATCGATGTGACCGCAGATGACGTCTCCGCAGCGGCATTCGACGACTGGCTCACCCGCCGAATCTCGTACGACTTCTCCGAAACAGTCTTGGGAGCAGAGCGAGTTCTCAAGGCGGATGAACTCTGGAGGAAATCCAAGAGCCCGGAAATATGGGAAGTCGGAGCCTTCGCGAAGCCGTATTGCGACGGCTTCGCAGGTGGAGTGCTGCTGGAAGAATCTGACCGCTGAATCGACCAGGTCGCCGCTTCCGGTAGCGGCATTTACGAGGCGGAAAAATTCAATGGTTAATGCGCGCTCCTGCTCCCATCGCGCCGGTCCGGCGCGATCGCATCCTGCTTGTTCAACGGGAGTTTGGTCGCCGTCCGGTGAGACACCGTTTTCTGCTGGCATAGAGCGCGTCCAGTATTGCACTGTGGCGGGCGCCTGAGGCCGCAAACCGCCTTGCAACCGTTCTTTGGGCGAGGATAGCGCAGGAATAGCCGGTATACAAGGTTCCGTTAGTCACCATGCCTGGCGGCGGTTTCGCTTCGGAACCGGCCGAACGGGGCAGGTGCCCGGCAGGGCAAAACTCCGCCTTGCCGGGGATGAGGCTAAGGCTTTGCCGCCAATTGCTGGAAAATTGCAAAAACCGCACCCTGCGGATCCTGGAGGATGCCAAAGCGCCCGACATTTTCCAAGGTCATGAGGGGCATGCAGAATTTGGCCCCGAGCTGCTTCGCCTGTGCCGCCGTGTCGTCACAGTTTGTGACCATGAAATACGACATCCAATGCGCGGGGATGTGCGCGCTCTCCGGACGCAGAGGAGGAATGCCGCCAATGAACTCTTCGCCATTCTGGATGTGCAGATAGCCTGAGGGCGGGTCGCTGTGGGTGTCAGCCGTGAACTTCCAGCCGAAAACGTCAGAATAGAACTTCTGCGCACGTGCGGGATCGGGGGTGTTCAAGTCCGCCCAGCAGAGCGAGCCATGTTCGCCCGCGACCTGGATGCCCATGCCCTTGTTAGGCTGCCAGATGCAGAATGCCGCGCCGGTGGGGTCCTGTATAACACTCATGCGGCCTACGTCCATTACATCAAAGGGCGGCGCCAACAATTTGCCGCCGGAGGCATTGGCGCGCGCGGCCGTGGCGTCGGCGCTTTCGACCTGAATGTAGAGCATCCAGTGCGGGGGAACTCCAGCGGCCCTCAGCTCGGGGCGAAGAGTGGTCGCGGCGCCCGCGTCGCGCCCCTCAAGCCGGAACATTGTGTAAAAGCTCCCTGGCCCCATGGGTTCATCTTTCGAGGTCCAGCCAAAGATTGACTCGTAGAATTTCTTGGCGGCGTTCTGATCTGTTGTGGAGAGTTCCACCCAACAGAAGGAACCGGGCTTGTGCTGTTCGATAGTTGGCATGGCGCAAGAGTATATAACGGCTTTCAGACGGCAATTTGAATTTTTGTCGAAAAATTCGCCGCACCAGAGCTCCATCGGCGCTTGCCGGGGGAAGTCGCGGCTAGCGCGGGTCGCCCTCGCCTGGGGCGAGGAACAGATTCTCTTCTAGGCCGTGCTGGCGGGTGTAGAGGTCGTAGTAGCGGCCCTCGTGGGCAAGCAGATTCGCGTGAGTTCCACGCTCGACAATGCGCCCTGCCTCGACGACCAGAATCTGATCGGCGCGCCGGATGGTGGAGAGGCGGTGGGCGATGACGAAGGTGGTGCGCCCGCGCATGAGATAGGCGAGGCCGCTCTGGATGATGGCTTCGGACTCGGAGTCGAGGCTGGAAGTGGCTTCGTCGAGGATGAGAATTCTCGGATCGGCAAGGATGGCGCGGGCGATGGACAGCCGCTGGCGTTGTCCGCCGCTCAGTTTGACGCCGCGCTCGCCGATAATCGTGTCATAACCCTGCTCAAAGGTTTCGGCAAATTCATCGACGCGGGCGATGCGGCAGGCCTCCAGGACCTGCTCCTCGGAGGCTTGCGGGCGCGAGAAGGAAACATTCTCCCGAATGCTTCCGTCGAAGAGAAATGAGTCCTGGAGTACCACTCCGAGCTGGCTGCGGTAGCTTTCCAGTCGCACGGTCGAGAGATCGGCGCCATCCACCAGCACCTGGCCGCTCTGCGGCGAGTGAAAGGCCGCGAGCAGCGAAATGATCGTCGACTTTCCAGATCCCGAAGAGCCTACCAGCGCGGTCAGCGTGCCGGGCAAGGCCTGGAAACTGATCGAGTGGAGCACGGGCTTGTCCGGCGCATAGCCGAAGGAGACATCGCGAAATTCCACCTCGCCGTCGATGCGGCCCAGGCGCTCGGTACGCTTCGGGTCTTCATTTTCCGGATGCTCGTTGAGTACCTCGCGGGTGCGCTCAAGCCCGGCCAACGCTTCGGTAATCTGGGTTCCGATTCCGACGACCTGGAAGAGCGGCGCGGCCAGGTATCCGAGGAACATGATGTAGGTAAAATAGCCGCCCATGCTGAGTTTGCCCGCCAGAATCTGGCGCGAGCCCATGAACATCACAATCGCTCCCACCACCCCCATAAGCATGGCGGAAGAGAGTCCCAGCAGGGAAGAAGCGGTCAAGGTTCGGAAGACGTTTTGAAGCAGGCGGTCAAGCCCGGCGGCGAAGACCTCATGCTCGCGCGCTTCGGCGTGGTAACCCTTCACCACGCGGATTCCGCCCAGCGATTCTGTAAGGCGTCCGGTGACCTCGGCGTTGATCTTGCCGCGCTCGCGGAAGATTGGGCGGATGGTTTGGAACGCCTTGCGCAACAGCACACCGAAAACCAGCAGGAACCCGAAGGCAATGGCGGTCATCACGGGGCTGATTCGGACCAGGACGACAAAGGCGATTCCTGCCGTCATCAGTCCCCCGACAAAATCGATCAGTCCGGTTCCAATCAGGTTGCGGACGCCCTCCACGTCCGTCATGATTCGCGAAACCAGCGTGCCCACCTTGGTTGAGTCGAAATATTGCAAGGGCAGGCGGCCAACGTGCTCCTGCACGCGGCTGCGTAGCTCCGCAATCAGCCGCTGCGCGGCCTTAGAGAGAGTCTGAGTCAGCGCGAAGGATGTGAGTCCCTGGATGAGCGTGGAGAGCAGCACAACCCCAACCAGGGGCAACAGCAGGTTTCCGCGATGTTTACCGATTACATCGTCCACCAGGAACTTGGTAGACGCGGGGAGCACCAGCCCGGTGATGCGGTTGATGACCATCAGGACAAGTCCGAGCGCCAGCAGGCGGCGGCGCGGACGCATCAGCGCCCAGACTTCGGGCAGAGCTTTGAAAGCCGAGAGGGGCGTAACGGCGTGCGGTTCAGAGCTGGACTTGAGGTGGCGGCTTGCGGGTTCGGAACTGGATCGGTAATGCACGTTGCTATTGTCTCATTCCGCGCCGGCGCATGGCTCCTGGACCGGAGGCTTCCCGTCGCGGGCCGCCTGGTGTGGGACAACGAAGAGGCCCGCCGGGGCGGGCCTCTTGCCTACAGGAACGACTAGGATTACTTGGTTGCAGTGCCAGCATCGACGGGCTGGGTGGCTGCCGCGGCCGGCGGGTCGGAGGCCGGAGCATCTGCCGCTGGAGCCGGAGACTGCGGGGCGGCATCCGCCTTGGGCGCGGGAGATGAGCCATCCGGCGCAAGACGTGTCAGGTGCGGGAAGACTGGAGTAACTTCGAACGGCATCTTCTCACGCGCTGTCAGCAACTGCACCGGCTTGGCCTTGTTGATTTCGATCTGGTTGTTCCAGGGATTGACCCGGATTCGGCCGCCAAGCGGGAGCGCGGCAATCTGAGTTACCTTGTTCACCTCGAGTTTCGGCGCAGACCCGGTCAGTTCCTTGAGGCGAAGGTCGCCTGAAGCACCGGTGAACAGCGAGTTTCCCATGTCGGAGCGGATGAGGTGCGGCAACGCGCCGCGGCGCGCATCCACCTGACGGAGGAAGAGTCCCACGGATTCCAGCTTGTCCTTGTAAGGAGAACTCTGGAGGATCGCGAGGGCTTTTGTGTCTGCTTCCTTCTCTTCATCCAGAGTGCGCGTGAAGTGCATGCGGCGCAGAAGCTGCTCGTCGGAGACGATGCTGCGGTCCTTATAGGCGAAGGTCGTGTCAGTGGGATGACCGAGCACAATGTGCGCCAGTTCATGTGACAGCACGGCGGCCAGCGAGGCTTCGTCGGGAAGAACGTCGAGCATTCCGCGGCTGACGAAGATGGTGTGCCCGACGCTGAAGCTCTCCAGCGGAGACGTGAGAAGAACGCGGCAGCGAACTTCGGGCTGGATGTCCAGGTTGTTGGTGATTTCCAGGTTATTGATAACCGTGTTGAGAACCCTGTCGACTTCGCCGGTGCGGGCAAGCAGTCCGCCACGTTCGAGGCGCTCGATCACGTTATCCTCTGCCTGGCGCAACCACGCGCGTTCGGCTCCAACCGGAGCAAGATCCTGCGCCTTCTCGCTGTTGTCCTTGACGGCGCTTGCGTCATCCACCAGTACTTCGGTGAACTCGTTTTCGGCGTGGCCCTTGCCGACGTTGTATCCCCAGATGCGGGTTTCGGCCTTATAGGTGCCGCCGCGAACCTTGGTGCCCTGGAGCTCCTTGTCTTCGCTGTAAACGTAGGCGGGCAGCCAGACGCCGGGGCGCATATTCAGCCGCCAGGTGTCAAAGTGCATGTACTGTCCGCGGGAGGCATGAGAAAACGTGCCGTTGAAACGCACAATGTTGAAGTCGCGGTCTTCCACCCAGATACGCCCAACGAAACGGCCTTCGCCGGAACGGGCTTTCGGAGCTACGTCAATGACGATGCAGCGCAGGTCGCCGAGAAATTCGCGGCCCTGGTAATCGAAGGTATAGTGAGCGCGATCCAGTCCGCGGAGATCCATCAGCATCATCCAGGAGAAACCCTGGCCGATAAACTGCGTCTTGTACTCCTTGGAGAGTCCGTGCATGATGCGGCTCAGGAATCCGGCCTCTGGATGGAACGAAGTGTCCATCAAGGTTTTTCCGAATCCAACGCGAGTCAGGAAATACTGATCGCCGTAGGGCACCAGTCCCAGCTCTTTATCAGGACGCATGTACTGGAGATAAGTTTCCACCAGCGGGGAGTACGTACGAAGAGCCTTGGTATTCTCAGCTTCGCGCGCCAGGACGCGATCAACCACTTTGTCAAATGCTGAATTCGCTGGGACGGGCGCGGGCGCCGCTGGGCGTTTTGCGGCGAAAAGGGTGCTGGAGACCGCAACTAAGATTCCCAGTAGCAGGTACTTCACTCGTCGTTCCATTTTGTTCCTCGGTTGGTCCTACGTTTAAGAGAGCTGAAAGACTACGTGAAGAGTGGCGTTGGAGTCTACCGGGCGGCCATCACGCAGCGCCGGAGTAAACTTGAGTCCCTGCACCGCTCGCTGTGCTGCTTCGTCCAATCCGTAACCAAGCCCTCGTACCACACTCAGGACGCGAACTTTTCCGTCGGCTGTAAAAATCACGTCCAACAGAACTTCACCCTCAACCCTACGCTGTCGGGCCTCGGCGGTGTATACAGGGTTCGGCTTACTTTGAATGGAAACCGGGGCTGTAGTGCCCTGATGATTCGTTGTATTGGCGCGGTGTGCGTTGTCGGCATTGGATGGCGCCGCTGCGGCGGTAAAGCCGGTGGATTGGATACGGCCCTGGCCGGCGCTTCCGCCGCGTCCGTTTCCGCCCTGTACGGCTACGCCATTTCCAAAGCCCGCGCTGGCAACGGTTCCACGTACTCCGTTGGCGCCGCCCGTTCCGTTTCCATAGCCCGCGCCTGCGGGGAGATCAAATGAGCCAGATGCGGCGATGTTCGAGCGGTTGCTGCCGTGCGCGTTGACCGGAACTCCGTTGGGATCGCCGAACCCGCCTGTCTGCACCTTGCTGGGCGCAATATGCTGCAACGTGGGCGTAGCGGAGCTTCCACCAAAGGTATTGGTCGCGACGATCTTGCTTGTAGCCTTGGGGCCGGGAAGTGCGTTCAGCACCTTCGAGTCGAACTTTGGGGTGGCGATGGCAACCACGGGCTGGGGTACTTCCGGCATTTCCGCGGCCCGGTGAATACGCTGAGGCTGTTGCACCATCAGCACTGGAGCCGTGATCTTTGGGGGCGCGGCTGGAATTGGCGGCGGCAAGAGCTTTGCCACCGGTCGTGGCCTCTTCATCCGCTCAACCTGTGGCACCAGGTCCGGCGACGGCGCCACCAGTTCAATGCGTCCAACCTGAGCAGGAGTGAACTTGGGAGCCGTAATCGCGTACATCAACAGCAACGCAACCATCGCCGCCTGCGCAGCGTAACTGGCCGCGAAGGAACCCAGCCGGGTCCGGCTTGGTACACGATCGAGATCCAGGAACGAAGGGCTACCGTAGCTACTCATGCCATTCCCCATTCTTCTGCCAATGCTAGCCGGTTGGCCGAATCCGATGCGCGAACTCCAGAAAAGCCCAAGAAGGACTGCTCCCAGCTACTCTGAAGGTCTTGCATACATCTGATTGATTCGCAAATTACCGGATTGTTTGCCATATTGTATTTCCAAAGTACCGTACAAACAAAACCGTGTAACTTCCTGATTAACATCAAGCCCCGTCACGGAATTACTTAGTTCCCCGGATTAGTTAGATGACGTTCCCCGGGGAATCGAGACGAAACTTCGAAACCATCTTCAGATTCGCAGCTTTACAAGAATCATGGGGGCTGCCGCTGGACAGGGTCAAGTTACCTGAGTAGTACTGCTGCCAGCCGTTAGGCACCTATTCTCCGATTACCTTTATGAGTACCCTTTTGCTCCTCCTGCCATCGAACTCAGCGTAAAACACGCGCTGCCACGGCCCCAGATCAAGCCTTCCAGAGGTAACCGGAACGATAACCTGGTGGTGAACCAGCATGGATTTCAGGTGTGCGTCCCCGTTGGTTTCGCCAGTCTGGTGGTGCTTATATTCCGGGTTACGGGGTGCTAGTTCTTCGAGCCACTTCTCAATATCCTCAATCAGTCCCTCTTCGTTGTCATTCACATAAACCCCAGCCGTGATATGCATGGCGGAGACCAGCGCAAGGCCATCCTGGATTCCGCTCTGCCGCACCGCTTTTTCAACCTGTGGAGTAATGTGAACATACTCATGCTCATGGCGAGTGTTAAAAGTCAGATATTCGGTGTGTGATTTCATGCACTGAAGTGTAATGCGGGAGACGGGGAACCAGTCCAGCTCCAGCACAGGTATAATGCCCGGCAATGAACGAACAGGATGAACTTCGTGCGCTGCGTGAGCTGGTTGCGCAACTGACCGAGCGCGTGTACCGGCTGGAACAGACGCTTCGCCCGGCGGCGTCCACTGCCGGAGTTGAAAAGTCCGCTTCCGCACCGGCGCCTCCGGCGGCGCAGTTCCGCCCGGCGGTCGCTGCGCCGGCCATGCCGCAAGCGCCATTGAATTCTTCGCGAGTCTCCGTGGTCAGCGCTCCGAGGCCCAGCGCGCCTCCGGCTGCCGGGCAGGAGGAATCGCTCGAACGCCGCATCGGTTCCCAGTGGTTCAACCGGGTGGGAGTGGTCGCCGTACTGGTCGCAGTCTCCTACTTCCTGAAGCTGGCCTTTGACAATGGCTGGGTTGGCCCCGGTCTTCGCGTCCTGATCGGGCTCTCAGCCGGACTTGGCCTCTGCTGGTGGAGCGAGCGCTTCCGGCGTCCAAGTTCCCTGGCGTTTTCCTATTCGTTGAAGGCGGTCGGGGTTGGCGTTCTCTATCTCTCGTTGTGGGCCTCGTTCCAGCTCTACCATCTGCTGCCGGGAGCGATCGCCTTTCTCGCGATGGTGCTGGTGACGGCCGGTACCGCGGGGCTGGCGATCGCACAGGATGCCGAGTTGCTTGCCGCCCTGGCGCTGCTGGGCGGATTGCTGACGCCCATCCTCTGCGGCACGCATGAAAATCACCAGGCCGCGCTCTTTCTCTACCTGTTGCTGTTGTCGGCGGGAGCATTCGTCTTGCAGAGGGTCAAACCCTGGCCGCGCATCCTGCTGGGAGCATTCACCGGCAGCTTTCTGCTGGGGACGGCATGGTTCAACAGCTATTACAGCGATGACCAGTTCGGCGAGTCGCTGCTGTTCTTCACGTTGCTCTTCGCACTCTTTGCCGTGGCACCGCTCTACGCCATGCTTGAACCGGAGCGCGACCGCCCGACGCGCCAGACCGGACTGCTGGTTGCGCTCCTCAACGCGGCGGCGTACTTCGCCGCAATCTATTCGCAGCTGGAAGTCACGGGCGTTGCCGTGCAATCCCGTGCCTCGGCCTACGCCTTCGGACTGGCCTTTGTCTATGTCGCGCTGGCTCTTGCGCTCGAGCGCCGAATCTCCGAACTCCCCGGCGTGGAGAGGCTTTTGCCGGTTGCACACTACGGGCTCGCCGTGTCATTCCTCACCATCGGCATTGCGCTCAGGCTGCATCAGCACTGGATTACGCTTGCATGGCTGGCGGAGGGCGCGCTGCTCTTCTGGGCCGGAGCCAGCACGGAGCGCCCGAGGATCAAGCTGTTTGCCGGCGTGGTCGTGGCTCTCGGCTTATTGCGACTGTTGCTGCTGGATCTGGATCAGTGGCGCGTGCAGCCAACCATCTTCAACCCGCGCCTGGCGACCTTTGCCTTTGCCATCGCCGCGTTGTTGTGGATGATCTATCTCGACCGGGATTCCGCGGATGACGGATTGGAAGCTACGGCGAGAGCTGTTGCCGTAGTGGTGGTGAATCTGTTGGCGCTGCTCGCGGCCGGGCTGGAAATCCATGACACCTTCGCGGTTTTGCTGCGTGGAACCGTCTTCGATCCCAGAAATCCTGCCTCCTACAACGTGGCGCAGGCGAGGCATGGCCTCGTCATCCTTCGCAACTTCTCATATTCCGCGTTGATCATGATTTATGGCGCGGCGTTGATGTGGATGGGCTTCGCGCGCAAGTCGGCCTTCCTCCGCTGGCAGGCCATTGCGCTGATCGCCGTTACCGTGATCAAGGTGTTCCTGTTCGATACGTCTGCGCTGGAGCACGGCTGGCGGGTACTCAGCTTCATCATTCTGGGAGCGCTCTTGCTGGCTGTTTCCTACGCCTATCAGCGCGACTGGCTGGGCCTGCAAGGCACTCATTCAAGCCAATGAGACTCTTAGCGCGCTGCGATGGGGCGGCGGAACAACTCGCTGCCGTCGGAGGAGAGAAAAAGCAGCGTGCCGTGCTCCTCGCGGATGCTCGCCACCGGAAGCCCCTGCACGAAGTCGTCCAGCAACTCAAAGCGTCCCCCGCGTTCATGGAAGAGCAGGTAACGCTCCTTCTCAGCTCGTGGAATCTCGATGGAGACTGCTTCGAGCGCGCTTCCGTCAGACATTCGAGCGGGGACGCCGCCCAGGCCATAGCCTGGAAACTTGATTTCAAAAGCCCCGTGAATCATATCGGCGCGGCTGGAAAATGAGCGCGCGATTGGCGCCTCCGTCACCAGCTTCTGCACCCGTGCGTTTTCCGAGGGATCAATGTTGTTGGGGTCGTCCTTGTAGGCCTCGTAGCTCCCGTACTTTCGTGAGAGCTTGATGGACTGTCCCTGGTACTCCATGGTGTCATCGCCGCCAAAGTAGCCCTGCTCCGAGAGCCAGCCCCAGACGAACACCACCGCAATCCCGGCGACGATCCACCAGCGCTTCCTCATACAAGCGTCCTGCTTACGAATCTTCCATCTCTGAAATCCACTCGGGTGGCTTCAGAATCTCTCTAGGCTTGGGCCCGTCGGCCGGACCAACGATGCCGTCGCGCTCCATGAGGTCGATGAGGTGGGCGGCGCGTCCGTAGCCAACGCGCAACCGGCGTTGGATCAGCGAGGTGGAAGCCTTGCCGAACTCGAAGACCAGCCGCACCGCGTCGTTGTACATGGGATCGTTGTCGTCGGCGTCGCCTTCCAGTCCGCCATCTTCTCTCGCGCTGTTGCTCTCGTCCGTGGGAGCTGCGAGGAAGCCGTGTTCGTACTGTGCCGTGGCTTGCGCCTTCCAGAACTCGACGGTCGCCGCAATCTCTTTCTCCGTGACGAACGGCGCGTGCAGGCGCACAACGCGCGAGGAGCCGCTGGGCAGATACAGCATATCGCCGCGTCCCAGCAGTGATTCGGCGCCATTGGCGTCAAGAATGGTACGCGAGTCAATCTTGGTGGCGACACGGAACGACATGCGCGCCGGGAAGTTAGCCTTGATCAATCCGGTGATCACGTCAACGGAAGGGCGCTGAGTGGCGAGCACCAGGTGGATGCCAATCGCGCGCGCCATCTGGGCAAGCCGCGTAATGGACTCCTCAACGTTGGCGCCGTCCACCATCATCAGGTCCGCCAATTCGTCCACGATGATGACGATGTAGGGCAGCGGCTTTTCTTCCGTTCCGTCCTCAAAGAGTGATGGAGTGTAGCCCTCTTCAAAGAGGCGGTTGTACTGGTCAATGTTGCGCACGCCGCGTTGCGCCAACAGTTTGAGGCGGCGCTCCATCTCGCGCACCGCATTGCGCAGGGCGTTGCTCGCCAGCTTGGGCTCGCTGATGATCGGAGTATACAGATGCGGCACGCCGTCGTAGTTCGTTAACTCTACGCGTTTGGGATCAACCAGGATGAGGCGCACCTGGTCAGGCGTGCTCTTGTAGAGCAGGGCCATGATGAAGGCGTTGATGGCCACAGACTTGCCGCTGCCGGTCGATCCGGCGATGAGCAGGTGCGGCATGTTGTTCATCTCGGTCACCATCAGCCGCCCGTTGATGTCCTTGCCGAGGGCGATGGTGAGCTTCGACTTTGAAGCGGCAAACTCCGGGCTTTCCACCACTTCGCGCAACCAGATGGTCTCGCGCTTCTCGTTGGGCACCTGGATGCCGACCGTGGACTTTCCCGCGACGCGCTCAATCAGAATGCTCTCAGCGCGCATGGCGAGGCAGAGGTCATCCTGGAGGCCAACGATGCGGCTGTACTTGATGCCGGCCTCAGGCTTGAACTCGAAGGTAGTCACCACCGGGCCGGGGTTGATCTGCACAACCGTGCCGAGCACGCCAAACTCTCCGCATTTCTGGGTGAGGGTCAGCGCAAGTTCCTTCAACTCCTGTTCGTCGTAAGCCTGCCGCGCCTCAGGGCGGTGCAGCAGCGTACTCGAAGGCAGCTTCCACGAACCCTGCTGTTTGGGCAGGGTGGTGCGGGCCGCGGTGGTGCGCGTCACATCGGCGCGCACGCCGATCGCAATTGCGTCGGCGCTCTCGGAAACATCTGGATACTCCTTGGAGCCGCCGCGCCGCGCCTGTTCGCGTGCCGCCTCGGCCTCCATGCGCTCGATTCCTGAAAGCTCGCGCTCATCGCCGCGCATCGGCGGACGGTAAGTCGGCTGTGCTTCGCGGCGCCCCGCCGGAGCCTCGGCGAACGCATTGTCACGCGAAACCCGGGGCTGGAGCGCAGGCTGCGTCTCCGCCAGGGAGGACACGGCGATGGGCGCGGCTGCCAGGGCCGTGGGACCAGCGGACGCGCTGCCGGTGCGGGCGCTCTTTGCCGCTGCCTGTTCCTGCTTCTCGCGCTCGCGCTGTTTCTTCTCCAGTTGCTTTTGTTCGCGGGCCTTTGCGCGGCGCTCTTTCCAGTCCTGGTAGCGGTCGCGCAGGGCAAAGAAGAAGGTGAACCGGGTCTTCATCCAGAGCCGGAGGCTGATTAGAGAGAATGCAGTTGCCAGGTAGAGTGCGGCTGCAATTGCCGTGAGGGCGACAATGTAAGCGCCAACATAGTTCAGATAGCGCACCAACAGATCGCCCACCAGCCGCCCCACCAGGCCTTCAACGGGGATGGCGTGCGCCCAGCGCATGGGCCAGGGCAGCAGCGCCAGCAGAGCGCTGGCAAATGTCAGCAGGGCGGCAGCGCCCAAGGCTTTTACCACAGGATTTTCAACCGAGTGCGAACGCATCCAGCGGACGGCCAGGAAGAGCAGCATCACCGGCAGCAGGAATGCCACCACGCCCAGCGATTGCAGAATCAGGTCGGAAGAATACGAGCCTACCAGCCCGATCCAGTTGTGGGTGCTTCGCGCATCTGCCGAAGCCGTGGCTGCGTCCAGCGAGCGGTCCAAGGGCGAATACGAGGCCAGGGCCAGCATCATCAGCACGGCCACCGCCAGCAGCAACAGGCCAATCAGCTCATTGAGCCGCTTGCTCTGCGTGGGAACAAACAATCGGGAGAGAAACGTCATAGTGGCGTGCAGGACCGTGACCGGACAAAAACCAACCTAGCGCGCACATACCGCGCCTTCACCGTCCGATCAACGCCAGAGCCTGATTATTATGACCTAATCCGCCGCCAAAGCGCAGTGAAATGGCGAGTGCTGGGTTGATGAGAAGGATTCGCCTCAGGGCCGTAGGGCAAACCAGAGAACCACCGCGCCCACCACAATCCGGTAGATGGCAAAGGGAGCAAAGCCGCGGGTGCGAACCCAATTCATGAACCAGGCCACAACGAAGTAGGCCACCACGAAGCTCACCGCGAAGCCGATGAAGAGCGTGATCCAGTTCTCTGAGGTCATCGCCAGGTGTCCGATGGCCGCAGGCTCTCCGTGATGCGGATGCAGGCTCTTGAACAGGTCGTAGCAGGTCGCCACCACCATGGTAGGAATCGAGAGAAAGAAGGAGAACTCCAGCGCCGCCGAACGCGACATGCCGCCCAGTTGTCCCGCGGCAATGGTGGACATCGAGCGCGAGGTTCCGGGAAAGACCGCCGAGAGCGTCTGGCAGAGGCCGATCCAGACGGCCTGCCCCAGCGACATCTCTTCCACATGGTTGGTGTCACGGGCCAGCGCTCCCCGGGTGTAGAGCGCATCAATCACCCACATGACGACGCCGCCGATTACCAGCGCCGCGCCCATGATCACCAGGCTCTCCAGGTGCTTGCCGATCACCTTGGTAAGCAGAAACGCCGGAGCCGCCGTGCAGAGAAATGCAATCATCACCAGGGTCAGCGGATGGTTGACCACCGTACGGTCGCCGCGCTCGCCGTTGGGGAACGTAGCCACGAACTTCGCGATGCGCGCACGGAAGTAAATCGGCAGCGTGAGGATGGCGCCCAGCTGAATCACGATGGCAAACATCTTCCAGTAACCGTCGTCGAGGGCAATTCCCAGCAAAGACTGGCAGATGCGCAGATGCGCCGTGGAACTGACCGGAAGAAACTCCGTCAGCCCCTCCACAATTCCAAGGATGAGAGCAAGGATGTATGCATGCATGGTGATGTATTGAGTTTATCAGCTTACAAACCAACGATGGATGAATGTCCAGTGACGACGCTCCATCACTCCACCGTCGTCCCATACGCGGGAATGTTTTTCTCCACCATGTAGATCACCCGTTGCGCCCGCGCATTCCACTCCGGGCTGGCGTTCTTCTCGATCACCCTTTGCGCCATGGCCACGGCGCGCTTCTGCGCCTCGGGAATTTTCTTCGACTCGCCTTCGCCGGAGTAGATGGTCACTATGGCCGCCCAGCGGTAGGCCGCGTTGTAGAGCGCCTCGGCGGCCTTCGGCGACGCCGGATGTTCGGCGGCGTACTTCTCGTAAATCTCAGCTTCCTTCTCAGGACACTTCGAGGCTCCCGCCCAGTCGCCGCACAGTTTGTTATCCAGCATCTCGAAGGCGGCAAGGTCTGCCCACTTCGTACCGGGGAATTTCTTGTGAACCAAGTGCATGGCCTGTTCGTCGATTGGTTGCCGGTCGCCCGGACTGGCGGCCTTGTAGGAGGCCCGCGACTGCATATCTTCCTTGTCGAGCTGCCATTGGATATCAGCGGAGCGGTAGAGAGCCTCTCCGGCCAGCGGCGACTTGGGAAAGAGATCGAAGACGCGGTAGTAGAGCCGCCGCGCATCGGCGGCCGCGCCCTTGCGGCCATGGCTGCGGCTGGCCTCGTCCTCTGAGTCGGCGGCCTCGCCAAAGAGAATCTCGTCGCCCTTCGCACTCTGCTCGCTGACGTAGCCCTTGTCGAGAATCCAGCCGGTAACATTGCGTGTGCGGCTGGCTTCCGGGTCGGGGCTGTAGGCGGCGTCCATCAGTGTGGCGATCACGTGTACCCAGCCTGGAGTGCGCTCCAGCACCACTGCTTCGCGTCCCCGGTCGGCGGTTGCCAACCTGGCACTCGTCACATCCGGAGCTACATAAATCACTGCCTTGCGGATGACCGTGCCGCGCTCGGCGGCCAGGGCAGTGCCTGCAAAGAGTCCACACAACAGCAGGCACAGGGTAAGACCGTGCAATTGCCTGGTTCTCGCCGGAGCATTTCTGGAAGACATCATCCCTCCAACACCTCTGCCACCTGTTTCGGATCGGCGTTTCCGCCGCTGATGATTGCCACGGTCTTGCGGCTGGCGGGCAGTTCCGCGCGATGAAAGAGCCATGCAGCCATGGTCACCGCTCCGCTTGGCTCGGCCATCAGCCGCGCTCCAGTGATGATCTGCCGCATGGCCCTTAGAATCTCATCCTCGCTGACCGTTACGACCCCATCCAGATATTTCGTAAGATGCTCGAAGTTCAGTGCCCCGATGCTCTGGGTGCGCAGCCCGTCGGCCACCGTGCTGGCTGCGCTCTCGGCTGCGATGCGTACGACGTGTCCGGCGCTCAGGCTCTGCTGTGCGTCGCTGGCAAGAGCGGGTTCAACGCCAATCACGCGGGCGCTGCTACCGCTCAACTTCACCGCCGCCGCCACGCCGCTGGAAAGTCCTCCGCCACCCACGGGCACCAGGATCAACTCCACATCGGGCATGTCCGCAAGAATCTCCAGCCCGGCCGTGCCTTGCCCGGCGATGATCTCCGCGTCGTCGTAGGGAGGAATCACCACATAGCCCTTCGCGCGCGAGAGTTCCAGCGCCTTTTCGCGGCGCTCGTCACTGCCGTCGCCGACTGTCACAATCTCAGCCCCGAGCGCCGCCGTGGCCTCCCTCTTTACCCGCGGTGCCGCCGCCGGCATCACGATCACGGCGTGAGCTCCCAGCGCCCGCGCGGCAGACGCCACCCCCTGCGCGTGATTTCCCGAGGAGTAGGTGATGACGCCCCGAGCCCGCTCTGCCTCCGTCAGCGAGGCAATCTTGTTGTATGCGCCCCTCAACTTGAAGCTGCCAATCGGTTGCAAACTTTCGGGCTTGAAGTAGAGTTCCTCGGCCGCCGCGCCAGCGCTCAAGTCGAAGTAGCGCACCAGCGGAGTGTGAACCACAACGCCCTTCAGCCGCGCCTGGGCTTCCTGCAGATTCTTCAGTGTAATCATGGTTTGACCTTCGCCCCACTCCACTCCAGGTAAGAGCTCCATTCACTTTGGCCGGGCATTTGCACCTGGAACTTGCCAAACATGATCGCGTCCTTCAATTCATAGATAAGACGGAAGCGCGGTCCCACTTGAGACGCATCCGACAAGAAGATCACAGTAGTTGGAGTCGGCGTGGCAACGTCGTAATGAATCACATGGCCCTCGTTGTCGAAGTAGATGGCCTTCAACGGTTGGCCGGGATCATCCTCATAAACATAGAGCAGGTCTCCGTGGTCACAGTGGAAGGTTTCCGGCCCCTTGCAGGAGGAGGGGATGCTGTGCCGTGCAAGGATGTGATTTCCCAGTTCCATGCTGAACGTGTACATCCCGCTGGCGGTTACGCTTGCGTTCCCCTGCGTCTTTGCCTGCCAGCTTCCTTGCAGAAAGTCCAGCGAACTCCACGGATTCGGTGAAGCGGCGGGGACATTCTGCGATAGAAGCGGCATCGAAAGAAGCAGCAGAAGCGCCGAAGCAAGAATCTTCATCCGTTTCGTCCTCTCATTTATTTCGCAAAGGATGCGGCGCTTCGCCCTAACCGCGCTCAGCGCTTGCCGCGTCCAGCATGTCCAGCATCTCTTTCATCCAATGTACCAGCCTGAACTGGTCCATCACGCTCGAGCCGCCCACCTCCACGTGGCCGATGGCGGGGGAGATAAGCGCTGCCTTCAACACGCCCCGCGGCAGGTCGCGTTCAAGCCACAGAGTTTCAGTCGGAGGCACCACGTTGTCCGCCGAGCCGTGCAGCAGCATCACCGGAACATGAACCTGCGAAAGATAGTAATGCGGAGACGCGGCATCCAGCTCCGGGCGGGCGGCGGCAAGCGCCCGGTGAGTGTCTGCCACCAGCGACTTTGTGTCATGGCCGAAGAGCAGCGCCATGCGCGCCTGTCCCGCGGGACTCAACTTTGCGGCCTCGGCATGCGCCCGCGGCAGGTCTTCCCATAACAAGGTGCGCAGAGTAATGCGC
>Ga0181534_10000308_pt1 | contig 35390 bp, 38 predicted proteins | sample PEATcosm2014_Bin_37_FD_119758 | JGI IMG/M metagenome (GOLD analysis project Ga0181534, IMG submission 119758) | Peatland microbial communities from MTU Mesocosm Facility, Houghton, MI, USA - PEATcosm2014_Bin17_10_metaG | ecosystem: Environmental > Terrestrial > Soil > Wetlands > Peat | place...
CAGGACGCGCCGGAACTCCCGACGAAGTCGGCGCTGTTGGCGCGCTGTTGATGGGACCCGATGGCGCATTTATCACCGGAAGCGACTTCCTGATGGATGGCGGCGTGACGGCAGCATATTGGTTCGGCGACCTGGCCCCAAAATAGCGACTTCTGAAATATTCTCTGGACGAGCAGTCCTCCCTCGCACTGGGGGACCAACGGGATAAGGACGAGATCAGCCCAAAATCCTGAGTGTAGATTTCATCTTGTATCCGCGTAGCGTGAATAATCAGCCACGCTGCTTCAAATTCATCCGCAAGACAACCGCACGTATCGAGGGAGAGCCATGAAAACCTTAACGTTAGGTCTGCTTCTATCAACACCGATTGCTCCATTCTCCTACGCGCAGCAATCGCCAGCGCCACCAACGGAAACAATTAAGACTGCCGCAACTCAAACACCCGAGCAACAAGAAGTCATCAACCTCTCAAACATGCAATGGGATTGGATGGCAGACAAGAAGGTCGATTCCTTAGAGACACTCTTTGATGACAAAGCCATGTTCACTCACATGGGAGGAACCTGGGGGAAAACCCAGGAACTGGCCACCATTAAGAGCGGCGGCATCTGGTACAAAAAAGCTCAAGTTTACGCAGTGGACGCCCGTATATTTGGTAACACAGCCGTCCTGCTATCGGACCTTGATTTGCAGGCAGTAGTTGGTGAACACGAAGTTACCAATCCTTTTATGGTGACTGAGGTTTATATCAAGGAAAACGGCAAGTGGAAGCTCGCCCAACTCACGTTCTCGCATCTGCTCAGGCCGGTAAAAATGAACAACAACAAGAATTAGCCAGAAACATCGAGCGAGAATCTGCCGGGTGCCGGGTGCCCCCGGGTTCCTCGCACTTGGGGATCTGGGAAAGCAAGTAGTTAGCCACACAAGAATAATTTAGGAGTTGAGCAATGCAAACCCGCAAGTTAGGCAACAGCAATCTTGAAGTATCGGCCCTCGGCCTCGGTTGCATGGGCATGAGTTCAGGCTACGGTCCGGCAGCCGACAAGGGTGAGATGATCAAGCTGATCCGCTCCGCTCACGACCTCGGCATCACGCATTTCGATACCGCCGAAGCCTACGGGCCGTTTGTGAATGAAGAACTGGTCGGAGAAGCGCTTCAGCCCATCCGCGACATGGTCACGATTGCCACCAAGTTCGGCTTCGAGATCGATCCTGTGACTGGCAAGCGCGGCAGCGGAACCAACAGCAAGCCCGCGCAGATCAAGCGCGTAGCTGAAGACGCCCTGAAGCGGTTGCGCACTGATCATATCGACCTCTTCTATCAACACCGTGTCGATCCCAACGTGCCGATTGAAGACGTAGCCGGAACGGTCAAAGAGCTAATTGCCGAGGGCAAGGTCCGGCACTTCGGCATGTCCGAAGCCGCAGTGCAGACAATCCGCCGCGCCCACGCGGTGCAGCCGGTCACGGCAGTGCAGAGCGAGTATTCGCTCTTCTGGCGCGGTCCAGAGACCGAGTTATTGCCAACTCTCGAAGAGCTTGGCATCGGTTTCGTGCCCTTCAGCCCGCTGGGCGCTGGCTTCCTCACCGGCAAGATCGACGAAGACACGAAGTTCGATCCAACGGACTTCCGCAACATTGTGCCTCGCTTCACACCCGAAGCGCGCAAGGCCAATTTTGCTCTCGTCGATCTGCTCAAAGCCGTCGCAACACGCAAAGGCGCAACCCCCGCGCAAATTGCGCTCGCGTGGCTGTTGGCGCAAAGGCCGTGGATTGTTCCCATCCCCGGCACAACCAAGCTGCATCGACTTGAAGAGAACATTGGCGCAGTTGCAGTCGAGTTTTCGTCTGATGATCTCCATGAAATTGACAACGCAGCCGCAAAGATTCAAGTGCAGGGCGCTCGACTCCCTGAAGCCGCGCTGCAAATGACCGGGCGCTAATCGCAATTGGTTATTACAATTGCTGCTGACAGTTTTGGAACAGGAGAAGCAATGCAGAAACGCAAGTTAGGCAACAGCAATCTCGAAGTATCGGCCCTCGGCCTCGGCTGCATGGGCATGACTCATTCCTACAAGCCATTCCCGGAGCGGGATGCCTCCATTGCGCTGATTCGCGCGGCCGTTGAACGCGGAATCACCTTCTTCGATACCGCCGAAATTTACGGCCCGTTCAACAACGAAGAACTGGTCGGAGAAGCGCTTGAGCCATTTCGCGGCCAGGTGGCCATCGCCACCAAATTCGGCTTCGACCTCAACTCCGACGGAAGCCACGGACCCAAAGGCACCGACAGCAGCCCGGAGCGCATTCGCCTCGTTGTCGAAGCCTCGCTGAAGCGCCTGCGCACCGATGTCATCGACCTCTTCTACCAGCACCGCGTCGATCCCAAAGTACCCATCGAAGAGACCGCGGGAGCAGTTAAGGATCTGATCCAGGCAGGCAAAGTCAAGCACTTCGGCATGTCAGAGGCCGGAGCCAAAACCATTCGCCGCGCCCACGCCGTGCAGCCCGTCACGGCGCTGCAAAGCGAGTACTCGCTCTGGCACCGCGTTCCTGAGGAAGAGATCATCCCCACCCTCGAAGAGCTGGGCATCGGCTTTGTACCTTTCAGCCCGCTCGGCAAGGGCTTCCTGACCGGCAAGATGGACGAGAAGAGCACTTTCGACAAAACGGACATTCGCAGCAGCATTCCGCGCTTTACGCCCGAGGCACGTGTAGCCAACCAGGCACTCGTCGATCTGCTCGGCCGCATTGCCGCTGAAAAGCACTCGACGCCCGCGCAGATCGCGCTTGCCTGGCTCCTCGCGCAGAAGCCCTGGATCGTTCCGATCCCCGGCACCACCAAACTGCATCGCCTGGAAGAGAACATCGGTGCTGTCAACCTCGCACTCACCGCCGAAGACCTGCGCGAGATTGAAACCGCCGCAGGAGCGATCAAGATTGAGGGCGCTCGCTATCCCGAACACATCGAGAAGATGACTGGACTGTAAATAAGGCTGCATCATTCAATCAATCCAGAGGAGAAAAAGAAGATGGAAATCAAGCGAGCCGGCACACAGCCTTCCGCCAAAGGCCCCGCCGACTGGTTCACCGGAACCGTCCGCATCGATCCGCAATTTGACGCGCCTGAACCTGCCCGCGTCAACGGCGCCCACGTCACCTTCGAGCCGGGAGCACGTACGGCCTGGCACACGCATCCGCTCGGTCAAACGCTAATCGTCACCTCGGGCTGCGGACGTGTGCAGCGCCTGGGTGGTCCTATCGAGGAGATTCGTCCCGGCGATGTGATCTGGTTTGCGCCCGGCGAAAAACACTGGCACGGCGCAGGTCCCACCACCGCCGTTACCCACTACGCTATCCAGGAAAAGCTCAACGGCAAGGCCGTCGATTGGATGGAGCATGTGACGGACGAGCAATATCAGTCATAACCCCACTTCGATCCCGCCTCGCAGAAAATTTCGGCACGGCAGCAGCAGCGATTCAATCACACTCAGCAGAGCTTCAGCCACCAAAGCAGCGGCAGCGATTCCGGCTTTTCATCCTTGCGGTCCAACACCCCCGCCAACCCCATCAGCACCGAGGAGGCACAGGCTGGGCACGCCATTGCGTTGTTGCTTACCGACTCGCAGTCCTGGCAAAGGTACGCCGAGGTCAGAGGAAAGTATTGCTTCACGGATGGGGTCATGGTTTCGCTCCTGTTTCCGATGGCTGCAAGATCACTCAATGCCGTTCTACTCTGGATTAAATGATCCGGAAGGTTCAGTTGGAAAAGATCGTGTGGTCCTGGTCGTAGCGCTTTTCCGTGTTGGCGGCTTTTTCCGCGGCTTTCTCGGCTACGCGCTCAATCTTCTGCTCAGTTGTAGACTTAGAGGCGGTCTCGTCTTCCAGTGTTTTTGTCTTCGGATTCTCGAATTGATTCGTCATCGTTGATTGCTCCTGAAGACACAGTGCGCCATTCTGGGACAGAAGGCTGGTCGCTTTTGCTCCCCGCTTTGGATTTCCCCGGTATTCCACCCGCAGACGACAAAAGCCCGGCCTGAGGCCGGGCTTCGATTCTTGCTGAACTTCAATCAGCGCTTAAAGCTTTTCGTAGAACTCGCACACAGAGCACGAGATGTAAACGCCGCCGGGAATGCCGCGCTCGCGGTCCTTGACGCGCTTGACGATGCGCGTGGGCTTGCTGCACTTGGGACAGTCGGTCGACTTCGTCGTGTCCATTTCCTTCTTGCGGTCACCGGTTTTGGCAATTTTGGCCATTGGTAGGGTGTTTCTCCTTCTTGGGGTTGTCTCTGCACACACACGCAGGATGCGCGCGGCTTCAACGGCGCGGACCAGCCGCTACAATGGCCAGACTCGCTCTTCCCAGTTTACACGAACTTTTAATCGTCCAGAGTTTGCTGGCGGACTCTGGATAACATCATGAAAACCAAATAGTCTAAGGAACTGAATCTACTTCTTCAAAGGAGTTGACCTATTCGCATCGTTCCTCTTTCCCTGCTGCTTTGTTCCGTGACTCTTTTAACCGCACAGACCCCTTCCAAGACGCCTCCACAAGGTGCGCGTTCTGAACTCGCTTCGCACCCCGAGTGGCCAAAGGCAAACCCAGCCGATGTTGCCACCATCGAAGATATTGTCCATGCGTTTTACAGCGCTATTTCAGCTCCAGCCGGCGGAAAACTGGATCAGACTCGTCTGCGGTCTTTGTTCGTTCCCGGAGGACGCATCGCATCCAGTGTGCCGCCGAATTCCTCGCGTACGGCAGACGTTCGCTTTCTTTCACCGGAAGAGTATGCGGCTCTATCCGACGCCAATACCGCTAAGTCGGGCTTCTTTGATAGCAATCCAGCCAACCAGATCGAACGGTTCGGAGTTATGGCCCATGTTTATTCCACGTTTGAGTCTCGCTCACACCTTGAGGACCCAAAGCCGATGGCTCGCGGCATCAAGTCATTCGAACTACTGAACAGCGCAAACCGTTGGTACATTGTTCAGGTTTACTGGGACTGGGAGCGAGCCGACAACCCCGTTCCAGAGCGCTATCTGCACGACAGTACGAAGTAGGCTAACTTGACTTCAAGGAATCGGGCTGCGTGGAACCTGGGATACACGCAGTCCCGAAGTCTCTGCGAGCAGATCAATGACTCGCCGCCGGCAACCCCAGTGAAGCCGCGCTGGGCATATCCTTGCCATCATCGAAATCTTGAATCGCATCGAGGAATCGCTCCCCGCGCCGCTGCCACTCTTCAATCCGCAGGTCGTAGCGCACCGTCACATTGTTCAGCCAATAGGGCCGGTTCTCGCCGAGCCACACCTGGCTGTACTCGGCCTTGGTCGCCGAGTAGGCATCGCGCAGATCCTGACAGCGGCCGAACATGCTGCTGATCTCATCGAGCACGTTGCGCGTCTCCTGGCGATGCTTCTGGTCGTGCTGCGCGGCGACCGCCTGCGCATAACCGTCCACGATTTCCTGCGCCAGTTGAAACTTCATCCCGATCAGGTCGAGCCGGCGCGCGCCCAGATCCATTGCGGTCAGCGCGTCTGCTTCTTTGATCTTCGGATTCTCGCGCCGCACCTCGGCCAGCAGCACAATCGCCCGCTCGGCGTGCAGCCGAAGCTCCGGCGCTACCGGCAGCAGGGCCGCCGAAATCTTTTGCCCCTGCACACTCCACGGATCGACCCAGAAAAACTGATCGCTGGTCGCGTCGAGCTTGGTCTTGTTGAGCGCGGCGTGCGCGGCCATCAGCTCTTCTTCAGCTTCATTCACCTTGCCGCTCAAGTCGCCGTGAAAGACCGGCCCATACGCCGCCTGATACGGCGCAATCGGACTCTCTCCTGGCTGCCATGCTGCCGCGGCGCCAAACATCAGACTGTACCAGTCCATGTTGAAGAGTCCTTCACCATCGTCATTCCACACTGTCGTCAACGCGCCGGTCGATCCCATGCGCTGCCCATCGCGCACGAAGCCCTGAATGTTGGCGAAGGCCTTGGCGGCCACCGGGTAAACCTGATTCCAGTTGTTGTCACCAGGCGAAACCCAGGTCTCGATGCCCGCTTTTACAAACGGCTCGAGCATCTTGTCAAAGCCCGAGGAGTCCCAGTAATTCCACGGCACAGCGATCATATCCTTGGGCAGCCCGACGACGGCATTGGGGTCGGCGCCGCCGATATCGCCCCAGAAGATCAGCCGCCGGTGCAGCGGCGCAAGCTCCTCGTGAATCTGCTTCATGAAATCCACATAGACCGGTCCATAGCCGCGCGCCTCAACCGCGGGCCGCGTTCTTCCCTGCCCCAGATCAAAGGTTTCGTCGGCCCCGATGTGCAGAAACGGCGATGGAAACTCCGCCGCCACCTGCGTGAACCAATCCTTGATCAGCGGCAAAGTCCCGGCCTGCCCCGGAGCCAGCACGTGCCCATGCGGCGTCTCAGCCATATCCTGATATAGCTCGTACTTCAACACATGATGCAGATGCCCAAAGGCCTCCTGCTCCGGAATGACGTCAATGTGATACTGCCGCGCATAGCGCACGAGTTCGGCTACTTCTTCCGGAGTTAGCGCACTGCCCGGCGGCGCGGCCAGCGGCTGGTCAGGGTAAAGCAGCGTGTGCTCAATGTATGGCGAGTAGATATTGATCTTGAAGGCTGCGAAGACGCGAATCTGATGCTTCTGGAACTCTAGCGTCGGGAAGGGTCCGCGCGAGAGATCATCGTCAATGCCGCGATACTTCATCGCCGGCCAGTCGCGGATTAGTCCGGTAGGGAGAACGCGCTTGCCACCTGCGATGGGCAACAACTGCTTGAGGGTCTGCACGCCATAGAAGATGCCGGAGGCCGTTTCGCCGATGATGAAGGCCTCTTGCGGTTCAATATCCAGCACATAGCCCTCTTCCTCCATCGGCATGTCGAAGCCGCGATGAAGCCTGGAAAGAACTGTGTTGGCTTCGAGTGAGTCGGTACGCAACAGCGTGACTTTATAGGCTGGCGCATTGGTCGCAGCGCTGCCGAGACCCTGTGCCGCCTCCTCGAGATCCCGCGCTGCAAACTCATCCTCCGCATTGTGGCTGGGAACCGTCGCCGCAATGCCGCCGGCAATTGATGTCTCCCCGGAAAAATGCGCCTCGCGCGGCGTGGGCAGCAGGTGAATTTGCGCCACGGCCAGCGTCGGTAAAGTCGTCAACAGCGCGACGCAGCCGAGACTTGCCCGGCGCGCTGGCAACATCGAAAAGACAGAAAGATTTGGCATTCCAACCCACTCCCACCACAAGATTTGATCATTTCAGCTTAATACGATCATTGTAGACGACGGAAACGCAGGCCTACCAGCGAATGTTCACAGCCAATCAAACCCAGCTTGAGTCCCCATCAGAATTCGTGAAAATCATCCACCAGCGTAGCGATAGTCTGCGTAAGCTCATCCGTCTTCGCGCTTGTCACAGAATTCGGATTAGCCGCTTCCGTCTGCGCGCGCAGTTTGGCAACGGCCAGCCAGTTATCTTTGTGTGGCTGGTCGGCAACCCACGGCGGCAGCGGCATGGCTAGGTAACTGCTGAGCGCCTCCGCGTATCCTTCGTAGAGCATCCGCATGGCGCGCAACCGCTCCATCGAATTCCCGTCCTGGCAGACTTTCACCCCGCTCTTGGCAAGCGTCGCATAAAGCTGCTCATAGCGCTCCGCTGGAAGCCGGTCCGGCGCATCGTTGACTGGCTCACGCGAAAATATCTGCGCCAGATCAACCATCGCATGGCGCGCAATGGCAAAGGTTAACTGCGCCTGGCGCGCCTCGTGCCCGCGCACGCCGGCGATCAGCAGCGCCGAGGTATCGAGTATCGAAGTCAATGCGCTGATCCAGCTTTGATTACTATGCTGCGAGCGAAAATAGCAGAGCAGCGGATAGGAGATGTGGCTCTCCAGCAGCTCCGCCGACCAGCGCTCCCACTCCGAGAGCAGCAAAGCAAGAGCAGCCTCGCCTCCTGGGTAAGAATGACGCCGCAGCAACTCGGCTGCCGTCGGTGGAGAGCCGGCCCGCGCGTCAAGCAAAGAAATGCTGACTTCGCGCCGGGAAAATGCGCCGTAGAGAACCGGAAAATATCCCATCACCACGGCCAGAAATCCCAGCCCGATTCCCGCCTCCAGAATAATGACCTCGCGCGCAAAAGCGCTGCGCGGTGTTACATCCCCCAGCCCTAACGTAAAAATAGTCGTCCCACTGACGTACAGGTCGGAGCGCAGGCCGGGCTTCTGTGTAGCGTCGTTGAAAGGGCTGCCCAGCGAGTAAAAGATCAGTGCAAAGCCGAAGACCATTGCGCCGGCCCACACCACCAGCAGAAAGATCAGCGACATCGGCCCGTAATAGCTGAAGGCGGATTCCCGCTTGCGAGGGTCGTGAAGGCGCTTGACGAAAAAGACCCAGGGGTTCCATGTGACGATATAAAAAAGCCGCGTCAACCGGAAACGCCCTGAGGCGCGGCGCGGCAAAATGATGGTCTGAAAAGCATCCAGAAGCACGGCAAACACGCAGACAATGCCGGCAACCAGAGTGAAAACTCCCATTGATCCTCCTGCCGATGCACTGCCGACTCGGCATTTTTCACGCTCTGCCCCCTCACTCTATCCCAGCCGCGCCGGAAGAGCAATTCAGACCAAAGTCTCACCATTCCATCCGCTGCGATTATGCTTAAGCCGTGGGAGTTGAGATAAGACAATAACCGGAGATTCTGCGTGAACAGCTTTCAATTTTTTGGCCCGGCGCACCTGTGCATCCTCGCCGCCGTCCCTTTGCTTGCCGCTCTGCTTACTTTCATTCAATGGCGGCTTCCGGCTGGATCGAAAATCCTGCGCATCAGCCTGGGAACCATTCTTCTTTTGGATTCAGCGGCCTATTACTCCACTCTTGCAGCAAACGGGCAGCTTTCAGACCCGGATCATCTGCCGCTCCAACTCTGCGACGCCTCGCTCTGCCTCGTTATTGTCGCGCTCTTCACGCTCAACAAGTTCGTTTACGATCTGGCCTACTACGGTGCGCTGGCCGGAGCCACGATGGCCCTGCTCACGCCCAATGTCACCGGTCCGTTTCCTTCTCTCTGGACCGTGCAGTTCTTCATCGATCATGGATTGATCGTTGCCGGCGCGCTCTATCTGGTCTGGTCCGGCCAGGCGCGGCCCAGCAAGGGCTCCGTTCTGCGAGCAATGCTATGGCTGAATATCTACGCAGCTTTCGTGGGAACTATCGACTGGATCTTCAAGACTAACTATATGTATCTCCGCGCCAAGCCGCAGAACGGATCGCTGCTCAACTTCCTCGGACCCTGGCCCTGGTACATTCTGGCTGCCGAAGGTGTCGCGCTGGTGGTCTTCGGATTGCTCTATCTTCCGTTCCGGCCAACTGCTTCAATGCCACGACCTCAAACAGAAAATCCCTGAGAAAGTTAGAGAGGTTTCTCCATCAAAAACGAACCGGCTTCATTATGCTGCCCGCCGAAATGGCTCAATCTTAGGCTGTTTTTTCTGCGAGGCCTGCCAGAGATCGTAGTCGGTTTGCAGCTCGTACCAGATTTCAGCATGGGTACCGAATGCGGCTGAGAGGCGCAGCGACATATCGGCCGAGATGCCGGCCTTACCGTTCAAGATGCGAGAGAGCGTTGCGCGCGAAACCTGCAAGTGCTTTGCCGCGGTCGTCACGTCAATATCGCCCAGAAATTCGCGGACTATTTTGCCGGGATGCGGCGGATTATGCATGCGCATATCGTTTCTCCCTATATTCTGACGGTCAACCAGAATCGTAGCGCGCAGATCTCAAAACTACTTCTCCGTCAGAAACGGCTCCGGTTTCAGCGAACCATCCCTCTGTTTCACCAGCATCTGCACCTTACCCTCGGCGGCGTCCAGTTCCTGCTTGCAGACGGCGGACAACCCGACGCCCTCTTCAAAGAGCTTGAGCGAGTCTTCGAGGGCCAGATCGCCCCTCTCCAACTGATCGACGATATTTTCGAGCTTCTTCAGCGATTCTTCAAACGACGGCACTGCTGTTTCTCCATTTCTTTCGGGCACGATGCATCTGGACAGGCCGCAAGGTCGCTACGGCCACGCTACTGTGCGAATAATATCTGAATGTTGGGCCAACTCACTTGAAACGTTGCTACCGGGCAGCGCAATAAGGACAACCTGTACTCCGCTCTTCCTGGCAAGTTTCATCGCAGGTACGCAATCGGTATCCGCGGTTACCAGACCAATCCTATCCACGCATTTCAGTGCGGAATAGGACGCTATGTCCAAGCCGATCCGCATATCGACGCCCTTCTGCTCAAAATCTGGGCGGAAATCGGCGTCGGTCAGAGTAGCGACTCCGGTTACTGGAGTTCTCTTCAGCTTATAGCCGCGGAACTTCAGCACACCGAGTCTGACAGCCATCAGATCCTTCTTGGCGAGATCCTTCAGCCATTGATCCGAGTCGGCAAATGTCTGAGTCGTGCCTGAAACTGGGAGACTCTGGCACCCCTGATACGGTGCACAATCGTAATAAAGAGTCCGGAACAGTTCTTCATCCCCAGTTGGGCAGATTTTGGAAAAGGCCTCAATGAAGTCGGGGTTATAGCGGATTGTAGCTCTCTTAGCGGCAACGCGAAGAAACCCGCCGTCGATCATGAGGACCAGCTTTTTCATCTATGTCCTAAAATAGCAAACCCTGAAGCTCTCGCTTCAGGGTTTGCCGTAAACATGCTCGCCTACGAGCGTACGGAATATTACTATTATTAGCTAATTTGTTTCATTTGTCAAACAAAGTTCGACAAATGAAACACGCAATCCCTCCCCCGTCTTCATGCTGCAGTTTACGGCAACACAGACGCAATCACTTCGGCGGCAGCCGTATACCGCCCGCTCACCTGCACGCCCTGCACCATGGGACGCACCGCCTCCAGCATCTCCTTGGCGATCTGAATCCCTTCACGCTTGGCGGCGTCCGGCGTCTCCGCTTTGGCCATGCGAATCATAATCTCATCCGGCATCGCGACGCGCAATTCATTCTTCTGGAACTCGGCGCTGCGCAGGCTGGCCAGCGGCCAGATGCCGGCGATAACCGGGATGCGAAACTCCTCAATGCGTTTCAGGAACACCTCCAGCAGGCGCAGATCGAAGACCGGCTGGGTGATCGCATATTCGGCTCCCGCCTCTACCTTATATGCAAAGCGCCGCAGTTCGTTCTCGATATCCGGCACGCCGGGGTTGGCGGCAACGGCCATGGTGAAATTGGTCGAAGCGCCGATGGGGTTGGCCCCGATATCCAGTCCATGATTCAATCGCCGCACGATGTTGACCAGACCGATAGCATCAACGTCAAAGACAGCAGTGGCGTCGGGGTAGTTGCCCAGCTTGGGTGGATCGCCGGTGAGGCAGAGAATGTTGCGTAGGCCGATCGACGAGGCTCCCAGCAGGTCCGATTGAATGGACAAAATATTGCGGTCGCGGCAGGTGTAATGCAGAATCGTCTCAATGCCGATGTGTTGCTGTATCTGAATGCAGAGGCTCTGCGCGCTCATCCGCGCAGAGGCCCGCGGCGAATCCGGCACGTTGATTGCGTGTACGCCCAGCCCGGCCAGCATCCGCGCGCCTTCAATCTCCTTGGTGCAATCAATGCCCTTGGGCGGAACGATCTCCACCAGCGTGACCAGCGTCCCTTGGGCAATGAGCGCGCCAATGCGCGACCGCTCCCTGAGCGCCATGGGTTCAGTCTCGGAGTTGATCGCCTGCGCGGTTCCCGTTGCCTGTACGCGGGTTTGCGCGTCAATCGCGCGCATCGCCGACTTCATCGCGCGGATGTGATTCGGCGTGGTGCCGCAACAGCCGCCCACAATCTGCACTCCAGCCTGCAACGCCTTGCGCGTAAAGCTGGCCATATACTCCGGCGAGCAGAGGTAAATATTGCGCCCTTCCACGGCGCGCGGCATTCCGGCATTGGGCATTGCGGCCAGTGGCAGAGAAGTAGCGGCGCGCATCGCTTCAATCGCGGTCAGCACCGTAGTTGGCCCTGTCGAGCAGTTGATTCCAATCGCTCCAGCGCCCCACTCCGTCAGTCGTATCGCGGCCTGTTCTGCCGATGCGCCATCGAGGCAGTTGCCGTCGTCGTCCACCGTCACCATCACCAGAACGGGCAGATGCGGGGCTGCAGATTTGGCCGCGGTCAGCGCCTCGCGGGCCTCATCCAGCGCAGGCATGGTTTCCAGAATCAGCATGTCCGCGCCGGCGGCTGCAATGGCGGCAATTTGCTCGGCGAAGGCCGCGCGGGCTTCATCCAGGCCAGTCTTTCCCAGCGGTTCCAACCGCACGCCGAGCGGACCGACAGAACCGGCAACCCAGGCATCGGCGGCTTGCTTTTCTTTCACATGCTCTACCGCCTCGCGGGCCAGCCGCACTCCGGCGGCATTAATCTCGGCAACCTTCTCCGCCAGTCCATGCCGGGCCAACCGGAAGCGGTTGGCGCCAAAGGTATTGGTCTCCAGTATCTCCGCGCCGGCCTGCAGATACTCTTCGTGGATCGAGAGAATCAACCCCGGGTCAGAGAGATTCAACTCGTCGTAACAGCGGTTGATAAAGATGCCGCGCGCGTAAAGGACAGTGCCCATCGCGCCGTCGGCAAGTACGCTGCGAGAGGAGAAGATATCGGCGAATGTGCTCATTCTCTAGCCATGCTATGCCAACCGGCCTCGCTGCGCCAGAGCAGTGGCCTGCTTTGTTATACTTCGGGAGACCACCACTGGGCAGAAACTGGCCTTGGACCGTAAGGATTCCACGGATACTTCGGGAATATTCCTCTTAGGCGGCAATCTTTTATCCAGCGGCATCCGCCGCGGACTGAACCCGCGGCTGACACCGCGAAAATATCGAGGGATGGGATTTTGAACAAGAGAAGTCTTTCAATCAGCGCCGTCGCGGCTCTGGCCGTTGCCGTGGCGCTGGCAGGTTGCGGTACTACCACCTATTTTGCGGGACGCACCCTGCCCCCCAGCGGATTGACCAACCGCGTCCTGATCGCGATCCAGAACACCAGTTCCACCACCAAGGGCGCATTGCAGTTTGTCGACGCCTTTTACGACATCCGTCACAGTTACAACGACAAGATTCCGTTATTCTCCATCGCGGGCTACTCCGGCGCCCTCCCAATCTCGATCCAGAACATGCCCGAAGAGCAGACCGGCGCGGTCTATGGCTCCGGCGACGGCAGCTTCTTGTTGATCAATTACGCACAGGAGAAGACGGGTACAACTCTCTCTCCCTCCAATGGTCCTTCCTCGAGCATCTTTGTTACCCGCAATCAACAATACGTCTTCGCGGCCAGCCAGCAGGCCCATGTTCTTTCAATCCAGGATAAGACAGGAACCGGCGGCACCTATTCGCTGGGCCTGCCCGGCATTTATCGTGTCAGCGTCAATCCCGGCGGCTCAATGGCGCTGGCTTTTGTGCAGAACTCCAATTACATCTACTATCCCCGCAAGCTTTCAGCCGGCGAAACTGTAGCCTATGCCGGCGGACAGGCAAACTGGCCCAAAGCAGCAGTCGATTGCGAACCGCAAACCGCTCCCGGCTGGTGCCTCTTCCAGGCGCAAAGCCCCGATAACACCGACTCAACCGGCAATCCGTACGGTGCTCCGCTCAGCTTTGACCGCCCTGTCAAAGCTGTCTTCTCCGCCGACGGCGGCACGGCTTACGTTCTCAACTGCGGACCCGAGTGCGGTGGTACGGCATCTTCCATTACCGCCCTCTCCGTTGCTCCAATGATTTACCTAGTCGGCCAAGTATCCGGCACCTTACCCACCACGACCACGACAACAATCGCTCAATGCGGAAATGTGAACATAGCAACAGGATGCATTCCAATTCCCGGCGGAGCGAGCAACGCTCTGGTTGATGGCACAAGCTTGTATGTCGCCGGCCAATGCCTCGCCGATCAGTCTCTTTCCTCGAGCAGCCTTCCGCAATGCGCTGCCAGCACTGCATCACAGAGCGGCCTCTTTACCGGCATGTTGACGATTGTGAACCTTACCAACACCGCTGCATCTGCTCCAGTCTCCATCAGCGACGGCGAACCTGGCTTCGCCAGCCGCATGATTCGCGCCGATGATGACACACTGTGGATCGGCATGACCAAATGCACCAACGGCGCGCGCTACGCCGCCGGCCTGCCCTACGGCTGCCTCACCATGTACAGCCTGCTCACAAAATCCGCAACGCTGCTGCCCTACATTGGAGACGCCACCGGCATTGCCGCCGTTACCGGTCTGCATAAGATTTATTCAGCGCAAGGCGGGCAAGTCTATATCAACTCCACCGTCGACGGCTCGTCCATTGATAACTCCAATGTGACCGTGCAGGGCACGGCCTACGACGTGGCTTACATGGACGGCACTACCGACACCAACAACACCGTCTATTGATCCGATGACTGCCGCAGAGCTTTCTCCACAGGCTGACGTTCTGGCCATCGCCGCGCATCGCGACGACGTGGAGCAGACCTGCGGCGGAACTCTTCTGCGCATGGCTGCACGCGGCCTGCGTACCGCCATCCTTGATCTGACCCAAGGCGAAGCCGGAACCCGCGGCAGCGCTGACGGCCGCGCCCAGGAAGCAGCAGAAGCTGCGCGCCTGCTCGGCGTCAGTTGGCGTCAGGCCCTCGATCTTCCCGACGGCGCTGTCGCCAACACACTCGATAGCCGCCTCAAGATCGTCCGCGTCCTGCGGCTGTTGCGGCCTCGCGTTGTCATTCTGCCTTACTGGCAGGCCCGGCACCCAGACCACGCCATCACCGCCACGCTCGGCTACGAAGCCTGTTTCCTCTCCGGCCTCGCCAAGGCGCCACCTGCGGTGACGCCAATCGCGCCTGCGGGGCAAGAAAGTGAAGAAACAGTGGAACTGCCGGCGCACCGACCTTTCAAAATCGTCTACGCCAGCCTTTATGCCGATGTGCGCCCCAGCTTCATCGTCGATATCACTCCCTTCACCGAGCAGCGCCACGCGGCGCTGATGGCCTATCGCTCCCAATACGCCAATCAGCCAACCGGCAGCGCGCTCTTCGTTCCAGAAGAAGAAATTCGTGAGCGCACCTTTGCTGAAGCCCGCCACTATGGCCTGCTTGCCGGTGTGAAGTATGGTGAACCATTCGTACAGAAAGAAGTAGGACTCGTCGACGACCTGACCCTCGTCCCCGTGCAATCCATCTAAGCGTTTCCCGCCCGGCTCACCTGCCAATTATCCCCATAAAAATATATTATCTAATCAAGAATAATAATAACTTTGTTTTATGAATTACTTTCCTTCACACTGGCAGTGGAGGCTTGATGACACAGACCTGGAATCCCGAAACTTACGCGCAAAATGCTGCATTCGTTCATGGGCTGGCCGGCGGAGTTCTTGAATCGCTCGACGCCAAGCCCGGCGAAATCATCCTCGATCTGGGCTGCGGCGACGGGCAACTGACACAGCGCATCGCTGCCACGGGAGCCGCTGTTCGCGGCGTCGATGCTTCGCCGGAGATGGTTGCCGCCACCCGCGCGCTCGGGCTTCAGGCGGAAGTTGCCAATGCCGAAGCCCTGCCCCATGCCAATGCCAGCTTCGACGCAGTCTTCTCCAATGCGGCCTTGCACTGGGTGCGCGATCAGGAGGCGATGATGGCCGAGGTGCGCCGCGTTCTCAGGCCCGGCGGACGTTTTGTCGCCGAGATGGGCGGCCAGGGGAACATTGCTGCGATTCGTGTTGCATTAATCGCCGTGCTCGCGCGCCACGGATATGGCGACCGCGAAGATGGTGTCAACTACTATCCAACCCCCGCAGGCTATACGCGGCGGCTGGCGCGTCACGGCTTCACCGTCGAACAGATCGCCTTGATCCCACGGCCCACTCCGCTTCCCGCAAGCGGCATGTGCGGATGGCTCAATACCTTTCGCAAGGGGGTTCTTGATGGCGTGCCGCAGGAACTGCGCGATGCAGTGATTCAGGAGACAGTTGCATTGCTTGCGCCCGCGCTGTGCGACGAGGACGGCCATTGGACCGCCGATTATGTGCGTCTGCGTTTCATCGCCAGCGCCGTGTGATCAACACCTCCGCACCCGCATTAGAACTAACTACAGCGCGAGCACCGGTATCGACTGCTCCAAGATAGGACACCCAATCTATCAGGTAATCACAGATCGCCAAGAAAGCAGGCTGGGGAGCGATCCTTTGCCGATGCTTTTCTTTCCGAAGCATTCACAACCGCTGCTTCCTGCCAAATTAATCAAACGTTTGCAATCTCTTTGCCTGACTGAATTACTCTATTAATGGTTCCGTGCGGCCACTGCAACTGAAAACAACGGCCGCCGGATGAGGGCTGACCGGTTGAGCCAGACAGTTTTTGTATTGGAAGACGACACTGATATTGCGCGGCTTGTGCAGCATCACCTGGAAGCAGCGGGTTTTCTGCCACGCCTGTTTCACACCCCAGCCAACCTGATTCCCGACGCCGAGCGCCAACCACCCGCGCTCTTTCTGCTGGACATCATGGTTCCCGGCGGAGACGGCTTGGACGTTTGCCGCCGTCTGCGCTCCAATGCCGCTCTCTCCACCGTTCCCATTATCTTTTTGACTGCGCGCGCCGGTGAAAACGACCGTGTCCTCGGCTTGGAGCTGGGCGCGGACGATTACATCACCAAGCCCTTCGCTACCCGTGAGCTCGTCGCCCGCGTCAAGGCCGTGCTGCGCCGTTTCGAGCGTCCCACCTCGCCCTCCATCATCAGCTTTGAAGAGGTGGTCATCGACGCCAACGCCATGCAATTGCGCGTCCGTGGCGAGCTAACCACCACCACTGCTACCGAGTTCCGGTTGCTCGATTATCTGGCCCGCCATCCTGGCCGGGTTTACAGCCGCGACCACCTGCTCGACGCCGTCTGGGGCGATGCCCGGTTTGTCACCCCCCGCTCGGTGGACGTGTATGTGCGGCGCATCCGTGAGAAGATCGAAGTCGATCCGGAGAATCCCCGCTATTTGAAGACTGTCCGGGGCGCCGGATATCGCTTTGAACTTCCCAAGAGCGAATAGGCGCACTTTGACCCCAAAAGTGTTCACCAAGCTGCTCGGACTCTTTGTCCTCCTGCTGGTCTTCCACACCGTGGTGATGGAGCTGCTCTTCCGCCATTTCACGGCGCGCGCCGCAGGGCTGAGCTTCCCTATGCTCGGCCGCGAGGCCATCTGGTCTGGACTTATTGCGCTGGGTGTAGCGCTGCCCGTCGCCGCGTGGATTGCGCTTGGAATCACTGGCCGGCTCAAACGGGTTATCGTCTTCGCCCACCGCGTGGCGGAAGGAGACCTCGGCGCGCGCCTCACCGGCAAAAAAGTCGACGAGCTATCCGGCATGGAGGCCGCTCTCAACCGCACCGCTGAGCGCCTCGAAGAGAACTTCGCCGAAAACGAGAGCCGCCGCCAGGAGCTGGCCGCCATGCTCGACTCCATGCAGGAAGCCGTCGTCGCCGTTACCGCGCAAGGGAACGTGCTCTGGTCAAACTCTGTGATGCAGCGCATGGCCGGAAGCCTCATCCATCCGGGCCGCCCGCTGGTTCATTCTGTCCGCGACCCTGAAGTTCTGGCTTGTGTCCGTGGCGCACTGGCGCGCCGTGAGGTCTGTGTGGGCCGAGCCAGCACCCTCGCCCAGGGACGAATCTTCGAGGTCAACGCCGCGCCCTTGCCCTCCGGCGGAGCGTTGGTCGTGCTGCATGACGTCACACGCATCGAGGCTGCCGAAAAATCCCGACGCGAATTCATCGCCAACGTTAGCCACGAGCTGCGCACTCCGCTCACCTCCATTCAGGGCTACGTCGAAACCCTCATCGAAGACCCCCTTCCCAGCGTCGAGACCACGCACGAGTTTCTCGGCATCATCCTCAAAAACGCGACCCGGATGAACCGGCTTACAGAAGATCTTTTAGCGCTGGCCGGTGTTGAAAGCCCCGACTATAAGCTCACGCCCCAGCCCACCCGCGCCAGCGCGCTGGTCTCCGATGCAATCGAGGCCCTCGGTGGGATCGTCGTCGATTCGGGCGTCGCCATCGAGTCAACCGGCGCGCCCGATACCCTTGTCCTCGCCGATCCCGACGCCATGAATCAGGTCTTCGGCAACCTCATAGAAAACGCCCTCAAATACGCTAAAAACAGCAAGCGGATTCAAGCCGGCGCGCGGCTGCTCGACACAGAAGTCGAGTTCACTGTGCGTGATTTCGGTTCCGGCATCGCCAGCGAACACCTGGAGCGCATCTTCGAGCGCTTCTATCGCGTCGATAAAGCCCGCTCCCGCGAGTCCGGCGGTACCGGACTCGGCCTGGCTATCGTCAAGCACATCGTCAACGCTCACGGCGGGCGCATCTGGGCCGAAAGCGAACTCGGCTCGGGGGCGGCCTTCCACTTTACGCTTCCACTGGCCCAAGCAGCACAGCTCTCTTCTTCAAATACAACACCCAACTAATAATGCTCTGTTATTCCCAGCTAGCCGAAGAGATGCGACAAACGAATGTCCAGCTCCCGAACTTCGCAGAATCACCCACGGATTACGAATGGACGAGTTCCCTTTCAGTACTTTCGTAATGTAATTACTTTATAAATAAACCACATATTTTGTTTGACTTGGGCAATATTCCCGGCTAAGCTCCTCACATTCCCGATTCACCGGGCAGGTTGGCTTCCCTACATTTCCGTGCAGATTTTGTTCCTGAGCCGCAACTGTTGACGTTGCGCTCACACCAGGCTTTATCTACCTGATCGAGAACCGTCGCGCACCGCTGGAACGGCCAAACATTCCACAACACTTATTTGGGAGATTAGGCAGTTGAATATACCGTTGCGGAATGGTCTGATAGTACGCCTGGCTGAAACAAATTGCCGCCGTGCATCTCGATTCTGGATACTCCCATGCCTGTCAGGAAATGCTTAGCCGCGCCTGAAGTACCAGGCTAAGCCAGAAACGCACTCTAACCACGCGGCCCAGCCGCACCGCACAAGGAGATACATGAACCGCCTACGCGCACTTGCCGTAACGATGCTGACCATTTTCTCAACCTGCTTCCCCCCCACGGTCGTTGGCGTTGCCGCCGTCAGCATGACTGGCTGCTCAACTGCAAACCTCGCCGCGAGTGCTCAGGATGTCGCAGTTGTCGCCAAGCAGATTGCTTCTGCCATCGCAACCGAGGCTCCTACCGTCTCCGCTGACCTGACAACCGCCGCAAACGATCTTTCCTCGCTGGCCACCGCGCTCGCAGCAGGCACTACCACTCAGGACAAAGTGCTTGCTGCGGTTGCGGCAGTAGACCAGATCCTGGGAACCATCCCGAGTCCGGCTGCTCAGAGTGTCTCTCAGTTCCTGCCTATCGCGGTTGCGGCAATTCTTGCAATCTACAGCCTCTTCGGGCAACCTGCCGTGACGCCCACTGCAAATGTAGCCAGGGCCCCGCGCGCGACCACGGCAATTCAGCCGGTAGTAATCAAACATCGCCTCCTGCGTTCGCCTGACGGTGATTTCAAGGCTGCATGGAATGCGGCGGTGGCCGCGCATCCGACCAAGGGAATTGCCGCGCTGTAGAACCCCGCAGTGAGGCCCTTGTTATCAGAAGAGGGTCTCAAACGCGGCCATTTGAAGCGTGACCGCAGCATAGTACTGCGAGTCCAAGGGCGACATGTGTTCTTCACCCGCCAATCAGTCCGACGCAGAGCGCCAACCCAAACTCAGCCAATCCCTTCGGAAAGGACGGCGTCTGCAACCGTCCTTTCCCACTGTTTATTATAAGGTAAATAAAAGATTTTATTTGACTTGTAGAGCATTTCCGGCTACTCTCCTTGAGATCATCAACCCACCGGGAATCCCGTTCTCAACCAAATCTCGCGAATCTTCAGCAATGGATTCTCCCTGGCTGCTGCTCGATTCTTGCGCCTCATGTTACGAACAACCGAAAGGAGGCCGTCCATGGCCTTTGTTCTCTCCCGCGCCCCCAACGGCATTGATTGGCAAGGAGCAACTGGAACTCAAATCACTTTCGGCATAGGCCCCGCCGATGCTCCCGCTGTCCTCTATAACATCGAATACCCCTTAGGAACTGCAAAGACTCCAGACCAAACAGGGAAGGTGAGTTTTACCATTATCGCTGGCACAAATACCTTGGATGCGAACATCAACCATATCTTGCCTCACGGAATATCTTGGCATTTAACGGAATATGCTGATTCCGGTTCACAAACCTTGATAGCAGCATTACCTGACCCAAGCGGCGTCTATCCTCAAGACCTCGCGGTCGAAATCATAGGAAAGTAGGCTCTTTATGAAGACTTCCTTGATTCCCCTCGCCGTCCTTTCCTGTGTGCTCAGCATCCCAACGCCGCAGGCAGCGGGCCAAAATAGCCTGGGAACAGGCAATTCTGTAGTGCAGCCACAGACCGATCAACCTCTCTTCAAGCCTGATCCCAATCTCGGTGGATGGGCGACGCTCGAGCAGCAGTGCCAGTTAGTGGCAAAGGGATTGCCTGCTTCTTCCGCTTGTGGATATTTTGTAGATCTGCTGATTGGAAAAGACCGGTATGGGGCTACTGTGGACATCTCCAATGCGTATGGACAATTGACCAACCCGAAAACGGAAGACATAGTAGCACTGACTCAGGCCTATGTTACGAAAAATGATAGCTTGGTGAGTATTCAAAGTCTTGAGAATGGACTCGAGAATGCGCTCCCCAATGCAGCCGGCGTGAACCAGCGAAAGCAGGCGAGTAATGCTCCCCCTACAACCGGAGGAACCGGGCTTGTGGTTAAGCCATTGGCGGTATCCGCTCTAGGCATCGCCGTTCAATCTGGAGCGCTCACGGAAAGCCAAAGCGGAAATAACATTACAGTGGCGGGTAACCTCTATAACCTTTTTAGACTCAGCGAGAATAAGTTTTCTCTACCCAACGGGTACTTGCAGCCTGGCAAGCAAATATTCGACGACACAATCGGCGACATTGCCGTTTCAGCAACATTCGCCGCCGATAACAGCAGTGCTGTTTCAGTTCCGGTATCCAGCACCGCGAACTCCGGTTCGCTTGGGTCTACAACGAGCGCGCTCTTCAACGATGGCCCCACTAAACTGACCTCATTTACCGCCAATTACGAACATAACAGCATACTTACAGTGAGGGGGCTCGAAAATTATCTTAAGAAGAATAAAAAGCAGTTTCTGGTTATTCCAAATGACAGCTCCACGTACACGCCACTTATGGACGCAAGAGATACGCTGCGGAAGGATTTTAAAGATGCCAAAGGTTGCGACCAAGCCAAGATAACGCAATTAGCGAGCACCTTCAAGCCGGTGACAAACCCAAAGGATGCTGCGGAAAACCCCTTTAGCACCTTCGTCAGCACATATGACGATTGTTTCGATGCAGTTCTCTTTCAGGTTGAATCGGCGAAGAACACTGACGGCACAATCAAGGCACGGGGCGATTTGACTGCATATGCTCTAGCGTTGTCGAACGACATCACTAGCGTCCAGGAAGCAATAAAGAAACTCGGACTAGGAACCGACATCAGTGTGCAGTATGTCTTTAACCACCCCCAAAGCCAGCCGGAGACACACGATTTCCGTTTTATTGCAACAGGAGACTTCGGCCAGGATGGACAGATCACATGGACTGCGAATGCTGCGGGATCAATCTATGCAACCATCCCGGCTGGAGCAAAATACGGACGGTGGAAAGACGCACAGGCTTCCGGCGAGATCGATTGGGGCAACTTGGGAGCCAACGTTAAAGGGAAACCAGTATTTAGCCTTGCAGGCTATGCGCAGTACCAGGACAATCCGTCAGTGTTGAATCTAACTTCATCTAGCGTTCCGAGCGGAATCACCTTGCCTTCAGGCGCGCAAGCCTTCATCAGCGGCACAAAGGGGCTGCTGGCCGTGGTTCAGGCCAAGGCTTCCCTCAATATCGGTTCAGCTCAGATTCCTCTGTCTTTCAAATGGTCGAATAAGACAAACCTTCTTGATAAGACAAAATTTGGAGCGCAACTCAGCCTCAGCTACGACCTTTCCTCGTTCCTTACCGGTAAAGGAGCAAGCGCCGGGCAATAATTCTACTCATTGATCCATCCCCAAATCCCGGGTGCGCGGTTGTAGAGAGGGCTGCATCCTCACTGCTGCTCTGGATGCGCCTCGCGCCATTGCACCAGTCGCGCATCCACTTCCTCCCGTTCGGGGCCTTTGAGCTTCTTATACGATGAATCGTGCAGAGCGGTCGCCTTCACCTGCTTCTCACCGTCCAGGTTTTGGTAGGCCAGCGAGCTCCAGAAGTAAGCTTCGGCGTGGTCCTGCCCCGCGCGCTGGGCCAACTCATACTCGGCATCAATCGAACCGTGCTCAGCTGCCTTGCGAAACCAGTCATCGGCCAGCTTTTCGTCTTTCTTGACGCTCTGGCCCTCCGCGTAATCCTGTGCCACGCGCAGTTGCGCCTCGATGTTGCCCAGCTCCGCTGCCTCGGAGAAGAGATCGAAGGCCCGCTTCCTGTCCTTCGAAACGCCGGTGCCCTCCGCATACAGCAACCCCAGGTTATACAAACCATCCCTGTTCTTGAGGGTGGCGGCCCCTTCCAGCAGACTGGCGGCGCGCGAGTAGTTCTTCGGCACTCCAGTTCCCCGCACGTAGCTCATGCCCAATTGATATTGCGCCTCTGCCAAGCCGCGTGTCGCAGCGCGATCAAACCACGCGTCTGCCTGGGCACTATCCTGGTCCACTCCTAATCCCTTCATGTAGAGGATGCCTAGTTGATATTGCGCCTGCGCCAACCCCTGATCGGCAGCCTTGCGAAACCATGCTGCAGCCTGGGAGAAATCGCGGGCGACCCTGTCTCCGTTGAAATATTCGAGCCCGACCAGATACTGCGCCTGGGCCAGACCGGAATCGGCTTTGGCCTGGATCTCCGGATCGATGCCAGTGCTGGGAGGTTGGGCCGCACCGAGAGAAACCAGGAAGGGTGGCGAAAGAATGAAAATGAGTGTGAGATATGCCCAGCGCTTGAACATGAATGCTCCTTATACAGACAGTTAGAAAAATGAATCCGGCTCTGACAAAAGGTGCAAGTCAGCTCCCGAAAGAAACGAGAGAAAAAGTTCGCAATAGGATGGTAGAGTGGGGTGTGCGGCTGGTCCGGATTCCAGCAACGCCCCCTATAGCGTGCCGGCACGACCCGCGCCCCGGATTGTAAGAAAAATAACACATCCGGTCTCAAGAAACAGTAAAGAAACAGCTTGATCCCAAATCATGGTATCCGGCAACGATGAGTCGGCGCGGACTTTAGCTATCTTAATTACAACGCTCCGAGCCATATCGCCTATCGCGAAGCTGGCCGGCAGCTCTTGTATCCAAAGCAATCAAAGCACACTTGCCAACACGGCGCATGAACTTGAATCGATCAGGAAGCTCGGCGAATCTTTTTCAGTGTAGGAGACATGGCGTGAAAATCGGAGTCCTGGGATCGGGCGGTGTAGCACAGACGTTGGCAAGCGGCTTTATCAAGCACGGCCATCAGGTGCTGGTGGGCACAAGATCGGCTTCCAAGCTTGCCGGCTGGGCAGCGCAGAACCCCGCAGCCTCCGTGGGCAGCTTCGCCGGCGCCGCAGCCTTCGGCGAGCTGGTCGTTCTCGCAGTCAAGGGCAATGCCGCGGCAGAGGTACTTCGCCTGGCCGGCGCTGACAACCTGGCAGGAAAAACCGTCATCGACGTCTCCAATCCAATTGCAGACGAACCACCGGTCAACGGAGTTCTCCCATTCTTCACTACCTACAATCAGTCCCTCATGGAGCAGTTGCAAGGCGCGTTTCTAGGCGCTCACTTCGTCAAAGCTTTTAACTCGGTTGGCGCGGCATCCATGGTGAATCCCGAATTCGCTGCTGGCAAGCCTACTATGTTTATCTGCGGGAATAATGACGAGGCAAAGACCTCTGTCAGCGTGATCCTCGACCAGTTTGGCTGGGAAACCGCGGATATGGGCAAAGCCGAAGCGGCGCGCGCGATTGAGCCTCTGTGTATGCTGTGGTGCATCCCCGGCTTCACGCGCAATCAGTGGACCCACGCTTTCAAGCTACTCACTCGCTGATCCGGCAAGCGCTCGCCATGCGTACCTCCGCGCAGGTTTACTTTGCCGCGTCCCGGTCTTTTCCCCACGTCTTATAAAGCCCGAGGTAGCTGTAGTTCTCGGTCTGCCCAGCTACGGAGTGCCCATAAGCAAAAAGCAATTGCAGCCCCGGCGATTTGAAGTGGTAATACCCGCCCGCGTCAATCATTGTCGATGCCTGGGTCTGCGCCGTGGCAAACCCCTCGCGCGCATGGGAGAAGAGTTCAGCTGACAACTCCAGCTTTTTGCTAATCTCCTTCTTCATCAGGTAGCCGCCGTAGAGATAATTGCGGTACTGCGTTTGCGGAACCACCGCGTATCCCATGCCGCCACACAGGCTCCATGAGCCAAACTCTCTCTCTACCCAGATCGGCAGCTTGTACCAAACACGGCCAACCCCTAGCCCCCGGGTTGAATCGCCCGTCGGAATCTCGAACATGGGAAAGGGGCCGATCTGCGGACGGTGGTTCGTCTGCTTGATGAAGCCATATTTCACGCCCAGTTCCATATCCGTCAGGCCAAAAGCGCTTGCGCCGGTTCCGCCGGGAAGGTAGACAGGGTTGTTCGACGGAATCGCCGCCCCGAACGGAAGGATCGCATGAAGCTGAATATTCGGCACTGCGCCCCAGTTGAACTCGAAGGCGGGGCCGGCCGGATCAAGTTCGGCTGGGGTTCCGTCTAGAGAGCCAAAGATGTAGGCCTCGTAGTGCCCCAGATCCACCGGCGTCGGATCATCCGTCTGAAACGGAGGCCCAGCCTGCGCCAGCACTCTAGGCGCGGCCAGAAGCAGCAACAGGAACAACGCCAGGCTTGTGTACTTCCTGCTGACTTCCATCATTCCTGCACTCTCCTCGGCAAGCTCTTTGTCGAAGCTGTGGGCGGGCGGCGGCCTTTGATCCTGCGGTCTGAAGGAGCGTTGCCTGGCTTACGCATGACCGAGCCGTCGCATGAATCCGGTCGCACATACAAGGCTGGTTACCGTGACCAATCTCATTTGTGGAGTGGATATTTCATTGCATTGGTTAGACGCGCGCATCGGCCATGAAGGCGCGTTCGCCCAGTTCCCCAACACAGCAGAAGGAATTGCCGCGCTGCTGGACCAGTACCCGATATGGCGGGAACTCGATCAGACCTTTCGCGCCATCAAGGGCAGGGCCGCCCGTACCGTGGCCCGCAGGGTTGGGGATGCCGGAGATCGGCGCGTTCTCCAACGGGACAGCATGGCTCTACCGGCTGGATCTTGGTAAGCCTACTTGACGCCAGCAGGTGAAGCGGAGGCGGCTCTGGTGGAGTCCAACCCGCCCAGGAATAACCTATTGCGACAGGAACTAAAGCTCCAACCCGCCATTCACGCCCAGCGATTGCCCCGTGATGAACTTCGAGCCGGCAGCAAAGAACAAAACCGTCTGCGCCACATCGGCAGCCGTTCCGTTGCGCTGCATCGGAGTCCGTGCGGCAAAGCGTGCGGCTTCCTCAGGCGCTTCGCCTATCTCGATATATCCCGGCGCAACCAGGTTCACCGAAACTTCCGGCGCGAAGGCCTTGGCCATCGCCAGCGTCAGCATCTCCAGAGCGGCTTTCGAAGAGCAATATACAGCATGGCCGGCCCAGGCGCGGCTGCCGCCCAGCGATCCCATGTTGATGATCCGTCCCTGAGCGGCGCGCAGATGCGGCAGAGCCGCGCGCGCAACGAGGAACGGCCCACGTGCATTAGTCTCAAAGACCGCATCCCAGACCGCGAGCGAGGAGTTTTCCAACGGGCTGGCGGTGAAAATAGCGGCGTTGTTGACCAGAATATCCAGACGGCCAAAGCGGTTGATCACAGCTTGAATCGCCGCTTGGACTGCAGCTTCAGAACGCACATTGCAAGCCACAGCCAGACCGCTCATGCCTACGGCTTCGATTTCGCGAACCGTCTCTGCTGCCTCTGTCGCGGAGTTGTTATAGGTGATAGCGATATCTGCCCCGGCTGCCGCCAGCGTAAGCGCAATCTCTCGCCCGATGCGCCTTGCGCCTCCGGTAATCAGGGCCGTTTTGCCGGCCAAGGCGCGTTGGGGCACTTCATTGTGCATAATTTAAAGTCTGGTTGCAACCGGCTCTTCCTGTTCTACTTTGCAGGAGCAGCGGTTGCCGGGACCGTTTGCGCGGCCCCAGGCGCGCTCTGGCCCGGTGCGGATGGATTCTGCTTCGCTGCATTCACGCTGTTATCGTGCAACTCGTAAATCGAGTACTGCTCGCCGGGGCGCTTCATGCGGATCTCAATTGACATATCCGGCTTGGCGATCTGGTAATCCTCGCCATAGGTCTGGTAGCCATGAGCGATGATCTGCATCCGCACCGTGCCATTCACCGGCAGCACGTCAATCACGGATTTGCCTTCTTCGCTCGTCTTGAGCTCCATATTGCCCTTGTCCTTGCCATTCTCCAGCAGATGAAAGATCACCGAAGCGTTCTCGATCGGCTTGCCGTCGGCATCGCGCAGCACGGTGACTTCAATGCGCCCGGTCGGCGGCGGAGCTTTGTATTTGCGGCCACGCTGGGCAAAAGAGGAGAGCGAGGCGGCCAGCAGAATCAACGCGGCCACAGGAACAAAAAGGCGAAGAAAAGAACGGCGATGCATGATGTCCATTGTAAATGCTGGCTGCTCCCGCAGCGAAGAACCCCACGGTAAACCTTCCTGGATAGACGCGATGCGCCTCCCTAGGAGAGCTAAAAGCCGCAGATGGGGATATGCAGGACCGGGCTGGCTGGTTTCAGAAGCGGGTTTGCAGCGCAGATTGGGCGCGCATCCTCCAACATGAGATCGCCGAACCACGAGACGCTCCGCCAATTCCGGGCAGAAGCGTCCGAGTCAGGAAGTTACTATGCATTCTGTAACTCAGGTATGGGCCGCTGAAGGTGCATCGCTTCCGCGATCACATCCGCATATTTCAATCCTGCACCGGTATTGAACAGCACGACGCGGTCGGATGCTTTGAGTTCTCCGCTGGCCAGCAACTTATCATACGCCGCAGTGACTGAGGCGCCTTCAGGCGAGAGCAGAATTCCTTCATTCTTTGCCCAGTCCAGAATCGACGTAAGAATCTCTTCATCGGTTACCGAGAGCGCGATTCCTTTCGATGCCCGAAGAATATCGAGCATGATGGCATCGCCGTAAGGTTTGGGAACACGCAGACCCGAGGCAAACGTCGATGCGTTCTGCCACATCTGGCTGACGTTGGCCCCAGCATCGAAGGCTCGAACCACGGGAGCGCATCCCGATGCCTGCACGGCAATCATGCGGGGCCGCTTTCCCGCCTTGACCCAGCCAAGCTGCTCCATTTCCTCGAATGCCTTCCACATGCCGATGAGTCCGACGCCGCCGCCGGTTGGATAGAAGACCGCCTCCGGATATTCCCATCCCAACTGCTCTACCAGTTCGTATCCCATTGTCTTCTTGCCTTCGATGCGAAACGGCTCCTTCAAGGTGGAAACGTCGAACCAGCCTTCCTCCTGCTTGCGCTCGGCGACAATGCGCGCGCAGTCGGAGATCAATCCGTTCACGAGCGTTACATTCGCTCCGTAAGCGACGGCTTCGAGATAGTTGGCGAAGGGCACGTCCCGAGGCATGAAGATATGGGCTTCGATACCCGCAGCTGCGGCATAGGCCGCTAAAGCTCCGGCCGCATTCCCGGCAGAAGGGACCGCAAGCTTTCGCAATCCGTAGTGCCGCGCCATCGTAACAGCAAGCGCAAGCCCGCGCGCTTTGAACGTTCCGGTTGGGTTGGCGCCCTCCTCTTTCACGAAGACGCTCGGATACCGCTTGCTGCGCAGCATGGGCGTCCAGCCTTCCCCCAGCGTCACGGGTTGAACGTTGGGCAGCACGGCTCGATAGCGCCACATCCCAGTCCAAGTCGAACCTGCCCAAGTCGAAGAACCTTCGCTCGCAATGGCTGCCCCAATCACCTCGTTGGCGGAGGTTCCTTCTAGATGGGAGAGATCGTAGCGGACATAGAGCGAGCCGGCAGGCTGATCCTTGCACTGCGTGCAAACCGTTTGCGGTGATTGCGCCGAAATTCGGGCGTGGCAGCGGGAGCATTCCAGGTATGCGATTGGAGGCATTAGATTCCTTCGCTTAGCGGACGACTGTTGGGCTGAAGTTCACGGTGAGTTCCACTGCGCAATTACCGCGGGAACCCTCTGTCAGGAGCGACATCAAGCGGCAGAACATAACAGGTTATTGGGAACCTGGATGTTGTTTATTTAGTATGGTGAGCTCGCTGGGATTCGAACCCAGGACCCACGCCTTAAAAGGGCGTTGCTCTACCAGCTGAGCTACGAGCTCTAAATTAGGCCGCTCATTCAAAGTTACCACAACAGCAGTTGCACCGCTCAACAAGCCCGCTCAGGCTGTGCCGAATCTTGAATTTCAACAATTGGACCTTACCGAAAATTGTGCCGCTTCACTATTAACGTCATCAACTCGCTCGACTTATCGTCGTCTTCACAATCTGGCTATCAATTTAATTGCTTTTAGCAACTATTTATGTAAACTCTTTCCATGACAGTCAACAACATGAAAGAAGCGGAACAAATCTCTTCCGTACGGGAGTTCAATCGCTTCTACACGGCGCGACTGGGGTGGCTGCGAAAACGGCACCTCGACGGTAAGTTGTCGCTCACAGAGTCGCGCATCTTGTATGAGATCGGAGCCAACCCCGGCCTGACAGCCTCCTCTTTGCGGAACACGCTTGGACTGAATGCCGGATACGTCAGTCGAAGTCTTGCTCTGTTAACCAAGCGAAAACTGGTGTGCCAGACCGTATCTGAACGGGACGGCCGGGAGAAGTTGCTCACGCTCACCTCGGAGGGAGTCCGTACCGTCACCTGGCTGAATGAACAATCGACACTACAGATACGAGGACTTTTGGCGAATCTCAACCCTGCGGACCGCGATACCTTGATTGAGTCGCTTTCGAAGGTCCGCTCCATCTTGAGTGAGCCTAAGAGCAGCCCGGTTCGTATCGTTCGCTTATCGAAACCCAACAACGACGCCCTTCAATTACTGCGGGAGTACTACGAGGCTGTGAACGTTGTCCTGCGGGACACTCCCGAAGCGATCCAGAAGATTATCTGTGATCCCAGTGGAGGCATGTGGATCGCTTATCTGGAAGAAGAGATTGTTGGTTGCGTGATCTTGAAAAGGCTTGGCCCTATACCATTGGCTGGAGAATGCAAGCGTCTCTACGTGCGGCCGAAAGCCCGGGGACGTCGCATTGCAGACAAACTGCTGGACGCGCTGGAGGATTTCGCGCGCAGTAACGGTCTGCGTTGGATCTACCTTGATACCTACGATGACCTGAAAGCAGCCATCGCCTTGTATCGGAAACGTGGATACGTTCCATGTGAACGCTATAACGACAACCCACAGGCTACGGTTTTCCTTCGCAAAAGCCTCGGGACTCCGTGATGTGTTCAACCCTGCGACTCCGGAGGACAGCCCCTGGCCATACAATCTGCGCAAAAAAAGGTCACACTTTTCCCTTAATCCTGGATAATTAATTTATTTAATATTTCTAGTTGACAAAATTAATTATATTGATTACTGTCTTTCTTGTGATCAGACAAGTGGACTATCGCCAATGAATCCCGTTCCCAAAACCGCTTCCGACTGGCAGGAATTGCTGCGCATCGCTCAGGGGGCCTCGCTGGTCATTGAACGGGTGCGCATCCCGGAGAAGCAGATCGCAATCGAGGGTCAGTTCGCTCTGCCGCAACTAGCCCTACTCAGCCTGGAAGATCAGGTTTTCATTACTGCTTTTCTGCGCTCGCACGGTTCGATCAAGGAGATGGAGCAGACCTTCGGCGTCAGCTATCCAACGATCAAGAGCCGGTTGAATCGCATCGCGGGGCAACTGGATTATGTCGAAACCGACCCGTCTCCCTCTCGCGCGGAGGTGCTGGAGCGGCTGAACAAAGGTGAGATGACCGCCGAAGAAGCGATCCGCGCACTGGAGGCTCTGAAATGACTCCCAACCTCGCTTTCGTCGAAGTTCAGATTCCCTACTGGCGCGGCATCCGGCTGTGGATTCCGCTCTTCCTGCTCTGGATTCCCGTGCTGTTGCTCTCGCCGCTGATCGTGCTGGTGCTGCTAGCGGTTTGCCTGGCGGGCAGGATCAGTCCTTTCCGCGCCATTGCCGCCTTCTGGGCGATTCTGTGCAGCCTGCCCGGAACCCACGTTCACGTCCGCTCCGAACAGAACCGTGTAACGGTTCGGATTCTGTAGAGGTTTTTTATGCCACCTACTCGCCGTGCAATTCTGTCTCTTGTCGCGCTGGGGCGCGTAAACGCCGCTGAAGCCGAGCGGCTGATCGCACTCTGCAATCAGGATCGGAATGAACAGAGAGCAATGACCATCGCTGTTGCGGCGCTGCTGCTCGCTCTGATCCGCCAACTGCTGCACCCGCTGACACAACTGGCTGGGGCTCTGCATCCTCTGGCTTCCCTGCTTTCTAGCCTGGCTTTTTTTGCCTCGCACCATATTCCGGGAGGCGTTTTATGAACGAAAAGCGCCGTCAGATCCTGGAAAAACTGGCTGCGGACGAGATCACCGCAGATGAAGCCGAGCAGCTGATTGCCGCGCTTGAAGACACTCCAGACGCAGCCGACTGCGCTACCAAAAGCGACGCGCAACCCACATTCGTCTGGATCGTATGACCAGGCCATCGCCGGCTTTGAAGCACATCGCAGCGGGCCGCGCTCTGCAATTCATTCTCAGTTTCTTCGGAGGAATTTTATGAACGAAAATCGCCGTCAAATTCTGGAAATGCTGGCCGCGGGCAAAATCAACGCGGAAGAAGCCGAGCGGCTGATTGCCGCGCTTGAAGACTCACCAGCCGCAACAAACAGCGCTCCTGAGAGGGGAGCACAACCAAAGGCCCGCGCCAAATACATTCGCGTACTGGTTGAGGCAGACGAATCGGTCACCGGCATGAAGGGCCAGACCACGGTGAACGTGCGTGTGCCGATGCAGTTGCTGCGCGCCGGGGTGCGTCTGGCCAGCCTGGTTCCCGCACAGGCGCACAATCAACTGGATCAGGCATTGAGCAGCCATGGCGTGCCGCTGACGCTCTCGCAGATCAAGCCGGAGAACCTGGAAGAGCTGATCGACCATCTGGAAGATCTGACCTTAGACCTAAACGGCTCGGAGGCCAACGCGACGAAGGTTCGGGTCTTCTGCGAGTAGGCCTCAGCCTTTGCGTTGCGGCTGCTGCTTCTGCATTGGCACCACCTGCACCGTCACATCGCGGACCTCGGAAAGAAAGCGATTCAGCACCGAGCCGCGCAGCAGAATGTCAAAGCGTGAGCGCGCCGACTGGCCAAAGACCACGTGGGAGATATTCTCCTGCTGCGCGAAGCGGATTAGGGCGTCAGAGACATTGCGGTCGGTAAGCGACACCACCTGCGCTCCCAGATCGCGGGCCATGCGCTGATACTCTTCGAGCCGGTGATGGGCCTCGGGATCGTTGTGGCCTTTGTCGTCCGGCTTGGTTACGTAGACCGCATACCAGTTGGTTGCCAGGCGGCCTGCCACGCGGGAACCCACGCGCAACAGCCGTTCCGTGCCAGGCCGCGTACTGAGGCAAACCATGACTTTCTCCGGAATCGGCGCCTGTTCGAGTCCCTGGTTGCGGCGGTACTCCGAGGCGCGGCTGCTCACCTGCTCCGCGGTCGTGCGCAGCGAAAGTTCGCGCAGCATGTTCAGGTTGCCTTTGCGGAAAAAGTTGGCCAGCGACTGTTCGACCTTCTCCTGCGCGTAGATCTTGCCCTCGCGCAGCCGCGTCCGCAGCTCCTCCACCGTCACGTCCACATTGACCACTTCATCGGCGCGCTTCAGGAAGCTGTCGGGGACAGTCTCACGAATCGTGGTGTTCGCCGAGCGGTTGACGGCGTCGTTCAGCGTCTCCAGATGCTGGATATTCACGGCGGTCATCACGTTGATGCCGGCGTCGAGCAGTTCCAGCACATCCTCGTAACGCTTGCGGTTCTTGCTGCCGGGCACATTGCTATGGGCCAGCTCGTCTACGACGACGGTATGCGGATGCCGCGCCAGAATCGCATCCACATCCATCTCTTTCAGTGTCACGTTGCGATAGGGAATCTCGCGCTGGGGAATGATTTCGAGGTCGCGGATGCGGGCCTCAGTCTCTTTGCGGTTGTGCGTCTCGACCAGGCCGATCACCACATCGACGCCCTGCTGGTGGACCATGCGGTGTGCGTCATTCAGCATGTGGTAGGTTTTGCCCACCCCCGGCGCAGCGCCGATATAGATCCGCAACTTGGCCGGTTCTTGCTGTTTTTCGAGAACGAGTTCAGCCATCGCTCAGCCCACCTCGACGGGATGCAGGACAGTTTCAACCGCGGCCACCGGCAACCTGAACCGGAAGGTGGTTCCATGGCCCAGCCGGCTCTCTACGGCGATCTGCCCGCCCAGCGACTCAACCAGCCGCCGCACCAGCGCCAGTCCCATGCCGGTGCCGCTCTCAGAGTAGGCATTGAAGCGGTCAAAGATCGTGCTCAGCCTGTCGGCCTCGATTCCCCTCCCTGTATCGCGCACCGTGAACTGGACATAGTCTTTTATTTCTTCGGCGGACAGCAGAATCTCTCCCTGGTTTGGCGTGTAGCGCAGCGCATTCGAGAGCAGATTATCCAGAATGGTTCGCAGTGCGCGCCGGTCGGCCTTCACAAAGGACAGATCCGCATAGGCCTTCACCTGGATGCGAATCCGCTTCCCCTGCGCCTCGTCGCAATAGCGGTCGCGAATCTCCTGCAGCGCCGGCAGCGGACGGACCCGCTCAATATTCAGCTCGCGCTTGCCGGTGTCCAGCTCGGCTACTTCGATCAGGTCGGCCATCAGGTCGTTCAGCTTTTCCGTTTCGCTGCTGGCTTGCGCCACCAGCTCGGCCTGCAATGGGCGCAGATCGCCGCCGAAGCCCTGCCCCAGCGCATACAGCCCGCGCCGCAACTGCAACAGCGGGTCGCGCAGCTTACGGCTGGCTACGGAAATAAACTGCGTTTTGAAGCGGTCGGTATCCTGCAAGCTGGTCACGTCTTCGAGTGTAGTAACGGTGCCCAGCAGCCGCCCTTCGCTGTCGCGCATCGGCGTAGTGCGCAGCCGGAAGCTCTTCTCCTGCTTGCCAAAACGCATCGGCAGCATGGCCGCTTCATCCTCGGCGGCAACCGCCTTCTGCATCTGCACCGCGTCGCGAATTGCGCTTAGAATCTTGTCTCCGCCGGGGGTATTGGTCAGCGCCATGCGGTCGCCGGCAGCCTCGCCCAACAACTCCGCGGCAGATTGGTTGACTTTGAGAATCTGCCCTTTAGCGTCCGTGACAATGATCGGCTCAAAGATTGACTGCAAGACAGCGTCGGAGAGTTGAAACTCCATCTGCCTGCGCCCGGCCTCGGAGTTGCGCAGGTCGCGCAACCGCACCGCCAGACGGTTCAGTTCAGCGGCAAGCAGGCCAAAATCGTCGCGCCCGCTCCATCGGACGCGATGCTCCAGGTCGCCCTGAGCAATTTTGCGCGCATCCTTGGCCAGCGTGTGAATTGGCCGCAGTATCAGGTAGACAGTCGCGGCTGCAACCCAAACTGCCAACGCCGGCAGCAACCATGCGAGGGTTGCATGGCCCTGCGCAACCAATGCCCGGTGTCCGGCAATCGCCAGCGCCACCGGGATTGCCGCCAGCAGGGTGCAGCCGAGAATCAGTCGTTGTGCAAGATTCAAATTGGCCCGGTCCCCACGCCGGTCAGTGGAACTTCATCCATTCTGGCGGATACGGGCGCTATGTGCAAAGGGGCTTGAGCCTTGAAGCTAGGGGATTTTGCAAACCGCCAGCGTCCCGTTATGCCATCGGCAATCGAGTCCCGCAGGAGCCGGATCAGAAACCAGCGCCCAGTTCACGCCAAACTGAGCCTTCAGCCGCTCAAAGTCTGTAAGCTGAAAATGCGACCAGCCGGCCTGCGCATCAATCTGCTGCTTCCACACCGGGGCCAGCTCCGCCTGCTTGGTTACTACTGCAGTATCTTTTATGCCGTCAGCTAACTGGCCACGTTCAGCCAGTGCGCGGAAGCTGTGATAATCCTCGCCCGGCACCGCCATGTAGTAGGGGTCCAGAACGAAGTATGCGTCTTCCGGCGTGTTATGCCTGATCCAGTCAAAGGACTGCAGCCATGGATTACCGGTCTGCGCGCCAGGAAGCTCTACATGCGCCGTCCCAGCGAAAAGTTGCCGTTGCGCAACGAACATGCCGCAGTTAGCGACAAGCAGAAATACCACCCAGCGCCAGACGCGCTCTTTCAGAAGATATTTCCCAAGATACGCCCCACCCACCAACGAGAGAAAAATGTATACCAGATGCAGATAGCGCATCGGCTCCAATGTACTTAGCCCAACTGGCGCCAAGGGGCTGAGAATGATCATGCTGAAGATCTGGATCAAAGCGCCGTAGAGAAAAATCGCTACCGCAAAACGCGACAGTTTCGTCTCGCCGCGCCGACGTGCAAACCATGCCGCCAAACCAAACAATACCAGCGGCCCAATTGCTCCCAGCCATTCGTACCACTCCCACTGATACAGCAGATACAAATGCCGCTGATGGAGCGCATCCAGCCAAGTTTGCGTCGGGGGATCGAATATCCATCCCAACGGGATCAGCGCTGCAACCGGCGCAGCGGCTTCCTGCACCCAGCGCGCACGCAGTACACGAATGTGAGCATGGAGAGGCTCAAATAAAGTGAATGTCAGCGTGAAGCAGAAGGCAATCCCCAACGCCCCCATCAGCGGATGCAGCAGGAACCCAACCACCAGCAGCGGAAAAGCCTGCCAGCGCCTCCCCGCCAGAGTCCGTTCGACACACCACAGAATCAGCGCAGTCGCAATACCGCGTGGATGCAGATGTTGGTCGAGCAGGTAGAGCGCCGTGCCGGAAACAGGCAGCGTAAACATCGCCGCCACCATCGCCACGCCCGCCCATCGGGCCGCCGCTTCTTCAAATAGCTGCGAGACAATATTCCAACATGCCCAGAGAATCAGGACAATTGAAATGGCCTGCCAAAACAACTCTGCCCAGGCCACACTCATCCCGGTGCAGCGCACAAAATATGCCATCCAGGTATCAAAAACACTGGTGCGCATCTGCAATTGGAAAAAAGCCGCATCGTGAGAAAAAAGCGCGGGATTCAACTGCGCTTCGACTGAGGTCAGATAGATGCCG
>Ga0181534_10000309_pt1 | contig 35348 bp, 38 predicted proteins | sample PEATcosm2014_Bin_37_FD_119758 | JGI IMG/M metagenome (GOLD analysis project Ga0181534, IMG submission 119758) | Peatland microbial communities from MTU Mesocosm Facility, Houghton, MI, USA - PEATcosm2014_Bin17_10_metaG | ecosystem: Environmental > Terrestrial > Soil > Wetlands > Peat | place...
CTGCCAACTGCGCGACCTCGGTAGCCTCGACCCCCATGGACGAGCAGGCGACCGACGTCGAGCAGACGCGATCGATCGGGCAGCTCTATGCGGAGCTCATCGGCTACCTCGACGAGGCGTGGGGTCGAACTCACCAGACGTGGGTCTTCGGAGAGATACAGAAGCTTTCGGACCACCGCTCCGGCCACTGCTATCTCGATCTCGTCGATCCGACGGTCACGGGTCGTGACTCGCCGACACTCAAGGCCAAATGTTGGCGTTCGACCTGGGGACCGCTTAAGGCAAGGTTGGCCGATTCGGGACTCTCCCTCGCGGAGGGTTCCGTCATCCGGGTTCGCGGGTACGTCGACGTCTACGCACCGCGCGGGGAGCTCGGCTTCATCATCACGGCCCTCGACATCGAGTCATTCCGGGTCGCAGCCTTGGGCGAGCACGCTCGCAGGCGTGAGGAGCTGCTCCGCACGCTCGCGGCCGAGGGTCTGCTTGAAACGAACAAGCAGCGGGCAGTCCCGGTGGTACCGCTCAATATCGGCCTCGTCGCCTCGCCCGGCACCGAGGGGTACAACGACTTCCTCGGCATGCTCGACAACTCGGGCTTCAGCTTCCGCGTCACCCTCGCGCGAGCAGCCGTGCAGGGAGGGTCGTCCCCCATGGAGATCGCTGGAGCGCTCGCCGCGCTGGGGGAGACGGATGTGGAGGTGATCTGCGTCGTTCGCGGCGGGGGTTCCCAGGCCGACCTCGCGGCATTCGACGACGAGGTCGTCGCGCGCGCGATCGCGTTGTGTCCGATCCCCGTGTTCACGGGGATCGGACACACGGGCGATGTCTCGGTTGCCGATCTCGTCGCGGCGCAGATGTTCCGGACACCCACCGCCTGCGGGGAGGCACTCGCGGCGATCGTCAGAGACTGGTACGGCACGCATGTGGCTGACGCCGCGCGTCGTGCGCAAGCGGCCGCAGCGGGCGCGATGGAGGAGCTCGCCGACGAGGTGGACCAGTCGCGACGCCATCTCGTCACGATCGGCAGGCATCGCCTGCACCGGGTCTCGGATCGCCTGGTGGGGACCCGCACCACGATCGCTCGCCGCGCCCCGCAGGCGGTGTCGGCCACCGCTGGCTCTGTGGCGCTCAGGACGCGGCGGATCGGCCCGCTCGCGACGCTGCATCTCGACGCCGCCACTGCAGAGCTGGCGGCTCGCCGCCAGCTGCTCGCCGCCTACGACCCGGGCCGGCTGCTGAAGCGGGGTTGGTCGATCACCCAGGATGCCGACGGCAGCGTTGTCCGGTCCGCTGGATCCCTGCGAGCAGGCGACCTGCTCATTACCCGATTCGCCGACGGCGTGGCACGATCAACGGTCACCGAGACCCAGGTCGCCGAGGAGGCACCGTGAAGGAACCCGCAGACATGACATGGGAGGAGGCGAGCGCGGAGCTGGATGAGATCGTGTCCTTCCTCGACTCGTCGGATGTGGACGTCGACAAGTTGGTCGAGCGACTCAAGCGCGCCGCGGCGCTCGTCGAGGAGCTTGACCGGCGCCTCGTCGCGACCCGAACGCAGGTCGATGAGCTGCTCCCGCGCCTTGAGCGGGCAGCGGAGCGTGTCGACCCGGACACCGGCGAGGTCCTCGAGGACTGATGGCGAGGCTCTACTTTCGCCAGTGGCTCTCGGGCCAGGACTACGGTGCCCGCGTCCCCGGCGCGGCGGGCATGCGCAACTTTGCCTATGCCATCGGAGACCTTGACACCCGCGAGGCCCTCCTCGTCGATCCCGCGTACGACGTCGACGACCTCGTGGACCTGCTCGATGCGGACGACATGCGATGCGTGGGAGCCCTGGCGACCCACTATCACGTCGACCACGTCGGCGGTGACTTCCAGGGGTACGCCGTCCAGGGGATCTCGTCGCTCCTCGAGCGAGTCGATGTCCCGATCCATGTGCAGCGCCTCGAGGCCCCCTGGATCGAGCGGTCGACGGGGGTGCGCGATGCACTCGCGAGCCACGACGGCGGCGACGTGATCCATGTCGGGGACGTGCCGGTGGCCCTGCTGCACACGCCCGGCCACACGCCGGGAAGCCAGTGCCTCCTCGTCGACGGGATGCTGATCACGGGGGACACGCTCTTCATCGACGGCTGCGGCCGGACCGACCTACCCGGCGGGGACTACGCCGAAATGCAAGAGACGCTGACGAGCCGCCTCTCGCAGATCACGGACTCGACCGAGGTCTTCCCGGGACACTTCTACTCAGAGGTGCCCTCGATGCGGATGGGGACGCTGCGGATCCGCAACGACTTCCTCGGGCCCATGGCTCCCGATGCCGATGACGAGGTGGACGAGGAAACGGACCCGACCGAATGAGTGCCGGCAAGGGCCTGCCTGTCGACGGGTCCGTGGTCGTCGTCGGCGCTGGCCTCGGCGGCCTTCGCTGCGCCGAGGCTCTGCGCAACGAGGGCTTCGCAGGGTCGATCACCCTCGTCGGAGACGAGGCGCACCTTCCCTATGACCGGCCGCCGCTCACCAAGCAGGTCCTCACCGGTGCGTGGGAGGTCGATCGGATCGCGCTCACCACGACCGAGAAGCTCGATGCGAACGGGATCACGCTCCTCGCCAACGGGCGAGCCGTTGCTCTCGACGTCGGGGACCGGACCGTGGCGCTCGAGACAGGAAGCCACCTTCAAGCCGATGCGATCGTGCTCGCCACGGGAACGAGTCCTCGCTGGCTTCCCGGGACGCGCGCCCTTCCGCGTGTGCACGTCGTTCGCACAATGGAGCAGGGCGTCGCGTTGCGCGCGGCCTTCGACGAGCTCGGCGGATCGGGAAGGGTCGTCATCATCGGTGGCGGATTCATCGGCGGCGAGGTTGCCTCGGCTGCGGTATCGCTCGGCCTCGAAGTCACCATCCTCGAGGCGCTTGCGACGCCGCTCTCGCCGATCGTCGGCGAGGAGATGGGATCCCTGCTCTCCGGACTGCACAGTGCCGCGGGAGTCGACGTCCGCACGGGCGTCACGGTGTCGGGCATCGACGGCGACGACGGCGGACTGGCGGGCGCGGTCGTGCTCGATGACATGACGCGCATCGATGCCGACGTGATCGTCGTGGGCATCGGCGTCGTGCCGAACACGCAGTGGCTCGAGCAGAGCGGGCTGGAGCTTGGCAACGGGGTGGTGACCGATGCGGCGCTCTTCGCCGCCGACGGTGTCGTCGCGATCGGTGACATCGCGCGGTTCGAGTGGCGCCACGGGGGCGTGGTCGAGCAGGTCCGAATCGAGCACTGGCAGGTCGCGGCGGACCACGCCGCCGCCGCGGCGCGCTCCCTGCTCGCCGGCAGAGCTGAGGCCCCGGCGGTCTCCCTCGTGCCGTACTTCTGGAGCGACCAGCACGGAAAGAAGATCCAGATGCTCGGTCACCCCGGACCAGCCGACTCGGCGACTTGCGTCTTGCGGGACGATGAGGCCGGCCGCTTCGTCACCGTCTACGGCCGGGACGGCATGTTCACCGGGGTCCTGGGCCTCTCGAGCCCCCGGCAGGTGATGGGCTACCGGAGCCTGCTGCTGGGCGGTGCGACTTACGACGAGGCGCTGGACGTCGGCCGGTGACGCTCGTCGATCGGCAGGCGGCCGACCCGCCTGCCGACACGCCCGGTGGCGTGGACCTCGGGTTCCGTGCCGACATCGAGGGGCTGCGGGCGGTCGCGATCATCCTGGTCGTCCTCTACCACTGCGGGGTCACCTGGCTCACCGGCGGCTACGTGGGCGTCGACGTCTTCTTCGTCGTATCGGGCTTTCTCATCACGGGCCTCCTGATCCGCGAGCACGAGGAGCGCGGCACCGTCTCGATCCCGGGCTTCTACGCCCGGCGCTCCCGGAGGATCCTGCCCGCCGCGATGGTCGTCATCATCGCGACCGTGATCGGCGCGCACCAGATCCAGAACTTCATCACGTACGCCCAGACCGCAGTCGACGCGCGGTGGGCTGCACTCTTCGCAGCGAACTTCCACTTCGCCATCCAGGGGACCAACTACTTCGACGCCTCGTTCGCGCCCTCGCCGCTGCTGCACTACTGGTCCCTCGCGGTCGAGGAGCAGTTCTACGTCGTGTGGCCCGCCGTCGTCCTCCTCGCCGGCCTCGCGCTGCGTCGCTGGCCGTTGCGACGCGCGGTGCTGGTCGCGGCCGCCATCATCTGCGTCGCCTCGTTCGTCTGGGCGCTCCTCGAGGCGAAGACAGATCCCACGTGGGCGTTCTTCTCGCCGCTCACCCGGGCGTGGGAGCTGGGCCTCGGTGCGCTTGCGGCCACGCTCGTGACGCTCGCGTCCAGGATCCCGAAGCCGGCGGGCATCGCGCTCGCATGGGGGGGCCTCGCCGCCATCCTCGTGAGCGCGCTCGTGTACTCGGACACGGTGACCTCGTACCCCGGGGCGGTGCTCCTCCTCACGCCGGTGCTTGGCACGGTCGCGGTGATCGTGGGCGGGTGCTCAGGGACCGGCGCGGTCCACCTGCTCGGGCTGCGCCCCGTGCGATCCGTCGGGCGCGTCTCCTACGGCTGGTACCTGCTGCACTACCCGCCGATGATCCTCGCCGCGGGGATCCTCTGGACGGGCCCGGTCTCTGTCCACGAGCGCCTGGCGATCGCCGCAGCGACCCTGGCCGTCGCCTACGTCATGTACGCCCTGCTCGAGAAGCCGATCCGCAGGTCCCGCACGCTGGCCCAGCGGCCGTGGGCGAGCATCGCGATGGGGCTGGGATTCGTCGCGGCTGCGTTCCTGGTCGCCCTGCTGCTGCACAAGTCGATCTGATCCGCCCGCGCGAACATCGCAACGTGGCTGCAAGGCCGATGGGACCCAGCAGCTCGAGATCGGCGCCAGTCAGAATCGGACGTCCGAGAGCCCCGGGATGGTGCGCAGGGTCCGCGCCTTCGCCTGGGACCAGTGCGCACGCGCCGCATCCCTGTCACCCTCGGTGCCACGTGGCTCGACTGTCCGCGAAGGCTGCCACGTCTGGGCGATGTCCGCGTCGTCGGAGATCGTGCCGGTGGCCACGAAGGCGAGGAGCCCCGCGCCGCGCGTGGTGGCCTCGCGCACCGGCGAGACCTCCACGCAGCGCCCCGTGCAGTCCGCAAGGAGCTGGATGAAGGTCTCGTTCTCCGTCATCCCGCCATCGACACGAAGCTCGGTGAGCGTCGGGAGACCGTCACGCTCCGCGGACTCGACGAGGTCGCAGCCGCGCTGGGCGATGCCCTCGAGCACCGCGCGAACGAGATGGGCCCTGGTCGCACCCCGCGTCAGCCCGAAGAATCCCCCGCGTGCGCCGAAGTCCCAGTCCGGGGTCCCGAGGCCGAGCAGCGCCGGCACGAACGAGACCCCGCCGGTGTCCGGCACTGACGCGGCGAGCGGGTCGGTCTCGGCGGGATCCGAGATCAGCCCGAGGTCGTCTCGGAGCCACTCGATGCAGCTGCCCGCGGTCAGCATCACCGCCTCGAGGCCCCAGGTGATCGACCCGTTGCGGCGGCGTGCGACGATCGGGAAGCACCCCGCGGGACTGAGCGAGCTGAACGGTGGCTGTCCGCCCAGCACCTGGTCGAGCATGCCGCCCGTTCCGAATGTGAGCTTCCCCTGCCCCGGAGCGACGCACCCCTGTCCCGCAAGCGAGGCCTGCTGGTCGCCAACGATCGATGCGATGCGCGGTGCGCCGCGCAGCGCGCTCGCCTCACCGACGACACCGACCGAGTCGACGATCGCGGGCAGCACCGACGCATCGATCCCGAGGATGTCGAGCGTCCGGTCATCCCAGCCCTGGGCGTCGGCAGTGACGAGCCCGGTCACGGCGGCGTTGGTGGCGTCCGTGACGTGCAGCGCGCCTCGCGACAGTGTCCAGGCGATCCAGGTGTCGATCGTTCCGAAGCGGAGCCGGCCCGATGCCACGAGGTCGGGATCGACGGACTGCAGGATCCACTGCAGCTTCGTCGCCGATGCATTGGGGGCGAGCCGGAGCCCCTCGCCCTGGAGCACGAGGCACTGCACCACCGTCCGGAGGTCCTGCCAGCCGATCCCCGGCCCCACCGGGACCCCCGTGCCGGCATCCCAGACAACAGTCGTGGCGCGCTGGTTCGTGATGCCGACGCACTCGACTTCGCCCGCCTCGGCGATGACGGCGGCTGCAGTGGACAGCACGGCGCCCGCGATGGCCGACGCGTCGACCTCGACGGTGCCGGTCTCGGGCGTCGAGGGAAGGACGGGGACCTGGTGGACGTGCGAGACCGTGCCGTCCGGATCGACGATGCTCGATCGCACTGAGCTCGTGCCCACATCCACGACGAGGACGCCCTCGCTCACGCGGGACCCGCCGTCGCGAGGCCGAGGACGCCGGGGTTGAGGATGCCCATCGGGTCGAGCGCGTCCTTGAGCGCCTCGAGGACGCCGAATCCCGACCCGAGCGCCTCTCGCATGTAGCCGGCCCGGTGGCGGCCGACGCCGTGGTGGTGGCTCAGCGACGCGCCCGCAGCGAGCGCCGCGTGGCTCCCTGCGTCCCAGACCGCGCGGTAGTAGCCGTCGGCGTCCTGCGCAGGGTTCCCGACGAACGTGAAGTACAGGCAGGCGCCATCGAGGTAGGCGTGGGACTGGTGGACCGTGGCGAGGATCGTCCCGTCCACGGCGGCCATGGCCTCGACGACATCGCCGTGGACACGCTCGAGCCTGCTCCACGAGGCAGCGATCTCCATCGTGTCGACGACGAAGCCCCGCGCCCAGAGCGGCGCCAGTGCGGAGACGTCGTTGCGGTGTGCGAGCCACGTGTCGACCAGGGCGACATCCTCGCTCGCCGCCGTCTCGCACTCCTCATCGACCACCGCAAGCGTCGCCTCGAGGAGGCCGGGATCCGCCTCGTCGAGGACGATCAGCACGTTGCGGTCGCGCTCGAAGGACCTGGTGCTCTCGGCGATGTCGTACAGGCGCAGGACGGCAGGCGTCGCGCCCCGCGCGAGGATCCTCCTGCATGCGTCGAGTCCGGCGCTGAACGTGTCGAAGCTGAACGCCCGGCGACCTTCGCCACGGGGGAGGGGATGGATCACGAGCTCGACCTCCGTGATCACGCCGAGCGCACCCTCGGACCCGACGAACAGCTGTGTGAGGTCCGGTCCGACGGCGGAGCGCGGACCCGCCCCTCCGGTCTCGACGACCGTGCCATCCGCCAGCACGACCGTGAGTCCACGCACCATGTCCTCGATCTTCCCGTAGCGCGTCGAGTACTGCCCGGCGCCGCGGCACGCAACCCAGCCGCCGACGGTCGACAGGTCGAAGGACTGCGGGAAATGCCCCGCCGTGAATCCTCGGGTCCGCAGCGAGGTCTCCAGCTCCGGTCCGAAGGTCCCCGCGGCCACACGCACGCGCAGCGAGCGCTCGTCAATGTCCAGGATCCCGCGAAGCGCGGTCAGATCGAGCGCCACGCCGCCGGAAGCCGGGACGGCACCGCCGCAGACGCCGGAGCGCCCTGCCTGGGCGGTGACGGGGATGCCCGCTCTGCGGCATGCGACGAGCACGGAGGCCACGTCCGGCGTGCTCGTCGCCGAAGCCACGATCGACGGGCGCGCGGGCAACTCGCCGCGCTGGGCCCATCCGATCGACACGGGCCACCAGTCCCTGCTGTGGTCGTCGAGCTCGCCAGCCGCGATGCTCCACGCGACGCCAGTCGACGTCAGTGACGCGGCAAGTTGCGTGATGTCGAATGACCGCGGCGTGTCACGGACCGTGGCGTCGCCCGGTGGCGCAGCCAGCGCGCTCGGCGGCGTGGGCGTTGTCACGGCACCTGTGCCGCGCCGCGGACACCGGCGGCCTCGAGCTCGAGACGGCAACGGTGCCGGTAGGCAGCGACCTCCTCGGTGATCCTGGACTCGTCCCAGCCAAGCTCGCCCGCGACGATCCGGGCAGCCCGCTCAGCTGCGGCGTAGGTGGCGCGCGCGTCGATCAGGTGGGCTCGGGTGCGCCGGCACAGGAGGTCGTCAAGGGTGACGACCAGCTCGCTGCGCGCCGCGAAGACGAGCTCGGCGCCAATGTAGGGGAGTCCGTCGGCGAAGGGCTCGAGCAGCGTCTCGTCGAGGGCGGCCAGGCCGACCACCGCGGCGGCCTCGGTCCCGTATCGGTGGGAGAGATGGTCTGACAGTCCCCGATCGATACCCGGCACCGCGCCCACGGCTGCACCCGACGGGGCACCGTGGAGCTTGAGGGTCCTCGTCCGGCACCTCGGCGTCCCGGGCAGCAGACGTGCGACGGCGTCGACGGTGTCCTCCGCCATCAACCGGTACGTGGTCCACTTGCCACCGGTGACGTCCACGACCCCATCGGTCGCGACGCGGACCTTGTGTCGGCGCGACAGGTCGGCGGTGCGCTCGGATTGGCGGTGGCCCGGCTCCGGCGCGAGCAGGGGTCGCAGACCCGCCCACACGCCCGTGACATCGTCGGCGGTGAGGTTCGCCGACGTCGCGGCATTCACGGCGGACAGGAGATAGTCCACGTCCTCGGGAAGGCAGAGCGGGTCGTCGAGCCCGCCGTCGTACGCGGTGTCGGTGGTGCCGATGTAGGTGTAGGGGGCGTCCTCCCAGGGGACGACGAAGATGCTCCGCCGGTCGTCGCGCACCGGGATGACCGCAGCCGTTGTGCAGGAGAGCCGCGATGAAGGGACGGTGACGTGCACGCCCTTAGCCGGGGTGAGCGTGTGCCGCTCATCGTCCTCGTCGAGGCTGGTCACGTGATCGACCCAGACCCCCGACGCGTTGACGACGACCTTGGCGCGCACGTCGAAGGCGGCAGGCTCGTCGCCTGGCGCCGTCGGCTGCACGCGCACCCCGTTCACCCGCCCGTCGGCGTCCCGGGTGAACCCGGTCACCTGCGCGCGGGTCGCGATCACCGCGTTGTAGTCGGCGGCCGCGGTCCGCGCGATCGTGAGTGCGACTCGCGCATCGTCCCCGCGCGCGTCCCAGTAGAGGAAGCCGGCCACGAGGTGGTCCACGTCGAGACTGGGGAAGTCCTCCAGGACTTCGTCGCGGTCGAGCTTGCGATGGCGCTTGCCGATCCGCCAGCCACCGGTCGCGTCGTAGAGCCACAGCGCGGTGCGATAGGACCTCGCGACGGCCTTCGAAACGATCCCGTCCTTGCCGAAGAGGGGGATCAGGAAGGGGAGGGGGCGCACGAGGTGCGGCGCGTTCTCGAGCAGGCGCTGACGCTCATGGAGGTTCTCGTAGACAAGGCGGAACTCGCGCTGCTGGAGGTAGCGCAGGCCGCCGTGGGCCATCTTCGAGGACTTCGAGCTCGTGCCCTCGGCGAGGTCCCCCTTCTCGACGAGCGCGACCGAGAGGCCTCGGCTCGCCGCGTCGAGTGCCACGCCCGTGCCGGTCATCCCTCCGCCGATCACGACGACGTCGAAGGAGCCTGCCCGCAGCGCGCTCAGCTGGTCGGCGCGGACGAACCGGGTCACCTCCTCAGCCTGCCACAGCCGATACGGACCCCTGTCTGTGCGGGTGGCGCCCGACCGGGGGCCCTTGGCTACGGTGACCCCATGGACTTCGAACTCTCCGAGGAGCTAGTGGCGCTGCGCGACTCCGTGCGCCGGTTGTCGAACGACCGGATCAAGCCCCGTGCGAGGGAGGTGGATGCGACGGGGGAGTACCCCCAGGACTTCTTCGACGCGTTCCGCGACGCCGGGCTGCTCGGCCTGTGCATCCCGACCGAGTACGGGGGTTCGGGTGCCGGCATCTTTGGCCTCGCGCTGGCCATCGAGGAGGTCACGAAGTACTCGAACGTGGCCGGTCTGATGCTCCTGCTGACGCGACTGCCCACGGGGCCGGTGATGATCGCGGGGACCGAGGAGCAGAAGCGGCGCTATTTGCCCGGCATCGCCGAGGGGACGACCCGATGCGCGTTCGGACTCTCCGAGCCCCAGGCGGGCAGCGATGTCGCCGGCATGCGGACGAGAGCCACCCCGGATCCGGACACCCAGGGCGGCTGGGTCCTCAACGGCACGAAGTGCTGGATGTCCGGCGTCACGCAGGCCGACTGGTACACGGTGTTCGCCAAGACCGGTGACCCGGCGTCGAGGAAGCACGACTCCATCACGGCGTTCATCGTCGACCGCACCGCGCCCGGACTCTCCACCCCGAGGGTCGACAGGAAGATGGGCGTCCGTGGCGTCGACACGGGCGAGCTGCTCTTAGAGGACGTGCGCGTCGGCCCGCAGAACGTCATCGGCGAAGTGGGCGGCTTCCGCCTCGCGATGCTGGGGCTCAATGCGATGCGGCCGATCGTCGCGGCCCGGGGGCTCGGCCTCGCCGAGGGGGCGCTCATGTACGCGACGGAGTACGTCAAGCAGCGCGAGGCTTTCGGCACGACGATCTCCGCGTTCCAGGGGATCCAGTGGGAGATCGCGAAGCTGGCGGTGGACATCGAGGCGGCGCGCCTCCTCACGTACCGATCGGCGTGGCTCGCCGACCAGGGCAAGTTCACCAAGGAGTACGTCCCGTTCCTCTCGATGGCCAAGTACCACGCGACCGAGGTCGCCGTGCGCGCGTCTGGGCTCGCGGTCCAGCTCCTGGGAGCCGCGGGATACATGGAGGACCATCCGACGGAACTCTGGTACCGCGACGCGAAGCAGCTCACGATCGTCGAGGGGACGAGCCAGGTCCAGCTCGGCCTGATTGCGCGCGGCGTCCTCGACCACGATCTCTGGTGGGACTGACAGTGGCTGACGACGAGTCCCTGCGCCATTCGATCGACCTGCTGATCCAGGGGCGCTCCCTCGGCGCCGACGGAGCTGCGGCGGCACTGAACACGATCCTTGCCGGAACGTGCGCGCCCGAGCAGGTCGCCGGATTCCTTGTCGCCCTGGCGGCCAAGGGGCCGACGGCCGAGGAACTCGTTGGCCTGCTCGACACGATGACCGCGCTCGGGGTGCACCTCGACCTGCCGGTCGACGTGCTCGATCGAGCTGTTGACGTCGTGGGCACCGGGGGCGATGGTTCGGGGAGCATCAACGTCTCGACGATGGCAGCCTTCGTGGTCGCCGGCGCCGGCGTCCCCGTCGTGAAGCATGGGAGTCGCAAGGCATCCTCAGCGGTTGGATCATCGGACCTCCTCGAGGCGCTCGGCGTCTCGATCGCGCCCGGGCCTGATGTCGTCGCCCGCTGCGTCGAGGAGGCGGGCTTCGGATTCTGCTTCGCTCCCGCGTTCCACCCGGCCCTCGCCGCAGTCGGTCCGATCCGTTCCGCCCTCGGCGTCCGGACCGTCTTCAACTACCTCGGCCCGATGGCGAACCCCGCAGGCGTGCGTCGCCTGCTGCTCGGGGTCTCGGACCCGCTGCTCCTGGACGTCATGGCCCACGTCACGGCCGAGCGTGGGGCGCGCAGGGTGCTCGTCGTCCGTGGCGCCGACGGGCTCGACGAGGTCTCCGTGTCGGGGCGAACCCAGATCGTGGAGGCGTCCGTGGATGCCGCGGGGGACCAGCACGTGCACGAATGGTGGTTTGACCCCGGGACCCATGGGTTCGCCACGTGGCCGGTCGATGCGGTCCGCGGTGGCGAGGCTCCGCACAATGCGTCGGTCGCACGGTCGGTGCTGGCCGGGGACCCGGGGCCGGGGCGCGACATCGTCGTGCTGAATGCCGGATTCGCGCTCGTGGCCGCCGATCAGGTGTCGTCGATCGACGACGGGGTGGCTGCTGCGCGAGAGAGCATCGACGCGGGTCGGGCGTCGCGGGTGCTCGACCGCGTGATCGAGCTCAGCGCCACCGGGGCGTGAGGCTCGCGCCAGCGCTGGGGTGCAAACGCTCGCACCGCAGTCCGGGCACCTGCACCGGCAGATCGGGTTCATGGGCAACGACGAGGCAGCCGCCGAAACCGCCGCCCACGAGCCTCGCGCCCAGGACGCCATCGACGCCGAGCACGAGATCCCGGGCACGCTCGATCCCTGGCGTCGAGGTCTCGAAGTCGTCGCGAAGGCTCATGTGCCCGGCGTCGAGGATGGTGCCGAACCGCTTCGCGTCACCGCCGGCCAGCGCGTCCCGCGCCTCGTCGACCCTCGTGCACTCGCTGGCGACGTGGCGCGCCCGTCTCGCGAGCAGATCGTCGCCCATGCTCGCGAGCTGATCCGGGTCTGCGCGGCCGAGGGGGCCGAGGATCGCAGCCGCCTCCTCACACTGTCGCCGCCGCAGTGCGTACTCGGAGGCTGCGAGCTCGCGGCGCTCACCGGTGTCCACGACGCTGAGGCCGATCGCCGCCGACATCGGGAAGGTCGAGATGACCGGACCGTCGAAGTCGATGGCAACCACGTGCCCCGATCTCGCGGCGAGCACCACCAGCTGGTCGAGGAGGCCGACGTCGCTGCCGGCGCGCCGCTCGGCCTCCTGGCAGAGCATCGCGATGGCGAGGTCGTCGCCCTCGACGCCGAGGGAGAGGGCCGTCGCGACGGCATAGGCAGCCGAGGAGCCGAGGCCGGCCCCCACGGGCAGATCGCTCGAGACGTGGATGTCCGCTCCCTGCCAGCCCACGAGCGAGACAAGCGTCGATGCGAGCTGGACGAAGGCCGGCCCGGATGGTGCCGCAACGGTGGTCGAGGCGGTGCCGCAGGATCCGGAGCGGACTGTGACGAGACCGTCGTCCCGGGGGATGGAGGCGACGCTGGTCCGCTGCCGCGTGGCGACGCCCAGCGAGCGCCCGGCGTTGTAGTCCGTGTGCTCGCCGATAAGGGTCACGCGACCCGGTGCGCTTGCGGGGCGTGGGACGGCAGGCACCATGCGCGCAACGTACAGGGTGCGAGGGACTGGCCGCGTGCCACGATGTCATGCGGGAGGTGGCATGCCGGGACCACTGCAGGGAATCAGGATCATCGAGCTCGCTGGGATCGGTCCGTCTCCGTACGCGTGCATGCTGCTCGCCGACGCGGGCGCGGACGTGCTTCGCCTCGTGCGGGCGGGCCCCACGGCACCGGACGGTCCCCACTGGGACCTGCTGAACCGCTCGCGCCAGTCCGTCGGCATCGACCTCAAGCACCCCGAAGCCAGGGAGTTGGTCCTGGATCTAGTCGCGGACGCGGACTGCCTGATCGAGGGTTTCCGCCCGGGCGTCGCCGAGCGGCTGGGACTCGGCCCCGATGACTGCCTCGCTCGCAACCCCCGCATCGTCTACGGCCGGATGACCGGGTGGGGCCAGGACGGCCCGCTCGCGAACGCCGTCGGCCACGACATTGACTACATCGCGGTGTCCGGGGCCCTCTGGCAGGTGGGCCGTGCCGGTGAGCGGCCGCTGCCACCGGTCAACTTCGTCGGCGATTTCGGCGGCGGCGGGATGCTGCTTGCGTTCGGCGTCCTCGCCGCGCTCCTGGAGGCGCGATCGTCAGGGCACGGCCAGGTCGTGGACGCAGCGATGACCGACGGGTCGGCGTCGCTCACGACCATGGCCCACGCCTTCCTCGCGACCGGCATCTCGAGGGAGGTTCGCGGAGTGAACACGCTCGACACCGGCGCGCACTTCTACGAGGTCTACGAGACCAGCGACGGGCGCTACATCGCGATCGGGGCGATCGAGCCGAGGTTCTACGCGGCGCTTCTGGACGGACTCGGCCTAGCGGCGGAGGACCTGCCCGACCAGATGGACGCGACGAGGTGGCCCGAGATGAAGGAGCGGTTCGCGTCCATCTTCAAGGAGCGGACGCGCGACGAGTGGGAGGCGCACTTCACGGGCACCGAGGCATGCGTCGCGCCCGTGCTGTCACCGTCCGAGGCGCATGCCCATCCCCACAATCGGGCGCGCGCGACGTTCGTCGAGGTCGAAGGGGTCGCTCAGCCCGCGCCTGTCCCGCGGTTCTCTCGGACCGCAAGCGCAATCAGGTCGGCGCCCGAGCACCCGGGCAGGTCGACAGCAAGTGCGCTGGCCCGCTGGGGGATCGAGCTGTCGCGCATCGACACCCTGCTCGAGGACGGCGCGATCGGGCCTGCGGTCAGAGGTTGACGACGGGACAGGTCAGCGTCCGCGAGATGCCGGGGATCTCCTGGATTGCGCTGACGACGAGGTGGCCGAGGTCATCGACCGATTCGGCCTCGCATTTCACGATCACGTCATAGGGACCGGTCACATCCTGGGCGTCGGTGACGCCCGCGACCTTCCGTGCGGAGATCGCGACGCTGCTGGCACGCCCGATCTCGGTCTGGATGAGGACATACGCGCTGACCGCCATGGTCACCTCCCTTGCTGCAGGTCCCATGATGGACGAAATCCGGGGTCCCCGTCGATTCGGTCATTCCCCGCGGAACCGCTTGCCCATGTGCCATCCGTCGCAGATGTCGCAGCGGTACACGTCGAGCTCAACGCGGTCGAGCACCCAGCGCAGGTGGGCCGCGTCGGCGGCCTCCTTCTGGCTCGGGTACCGGTTCTTGGGTGCGCCGTCGCGACGGAAGTGCCCTGATGCCGACGGCTTGGGTGGCGGCGTCGGACGTCGCTGCCGTCGCTTCGCCATGCGTTCAGTCTGCTCGATCCCGACCGGATGGCTACGCTCGCCCCGTGGAGCAGCAGACCCAGACAGTGCTCGAGCGCACGGAGGCACCCGTCACGGAGGACGGGGACCACGAGCGGTACACGCACATCGTCCTCGAGGGCTTCAAGACCAAGCACGACGAGTTCGTGTCGACCGGCAACTCGGTCGTCGAGGGGATGATCAACACCACGCCGGTGACGGCGCTGTGCGGGAAGGTCTGGGTTCCCGGACGAGACCCGGGCAAGTACCCGGTATGCCCGACCTGCAAGGAGATCGCGGTCTCGATGGGGTGGAGCGTCCCGGGGTCCTAAGCGGACGCCGGCATCCTGGATCGTGCGCGGCCGGCCATCTCGGCCTGGCGCGTGACGGTCACGTTCCCGGAGACCGACGCCGCGGAGATCGACACACGCGGATCGTCAGATCCGGTCGACCCGCCGTCCTGCGAGAGGTCGATCTCCGAGGTGAGCGTCCCGGACATCGATCGTGCGTCGACCGACACCGCCCGCCCTGGCGCGACACCGATGCGCGAGGCGCCGGACACGGTCACGATCCTGACGTCACCCTCGAAGGCCTGACCCACGATGACGTCACCCGACGTGGTCTTGCAGGACGCACCAGCGTAAGCGGCGTCGATGACCACGTCCCCGCTCACCGACGCGATGTCGACGTTCCCGTGCGACACCGCAACAAGCACGTCGCCGGAGACGATCGCGACCGACAGGGTGCCAATCGCCTCATCGACCCGCACGTCCCCGCTCACGGCGCGAACCTTCGCGGGGCCGTCCACGCGTCGGACGAAGAGGTTTCCGCTCACCGTGCGTACCTGCAGCGAACCGGCGACCACGTCCACGTCCGTCGCGGCGCTCGGCAGCGAGACGTCGACGTCCCCGAACGACCCGGCGAGCGTGATCGAGTCCCCGGACCGCCTGGCAAAGATCCGCAGCGCGCGCTCGTCGCTGTCCGTGGAGATCCGGACGTCTGATCCGCTCGGGGCGGTGACCTCGATGTCCACGATCCGACCCTGCTTCGCGAAGGCGCGAGAGCCCGGCAGCTCGATGGTGACCACGTGGACGCCGTCGCGCTCCTCGTGCGCGACGATCGCTTCTGCGACGGCGCCCGAGCCTGCCTCGCCGCGAGCGATGAGGTCGACGGTCGTGGTGTCCAGGTCATCGGTCGCGATGCGGACATCGCCGAGCGGGTTGAGGACGACGATCCTGGTCTTCGAGTCGGTGGGGTAGGTGTGCATGGGTCTCCTTGTCAGCTCGTTCGTGCGGTCAGTCGTGCGGTCAGTCGTGCGGTCAGTCGTGCGGTCAGCTGTGTCCGAAACCCTGGAGTCGCCTCCCGCGCGGAGTCCCCGGCGAACGGCCGAGGGCACCCTCGAGGGCACGGACCATCCAGGCATTGGTCGAGACCCCGTCGGTGCTCGCCTTCTCGTCGATCCTGCGCTTGAGATCGTCGGGGAGCCGGAGGGAGAACCTCGCCTGCTCCGCGACGCCCTCGGAAGCGCGTGCAGACGTAGGGGCCGCCGCCGACTCGACCGCGACGAAGGTGACCTCGTCACCATTCACCCGCAGGTCAACGCCATCGACGTGCAGTGCCTCTGCGAGCTCCGAGGCGGCGAGCGAGAACGCCTCGAGCATGCGGGCTCTCGCGAGCGGGATCGTGACGGCGATCAGCAGCTCTGCAACTCTCGCTGCCTTCTCCGAGCCGAGCGACCCCACTGCCTCGAGGTCCGCTTGGAGGCTGTCTGTGAACCATGACGTCTGCATGACATCACTATAATGTCATTTTGACGCAGATCAACCCCCTCCTGACGTCACTTCGAGTCGGGCGGCGAGGAAGTCGAGGACCTGGTGCAGCGCGGCGAGGGTTGGCGAGCCCTCCCGATCGATGAGGTCCTCGGTGAGGACCGAGTGTGCCCCCTTGCGGTTCCCATACGGGTTTCCAGGGGAGGAGTCGATCTCAACGCCGATGAAGCCATCGCCGAGCTCACGGCGCAACGTCGCGAACCGCTGCGCCGGCACCATCGTGTCGCACGTGAATCGCAGTCCGAGGACATGGGCGCCGGCCGCCACCTTGCGCTTGACCGCGGCGAACTCGGCGTCCGTGCAGTCAATGGCCGCCTTGCGACGCGTGCCGATGGGCGCCGGGAGTCCTGGCTGGCTCAGGACCGGCGCGACCACCGGGGCATCGGCCATGACGCCCAGGGCGAACCCCCCGGTGAAGCACATCCCGACGACGCCGACGCCCGGCCCTCCCCAGCGTCCGTGCTCGGCGCGGGCCAGCACGCGGATCCAGTTCACGATCGGGCTCGACTTGCCGAGTGCGAAGACCGTGAACTCCCTCGACACGCAGCCGTGGAGCATGGATCTCATCAGGTAGGCGCTGGACGGCTCACGTCCGTCGTCGCCGAAGAGGTGCGGCATCGCAACCGACATCCCTCGATCCGCCACAGCTCGCGCGAATGATGCGACGGCCGGCGTGATGCCAGGGATCTCGGAGAGCACGATGACCGCAGGACCGGTCCCGATCCTCCAGACGTCCCGGGTGACCCCGAGCGCGTCGAACGCTGACCTCTCGAATCCCTCAAGTGCCTGGGCCGCCATGGCGTGGCCTCCGATCGGGTTCGTGGACGTGTCGAGCACACTCTTGCACCCCGATGAAGTCGCCGGGCACCCGCTCGACCCGCAGGCGGCCCTACCGCAGCGCGCGTCGCCAGACGAAGCGCAGGCCGGTCCAGGTGTCGTCGATCGCGCACACCTTGGTGTCGACGAGCCCGATGGGGAGCAGCACCGAGCGCACGACGTCGTCCGTCAGGTCCGTCGGGACCTTCGAGGTGCGCTTGGGCCACGCGATCCAAAGCCCGCCGTCGGGCCGGATGCGCTCGCCGAGTGCGGCGCCACGCTGCTCGAGCCGGGTTCGCTCGAGGAAGAACGCGACGATGACATCGGTCGCGCCACGGCCCGACGTGAGGACGGAGGCGCCAACGGGGATCTCGAGGTCGACGTCATCGGGGAGATCCTCGATGACGATCCGCGACCGCTCGGTGATGCCGAGCTTCTTCTGCAGCGGCGTTGCGCTGTACCCGGCCACGCAGCAAGTGTTCCACGCCTGCGCGCACGCCCGCGCCCTTTCCGCTCCCGGCCCCGCGAAACACGCAGGAGCGGGGCACGGATCGCTATAGGTTCTCGGTCGTGACCGACGGACGCGACCGACCGCGCAGGGCGCTCTTCCTGCGGCACCACATCGAGGACGATCCTGGCCTCGTCGGAGACGCGCTCTTCGGGCTCGGGTTCGTCGTCGACCTGTGCATGATTGAGGACGGGTCCCCGGCGCCGGATCTCGACGGCGTGGACCTGTTGGCCGTCCTCGGTTCCAAGTGGTCCGTCTACGACCACGACGCCGTCGGCGGTTGGATCGCGACGGAACTCGACCTGATTCGCGAGGCGGACCGGCGCTCGATCCCGGTGCTGGGCATCTGCTTCGGTGCTCAGGCGCTCTGCACCGCACTCGGCGGCACGGTGGAGCCCGCACCGGTTGGCGAGATCGGGTGGGTCGAGTTCGAGGGAGACCCCGATGCAGGCATCCCCCCCGGCCCGTGGTTCGAGTTCCACGGGGACCACTGCCTCGTGCCCGAGGGCGCGACGGTCGTTGCCCGCAACGAGGTGTGCGTCCAGGCATTCACGATCGGTCCGCACCTGGGGGTGCAGTTCCATCCTGAGATCGATGCAGCACAGCTGTCGCGATGGCTCGCGCACGGCGACGGCGATGCCGCCCGGGCGATGGGAGCAGCGCCAGCGGACCTGCTCCGCGAGACGACGCAGCGCGAGTCCGAGGCCGCGGTGAGGGTCGCCGCGCTTGTCGGGTCGTTCGTCGCCCGGCGCTACGACTGATCGATCCCCGCCCGCCCTCTGCAAGAGTGGGACCGTGACGATGGCGGTGGAGGTCGACGGGCTGGTGCGCCAGTACGGGGATCTGCGCGCCGTCGACGGCATCAGCTTCGCGATCGAGCGGGGGTCCTGCGTGTCGCTGCTCGGCCCCAACGGCGCCGGCAAGACCACCACGGTGGAGATCCTCGAGGGCTACCGCCGCCGCGACGCCGGCACGGTCAGCGTCCTCGGCGAGGACCCGGCGCGAGCCGGGCGCTCGTGGCGCGAGCGAGTCGGGATTGTTCCCCAGGACTGCAACGACCTCGCAGAGCTGACGGTCGCTGAGTGCGTCTACCACTTCGCATCGCACTACCCGAAGCCGCGCGACCCTGCGCGAGTCGTCGAGCTCGTCGGCCTCGAGGAGAAGGTCTCGAGCCGCGTCTCCCAGCTCTCCGGCGGCCAGCGCCGTCGGCTGGACGTCGCCCTCGGGATCGTGGGCGATCCCGAACTGCTCTTCCTGGACGAGCCGACGACGGGGTTCGACCCCGAGGCGCGCCGGAGCTTCTGGCAGCTGATCGGCACCCTGCAGGAGGAGGGCACGACGATCCTGCTCACGACCCACTACCTCGAGGAGGCCGATGCGCTCGCCGACCGGGTCATCGTGATCAACCACGGCCGCGTCGTTGCCGACGGTCCGACCTCGACGATCGGGGAGCGGGCCGGGCATGAGGCAGTCGTGACCTGGATCCAGAACGGCCAGCGGCTGGAGCGAACGACGGATGCGCCCACGGGACTCATCGCCCAGCTGCACGAACAGCTCGGCCACGAGCTCGAGGGACTGGAGGTCCGTCGCCCGACCCTCGAGGACGCCTACCTGCGCCTCATTGATGCGGACGAGCCGTGACCGGCCTGCTGGCCTCGTGGTGGGGGAGGATCAGGATCGAGGTGCTGCTCGCCCTGCGCGACCGCCGCACCATGGCGTTCACGGTGATCCTCCCGCTGGTCCTCCTCGTCGCACTCGCGTCGCTGATCCACGGCACGCCGCTTCCCGACGGCGTCTCCTATGCGCAGTACCTGACGGCGGGGATGATCGCGTCGGGTCTCGTCTACGGGGGCTTCCAGGGACTTGCCATCGCGATCCCCGAGGAGCGCAGCGACGGCACACTGAAGCGGCTCTACGGCACCCCGATGCGCCACAGCGCCTACTTCGCGGGCAAGGTGGGTGCCGTCGTCGTCATCTACGTGATCCAGATGGTCCTGCTCCTCGGCACGGGCGCACTGGCCTTCCACGTCAAGCTCCCGACCTCGGCGACGGCGATCGTGACCTTCATCTGGCTCAGCGCGCTCGCCCTGCTTACGTTCACCACCCTCGGCATCGCCTTCTCGTCCCTCGCGAAGACAGGTCAGTCGGCCGCCGCGCTCGCCTCGCCGATCGTGCTCTTCTTGCAGTTCACGTCGGGCGTCTTCTTCGTGTTCACGCAGGAACCCCGGTGGATGCAGGTCTTCGCCTCCTTCTTCCCGCTGCGCTGGCTCTGCCAGGGGATGCGGTCCGTGTTCCTCCCCGCCAGCTACGGCGCACAGGAGGTCGGCGGGTCGTTCCACCTCGGCCAGTGTGCGCTGGTGCTCGGCATCTGGGCGGTCATCGGGCTCGTGCTCTGCAAGCGGACGTTCCGCTGGCTCCCGCTCGGCGAGGACTGACGAGCTCCCGCCGCATCGGGGCCAGCTGCATCGGCGAATGTGGGAGGGTGCGGGCATGTCGAACGTGGAACTCGTCCTTGGTGGTCCCGCAGCCGGAGGTGGCTTCGTGGCCCATGACGACACGGGCCGCGTGGTGTTCGTCCGGCACGGGCTGCCCGGTGAGCGGGTCGTGGCCGAGCTCACCGAGGAGCATCCGACGTGGGCCCGCGCCGACGCGATCGAAATCCTCGAGACCTCGGACCTGCGCGTCGCCGCGCCCTGCCCGTACGCAGGTGCAGGTCGGTGCGGGGGATGTGACTACCAGCATGTCGGAATCGACGAGCAGCGTGGCTTCAAGCGTTTGCTGCTCGCCGAGCAGCTGCGGCGAGTCGCCGGACTCGATCTCGAGGTCGACGTGGAGGCGGTTGGCGACGGAACCGGCCTCGGCACGCGGACGAGGGTGCGTTTCGGCGTCACGGCAGACGGGGACCTCGCGATGCGGCACCACCGCAGCCACGAGCTGCAGGCAGTGGACCGCTGCGCGCTCGCGGTCGACCGCATCAGCGCGCTCGGGCTCTCCGGGTTCGACTGGCCCCCGGGAGCGGACGTCGAGGCCGCGTGGCTCGGGGGTTCCGCAGCGCCGACCGTGACGATCGAGCTCGACGAGGACGCGATCGTCGATGCCGAGGAGATCGGCAGCCGGCTCGAGCGCCTCGGCTGCGTCCACGAGCAGGTGACCGTCGTCGACGGACAGACCTACCGGGTCCCGATGGGGGTCTTCTGGCAGGTGCACGAGCTTGCGGCATCGACCCTCGTCGGTGCGGTGCTCACAGGGCTCGAGCTCGTTCCCGGAGACAGGGTGCTCGATCTCTACTGCGGCGCCGGGCTCTTCACGCGTGCCGCGGCGCTGCGCGTCGGATCGACGGGAACAGCGGTGGGGATCGAGGCCTCCAGGGCCGCGGTCGAGGGGGCGAGGACCAACCTTGCCGACCTGCCCTGGGCGTCGGCCGTCGCATCGCGCGTCGACGCGCGCTCCATCGCCCGCCATGGCGCTGGCGCGACGCACGCGGTGTTCGATCCGCCTCGCCGCGGGGTGGACCGCGGGGCGCTCGCGGCGCTTGATGCGATCTCGTCGCTCCGGCGGATCGTGTCCGTCTCCTGCGATGCCGCGACGTTCGCGAGGGACCTGCGCATGCTGCTTGACGCCGGGTGGTCGCTCGTCGGGATCCGCGCGCTCGACCTCTTCGAGATGACGGAGCACGCAGAGACGGTCGCCGTCCTCGAACGCTGATCAGGGTCGCCCGCCGGCACCGTCCCCGTGGCGTCCGATTCCGCTCGCGAACCGCGACGCGCCCTCGAGCGTCTCACCGGATTCGATGACGCTGAGTCCGTGGAGAAGCTCGTTGGTCGTCGCCTCGGGCTCCGACAGGTCCCACTGCTCGATCGCAGACGCGCGGTCGCTGCGCAGGCATCCCTGCGGGAACGCGCTCAGCGCCGTCGCGAGCTCGAGGGCAGTGTCGAGCGCGGCACCGTCGTCGACCACGCGGTTGACCAGACCCATCCCAAGCGCCTCGTCGGCGCCTACGGCACGACCGGTGAGTATCAGGTCCATCGCGCGTGAATGGCCGATCAGCCGGGGAAGCCGGACGGTCCCAAGGTCAACGAGCGGCACGCCGAACCGCCTGCAGAAGACTCCGAGCGTGGCCGACGTGCCCGCGACACGAAGATCGCACCAGAGGGCGAGCTCGAGGCCACCGGCAACCGCGAAGCCCTCGATCGCGGCGATCACCGGCTTCGAGAGCCGGAGCCGCGTCGGGCCCATCGGCCCGTCCCCGGACGCGGTGACCCGGTTGCCACGCCCCTCGGAGATGCCCTTCAGGTCCGCGCCCGCGCAGAAGGTGCCCCCTGCGCCCGTGAGGATCGCGACGTCGACGCTGTCGTCCGCATCGAACGCGCGGAACGCCTCGACCAGCGCCGCAGCGGCGGGGCCGTCCACGGCATTGCGGCGCTCAGGTCGGTTCAAGGTGACGACCACGGCCTTCTCCACGGTTGTGATGTCTACGGAAGCCAAGGCTCCTCCGATCCTCGGTGTTGCACGCTCACGTCCTCGATTCGGGCATCGGGGATCCGACGTCAGAGTCCGCACGCGATCGCAGGGCGCATGCGCTCAGCCATTCATCCAGCGGTCCGACGAGCACCGACCATCCCTTGTAGGTCACGAAGTCCCCGGACATCGCGCGCAGGGTCGCACGAAGCGGCTCGACCATCTCGGGACGGGCGTCGACGAGGGCACCGAGCGGCATGACGTAGGTGCGGATCGTGAAGGCAACCGAGCCGGTCCGTTCCAGACGTCGAAGCGTCTGGCGCTCCACCCGGAACCACAGGTCCGTGCCGCAATCGCTCACCTGCAGGCCACCGTGGCGACGCGACGCGGGCGAGGGCAGGCTCAGTGCTGGCGTGTCGACGATCGTCCAGTTGCACCGCCAGACCGGCCTCGACACCGCGAGGCGGTCGAAGAACGTCGATGCCTGCCTCGAGAGGTCCGTCCCGAACCCCGGGACGGGACCGTGGATGTCCCGCAGGGAACGACCCACCTTGTCTGCGAGCCGCCACCTGCTCGGGAAGCAGACGCTGGCGGCAGTCAGCCGCCATTCATCGTCACTCCGGGTGAGCACGCAGAGGTCCTCCTGGGCGACGCGTCCGGCTGCCTCGATCGGCTCCATCGCAGCGGTGTCGACGACTGCACCCGTGGTCAGCTCGACCAGCTCCGACCCCCGACGCGCGAGTACCCCGGGATGCTGGCCGACGATGTGCGAGGCGACCAGTTCGAGCAACTCCCGGGAGCCCTCCCGACCTTCCTGGCGCACCGCCAGGAAGGCGCCGGGCGACGCCTCAAGGAGCCGGTGCTTCAGGGCAAGCTCGTCAGCCCGCAGCGAGTCGACGTCGAGCCACTGGCGCGGATCCAGCCGGTGGAGGCCCATCGAGAGCCGCCAGGACTGACCCTCAAGGTGGATCTGCGGCATCCCGGTCGCGGCAAGGCCTTCAGGGGCTCGCGGTCCGGCCACGTGCCGAGCGTATGCCTCCTGCCCAAGACGGAGGGTCCTCTCAATCGAAAGCAGAGACCGCCGGCCCGGGGCCGGCGGTCGCGCAATCCGGGGTGGCGGACGAATCCTTGCTCCGTCGCCACCCCCAACAGGGGGTCTCATCCAAGCTCCGGGCGTTCGTTCATGAAGCCCCCCTCGTGGAGGTGGCGGGTATCGAACCCGCGTCCATCAGATTCTCAGTGGGACTTCTCCGAGCGCAGCTGACGTCAGGTTGTCGGGACCGAGGCTGCTGTCAGCGGCTTCCCTGGTCCGTATTCGACTGTGTTGTCCCTAGCGCCCCATCGACAGTGGCATTAGGTAAGCCCTACTTCATGATGCCGGTTTGCTGATCCGTAGGGCTGGGACCAGACCGACATCGCTGCCCTAAGCAGCGAGCGCGAGCTGAGGCTCGGCGTTTATTTTTGGTTCCGGCTCTTTTACGTGGCTCCGGAGACCACGGCTCGCTTCTCCCACCTCGACGGCCGATGTCGAGACCATTCACCCCCATGTTCCTCGGCGAGTGCCGAGATGCCAGCATACCCGCGGAGCGACGCGCGCCGACTGCGCGTCAACCGCCGCGCTCGGCTCCGCGCAGCACCCTCGCCATGTCCCGCTCCGCATCGCGCTTGGCGAGATCCTGACGTTTGTCGTACAGCTTCTTGCCCTTGGCGATGGCGAGCTCGATCTTGACCTTGCCGTCCTTGAAGTACACGCGAAGCGGGATGAAGGTGAGCGGCTGGGCCTGGGTCTGGCCGACCATCTCGCTGATCTCCTTGCGGTGCACGAGGAGCTTGCGCTTCCGATCCGGATCGTGCGCGCCGAACCCGACGCCCGTCTTCCAGGGGGGAATGTGCATCTGGAAGAGCCAGAGCTCCCCGTCGTCGACCCGCGCGTAGGAATCGCCGATCTGCGCCTTGCCCTCGCGCAGCGACTTCACCTCGCTGCCCTGCAGCACGATCCCGCACTCGTAGGTGTCGAGGATCTCGTAGTCGTGGCGGGCCTTGCGATTGGTGGCGACGACCCGGTCCTGGCCCCGGGCGGCATCCCTCGCGGCCTCCCTGCGCTGGATCGTCCGCTTCGCCCGTGCCATCCGCGCAGCGTACCGATCCGGTGGCGACCGACCGCTGGGTACGCTTCGCGCGTGCTCGAACTCAGTGAGGACCAGGTGGACGAGATGATCGCGCACTGCCTGCGAGCGCTGCCGCTGGAGGGCTGCGGCCTGCTCGTCGGTGACGCGTCGAACGGCAGGATTGCGTCGGTCGCGGCAACGCCGAACGCAGCCGCCTCTGCGAAGGTCTACGCCATCGACCCCGGAGAGCACCTCCGGATCGACCGGTCAGCTCGGTCTCGTGGGGAGGACGTGATCGGCGCGTTCCATTCGCACACGCACACGGACGCATGGCCTTCTCCCACCGACGTGGCGAGCGCGGTGGACGAATCGTGGCACTGGGTCATCGTCTCGCTTCGGGCTGCGTCCCCGATCGTGCGGAGCTTCCGAATACGAGCTGGCGAGATTGAAGAGGAGCCGATCGTCCTTCACTAGGGAATATGTGCCTGCACCGGGCGTTCTCTCGTGCAGAGGAATCGGAGGATTGAATGCTCGCAGCGTCCCACGACGTGACCGCGGTGAACCTGGCCCTGCTCGTCCTGCGGGTCGCCTTCGGGGCGATGATCGCGGCGCACGGCCTCAACAAGTTCTTCGGCGGCGGCAGGATCGAGGGCACCGCCGGGTGGTTCGACTCGATCGGCATGCGACCGGGCAGGCTGAACGCCCTCGCCGCTGCGACGACCGAGGTTGGCGTCGGGATCCTGCTCGTCGCCGGGCTCGTCACGCCGCTCGCCGCCGCCGGGCTCCTCGCCCTCATGGTCGTCGCCATCGTCACGGTCCACAGGCGCAACGGCTTCTTCGTCTTTCGGCCCGGGCAGGGCATTGAGTACTGCCTGATGGTGGCGGTGACCGCGGTCGTGATCGGAGCGCTCGGACCAGGCGAGTGGTCGCTCGACCACGCGATGGGCATCTGGCACTACTCGAACGTGACGGGCCTGCTCGTGGCGCTGCTCGTGGGTTTGGGTGGCGCAGCGGTCCAGCTGCTCGCCGTGTACCGACCGCCGCGCGATGCCGCCTGAGGGCACGGGCGAGTCCAGGGGGCCTAATATGCGACTAAACAAGTCAGGAATACTTCGGGAGGCGTACCGATGTCCATCACCGTGAGAATCCCCACCGTCCTGCGCTCCTCGACGGGCGGCGTCGCGACCGAGGAGCTCGAGGGCGACACCGTCGGTGCCGTGCTGGGCAATCTCGTGGACTCGTTCCCTCAGGTCAAGGGACAGGTCTTCACCGACGACGGGGGACTGCACCGCTTCTTGAACGTGTACCTCAATGACGACGACGTCCGCTACACCGGGGGGCTCTCGACGTCGGTGTCGGCTGGCGACGAGATCACGCTGCTTCCTGCGGTCGCTGGGGGCGCCTGGTAGTGGCCAGGTTCGGCTCGGTCCTCGAGCTCATCGGCGGCACGCCGATGGTCGACGTCAGTGAGCTCAGTCCCTCAGAGTCGGTCCGGATCTGGATGAAGCTCGAGGGCAAGAACCCTGCGGGATCCATCAAGGACCGCGTCGCGCTCTCGCTCGTCATGTCGGCCGAGGATGACGGTCTGCTCATCCCGGGCAAGCCGGACCAGGTGCTGCTCGAGCCGTCGAGCGGGAACACTGGCATCGCGCTCGCGATGATCTGCAGGATCCGCGGCTACCACCTGAAGGTCGTGCTCCCCGACAACGTCTCGCCCGAGCGACGCCAGCTCCTCGAGGTCTACGGTGCCGAGATCATCGACTCGCCGGGCTCGGAGGGGTCGAACGGCGCCGTCAAACTGGCCCGCTCGCTCGCGGCGGACCATCCCGAGTGGGTCTTCTGCTACCAGTACGCGAACCCGGCGAACCCGCGGGCGCACTACCGCTCGACCGGTCCCGAGATCCTCGCGGACTGCCCGGAGATCACGCACTTCGTCTCGGGCCTCGGCACGACGGGCACGCTCATCGGCGTGGGAACGTTCCTGAAGGAGCACGTCCCGGGCGTGCAGGTCTGGGCGATCGAGCCCCCCGCGGGCGAGATCGTCGACGGGCTGCGCAGCCTGGAGGACGGATTCGTTCCGCCCGTATTCACAGACGGCGACGGCGAGCACCTGCTTGACCGCCGCGTCGTCGTCCGGCCGAGGGAGTCGATCGAGTGGACGCGTCGACTCGCGGACCTCGGGCTCTTCGTCGGCATCTCGTCAGGCGCAGCCATGGCGGGCGCGGTCAGGTGCGCCGGGACCGTCGCGCCCGGCGAGGGCGCAACGATCGTGGTGATCTCCGCTGACGACGGCTGGAAGTACCTCTCGAGCGATGCGTGGAGCGGTGACCTCGACGAGGTGACCGAGCGCGCGAGCCAAACCATCTACTTCTAGCGCCTGCTCCCGAACCCCGCCCCCGCCCCCACCCTTCGTGGCCCCACGTACACTCGGCCCGGTGATCCATCATGGCTGCTGACCCAAACGCACGCTTCGACGGACGGGCGCTCGATGAGCTCCGCCCCTGGTCCTTCGAGCGGAACTACACGGTGTTCGCCGCGGGCTCGGTCCTTGTCACCATGGGGAGGACCAAGGTGCTGTGCACCGCGTCCGTGGAGGACGACATCCCGCGGTGGCTGCGAGGATCCGGCCGCGGGTGGGTCACGGCGGAGTACTCCATGCTCCCCGGCTCCACCTCCGAGCGCGCCTCGCGCGAGGCGGCCCGCGGCAAGCAGTCGGGACGGACCCAGGAGATCCAGCGGCTCATCGGCCGCTCGCTGCGCGCCGTCACCGATCTTGCGGCACTCGCTGAGTTCCAAGTCACCGTTGACTGCGACGTGCTGCAGGCGGACGGCGGGACCAGGACCGCCTCGATCTGCGGTGGCTACGTCGCGCTGCACGATGCGCTGACCCGGCTCGTCGACGCGGGGAGGCTCCGTCACCACCCGCTCATCGACCAGGTGGCCGCGATATCCGTCGGCATCGTCGACGGTGTCGCGATGCTCGACCTGCCGTACGAGGAGGACAGCCGCGCGGACGTCGACATGAACGTCGTCATGACCGGAGCGGGGCGCTTCGTCGAGCTCCAGGGGACCGCGGAGAAGCTCGCGTTCTCGAGGAGCGAGCTCGACACCCTCCTCGAGCTCGCGACCTCCGGCATTGATGAGCTGCTTGAGGCACAGCGCACCGCACTCGCCATGCCGCCGGGCCCGGGCACCGCCTGATGCGCGTCGTGCTCGCCACGGCGAACCCCGACAAGGCACGCGAGATCGTCGCGATCATGGCCCCGGTCCCGGGCCTCGAGCTCGTGGCGCGCCCCGAGCACGTCCCCGAGGTCGAGGAGACCGGCGAGACCCTCGAGGAGAATGCCACCCTCAAGGCCGCGGCGCTCGCCGACGCGACGGGCATGCCCGCCGTCGCCGACGACACGGGCCTGTTCGTCGACGCGCTCGGCGGCGACCCCGGCATCTACGCCGCGCGGTACGCGGGGGAGCACGCCACGTACGAGGACAACGTGCGCAAGGTACTCGACGCGCTCGGTGGCGTCCCGGCCGAGCGGCGGACCGCACGGTTCGAGACCGCGGCCGTCCTCGTGGACCCGTTCGGGGCCACGGTCGTCGCGCTCGGGACGCTGCATGGGGCCATCGCAGAGGTGCCGAGGGGAACGAACGGGTTCGGCTACGACCCCGTGTTCATCCCGGCCGAGGGGGATGGCAGGACGCTGGGGGAGCTCTCCGATGAGGAGAAGCACTCGCTGAGCCATCGGTCCCGGGCGTTTCGCGCCCTCGCAGCTGGGCTCGAGAACCGCTGATCAGGTCGCGACGCGGGCGACAACGACGAGGTGGCACGCGAACGCCGCCACCGTGCAGGCGTGGAACAGCTCGTGGTACCCGAAGTTCGTGGGTGACAGCTTCGGCCGCTTGAGCGCGTAGAAGAGTGCGCCGGCGGTGTAGAAGAGGCCGCCCGCGAAGATGAGGATGCAGTTGAGGACGCCGGCGTAGTGCCACAGCTCGGGGAGCCAGAAGACCGCCGCCCACCCGAGGCCGACGTACGCGGCGGTGTAGAGCCACCTCGGGGCGCCGAGCCAGAAGACGCGGAAGACCACGATCGCGAACGCCATCGACCACACCACCCACAGGAGGACTGTCGCCTGCGACTTCGGCAGGACCGCGACCGCGATCGGCGTATAGGTCCCGGCGATGATCAGCGCGATGTTGGCGTGGTCCATGCGGCGAAGGACGGCAGCAATGCCGGGCGGCCATGAGCCCCGGTGGTACACCCCGGAGGTACCGAAGAGGAGGCACGCGGTCAGTGTGAACACGGCAATCGCGATCCGGTCCGCGCGGTCGGATCCGAGCGCGGTGAGAAGCAGCCCCGACGTGAGCGCGAAGGGGAAGGCGATGAGGTGGAGCCAGCCGCGGAGTCGGGGCTTCGGGGGCGCCATCGTCGCCGTCACGCCCTCAGCCTAGGGAAGCCTGAGTCACAGTGCGCAATGCGTCACCGCGGTGTCCCGGCGTCCATAGGCTCGCGGTTGTGACCGTGGAGCCGCTGGCGATGTTTCCGCTCTCGACGGTCGTCTTCCCCTTCACCGAGCTCCCGCTCCACGTGTTCGAGGTCCGCTACCAGCACCTCACGCGCGACGTGCTGCTCGGCTCGAAGGAGTTCGGGATCTGCCTGATCTCGCGTGGCTGGGAGGTCGGCGGCCACGACGAGCGCGTCGATGTCGGGACACGAGTCCGCGTCGAGCTCGCAGCACCCCTCGAGGAGGACCGCTGGATCCTCGTCACCCGGGGCATCGAGCGCTTTCGTGTGACCAGCTGGCTCGATGACGCGCCGTATCCGCGAGCGCTCGTGCTGCCGGAGCCCGTTGCGGATGCCGATGTCCCTCGCGACGTGCTGGAAAGCACATTCAAGTCAGTCAAGGCACTCCGACGCATCCAGTCGGAGTTCTCCGACGGATGGACGAGTCCCTGTGTCGACCTCGGGCTCGACGAGGACTCGAGTGCAGCTGCCTGGATGCTCTGCGCCATGAGCCCCCTGACCCTCGTCGACCTGCAGCTGCTGCTCGAGGTCCCGGACCATCGGTCGCGGCTCACACTCCTGCGCGACCTGTGCGATGCGAAGCGGAGCGACCTCGAGACCGCGATGCGGCTCGACGACGCCACGTGAGCCAACTCACGAGACTGATCGAAGTCGATGACTCGATCGCCGCGCAGTTCGCGGGAACAAGGCCTTGGACCCTCCGACTCGCCGAGGGCTTCCCGCGCCAAGAGGACCGCGTGGGGATGGCGGGCCGCGAGCGGGGCGCCACGAATTTCCTCATCGTGCATGCCGGGGAGGTCGTCGGGACATGCGGCACGCACGGCTCGATTACGGCCGAGGGACCCGTGGAGCTCGGGTGGGGACTGGTCGAGCAGGCCAGGGGACGCGGCGTCGGCACGAGCGCGGTCATCGAGCTCGTCGACGTCATCCGAGCGCGGGCGCCACGCGCGACGCTCTGCGCGACGACCGAGTGGATCGTCAGTGACGGGACGGCCGCGCCCGTGAGCCCGGCCTCCGAGGCCATTCTGCGCCGTCTCGGCTTTGCGGCGGGCGAGATCCCGTCGTCAGCCGGCGTGCGGACGTGGGTTCTCGCGACGAGCTCGCGAGCTCAGTAGTTGGCGGCGAGGAAGTCGCAGACCACACGTTCGATGGACCGTGCAGTGCCGACCTCGGCCTGGAGCGCGACGGGGAGCTCGACGAGGTCGACCCTGCCTGCTCGCCTCTCCCTCAAGGCGCGCAGCGCATCGTCCTCGGCGGAGCCCGCGACGATGAGTGCGGGGACGCTCGGGCGCAGGGCGAGGACAACGTCGACGACCTTGCCCTCGAGGGTCCCTCGGTCGAATCGACCCTCTCCGGTGACGACGAGGTCGGCAGCCTCGAGGTCGTCTTCGATACCGCGCGACGCAGCGACGAATGCGGCTCCCGAGATGACGTCGGCGCCGAGGGCGATGAGCCCTCCTGCGAGCCCACCAGCCGCCCCCGCGCCCGGGACATCCTCGACATCGACGCCGAATCGCCGCCGGTAGGAGTCGGCGAGCGCTTCGAGTCGATCAAGCAGGGCGGCCACCTGTGCTGGCGAGGCCCCCTTCTGCGCGGCGAAGAGGCGCGCCGCGTCACCGAAGGTGCTCTGGACGTCGCACGCCGCGATCAAGGGGACCGTGACCTCGATCCCGAGGTCGTCGAGCGCCTCGATGCAGCCCAACCCGCCGTCCGTGGTCGCCGATCCGCCACACCCGACGACGACACGCGCCGCCCCTGCCGAGATGGCTGCGCCGACGAGCTCGCCGACGCCGTAGGTCGTGGCGTCGACCGGGTCGTCTGGGCCGGGCGCCGCCAGCAGGGCCCGGCCTGCGGCGGACGCCGACTCGATGATGGCCGACCCGTCTTCTCGCAGGCGCCACGACGCCTCGATCGGTGAGCCGAGCGGCCCGCTGACGACCTGCGTCCTGATCTCGCCTCCGACCGCGTCGGCGAAGCCCTCGCCGCCGTCGCTCATGGGACAGGCGGTCACCTCAAAACCGAGATGGCGCGCGCCAGCTGCGATCGCAGCGGACGCAGCGGGTGCCGAGATGGTGCCGCGGAACTTGTCAGGTGCGGCGACGAGCCGCACCGCTCACTCGACCTCGAGGAGGTCGACCACGAAGAGCAGCGTCTCGCCGGGTGCGATCACGCCGCCCGCGCCGCGCTCCCCGTAGCCGAGGTGCGACGGGATCACGAGTCGCCTGCGACCGCCCACGCGCATGCCTGCGACGCCGTTGTCCCAGCCTGCGATGACCTGGCCGACGCCAACGGTGAAGGTGAAGGGCTCGCCGCGGTCCCACGAGGCGTCGAACTGCTCGCCCGTGGAGTTCGAGATGCCGACGTAGTGCACGGTGGCCCGGGATCCCTTGACGGCCTCGTCGCCGGTCCCGACGACGAGGTCCTCGGTCACGAGGTCCGATGGCGCCCCACCGAGGTGCGGCTCGACGAGTGGCTTGGTCGATTCAGTCATGACGCCATGCTACGAGCCGGCACCGACGTGGATGGTCGCTTCAGGCGGTGTGTGCGGGGACGCGGGCCAGGATGCAGCCGGGGTCCTCGCCGAGCGGATCGCCCGATGCCGCGAAGGCCCTGGAGCGGGACCCACCGCACAGGTCGGCGTACTCGCAGCTGCCGCACGCGCCGGAGAACGTCGCGGCACGGATTGCCTTGAGGATCGGATCGTCCCGGTAGGTGCCGATGACACCATCGGGGGCGATGTTTCCGAGCACGAGCGGCAGGAAGCCCGAGGGGAAGATGTCGCCGTTGCTGGCGATGAAGACGATGCCCTTGCCGTCGCGTGTGGCCGCGCTGGGCGCACGGACGCGTGCCATCGGTGGACCGAGCAGCTCGAAGAGGCGATCCCGCAGCCGCACGTAGAGGGGGCCGAGTGCGAAGGCTTCCTCCGGCGGTGCATCGCCGAGCTGTGCGCGCTGCGCCGCGACCCGGCGGAAGAAGGGTGCCTCCACGGTCCTGACGGTGAAGCCGTATCGGGAGGCATCCACGAGGAAGTGGCAGACATCCTCGTTCTGCTGGGCGCCGAGGGCCTCGATCGCAGTGCCGCGTCCGGTGCCGATCAGAAAGAAGACCTCCCAGAAGTTGACGCGCCGCTCGCGCATCAGCGCGGCGATGTCCGCGAGCTCCTCGACGTTGCGATGCATCACCGTCGTGTTGATCTGCACCGCGATTCCCTCTGCCTGCAGCAGCTCGACCGCGCTCAGCGTGGATGAGAAATGTCCAGCGATCCCCCGGATGCCCTCATGCGTCGATGCGACGGATCCATCGAGGCTGAGCGACGCGGTCCTCACCCCCGCCGCTCGAAGTGCGGCGAGCACCTCGGTGGTGAGGCGGGGCGTGACCGACGGTGCGATGGCGACCGGAACCGACCTGTCCTTTGCGTAGGTGACGATTGTGACGAGGTCCCCGCGGATGAGGCAGTCGCCCCCCGTAAGGATGAGGATCGGGCGTGGGCTGCCGAGGGACGCGAGCTCGTCGATGAGCGCGAACGCGGCTGGCGTCGAGAGCTCCTCGGGACCCGGCGAGGGCTGCGCATCGGCCCGGCAGTGCGCGCATGCGAGGCCGCAGGCCCTCGTCATCTCCCAGAAGACCAGAAGCGGACGATCGTGGAAGCGAATAGAGGACCCTGACCCGTGGGCCATCGGGACAGGCGGCTCGTGCGCGAAGGCACGCGTCGCCACTGCAGGGTCCATTCGAGCACTCTGCAACGGCGCGGACGACGCCGGTAGGGCCGTTGGACCCCGAGTCGACGCAGCGTCGGAGTCGCCCAGCTAGTCGACCGATCCCGAGAGGAACGCCAGGAGCCCGTCGAAGTACGCGCGCTGGTCGTCATACATGGCCATGTGACTCCCCTCGGGGCAGTACAGGTACGAGCCCTGCGGGAGGCGCGCTGCCATCGCGGCGAGGAACGACGGATCCATGGTGTCGTGCCGGGCACCGATAACGAGGGTGGGCACGTCAATCCGGGCCAGGTCCTCGGTCCGGTCCCATTGAGCAAGCAAGCCGCTCGCACCGAGCTCGCTCGGCCCTTGCATGGGCACGTAGATCTTCTTGTTCGTGTGCGCGAAGCTCCGCACGACCGGATCGGGCCACTCATCGACAGGGAGCCGTAGCACGTGGTGCACGTTGTGGTGCTCGTTGAGGAGCAGTTCATAGCGGGGACTGTCGATGTCACCGCGAGCCTCCAGATCCTTGATCTGCGCAAGAGCGTCCTGGTCCATCGTTGGCATCAGCTCGGACGTCGCGTAGGCGTTGTACGCGGGGATGCTCGACATCATGTTGGAGATGACGAGCCCCTTGAGGTGGTGCTGGTGCCGGAGCGCGTACTCAATGGCGAGGATGCCGCCCCAGGAGTGGCCGAGGAGGAAGAAGTTGTCACTGGTGAGCCCGAGCGCCACGCGGACCTGCTCGACCTCATCGACGAAGCGGTCGACGTCGAGGAGGTCTGGATCGTCGGGCTGGTCGCTGTAGAACGATCCCAACTGGTCGTAGTAGTAGTACTCGACGCCCGCCCCCGGGAGGTAGCTGTCGAATGCCTCGAAGTATTCGTGCGTGCAGCCGGGGCCCCCGTGCAGGAGCAGGACCTTCGTGCTCGGGTTGTTCCCGACGCGCTTGACCCAGACCCGGAACGTGCCCGAGGGCGTCGAGATCGGCACCATCCGCGCGCCTCCCGCAAGTGCGTCAGATCGTCCGGCGTTGTCGAAGTAGTCGATGGACATTCCTGCACCTCCCAGCCCGCGACCGCACTGCCCACGCCGCTCGGCCGTCCGGCCCGAGCCGGACCTCCGCACTCACGATATCCGCGCCTCGAGTGGCATCCACAAGGACCCCGGGCGATCTGTTCAGTGTGCAAGCAAGGTGTCGATGGCGTCGGCCCAGACCTCGGTGAGGAACTCCGCGTAGGTGGCGGTGACATGCTCGCTGTCGAAGTAGACAACGAGGTTTCCCACGATGGGCGAGCACACGGAGGTGCAGAGCCACGGCTGAGGATTGATGTACGGGACCCCCTCTTCGTTGGCCGCCTCGAGCTCCGCCGCAACGTGCTGGTGGGTCTTGGGATTCGGGTTCGGAACCGAGCACGCCTGCACATCGCGAGGGTGGGCAGCGACGCAGGCGATCGGCGAGTCCGTGAAGGCGGTGATGTCGCCGATGACCGCGACCCTTGTCCTTGGCCGCAGCAGTGACTCGATGGTCAGCGCTTCGCCTCTCTCCCAGAGGGTGTCGGGGATCGGGCGGTTGCCGGAACCCGGCACGTCGGAGGTCCGGTCGGCGATGAGCACGAGGGCGGGACCGAGCTTGTCGATGGCCTCGAGGGTCGCCGATCGGAACGATGAGCACTCGACGTTCACCGAGCGTGTCGATGCATCCCACACAGCCACGTCCGCAGCGGGACACGATGGCATCCACGCGAGCAGCAGTCGGACGTCCGCAGCCTTCGCCACGCGGGCAAGTGCAGGGAGCCACATCAGAGCGTGCGAGTCGCCGAACAGCACCATGGTCCTGTGCGATCGGATGGCGCCGAAGGCGCATCTCGAGAGCACCGGGCACCCGTCCGCCGTGCCCGGGAAGTACGCCGGTGCGATGTCGCTCCCTGCGAGGACCAGTCCAGGCTGCAGCTTCTGGGGGACGGTCTGGATCTTGTCCGAGCCTGCCACGAGAGCGGTCACCTGGGTCGGGGTGGCCGGGGCTGGCATGCCCGCGTTCCCCGCAGCAGCGGCGAGCGGTGGCGCTGCGAGGAGTCCAAGCACCAGGAGTCCCGCCGCAAGGCGCCGGTTTCGGCTCATCGATGCTCTGACGGCCGTGACGCACGATCAGGTGCGCCGATGCGTGTTCCCCGCGGCACACTGGTCGACGAGCCGGGTCGATCGACCGGCGCCGTGGGCGCGCCGCATCCACGACGCGCGCGAGCCTTCCTCGGACCGCAACCTGCCGGTCCGAGGGCGGTGCGGGCGAGAGGATTTGAACCTCCACCCCCGAAGGGACCGGGACCTAAACCCGGCGCGTCTGCCAGTTCCGCCACACCCGCATCTCCATCGCGCCTCCGCGAAAGGTTTGGTCAGCCTATGTCCAAGTGATGTGGTCGGCATGCCCGCGCGGGTAGCCTCGGTACATGGCAGACACTCCTTTTGGCGACCTGAGGGCACTCGGGTCCGACAGTCCATTCGACCTCACCCAGCGTCTCCTGCGCGAGCGCATCGTGTTCCTCGGCTCCGTCGTGGACCAGCAGACCTCGAACACCATCTGCGCGCAGCTGCTGCTCTTGGAGTCCGAGGACCCTGACCGCGATATCAGCCTGTACATCAACTCGCCCGGCGGGTCAGTCACCGACGGCCTCGCCATCTACGACACCATGCAGTACGTCGGTTGCGACGTCCGGACGATCTGTCTGGGGATGGCGGCCTCGATGGGGCAGTTCCTGCTGTGCTCGGGGGCTCCCGGCAAGCGGTTCGCGCTACCGCATTCGAGAATCCTCATGCACCAGCCGCACACGGGCACCATGCAGGGCCAGGCCTCCGACATCGCGATCCAGGCCGAGCAGATCGTCTACATGAAGCAGATGCTCGCGGAGCGCATCGCCTTCCACACGGGC
>Ga0181534_10000310_pt1 | contig 35315 bp, 28 predicted proteins | sample PEATcosm2014_Bin_37_FD_119758 | JGI IMG/M metagenome (GOLD analysis project Ga0181534, IMG submission 119758) | Peatland microbial communities from MTU Mesocosm Facility, Houghton, MI, USA - PEATcosm2014_Bin17_10_metaG | ecosystem: Environmental > Terrestrial > Soil > Wetlands > Peat | place...
AAAAACAGCACCAATGGCCGGGGCTGAAGGCCATCGGCAAGGTAGAGCGGAAACGGGAAACGGCGGAGAAAACCACCACCGAGACGGCTTACTACTTGCTCAGCACGGAACTGACGCCGGAGCGATTCAATGAGGTGGTTCGTCAACACTGGAGCATCGAAAACCGCCTGCACTGGCGATTGGACGTGGTCATGAACGAGGACCAGGACCGAACGCGCGCCGGAAATGGAGCGCACAATCTGGCCGTGCTCCGTCACATGGTCCTCAACGCCATGCAAAAGGAGGGATCCAAAGGCTCCCTGCGCGGAAAATTCAAACGTGCCGGATGGGATGACCGGTTCTTATTCAGACTCTTGGAGATGTTTTGAAATGCGTTTGCCCTGGCTTGTTCGGGGTCCCCCATTGACGAAAGCCGGGACAGTGCGTATAAAGAGTCCCTGAGCATAGATTTTCACAGGATTCGTTCGCTGGACGATAATAGGTGTAGACAGGCGGAGTCCTGAACGCTCGTATGACGGCAGAGTGATGATGCAAGAGGCTAGAACAGCGGCTCCAGGCCGCAACAAGAAGACTCCAGATCCGGCGCCGAAAGCCGGAAAACCCGCCGCGCCGCCAACCACAGGGCCGGCCTTTCAGCAGTATCAGGCGGCTGTGCAACTGGTGCAGCAGGGGCGGTATGCCAAAGCCCTGGCGGCTTTTGAGAAGCTGTTGCCCATTGCCCCCACAACCATTGTGGAGCGCTGCCGGATGTACATCGCTACCTGCCAGCGGCAGATGGAAGAGGCGCGACTCGAATTCAAGACCCCCGAGGAGCACTACGACTACGCGGTTTCGCAGTTGAATACCGGCTACTACGAAGAGGCGCGGGAGCAGTTCAACAATATTCTGGCAGGCCATCCCTCGGCAGATTACGCATTCTATGGCCTGGCATTGCTGGATGCCATCACCGGGCAGGCGCAGGATTGCCTGCGCCACCTGGCGCGGGCAATCGAGCTGAATCCGCGTAACCGGCTGCAGGCGCGCGTGGACAACGACTTCCAGAGCATGGTAGACGATCCCCGCTTTACCGAAATGCTGTACCCTGAGATTCCGTAAGGGCGCTTGTGAATCCTGTTTTTGCTGTGCGTGATGCTGCCGAAGACGTGTTCAACGACCCGCAGGCAGTGAAGCCTCTGCGCGTAGTGGCCATCGGCGGCGGTACTGGGCTGAGCACGCTCCTGCGCGGCATGCGCGGGCATGTGGCCGGTTTCCGGCAAGACTCCAATGAACAAGCGCTGATCGCCGACCTCGCCGCGGTGGTGACCGTGACCGACGACGGAGGCTCTTCCGGCCGCCTGCGCCGCGACTTCAACATGCTGCCGCCAGGAGACCTGCGTAACTGCATGGTGGCTCTGTGCGAGGAAGAAGACCTGCTGGTGCGGCTCTTTGGGCATCGCTTCCGCGCCGGCGACGCGCTGGAAGGCCACAGCCTGGGCAATCTCTTTGTCGCTGCGCTTACCGAGATTACCGGCGACTTTGCCCATGCCATCCAACTGGCCTCCAAGATTCTGGCCACGCGCGGGCGCATTTATCCAGTGACCACCGCGAACGCCACTCTGGTGGCGCGCATGGTGGATGGATCTCTGGTTCGGGGCGAGACCAACATTACCGCGAGCAAGGGGCAGATCGCCGAACTGATGCTCGACCCCGCGGATGCCGCGCCAATGGCCGAAACCCTGGAAGCCATTGAGCGCGCCGACCTGATCACCGTGGGTCCGGGTTCGCTCTATACCTCCTTGATCACCAACCTTCTAGTGCAGGGCATTCCCGCGGCCCTGGCCACCGCGCGCGGCGTGCGGGTCTACGTCTGCAACCTGATGACCCAGGCGAATGAGAGCCTGGGACTCACCGCCGCCCAGCACATCGAACGCATTTACGAGCACACACACGCTCCGATTTTCGATTATGCGCTGGTCAACACTGCGCCGTTTTCCGAGGACACGCTGGCCCGCTATGCGGCGCAGGGCGCGGAGCCGATTGTGGCTGATATTGAGCGTATTGAGTCCCTGGGCGTGCGTTGCATCGCCGGGGATTTTGCTAGCGAAGAGAGCGTCGTCCGCCACGCCGCGGGCCGCGTTACCGGGGCGCTGCTGGCGCTGGGCCGGGCTGCCTTGTGAAGCTGAGTGAAAACTCAAAGTACAGCCAGCCGTAAATTCAAGAAAAAAGACTATCCTCCCCCTCGTCTGCTGCCGTAAAGTGAAAAAACGCGCTCAGGCACAGAACCGCGGCTTTCAGGAGGATTGATGCGCAAGACCGGAGTTTGGATCACGTTGGGCTGTTGTCTTTTTGCAGAGGACCGGATTGCGCAGCGTGAAACCGATTGCCTTGCCACAGAGGCTAAGGGAACGAAGTAGGTCGCGAAGCATCGGAGTTAGTTGTGCCGAACGAGATGCTAAACAATCACCACCTGTTGGCGGTGATTGTTTAGCATTTTGCATTAAATCGGTATATCAACGGTTAACAACCAGTTAGTTACATAATCCGGGTGGTAGACAACATTCACGGACATAGGGACTTCTTATCAATAGCAGCTATGGGTGAATAGATAGGTCACCGAGCCGACGCCTTTGCGGCCCGTTCGATCAAGCGAGCCACGTCATTCGGCTTGGAGATATATACTGCGTGGCTGGCCGGAACTTCGATCGTTTCGCAGCCCGCATGCTTGGCCATGCTGCGCTCAAGATCGGGATTGATGTTGCGGTCGCGGGTGGCGACCAGCGCCCAGCTCTTCTTCTGGCGCCAGGCGGCGGTTGTCACCGGCGCACCCGCGGCAGCCTTGGCCAATATTGTCTGGGAATGAGCCATGAAGTTTGCCTGGTCTGGCGGGATGTCGGCTGCGAAATCGGCGGGGAAAGCGGTCGGGTCAAGATACAGGAAATCGTCCTTGGTGGCGCGCGTGTCGTTGTTGACGGCAGGGGCTTGCGAGAGAAGGCCGAATGCACTCTCGCCCTGGTCGGGGATGAAGGCGGCGATGTAGACGAGGCCGACGACGCTTGGCGCATTCCCCGCCTCGGTGATGACCACCCCGCCATAGCTGTGGCCAACCAGAATGGTTGGGCCCTGTTGCAGATCCAGTACGCGTTTGGCCGCTGCGACATCGTCGGCAAGCGATGTCAGTGGCTCCTGCACCACGCTGACGGTATAGCCGTCCTTGACGAGAATGCTGGCGACGCGTTGCCATCCGGAACCGTCGGCGAAGGCCCCATGGACGATGACAATGTTCTTGACCGGCTCGGTCTGCGCCAGTCCGACGGTCGCCGAAAGAAGCGCGACTACTACGGCCGTTGTGGGAATGAATTTCCTGAGCATTGAACTCTCCAGTATTTGATATTGCGATAATAGTTATCGCACGATCTATATTAGGATACAGAGAAAAGATTGTCAAGTAATTATTATTGTGATAAATATTAATCACATCTGATAATACGAAGGGGACTGGATTCGACGCGATGAACAGGGTGAAGAGGCTCGAGGAAATGCCGTGCTATGCGATTTATTCTGCTGGGCTTGCCATCCAGCGCACCTACAAGCCGCTGCTGGACGAACTGGGCATCACCTATCCCCAGTTCCTTTTGCTGAACGTATTGTGGGAGGAGGACCACCTGACCGTTGGTGAGATCAGCGAGCGGTTGGGCATCGAGAGTAGCACGCTGACTCCCTTGCTGAAGCGCCTACAGGTGGCGGGCCTCGTGGAGCGCACCCGTAATCCAGCCGACGAGCGTCAGGTCTTCGTCGAACTGACCGAGCGAAGCAAGGCCCTTGAGGAGCGGGGTGCCTGCCTGGGTCCTGAGGTCTTCGGGGACGCAGGCATAGCGGTCGAACGTATATTTCGCATTCGGGACGAGGTCAAGGCTCTGCGCGATGCCCTCAATGCCAAATTGGCTGCGAAGGGAAAATAGTGTCCAATGCTACTCGTGATTGCCACAACCTTGAGCAATGAGCAACGGGCTGACTTCGCAGAGGATGGGCAAACCCAGTTTTGCTACCAGAGGAAAAGTAGCGGCCAGGCTTTAGCAGAAGCTTATTATCGTTTCCTAGATGATTGTTGTACTGCATCACTCGTGTCCGGCTGGTTGCACAGCAAGAGAGCCGATGAAATTCTCGGCTACCAACTCAGTGCCCGCACTGCCGAAACTCCCGCTCCCAGCAGCGCTGTGCCGTCATCCGGCGGCAAAATCTCCAGCGAGTAGCTTTGCAGCGAACTCAGCTTGACCATCGTGTCCAGATGGCTGCGCAGCAGCGGAAGATCCAGGAAGCCGGCACTGTGGCCAGTGAAATAAAAGCGCCCGGGCCCGGCCAGATGAATGAACGAAGCCGTTGCCGCTGCCAGCGCGCGGTGCCAGAGATCGACAAACTCGCGGCAGCGCCCGTCGCCCGCTTTGGCATTGGCGAAGACCTCCTCGGGTTCGAGGTCGAGGAAGCGCAGCCGCATGGCGCGGTAGCCCATGATGCCCTCGAGATGGCCAACGCCGCCGCAGCCGCAGAAGCGCTCTTTGGGGTCGAGGGTCACGGTGATGTGCCCGCCCTCCCAGACGCCGTCTACATAGGGCCAGCGGCCGTAGCCGATGCCGTTGCCGATGGTCCAGACGCGGGTAAGCTTGTTCAACTGGCCGTGCTTTGCGGCCACGCCGGCGGCAATGGCGTCTGCATCGTTGGCAATATAAACCGGGGAGGTAATGCCGCGCGGAGCAAGGACGTTTTTGAGGGCATCGGCGAGCCTCATGCCTTTGATCTGGGCGAGATTCGGCGAGTCCTCGACGACTCCGTGGCGAACAATGCCGGGCACCGCGACGCCAATGGCATCTATGGGAGTTTGGGATGCGCCGGCGACGGCTTCGATCAGCTCGGCGAGCTTTTCGACCAGTTCGCTGCCGGGGATGGTAATCAGCGCGTCCAGTTGATCGGAGTCCGGGAAGCGCAGTGGAGCGCCGCTCAACTCGTGGTTCACAAGCCGTCCGGCAACAAGGTGGTCGGTCATTACAACGCCGATAGCGGTAGTCATCTGGCCCTCCCTAGGGATACCTGAAAACTCTAATCAGTGAGAAAATAGATCATTTGCATAGTCAATTCCCACAAAAGCTTACTTTAGGTGCTATTGCTGCGAGTATCTGCGCAACCTGAGTCAACGGATTGGCTTGAGGTTTCAGTCAGGTCTATATCTCCGCACATTCTTGCATATCCTTCCTCCCATCCGTCTTTCCCGACCTCTTGGGGGTGGACCGTAAAACCTTCTGGGTAGGCGATGAACCCGGGCTTATTTCGCAGCCGACCGATTGCGGCTTTCGCATCTGCCTCAGATTGATATACGCCGATCAGCAGTTCAGTATCCTCTCCTTCATCCCACTCACGGACATACCAAAGCAGATAAACAGTAGTCATTTGGTCTTCCTTGAAATTTAGCCCCGCTGGGCACATCCGAGCCTAGCCTGCCTGGTAACGGTTCAGCCGTCCCAGCCCGTTGAACGCAGCTACTTTATAACATTCAGCGAAGGTTGGGTAGTTGAAGACGGTATCGACGAAGTAATCGACCGTGCCGCCCAGCGTCATCACGGCCTGGCCGATATGCACCAGCTCGCTGGCCGTTTCGCCGATGATGTGAACGCCGAGCACCAGGCGGGTATCGCGATGAAAGATCAGCTTCAAGCGCCCGTTGGTATCGCCGCGAATCTGGCCGCGCGCGGTCTCGCGATAGTAGGCCATGCCCACTTCGTAGGGCACATCTTCGGCGGTCAACTGCTCCTCTGTCTTGCCGATGAAACTGATCTCGGGGATGGTGTAGATGCCGTAGGGATAAAAGCTGGGGTTCGAGGTCAGCGAGTGGTCGTCAAAGGCCCGCGCCGCGGCAATGCGGCCCTGCTCCATTGAGACCGAGGCCAGGGAAGGGAAGCCGACGACATCGCCGACAGCGAAGATGTGCTCGACCTTGGTGCAGTAGTGCTCATCGACGGCGATGCGTCCGCGATTGTCGGCAGTGAGTCCGGCGGCGGCGAGGTTGAGGTCTTCGACCGCTCCCTGACGGCCAATGGCGTAGAGCAGCGCGTCGCCGGAGACTTTCTTATTGCTGACAAGATTTGCTACGACCGTGCCCGGCTGCGGCTCTTCAACGCTCTTCAACTCTTCGCCGAGGCGCATCGTCACGCGGCTGTCGCGCAGGTGGTAGCTGAGCGCCTCTATAATCTCGCGGTCGGCGAACTCCAACAGCCGGTCGCGTTTTTCAATCAGCGTGACGCGCACACCTAGAATCGCAAACATGCAGGCGTACTCGACGCCGATGACGCCGCCGCCGACGACGATGAGCGATTTGGGCAGCGTCTCAAAATCCAGTACCTGGTCGCTGTTCACGATTGTCTTGCCGTTCACCGGCACCAGCGGCGATGAGGCTGGGCGGGTTCCCACGGCGATGATCACCCGCTCGGCCTGGAGGGTGGTATCCGTCCCCGGACCCTGCACATGCACCTGGTGTGGATCGACGAAGCTGGCGATGCCATGCACTACGTCGATGCCGTTGCGCGAGAGCTGCGCCTCGGTCACGTCCACTTCGGTCTTGATCACCGCCTGCACCCGGAAGGCGAGGTCGGCCATCGTGATTTTTTCCTTGACCGTGTAGTTCATGCCGTAGATGGAGCGGTAGTTGTAGCCGGTGAGGTGCAGCACGGCCTCGCGCATCGTCTTCGAGGGAACCGTGCCGGTGTTGATGCAGACGCCGCCCACCACCGCGCGCGACTCAACCACCGCCACGCGCTTCTTCATCTTGGACGCGGCAACGGCGGCCCGCTGCCCCGAGGGTCCGGAACCAATCACGATCAGGTCATAGTTGACGGCGGTCATGCGAATCTCTCCATTGGCCAGAATCAGTTCCAGAGGCGCATTCAGTGGTACGCGAACAGCAGGAACCCTCAATCGGAGGCTACCATAGCGGCCGGAGGGAGGGTAGGGGTGCGGTTGCCCGGTCGCCGGTTAGATAGGAGATGGGTGGCGACGAGGGCGTTTCAAGGGACCTATTTCTGTTAAACCGTCAACCCACGCTCGATGAGTGGCTTGCCCGGTTCAGGAAATCGACTCATGCACCGAGTCGAGAACCAGCCTTAGTTCCAGACAATCTATAGTCACCATAAATCGTGAAAGAACGTCGTTCCCGAGGATGCCATGAACCTGGGCACCTACTGCTGCGGCAATTGGATCGAGAAACTGGCCGACGATGGCGGTCAGTTTACGTATGGTTGCATCTCCCACAGAGAGAGATTCCAGATTCACTCGTCTTGTGGTCAATTGACCGCCAGCTCCCGCTCCTATAACTTCCCTATCAAGCTGGATCCCGCATTGCTCTACAAGCTCTGGTGCTACGACCGTCCTTCCGGCGGCTGTATCAAGAACGAACTGAAATGGGCCATGGCCGTTCACTGTGGCCGGAAGCAGAATCAAGGCTTCAACTGGAGTAATAGTAAACGGTGTGGATGCCGTTGAACTTATAGCGTTATGGCACCGCCCGAGGGACGTCCCAAAACACAGTCTGTTCCCCGGATAATCAATCGTCATTTTATAGTGGCGTATGAAATCAAAGCCGATCAAACCATCGATTTTGCTCTTGGCGGCGGCGCCGATTTGCTCCAGATCGTTTGAAATAAAGACGCGGGAATTCTCCTGGCAAGCTGGACCCACTTGAATCTTACGGACGACCGTACTCGGCATTTGAAAGGCGCCACCAACTCCGAACGCTTGCTCTGAGAAATCCGCATCCATTGCGAGACTGCGCGCAAGGCCGGAGGACACAGTTGATCGTGTTGCGCCTGAGTCCAAAACGAAATCGTAGGGGCCAGTCCCATTGATGTAGACGGGGATCAAGATCAGGAGATTTGATCCACCAACAGAGTGAAACTGGACCTCAAAAGAGGAGGGACCTTCAGAGATTTTGGTCATTGAAGAAAACACCTGTTCAAGTGGCCGATCCAGGCGGAGGTCTCAAAGCTCGTCTAAATTCGCCCACTCATCGCGATGCTAGCACAGCGTTCGGCGGGCGCATAATCGCCAAACCAAGCATTGAAAGCGGTCGGGGAACGGAAAGTCGGCTTCTCGAACGCGTTGAATAACAGAAAAAATGGAGACTTCACCACCGCCGCAAGAAGCGATGGATTCATCAAACGTTCGACAAGTCCGCTGAGCCGCGCGGATCAGCCGTGAGATGCAGGTTTCGGCTGGTTACGGCTGGAAGACGAGCCGCGTGCCTTGTTCCGCGCTGTTCCAGAGCGATTCCACATCACTGAGCGGCGCGGTTTTGACCTTGAATTGGAAGGGCTGAGCGGCGGCGGTCACGAAAAACTCTTGAACGGCCGCGAGAATCTGCTGGAGTGAGGCGCTGCCGAAGCCGCTGCCCACAAGCTCAAGCCCGGAACTGCGCAGCACGGCAGCCTGGAGGTTGATTGCCGGGCCGGCGCTTGAGCCAATCTGCACAAACCGTATGCGGGCGCCTTTTTTGCCCAGCCCCCTTTGCGTAATCGCTTCGAGCGCGGACTCGGCCGGCTTGCCCCATAGATAATCGAGAACCACATCCACGCCGGCTTCGGCAAACTCGCTGCGGAAGGCCGCCACCAGGGCGTCGTGCTCCTGATCGAGAGAGATGGTCCGGTCCGCGCCTAGCGATTGCAGCTCTTCAAGAGCGCGGGGATTGCGTCCCACGGCAGTGATCCGGCGCGCGCCCTGCCGCCTGGCGATCTGCACGGCGAGCTGCCCGGCGACGCCGGTAGCGCCCAGAATGAGCACGCTCTCCCCGGCAACAAACTTTGCCCGATGGGTGAGCGCAACCAGCGAGGACATCGCAGGATTGGCGACGCCCGCGGCGGTCGCATCGTCCAGCCCATCGGGCAGCGGAATACACATTGGCTTTGCCGCGAGCGTCCGCTCAGCGAAGCTCCCATAGGGGTCCCGGGCGGCGCCGAAAAAGACGCGCGAACCGTCATCGAGTCTTCCCACGCCGTCAACGCCGGGGATGAAAGGCAACTCGCCGGTGCTGCCGTAGTGGCTGCCGCTGGCCAGCGACCGGACGATGGGGTGAAGGCCGACGGCGGTTACCGTCACCGGCAATTCGCCCTCCGCGGCTACGGGATCGGCGAAGGTGGTATAGGAAGGCGGCGCATCGAAGGCGCGGACAACGGCAGCGTTCATGGGGATCTCCTTGAGGCGGCTCAGGGGTTTGGCTCATGTGTATGAGCGGGGAATACAGAGAGGCGTACAGACTCGATACCAATTCCTTACCGTAATTGTAACTTTGACCGAAAATTGGAATCCAAGCAAGAGTGCGTGCTGTAACATCGCGGCGCGGGTGAGTTTTTCGCGACCAGGAGATCGATACTTCAATGAATGCTTTTGGCAAGCTGATTTTGGCGGGAGTTCTTGTCTTTGCAGTACTGCAAGTGACGCGGCCCGTCATTCCAACCAAACCGGCAACGGCTGAGATCCAAGCTCCTCCCGAGGTAAAGCGCATCCTCGAAAAAGATTGCTATAGTTGCCACTCGGACCAGCGCCGGCTCTCATGGTTTGACCAGCCTGTGCCCGTTTACTGGCTGGTGCGGCACGACATTCTTACGGCCCGCGAGCATCTGAACTTCTCGACGCTGGGCAGCAAGCCCGCAGCCGCGCAGAAGGCCGCGCTTTACGAGGCCGTGAATATGATCCAGCTGGGCGCGATGCCGCTTGCGCAGTTCACGCAGTTGCATCCGGAAGCGAAGGTGACGCCCGAAGAACTGGCGGTATTGAAGGCTTATCTAGCGCCGTGGACTCCCGCGCCTGGCCAGCCTGGGAACCCACCGGGAAGCAGCGGAGTCATCGCAGCACTTCCAGCGCCCACTTCGCTGGCGACGGTGCAGCCGGAATTCAATGGAGTCGCGTTCGATCCGGAGTTCGAGGGTTGGAAGCTGATCAGCACGACTGATCGCGGAGATAACAACACCTTCCGGTTCATTCTCGGCAATGAGATTGCGTGGCAGGCGGCGCAGTCGGGCAGTCTCTCGCCCTGGCCGGACGGGGCGAAGCTGGCCAAGATTGCCTGGCAGAAGGAGACGGGTCCCGACGGCCTTGTACATCCCGGCAAGTTTATCCAGGTGGAGTTGATGGTGAAGGATGCCAACCTCTACAAAGCAACCGACGGGTGGGGTTGGGGACGCTGGCGCGGATTGGACCTGAAGCCGTATGGCAAGGATGGAAACTTCGTGAACGAATGCACTGGCTGTCACCAGCCGGTGCGTGGCAACGACTACGTCTATACGCTGCCCATAACGGCGGCCAAAGCTGTGCGCGAGGAGGTCGTGAACAACCGCGCCGCCGCGCTGCCGGCTAGCTTGCCCTATCAGCCGCTCAGTTGGCGAGCGATTACTCTTTACGTCGATCCCAAGACCCGCACCACGGCGACGCTCTTTGGCAATGACGCAGCTGTGCAGGCTGTGCAAGCACACAGCGGTGCTCTTGAGGGCAGAATGAAGGAACTGGCGTATCCGCCTGACGCGGTGCTGGCGCTGGTCACCTGGGCGCAACGCGATGACCCGCACTGGTTCGGCGCGCGCATCCCCGATACGCCGGTCTCGGTCGAATTCCTGCAAGTAGGTGCTGAGGGGAAAGCCAGCGGCTACCTGCGGTTCGCAGGAGCGGGATTCGCTGAGAAGCGACCTGCGGCAGGCGTGGCGGCTGAGCGGACAGCCTTTGTGCTTGATCTTGCTCCGGCGCAGATGCCGTAGGCTCGGCTGCATTCGTTGGGCAGCAGAATCGATCGAAGGAACGGCGTTGGAAGTGGTTGACACAATAGCGGTATCGGGTAGAGTATTTCCCGTTGAGGTGCGATTGTGACCACGAAGCAAACGAAATTATCAAAGCCAGTTGTTGACGAAGACGATGATTTGGATGCAGATGGTATAGAGGCCGATACGGATGATCCAGATGAAGACCAGAAGACCATCTCCACTAAACTTGTCAGCAATTTCATACGGATGTGGCCACGCGCAATCTTTTATACACCTGCGGATGATGGCCGCAAGGGTACGATTGCAAGCAGAATTGAAGAACTGAAAAATCCAGGTGTTTATGTTCTTTATCGGGATGATATTCCTTTTTATGTCGGCAAGACAGAGAGGAAACTTCGCAGCCGCTTAAGGACGCATGCGATTGGAGTTGGATCGTTAAAAAGCTACCATTGGAATTTCTTTTCGGCGTTTATTGTGAATGATCCAAAGCACATCGACGAGGTTGAAGCAATCCTGATTTCGGCTATGCCGTCAGTGGTTATGAATAGTGCGACTCCGAAGATTAAAAGGGTAAAAATGGATTTACCCACAAGACGGCTTATGCATGAACTACATAAAAAAGGTCAGTATTAAGCCGCAGTCGCCGCCCGCAGTGCAGGCAGTACCTTTAGCCGCGCGCGCATTCCCAGCCGGTCGGAATAGCGCAGCAGCTTTTCGATGCTCACCTGATTGATTTTCCCCTGCAGCAGGTTGCTGACTGCCGGTTGATGTTCATCGAGAATGCTCACAAGTTGCCGCTGCGTATACTGCCTGCGCTCAATCTCCGCGCGGATGGCGTCGAGCAGGTCGGCCTTGAACTTCAACGCTGTCGCCTCGGAACGCGAGAAACCAAGATCGTCCAGAACATCTCCGCGCGTGACATGGGTTACAGCATTAATCTTCCTGGCCATTTCCATCCTCCTTCGCAATGCGCAACTGCACAAGAACTGTTTTCAATCGGGATTTCGCAATCCCAAGATCACGCCGGTCTGTCTTGCGGCTACTCTTCTCGAATGCATGCAAAACATAAAGTGCATCGCCAATTCGGGTCAGGTAAATTACTCGATACCATGTCCGCTCGTCGGCGGCCTTCAACTCCCAGACGCCCTTGCCGACAGATTCCATGCGGCGGGCATCGCAATCCGGAAGAAGCCCCTTTTGCAGTCTGCGCAGAGAGTATCCGAGGACGCTTCGGACCGTGTCCGGGAAGGCGCTCAAGGATTCCTTCGCGTCGCCAACCCAGTGGATCTGCGTGAATTCGCGCACCGGAAAACTATATCATATTTCATATAAGTTTCGGTCAAATTCGATCGGAGCGATTGAATCGCGCTACTCCTCGACCGTCCGCTTCAACTGCCCGCAGGCGGCGTAAATGTCGCGGCCTCTCGGCTTGCGCAGGTAGGCTGGGATGCCGGCATCGATCAGCGTGTTGCGGAAGTGCTCTACAGCTTCGGGCGCAGGCATCGAGTAGGCAATGCCCGGACCGGGGTTCCAGGCGATCAGGTTGACCTTGGCGGGGAATGCGGCGCGGCGCAGCAGCTTGGCTACTTCAGCCGCGTCCTGAGAGCGGTCGGTGACGCCGCCCAGCAGAACATATTCAAAGGTGATTCGCTCACGAGGCCGTAGTTGTACCTTGCGCACTGCGTCCATCAGCGCCTCAATCGGCCATTTGCGGTTGATGGGCATTACGTCGCTGCGGACGGTGTCATTGGGCGCGTTGAGGCTGATGGCCAGCTTGGGGCGGAATTCGGGCGGCTCCTGGGCGAAGCGCTCGATGCCGGGGACGATGCCGGAGGTTGAGACGGTCATGCGCTGCGGGCTGAGGCCAGCTTCGGTGACCAGCAGGCGGACCGCTGCCATGAATGCGTCGTAGTTGAGGAAGGGCTCACCCATCCCCATAAAGACCAGGTTGACACGGTCGCGGCCGACTTCCACCTTGTGCCGGTCTAGTACGGCGACGACCTGGCCGGCGATTTCACCGGCGCTCAGATTGCGCTGTAGGCCGAGCTTGGCCGTCAGGCAGAACTGGCAGTTGACCGCGCAGCCCACCTGGCTGGAGACGCAGATGGTAGCGCGGGTCCAACTGCGGCTTTCGGGCTGTTCTCGTTTGGAACTAGTAGGAAGTGTATTACCTTCCCCGGTCCCCAAAGGCGAGGGACCGGGGGCACCCATGTTTGATGGGGGCTTATTGCTTTCCCAGGTCTCAGAATCGAGACCTGGGGCACCCATCATTTCTGAGTTGCTCTGATCGCTGCCGTCGCCGGTTTCGCCGTCGTCCCCCTCCGGCATCCAGACGGTCTCTACCGTTTGCGCGTCGCGGGATTGGCCCTGCACCAGATACCGTTCCGTTCCATCAACGCTGCGAAAAACCTGCGCGATCCGCGGGCGGCCCACCTGCCAACCGTCGCTTACCAGCCGCTCCCGCAGCGATTTCGGCAGCGTGGTGATAGCATCAAGCTCCTGAATCCGTTGGCGATAGATGGCGTCGGCCAACTGACGGCCTCGCCATGCAGGCTCGCCCAGCTCAATCATGCTGGCGGAAAGTGCGGCTTCGTCCAAGCCAAATAAATATTGGCCTGCGCTCTGCGCAAGGCTCCCGTTGCCCGGTTGACCTGCGTCTAACTGGACAAGTGAAGTAGATTTTTCCTGACTGGGCTCCGGCTGCATGGCTGGCTTCAGAATAGAGCATCCTCCGCCGCCCACACTCTTGCACGGCGTGCTTAGATTCAATCCCACTGCTGCACGGCTGCTTTTTCCCCCTCCTTCGTGCCTTTCCAGCCAGTTGGCCTACAATCGAATTCGGTGACAATGACAACTGAGCGCAACCTTCGACGCACTGTATTGCCCAACGGCCTGATCGTCCTGACCGAGCGCATGGAGCATCTGCGCTCCGTGGCGATGGGGGTCTGGGTCAAATCCGGCTCCCGCTGCGAACCGGCGGAGACCAACGGCATCTCGCATTTTGTGGAGCATATGCTCTTCAAGGGAACCCGCTCGCGCACCGCGCAGCACATTGCCCGCGAGATGGACTCGATTGGCGGCAACCTCGACGCGTTTACCGGCAAGGAGACGATCTGCTTCAACGTCAAGTCGCTCTCTGACCATGTGCCGATTGCGCTCGATGTCTTGACCGACCTAGTGCTCAACCCCATCTTTGCCGCGCCGGATATTGAGCGCGAACGGGGCGTGATTCTGGAAGAGATCAAGATCGACGAAGACAACCCCGACGTGCTGGTGCACGAGCTGTTTACGCAGAATTTCTGGCGCGACCATCCGCTGGGCAAGCCGATTCTGGGCACAACGGCGACCGTTGCCGCGCTCGACCAGCAGAGCCTCGTCGAGTACCACGGTGACCGCTTCCGAGGGGGCAATATTGTCTTTTCCGCAGCCGGAAACCTGGACCACGATCATTTTGCCGAAACCGTGGCCGGGAAATTTTCATCGCTGGCCGCCGGCGAGACGCTGCACGAGCTATCCGCTCCCGACGCCAGCGCGCGTATCGTGCTGCGCAATAAAAAATCTCTTGAACAGGTGCAGATCTGCCTCGGCGTCCCCGCGCCGCCGATCACCGACGAGAACCGCTACGCTACGCTGATCCTGAATACCGTGCTGGGCGGTGGCATGAGCTCCCGGCTCTTCCAGAGCATCCGCGAGGAGCGGGGGATGGCGTACTCGATCTACTCCGACCTTAGCCCCTACCGCGATACCGGTACGCTGTGTGTTTATGCGGGCACATCGGCGGGAAAGGCGCTGGAGGTGGTGGAGCTGGTTATGGTGGAGTTTGCCAAGCTGAAGCAGACTGCGCTCCCCGCCGATGAGCTGAAGCGCTCCAAAGACCAGCTCAAGGGCAATATCCTGATGGGCCTGGAAAGCTCGAACTCGCGCATGGCAAACTTGGCCCGGCAGGAGATGTACTTCCACCAGTTTTTCAGCGCGGAAGAGGTGATTGCGCGGATTGACGCGGTTGAGGCGTCCGCGGTGCAGGCGATGGCGCAACAGCTTTTTGCCCCGGAGCGGATTGCGGTCACGCTGTTGGGACGGCTGGATGGGGTGAAGCTGAAGCGGGCGCAGTTGGTGTGTTGAAAGCAGGGACTAGGCAATAGGGACTAGAAAAACGCATATCGCAAATTCTAGATTTGCATTCCGTTATTGAAGATTTTCCTAATGGAAATGGAAGATGGAAAATCGAAAGTTCCGGACCGGAAAGCCGGTAACTGAATCCTAGTCCCTATTCCCTAGTGCCTAGTCCCTGCCTTTTCGAGCGTTCCATTTCCCTTTCGCGTCCATCCGTTGTAGCATTTTGTCGGATGGGTTCGATGGATAGAACCTATTTTACGAGGCACTGGAATCCCATGAATCTTACGTTTTTGAAGGACCGCGGTAGCCGCGGCAAGCAGCGCACGGAGCTTGGCGGCAACGCCCGCACGACAAATGGCTTTACGTTGATGGAATTGCTGATCGTTATGGCCATCATCGCCATTCTGATGATTATCGGCATTCCTTCTTCGCTGAAGATGATGAAATATACCCGCGAACTGTCGGCGAAAAAGTCGATCCAGACGATCCAGCAGGCCGAGCAAATGTACTCGGACAGCTATCCGGCCAATGGCTTCTCCTGCTCGCTGGCCGCGTTGGGCGGCGACCGCAGTGCCGGACCGCCGTCACCTACCGGCGCGCAGATGCTGCCTCCGGACTTGGCCAGTGGCGACAAGTCAGGGTATGTCTTCACCATCAGCAACTGCACCAAGTCGTCGCAAAGCGGCTCGCAGCGCGTTACCGGCTACGTGGTCACCGCTGTTCCTGAGACCGTGGGCAAGACCGGCGATCTGGGCTACTGCAGCGATGACGGTGGGGTGCTCAAGCAGGACCCGACCGGCGGCACCAATTGCACCCAGCCGGTTCAATGAACCCGAGGTAGGTCGTGAAGAGATGCCCGATCTGCCAGGCGATCTATCCAAAGGACCACGTATTGTGCTGCGGATGGCACGGAGTTGATCTCCGTGCCGGATAATGCTGAAGCCGTGTCGACGGGCAAGCGGCGCATTCCTGTGTTTGTCTGGGTGCTGGTAGGGGTGGTTGTCATTATCTCTATACTGATGCTAATCGGCGTTCGAACCGCGCTCGCGATGAGGATGGCATTCCAGGAGAGACCTGCAAAAAGGTCGATCCAAGTAATTCAGCTGGCGGAGCAGATGTACGCAGACACTTACCCGACCAATGGATTTTCATGTTCACTGACCGCGCTTGGTGGCGACCAACACTCTGGACCGCCGTCCATGTCCAGCGCACAGCTGATCCCGGATGACTTGGCTAGCGGGCACTATTACGGCTATGTGTTTAAGATCAGCCATTGCACCAAGTCGTCCCGCAGCGGTTCGCAGCGAGTTACCGGATTTCAGGTTACGGCTGTTCCCGATGCCGCAGGAGAAACGGGCAAACCCGGTTTTTGCAGCGATGACAGCGGTGTCATCAAGCGAGACCCCGCAGGTGGCACGAACTGCACCCAGTTGATTCAATGATACGAAGAGAATTCAACAAACAGGTTTGCGGCTACACGCTGATGGAATTGCTGCTGGTGATTGTTGCGCTGCTGTTTCTTCTGCTGGTGGTGGTTCCGCATTATTTCGGAACCACCCGCCGCGCCAATGAAGCAGCGGCGATCAAGTCGGTCGAGGATATTGCGCAGGCGGAGATGCAGTACAAAGCTGCGTACCCGGCGCTGGGTTATTCCTGTTCGCTTGCGGCGCTGGGTGGCGATCCTCGTACCGGCCCGCCGTCAGTGGCCGCGGCACAATTTCTTCCCCGCGAAGAGGCCAGCGGCAAAAAAGGCGGCTATTTCTTCTCGATTAGTGATTGTGTCCCTCAGGGCACAGCAGGATCGAAGCCCATTGCCAGCTACAAAATCCTTGCGATTCCGTTGCTGCCCGGCAAGAGCGGCCAGCGCGGCTTTTGCGGCGATCCGAGTGGGGCAGTCAAAGCTGACCCCAACGGCGGCGCGAACTGCACGCAGGTGTTGCAATGACCAGGGATGCGGCGCCAGAGAATTCTCAACGGGCATTTCAGACCGAAGGTGAGGTCAAATATGTTGGCCCTCCAGACGTTTCCCCGGGTACAAAGAAGAATCAGAGATATCCAGGAGCGTTCGCGTGGATTGCTTTCGTTCTCACAGTTTGGTTCTTGTTCAAATTTGCGCCCCTTGCTCCTTATTTGATTTCGTTCGTCACTGGCGAGTTGACGGCGACAGAAGTATTGCGAACTATTTGCATGGCGCAATGGGAATATAAAGACACTTACCCATCTAGAGGGTATGCTTGTTCTCTGGCTGCTCTTGGCGGAGACGCAAAGTCCAACCCGTCAACTCCTGAAGCTGCTGGGCTGTTGCCTTCTGATATAGCCAACGGCCACAATTCCGGTTACGCCTACCAAATCAGAGACTGCAAGATAGAGAAAATAGACGGAGCCGATAAAGTTACTAGTTTTACTGTAACGGCGGTTCCTGAAGGAATTGCCAAGAAAATAAGTCGCGGATTTTGCATCAATGAATCCGCAATCATCAAAGTTGACCGAGATGGTGGCGCAAATTGCAGATAGGGACTCCAATGAAACCAAAGCTTTTCTCCCAACGCCGACTCAGATTGCCTTGTATTCTGTTGGCCTCGTCCCTTAATGCCTTCGCACAAACTCTACCGCCAACCGCGCATGACTTATCCCAACGCGTAGACCGTCATTACAACCAGTTGCACACGCTTAAAGCCGGTTTTGTTGAAAGCTATGAAGGCCTTGGGATGCGGCGCACCGAGAGCGGAACGCTGCTGATCCGCAAGCCGGGGCAGATGAAGTGGGAGTACTCCAACCCTGCCGGAAAGCTCTTCCTCGTCGACGGCCACTTTGCCTGGTTTTATTCGCAGGGCGATCCGCAGGTCCAGCGCATTGCCGCGAGCCAGCTCGACGATCTGCGCTCGCCGTTGCGGTTTCTGCTGGGCCACACGGAGCTGGAAAAGGAACTCGGCACGCTGACCCTTCAGCCTGCGGCAAACGGGCAGTTCACGCTGACCGGCCAACCCAAGGGACAGGAAAAGCGCGTGGCGCGGATTACGCTCACCGTCACTGGCGACGGCATCATTCGCGGCATCGAGACAGAAGAAGTAGATGGAGCGCTGACCCGGTTTTCCTTTACCAATGAAGAGGAGAATCCCACTCTCCCTGCTGAGACTTTCCGCTTTACCGCACCCAAGGGCGTGCCGATTGTGGATGGATTGCCGCCGGTGTGAGGGCAGCAGGTCAGCGAGTCAGCTGATGCGCATAGGCTTGAGCGGTTTCCCCATTCATTTGCGTTGCAGGCTCGTGCTAGCATTTTTTATGGAAACGGTATCTGCTGCTCCAGCTAAATGGAAGACCCTGCTGGCATTCGCCATCATCTACTTCGTCTGGGGTTCTACATTCCTTGCTATCCGCATCGGTGTTCATGAACTTCCGCCGCTGCTCTGTGCGGCGATGAGGTTTCTGGCTGCGGGAGGCATCATTGTTGGCGCAATGCTCGCCAAAGGCGATAGTTTGCCAACAGCCCGCCAGTGGCTCTCGGCATCGACAATTGCGCTGCTGATCTTCCTCACCGACTACGGCCTGTTGTTCTGGGCCGAGCAGCGTGTGCCCTCTGGCCTTGCCTCGGTGATGCTGGCGACGATTCCGGTCTTCATGGCGTTGGCCGAGATCATCCTGCTGCGTACGCAGCGGCTTACACTACGTCTCGCGCTAGCCTTACTTATAGGTATCTGCGGCGTGGCCGTGCTGATGAGCCGTTCGTTGAATCTGAGCGGGGCGCCGATCGATCGTGACGGAGCCATTGCGCTGATCATCGGAGCGATGAGCTTCTCGCTGGGTTCAATTCTTTCGCGCAAGCTGCCGCTGCCGGCCTCCAAGGTCATGAGTTCCGGAGCGCAGATGCTGGCCGGCGGGGTTCTGCTGGCGATTGTTTCGACTGTTCTTGGTGAGTATAGAGGCTTTCATCCCGGCGCTGTTTCCGCGGCGGCGTGGCTTGCGCTGGTTTATCTCATCGTACCCGGGTCGATCATCGGCTTTAGCGCCTACGTATGGCTGCTGCATCATCAATCGCCGACCAAGGTTGGCACGTATGCGTATGTCAATCCTGTGGTAGCGGTTTTGCTCGGCTACTTCCTTGCGAACGAAGTTCTCGGGGTGCGGACGATTGCCGGCACATTGCTTGTTCTGCTCAGCGTGGTTCTGATCACAACCGCGAAGGCGAAGAAGCCGGCCTGAACCCTCGGATCGAAAGATTACTCGTAGCGTAGCGCCTCAATCGGGTCGAGATTGGCGGCGCGAATGGCCGGGATCATCCCGCTGACCAGGCCGGTGAGGACCAGAATCAGCGTGGCGACGATGACGGAGATCGGCGAGATGAGCAGTTGAATGTCGGCGTTCTCGGCGTTCTTGGCTAAAGCGCTATAGAAGGTAATGCGGCCGAGAGTGAGCGAGACCAGATAGGCCAGCGCGATACCGCAGAGGCCGCCGACTGAGGTGATGGCCATTGCTTCGGCGAGGAATTGCAAGAGGATGTGGCGTTTTTGCGCGCCGAGGGCCTTTTCGACGCCGATCTCTCGCGTGCGCTGCTGGACGGCGACGAGCATGATGTTCATGAGGCCGATTCCGGCGATGCCGAGAGTGAGCGCGCCCACCAGCGAGAGCAGCACCTGGAGCGCAATCGAGAGGATGGCAAACTGGTGCAGCTGCGTCTGGAGGTTGGCGACGAAGATGGCGCGATGGTCCGTGGGGCGAAAGTGGTGAGCGGCGGCGAGCGCGTTGCGCAGGTTCTTTTCCACCACTTGATTGTCCCCGCGATAATTGAACCAAATTCCGTCGACCCAGGTAGTATCTTTCAGGTCGCTCATCGTGGAAAAGGGTATCCAGATAGCGGTGTTGATGTTGTTTTCGCCTTCCACCATCTTTGGATGGAGCACGCCGACGATAGTGAAGAGGATGCCGTTGAGGCGGATGGTCTGCCCCACGGCGTATCCGCCGGAGAAGAGCTTGGTTTTCGCATCCGGTCCGATGACGCACACATGGGCGCGCTGCTGCTCTTCCTGCCCATTGAAGGGCCGGCCTGAGTCAACCTCCATAGCCAGCATATCGAGGCCTTGAGGGCGCAAGGCATTCACAGACCAGGTATAGGTGTGCAGATCGTTTTGGACGACGACATCCTTAAACATGACAGGCGTGATGGATGCGACATCCGGGACCGAATTCCAGATGCGGTCAACATCATCGAGGTTAAAGCGGACGGCCACGCCGGCTTTGTCTCCGCCAGCCTGCTCCGAGGTGCGGCCGCCGTAGACTTCCATGTGGTTGATGCCCCATTGCGCGAAGATATTTTGAATGGCGCGCGAGAAGCCCGCGCCGTAGGCCAGCAGCAAGACTACAGTGGCGATGCCCCAGGCCATGCCGATCATGGTGATCATGGTGCGGCGGCGGTTGTAGATCATGGCCTCCCAGGCCTGGCCGAGAATATCCTTCAGCATGTGCGGCTCCTAGCTTTTTAGCTGTTAGCTCTCAGCCTTTAGCTATCAGCTTTTGATTCTTCCGTTAAGATGAATGCTTTGACTTCTCACCAACACCGAAACGTGGTTGGAAAAAGGCTGATGGCTGAAAGCTGCTTTTCACTCTCTTCGCAGTGCTTCAATCGGATCGAGCGCAGCCGCCTTGCTGGCAGGGTATAGTCCCGCGGCCACGCCGCTAAGCATCAGCGCTCCCATCGCCAGCGCCGCTGACCAGGGGACGAGGCGGGGCGGATCAAAGCCGGGAATTTTGCCCGTAAAGAAGTGACCGAGCACCCACATGAACGCGCCGGAGACGGCGATGCCCAGCAACCCGCTGATGCCGGTGAGCAAAAGCCCCTCCCAGAAGAACTGGGCCAGGATGCTGCTCTTGGTCGCTCCAATCGCCTTGAGAACGCCGATCTCCCGGGTGCGCTCGGTGACGCTGACCAGCATGATGTTGATAATGCCCACAGCGCCCAGGCCAAGGGTGACAACGCCGACACCGCCGAGGAAGATGTCCATCGCATCCCAGATAGCGCCGACCAGCTTCTCCGACTGAATCGTGTCCCACTCTTCGAATGCCTCCTTCAGGCTGGGGTCAAAGTTGTGCCTGGCGCCGATAACCTTGTGCACCGCGGGAACAGCCTGCGAACTGTCTCCTGTGATGGCGGGGTGGTAGATGATACCGGTCAGCGCGTCGCGGGCGACATTGTTCCCGCTGTATGCGAAGAGCTCCTGCATGATGGAGACGGGGATGTAGAGTTTCTGGTTGTCGCTGTCGTTGTTTCCGTGGCTAATGGGGTCCACGCGGCCAACAACGTTGAAAGTTACATCGTTGATGAGAATGTTCTCGCCGATGGATGGACGGCCGGGAAAGAGCAAGGCCGCGGCCTTTGAGCCGAGGACGACGACGCGGCGGCGATCCGCGACATCGTGGCTATCGATGAATCGTCCTTCGCCCATGGGAATAAAGCGCATCTCGGCAAAGTTGGGTTCGACGCCAACCACCGAGCCGCTGGTGTTGGAGAAGGCGCTGACTTCGTACATGTCTCCGCGGCTCAAGAACCCCGTCACATCCTTCACCTGCGGCAGCGCGCGAATGGCGGCCTCGTCGCCGGGGGTGAACTGATAGGGCCTCATGCCGGTGTGCTGGTTGGCGACTGCGGGGATGGTCGCGTCCCACATCATCACGATGTCATTGCCGAAAGTAGCCAGATTGCGGTGCTGTCCGGAGCGGAAGCCCTCACCGAGGCCAACCAGAACCAGCAGCGAGCCGACGCCCCAGGCGATTCCGAACATCGTCAGGAAGGTGCGCAGCTTGTTGGCCAGAATGGCGCGGAAGACCTGGCCGAGAGTGTCAGAAAAGTTCTGCATGGGTTTTAGACGCCGAGGAGGGGCGTTCAGAGAGAGGTACGCGGAAACCAATCCTCCGGTTCCCGCTTTTTATCAATCTTGTTGTGCCATTGCTTTCAGTTTGGTCGTGCTTAGACAATCGGCACGCGCAGATCGCCACCTGTCATCTCCTTGGGCAGGCCGAGGCTGAGCAGGCTGAGCAGCGTCGGCGAGATGTCGCGCAGCGATCCATCGGGGCGCAAGCGATAATGGCTGGCCTCTTCGCCCACATAAATCATCGGCACCGGGTTGGTGGTGTGCGAGGTGTGCGGGCCGCCGGTTTTCGGGTCGACCATCAACTCGGCATTGCCGTGGTCGGCGGTGATCAGCCAGTTGCCGTTGCGCTCTTTGACGGCTTTATAGATGCGGTCCAATTGCGCGTCAACGGCCTGTACGGCACGGATAGTCGGCTCCAGTTGGCCGGAGTGACCCACCATGTCGGCATTGGCGAAGTTGGCGACAATCAGGTCAAAGGCGGTGTCGTTGACGGCTTTTACGATGGTGTCGCCGATGGCTTCGGCCTTCATCTCGGGCGCGAGGTCGTAAGTGGCGACCTTAAGTGAGGGAATCAGTGTGCGGTCTTCGCCGGGGAAGGGAACCTCGATGCCGCCGTTGAAAAAGTACGTGACGTGGGCGAATTTCTCCGTCTCGGCGACGCGCAGATTGCGCAAATTGTGCGAGGAAAGAATATTGGCCAGGATGTTATCCATCGACTCGGGCGGAATGACCAGCGGCAGCTCGTAGAGCTTGTCATACTGGGTCATGCAGAGATAGTGCAGGCGCTTCGGAATCTCGCTGCGGGGAATGGTTTCGTCGAGCGACTCCCAGCCGTCGAGGTTGCGTCCGCCCTGTTTGTTGAGGCCGCTTTCGCGGGCCAGCACGCGGGTGATCTGGCGGGCACGGTCGGCGCGGTAGTTGAAGTTGATGCAGACATCCTCGTCGCGAATCTGGCCGACGGGCTTGCCCGCGCCATCCACAACGACAAAGGGAATGATGAACTCATCCGTGACGCCGTTGTTGTAGCTCTCCTTGATGCGGGCGACGGGGTCGGCGTAGGCTCCGCCCTCGGCTTTGCCTGTCACCATCGCATCAAAGGCCTTGCGCTCTTTCTCCCAGCGCTTGTCGCGGTCCATCGCGTAATAACGGCCATTGATGGAGGCGATCTTGCCCACTCCGTACTCGCGCATGCGCTGCTCAAGCTGGGCAATGTAGCCTGCGCCGGAGTTGGGACCGGTGTCGCGGCCATCCATGAAGGCGTGGACGAAGACGCGCGTCAGGCCGTACTCGCGGGCGGCTCGCAGCAGGGCGTAGAGATGCTCCTGGTGGGAGTGAACGCCGCCGTCGGAGACCAGGCCGAAGAGATGCAGTTGCCGTCCGCCTTCGCGCGCTAGTTGCATAGCCCGCACGATGGCGGGGTCTTTCGAGAACTGGCCTGCGGCGATCATTGCGTCGATACGGGTAATGTCCATCTGCACAATGCGGCCCGCGCCGATGTTCAGGTGGCCGACCTCGCTGTTGCCCATCTGCCCATCCGGCAGGCCGACAAAATGGTCGCTAGCCTGGATCAGCGTGTTGGGAAACTCGCGCAGCAGCTTGTCGTAGGCCGGTTTTTTGGCCAGCGCAATGGCGTTGTTGGCGGTTTCTGCGCGGTAGCCCCATCCGTCAAGGATGGTCAGAACAAGGGGACGCTTGGCAGTGGGCACGAATGTACACCTCGGGGTCGATATTGGTTCCGGATTCAGGATAAACCGCGAGGTTGCCGCGACGTGTGTGTCTGGTCACAAGCGGGGGCGCACAAGAATAGGACCGGCGCGTATGACTCTTACGCACCGGCCATTTGCAGATGTTCATAAGGCCGTAGAGGCGCAAAACCACGTCAACCGGTTAGGCTTGCAAGCCAACCAGCCAACTCCTCTTGCAGTTCAATAATGCGTCAGGATGCGATTCGCACCACGCTTTGCGCTGGATTTGGCACCGCATGCGGGCGCATGGGGCGTAGCCATCCGGCGGAAAGCCAGGTGCGGGGTATAACAAATTCTGACCATCCGCAGTCCAGACAGACCCGTATATCAGGAGAAGGCGTCATGGGCGGGTGGCTCAGGGTGCGAGGAGTATTGCGATAGAGCCGGATCTCGGCCGGCACGGTGGACAGCTCTTCAGATTGGCACTTCGGGCAGATCAAAGGGGCACCTCGGGAGAAAGATGTTCCAGGCAAAACAGGTACAGCAAGTTAAGAAGCCAATAGTACTGGAATAACAATATCGTTTTCAACATCTATTGTGCAGATTTTATTTGAATATCGCGCGAAATGTACAGGGTTTTCTTGTGGAGACTTATCTGAGGGGTTTTGAGTGCAATTTCGCTCAAACAGGAAACATTGATTGCAGGATCGGGGTTCCTGATGAAACCCCGATCCTGGTTGAGTTGCGTTAGTAGGTGATGTGGATGCCCATGGTGATGGCGCGATTACCGCCAATCGTGTTGGAAACGGAGCCGAAGTTGGAGGCGTTGTTCGGGCACCCTTGATTCGGGACGGCGTAGACCGAAGCGCAGGTTCCAGTGTTGACTGGGATGAAGGACGGGATTGTCAATCCTTTGCCTGAGCCAGTGGAATAGGGCAGTTGATCGAGATTCGCCAACGCGGATTGCTGGTCGGTCTTGCTGTTGCTGGTCACGATCTGGCCGTAGTTGACGTAATAGTACTTGCCGGGTTCGCAGTTGTTGCCGGCGGAGGTTGCCGTGGCGGAGCAGGCCGAGTTCTGGCGAATCTGCGCCTGATCCATGGGCACATCCAGGCTGGTGGTGTTGGTTATGTTGAAGACGTTGAATTCGTACTGGAGGGTGAGCTTCTCATTCGGGTGGAAGCTCTTGCGAAGGGAGAGGTCCAGCCGCTTCTGTGCCGCCTGGCGGAAGAGATTGCGCTGTCCGGAGGGAGCAAAAGCGGTCTCGTAGATGTCCTGGGGATCGCTGCCCGTAGAGACCGGGATGCCATCGGTGCCCGGAGCGAGGTAATTGATGGCGATCTGGGTGGGATCGATGGAAGGAATGTAGCTGCCGCCGCTGCTGCGGACGGCTCCGGAGTTTCCGGTCATCGAATGCTTGGCGCTGGAGGGATCTTTTACGCCGAGCACGGGGTTCATCAGTGTCGGGAAGTTGCCGAAGTTAATGCTGCCGACCGCTCCATAGAACTCGTAGAGCGAATATGGCTCACCGCTTTGCAGGGTGCCGGCCCCGGTTAGATGCCAGTCGTTTACGGCATACGATGCCAGTGTGTGCGCCTTTGCCGTGTTGGGAACCGTAACCTGGAAGTTGGTGCTGAAAACATTGGAGCGGTCGAAGTCTGAAGAAGCCCACGAATCACGGAGGTTGTTGGGATTGTTGCCGGTGAAGAAGAGACCGATGTCGCTCTGCTCGTCCAGCGCATGGCTCCAGGTGTAGCTGGCGCCAATCTGGAAGTTGTGCGTGAGCCGCTTCTCGATGTGGGTTTGAAGCGCGTCGTAGGCGGAGTTGCCAACGGTCTTGAAGAGCGCGGCATTGGGGCTGTAGCCGACATAAGGAGCGCGGAAATCGGTATTGCCGCCGTCCGCGGTATTCCACGGTTCACCCGCGATGCTGTTGTAGTCGTAACCATTAAAGGAGTTCTGGTTCAGCACCTGGAAACCGTAGCTTGCCGTTTCACCGTGTATCGGGTTGCTGGCAGAGGCGATGCCCGGCTCGTTGAAGGGAGTCGGAACCACAGCATGACGGCCGCGATTTCCTGCGTAACCGATGGTGAAGGCCACATCGCTGGCCGGCTGCCATTGCACGTTGAAGGAATAGTTGATGGTGTAGGGCAGCACGTTGTTCTTGTCATAGGCGCCAAAGTTCAGCGTCGGCGTGCAATCCGTGTAGCCCTCCTGATTATCGATCGCGCCGCAATTCTTGCCGAATTTGGCGCTGTTTCCAGTCATGATGTTCAGCTGGTTCTGCAGGGCCGCGTTGATTGTGCTTGGGTCGGAACTCGGCGGGATGTATGTTGCGGCAGTCAACGCCGTGCCCAGAGGATTCTCCAGGGTCTTGCCGTTGCCGGCCACGTAGCTAGCCAGAGGCGCGGATTCGGTTACGCCAAAGGGGCCACCGTTGCCGCTGCCCGCCGGCTGGGAAAGGTACTGAAAGAGTTCGCCGCGGTCATAATAGATGCCGGCAGATCCCCGAAATACGACAGTTCCATGATCGGCCTTGGGCGACCATGCAAAGCCGACGCGGGGAGAGATGCCCCATTGGCGTCCGTTCAGCGTTGAGTCGCTGACTCCGGAAGTGGGATTGTATTTGTTGTTGCCGGCAATCACGAATCCGGCGTTTGCTACTTTGAAGCCGCTGGTAGTATCGCCGGTAACGTTATACAAGGCTGGGTCGAAGTTGAACATATTGCCGTATTTTTCGGTGAGGCCACCGTGGTAGTCGTAGCGAACTCCGGCAGTAATGCTCAAGTTGGGCAACACCTGCCACTTGTCCTGCACGTAGCCATCTATCTCATTGGAGCGGTAGTAGCGATCGGCGTCATTACGGTTGCTTTTTGAATCGATAGTCTCAAGGACATTGGAACTGCTTGCAGCGCCTTCCAGGAAGGTCTGGAAGTTCTTGGTCTTGATCTGCGCAATGCCGCCGCGGTTATTGGTGATATTCAACTGCGTATAGTTGTAGCCCCCGCCGGCCACGATGGTGTGCTTGCCTCTGGCATAAATCACATTGGTGGAGGGGTTGAGCCGGTTTTGGTAGAAGCCGGTATTGGCAAAAGAGCTGTAGGGTCCCGCCTTGACCGTAGGGGAATCAACCTGGCTGCTCGCAAAGGATTCGAGTAGCAGCCCAGGCAGTCCAGGAGCGAAACTTCCTGCCGGCGCGGTGCTGCCGCTGTTGATGCCGAAGGCTGGATCGCCAGCTGGGTTGGTTAAGGTTTGCGTGTAGAAGCTGTATGAATCTTGACGGGCAAATCCCAGGCGCTGTTCCCAGTTCAAATGGGAGCCGATGGACATGGTGTTGCCGATGGCCGCAACTTGCGAACCATTGTTCTGGGTTACAGGGAAGCCGCCGGTCTGGGCGAAGCCGTAGGGCTTTGAGATCGGATCGTTCTGGTAGTAGTACTTGACCGAGAGCCGGTCCGTCTTGCTTGCGTCATAATCCACCGATGCGGTTCCCTGATCGGAAGTCATCAGCGAGGTGCCGATCAGGGTCACATTGGGAACGCCATATTGGTAAGGCGCGGCGGTCTGCGCCGAGGGAATCAGGAAGCTCCCATTTGGCAGTTTGGCATTCATCAGTGCAAACGCGATCGGGTCGATGGCAGAGGTGAAGGCCTTGTTGTTGTTCCAGATTGTCGCGGCGCTGTCCAGGCCAGCAGTAGATCTGTCGTCAGTAAGCCCGGAAGGCACAGTGAGCTGAGACAGGCCAGTGGACTGATCCGTGCTGTAGAGCCGCTGATACGCGGCAAAGAAGTAGACCTTGTTTTTCAGCACTGGTCCGCCCACGGCGCCGCCGGCAGTCCAGCGATGCAGTTGGGGATTGACCAGAGACTCGGGAAACGCGCCAATGCCCTGGAGTCCCAGTTGATATTGCTGGTTGAAGAAATAAGGCGCGGCGTTCATCGAGTTATTAGCCAGGCTGCCGTAAACCTGCCCATGCCAGTTGTTGGTTCCGGTTTTGGTGTTCGCGTCGATTTGCGCGCCGCTGGTCGCTCCTTGCTGGGCGTCATACATTGACGTATTGACGCGCAACTCCTGAAGAAACTCGGGAGGAGGCGAGGGCAAGCTGTTGCCGACTGATCCGTACACGGACGTGCCCGTGGGCGATGCGCCGCCGATGGCCCCAGCTCCCGCCGAAGAGGAAGCTGAAGTGCTGCCGCCGCCAATGTTGAAGTTGTAACGCTGCGAGGTCATGCCGCTGGAGCTTTTGCCATTGAAGAGGTTGGTTACATCGACGCCATTGACCTGAAAGGTATTCGATGTGTCGCGCTGGCCATTCGCCCAAATGGGCTGGTTGCCCAATCCCCCGTTGCTGTTGAGGCCGCTGAGCAACTCAGCGTTTACGCCCGGAGAAAGCGTTGCCAACTGCGTAAAGCTGCCCGTGGCCAGAGGAGTCAGTTCGATCTGCGCGGAGTCGAGCGTGTAGCCGTTGGTGGCGTCGGTGGAGTTCAGCAGCGGATTGGCAGTCACTTCGATGGACTCATCGACAGCGCAGACCTTCAACGTGGCGTTAATGGTGGTGGTGTGCGCTTCCTGCACACTGATTTCTTTGATGGTCGTGGTCTCAAATCCGTTGAGCGCGACCTTGACAGAATAACTGCCGATGGGGAGATTGAAGATCTGATAGAAGCCGTTGCCTTGCGTGGTTGTAGTGCGGGTAACGTTAATGGCGGCGTCGGTAGCCGTTACGGTCGCGCCGGGGACGGCTGCGCCCGTTGGGTCAAGAACGGTTCCGCTCAATGCGCCCAGGGTTTGTTGGGCAAAGGCATTCATCGAACAAACAAAAACGGTTAGCAGCAGCAATCCGCGCCAGGAGGCGCTCCTCCAAAATTTGTGATTCATATGTCTCCTCGTCTTTTGTTAACGGCGTCTTCAGGGGTGAACTGGAAAATTCAACGGCCTTGGGTGTGGATCTGCATTTCGCCGGGTAGGGGGAGCCGGAGTAATTGCTGGTCAGGCTGGAGTCACTCGATGCAGTGACCTCCTCTTTGATTCAGTCTGAGATACATTCAACGTGCCGGGTTCGAGGTGAAAGGCCGAGGGCACCCCGGCTCCCGCAGTCTCATCTATTAGAGTGACTTGTCCGTCCGGGAAGTCTGTTAAAGCATACCTCCCGGATTATGAATAGTTTGTTACAGGCGATATGGGTTCCGTATAAAAATCCATTCCAACTCATCGTTTGAGGAGATGAATTGTGGAAAAACGGGCCGAAACCCAAGAGGCGCCAGCTTCAGGTACTTCTGCGGGAGAGAAAACGGGAATATATCGATTTATTGAGGAGTTACAAGTACGGAGTGCGCGGGCCGAATGTAGCGCCCTTTTATCTGTCAGGTTCCGGGTTGGATGATCTCGCGGATTGAGGCCCAGCCGGTTGGGCTTTTTTTGTACCTAATATAGATAACCATTGCTCTGCCCTTGAAGGAGAATGAAGCGCCCCCATTCCTGGGAGTGCCGGTGATGGTAAAAGTACTCTCTTCGACGGCCGTTTTGCCTTGGAATAGGAGGTTCTCTACGCGATGTTCAGTAAATTCCAGATTGAAATCCCGAAGCGCGGTGGCCAAGTCTGCCCGGACGGCATCCCTGCCAACCAGGTATTTATCTTTGCTCAGAGCTTTGATGACGCTTGGATGATGATATTGCATGATCGTATCGAGATCGCCGCGCGCAAATGCAGCGCGGATGGCCTTGCTTGTCTCCTCAAGGGAGTCTCGATCCTTTTTCGTTCCAGCGTATCTATCGCTGGCATAACATCCAGGCGTGAGTCCGGTGAATGCAACAAAAGCGAGTAGGAGGATGGACAAGCGCTTGAGGCTCATAGTGCGCATTTTATCGCCTGCGGATACGCCCTGAAACTGTGAATAGGCATATTTTCTTTGGATTTTTCGCTGATTTCTCTTGCCTGTTCCCCGTTACGCTGTGGGTTCCCCTTCCTTTGTTTGCTAGGAATTGCCGAAAAAACTAAGGCAACCAACCGCTATATTGAGTGCTGGCGATTCTCACGACCCTGCTCGGGCGTGATGAAATCTGGCAACGACACAAACCGTCTCCTCGACTGGGAGGACGAAGCGCCCGCGGTAGCCCGCGTCCGGCGTGTGCGGCAGGATGTCCCTCAAAAAGGGCGCATTCTGCCCGGCATGCCGCTGGAACTGGCTGATCCCGACCGTAACGATCCTGCCGATGCAGCAGGTTCGCGCTTCAAGGAACCTCGCTTCAGCGCTCCCCGCAAATCGTGGGGCCGGCCTGCGGGGACGTTTACGCGTGTGGCTTTGGGGCTAGGCGTGCTCGCCGTTGTCGGTGGCCTGGCTACCACAGTGGTAATGGCCAGGAACTATCTCTGCCGCGACTCCCGCTTCCGCATTACTGGTACAGCAAATATCCAGGCAGCCGGATTGACCGAGGTCAGCCGCGCCGAGATGCTGCCCGTTTTTGGAGAAGACGTTGGCCGCAACATCTTCTTTGTGCCTCTGGCCGAGCGTCGCAAGCAACTGGAGGAGATTCCCTGGGTGGAGCGGGCGACGGTGATGCGACTGCTGCCCGATCAGATCCGCGTCTCGGTCGTCGAGCGCCAGCCGGTGGCCTTTGCGCATCAGGGCGGACTCGTCGATGCGAACGGCGTACTGCTGGATATGCCCGCTTCAATGATGGCCCAGCGCAACTATTCCTTTCCGGTGGTGACTGGGATCAACGCCTCCGATCCGCCCGCGGCCCGCAAGGCGCGCATGGCGGTCTATCAGCGTTTGGTGGGTGAGCTGGACGCCGATAGCCAGCATTATTCCAATCAGATTTCTGAGATCGATCTGACCAATCCCGAAGATGCGTTGGTCACGATGCCCGAGCAGGGCGGCGATATTCTGGCGCACTTTGGCCAGGATCAGTTCCTTCTCCGCTATCAGCGGTACAAGACGCACATTAGTGAGTGGCGGCAGCAGTTCCCGAAGCTGGCAGCGGTCGACTTGCGCTACGACCAGCAGGTTGTGCTCGATATGGCCGGCGGCTCGACAGATAAGCAGCCGGCCACAACGGAAACGCTGGAACAGAAACCGGCTGCGCCGGCGGATGGGAATAAGCCTGAAGCTGTGGAGGCTGAGTCCAAGCCAGCCGCGCCGGAAAAGCTCGTGAAGGCTTCGGCGAATAGTTCCAGCAAGAAGGATGCAAAGACACCGGCGAAGTTGAAGAGAACCACGGCTCAGGCCAACAAGAAGAAGCGCGCGGATGCCAAACGCGCCGCGCTTACCGTCAACCACCGCAAGAGCGTCCCAGCCCCGCAACCGGCTGGGTCCGTGACCGTGGGTCAGTAGCCAGAAAGCACGAAGCAGGGAAGAGCAACAATGAGCCATCGGCCCGACAACCTGATCGTAGTGCTGGACGTGGGCAGCGCGCACACGCGCGTGCTTGCGGCTGACCTGAACGAGGGGGCCCTGCGTTATCGCGGGCACGGCGTGGTGGATTCTGCTGGTATGCGCAAGGGGCTGATCGCGGATCTGGCTCCGGCGGCGCGGGCGGTGAAAGCGGCAAACGAGCGCGCGGAGCTGGTTGCGCGGGCCAATATCGACGAGTGTGTTGTGGGCGTGGGCGGGCCGCATATTCGCGGATTGAATACCAACGGCGGCTTTGAGCTGGCCACGCGGATGAGGGAGATCACCCGCGAGGATGTGCGCACAGCCGTTGAACGCGCCCGCGCCGTGCAGCGGCCGCCGGATCGCGAGATTTTGCACCTGCTGCCGCGGCAGTTCATTCTTGACGAGCAGCCGGGAATCTTCGATCCCGTCGGCATGGTCGGCGCGCGGTTAGAGGTGGATCTGCATATCGCCACCTGCTCGGGTAGCGCGTTGCAAAGCACCGTGACCTGCGCCAATCGCGCTGGTCTCGAAGTCAGCGAAGCGGTTCTTGAATCCATTGCCGCGGCAGAGGCGACACTATCAGCCGACGAGCGCGAACTCGGCGTTTGCCTGCTGGACATCGGCGCGCATTCCAGCGACCTCGTTGTCTTCTTCGAGGGAGCAGTCGCGCACACAGCGTCGGTGCCTGTTGGCGGAGGGCACTTTACCAACGATCTCGCCGTCGGCCTGCAAATGCCCGTCGCGCAGGCCGAGGAATTGAAACGCCAGTACGGCCATTGCGTTGTAACGGCTATTCCGCAACAGGCGGAGATTGAAATCGCTAACCCGCAGCCGCAGATGCTGCGCTTACGCACGATCGCGGAGATTCTGGAGCCGCGAGCGCGCGAGTTGATGTACTTCGTCAAAGAGAGTCTGCGCCAGGGGGGCGTGGTAGATGCGCTGGGCGCCGGCTGCGTGATTACCGGCGGCGGCGCCATGCTGCCGGGCCTCTTGGATGTAACCGAAAGTCAGCTACGAGTTCCCGCGCGGACAGGAATGCCCGTGCGGCTTTCCCATATGCCTGGCGAGCTGGTTCACCCCAGCTATTCCACGGCAATTGGGTTGCTTTTGTACGCCCATCGCACTCGCGTTACCCGTGCGGCGGAGAGCCACAGCCTGCTTGCCAAGCTGCGGTCGATCTTTGCGGCAAGTTTTTAGCCATCAACGCCATCAACAGGAGGCCGGAGACCCTATGGAACAGAAAAGGAATCAAAACGGAGACCAGCACATTCGCCCGAGCGAAGTGCGCCCCACAGGCAGCTACGGGCTCTACACGGACGCCGGCCTGGCCGCCAAGCGCTCCACCGCGGCCCGGATGGTGGAGATGAAATATACTTCGGCCAGCAACGATCTGCTCTCGCTCAAACGGCCTCAGAACACAACTATCCAGGAACCCGCAGTGGAGGAGGAACCCACAGTGAAGGAACCCGAAGCCATGCGCATTCAATATCACGACCAGGATGTACACGAGGCCCGCATCAAAGTCATCGGCGTGGGCGGCGGCGGCGGCAATGCCGTCAATCGCATGATCGCCGCCAAGATGGAGGGCGTGGAATTCATCGTCGCCAACACCGACGTGCAGGCGCTCAAGCTTTCGCTGGCTCCGGTCAAGCTGCAGCTCGGCTCCAAGCTCACCTCGGGCCTGGGCGCGGGCGCAAACCCCGACGTGGGCCGCGCCGCCGCGCTCGAAGACACCGACAAGATCATCGAGGCCCTCGAAGGCGCGGATATGGTTTTTGTCACTGTTGGACTGGGCGGAGGCACCGGCACCGGCGCTGCTCCGGTCATCGCATCCCTCGCCAGCGAGATGGGCATCCTCACCGTCGCTGTTGTCACCCGCCCCTTCGGCTTTGAAGGCAAGCGCCGCCAGCTTCAGGCCGAGCGTGGCTTGCGCGAAATGTTGGAGAGTGTCGATACGATGATCGTGATCCCCAACGAGAAGCTGCTCACTGTCGCCAAAGACGCAGGCTTCTTCGAGAGCTTCCGCATGGCTGACGATGTGCTGCGCCAGGGCGTGCAGGGCATCTCGGACATCATCACCATCCCCGGCATCATCAACCGCGACTTCTCCGACGTGAAGACGACTATGGCCGGCATGGGCCAGGCGGTCATGGGCATGGCGCAACGCGGCGGCGCGAACCGCGCTATCGAGGCGGCGCGCGCGGCGATGGCTTCGCCACTGCTTGAAGCGGACGCCATCGGCGCGGCCGGCGGCTTGCTCATCAACATCACCGGATCGAGTTCGTTGCAGCTCTCAGAAGTGAATGCCGCTTCGTCGATGATTCAGGAGGCTGCGCACGAAGACGCCAACATTATCTTCGGCGCGGTGCTTGATGAGTCCCTCGGCGAGGAGGTCAAAATTACCGTGATCGCCACCGGCTTCCGCAACCAGATGCCCGAGCGCCGCGCCCGCATGTTGAATGTGGCTGAGACGCCGATCCTCTCCGTGCCGGTTGTTGATCCCGAGAAGTGGCTCAAGGAGCCGTCAACACCGGTGGCCGAGGCGCCAGCAACACCGCCTGCGCCGCTGCGTTTTTTTAGCGAAGTGGTCAACGAGCAGGCAGACAAGCGCGAGGCGCAGCGCCACGCTGAATCACGACGTACGCTCGTTGAACCAGTCACAGAGCGCGCGCCGCTGCTGGCCCCGCCGGTTGCATCCGCCGAGCAAGAACCCGCTGTGGCCGAGGTTGTTCGTCCGCGTTTTGTCGAGCTGATCGAGGAGCCGGAGTACACGCCGCTGCCACGCGATTACGCGGCGGATCTGGGCAATGGTTTGCGTGGACCGGAAGCGAACGAGCAGATCCAGGAACAGCCTGTCGCAACGCTCTTTTCCAGCTTCGAAGAAGAGCGCGATCTGGAGGTCCCGGCCTTCATGCGGCGGCTACAGTACTAACGCTCATGCGCGGATAGCACGACGTTTGGGCACAAGAGGGCTTTGTTGAAAATACTTCAGCTTTGTATCAGGGCATGACTTCAGTCATGCCGCTGACGCTGACCAATCATGATGGGCTTTAGTCCCTGAGGGTTGCGTTCTAGGCTCGGAGTCATTTTCCCAACAAGTTCTCATATCCCTCTGTTTTGGGGACATGGGATAGCACGTGCTAACTTGTTGTCCGAAAACGAGTCAAGTGATCTTTGGTAATCAATCGTAATTGATTCCTAACGAGGCGTTCAACCGGTCTGGGAGTAAGAAAGTCGCAAAAATCATGCGGAAGGCTGAAAAATCGCCAGTTACCGCCGATATTCCCAAGGTGCAATCCTGCTCTCTGTGTTGTATAAGTAATCAATGGCCTGCCGCCGGCAACACAAGCAGAGACTCGGCTCAGCCGCCAGGCACCAAAGTAAGCCTCTTGCACCGACCGCTTTGTGCAAGCGCCGATAAGTACAAAGAAGCGTGATCTCAAAGAGACGCGCCGCAACTGACTCCACCGATGAGGGGATTCACCCGGATGAGATTTTTCTCCAAATTGGCTTTTGTGTTGCTCTTGGTTAGCGCTCGCTGTTCATTTGCATTGGATGCTCCTCATCCTGTGCGCCACGTCAGGCCCGGCGACTTGCATTTGTCGGCAACGCACCACAGCGCGCATCATAGCGCCGTTGCCAATACCGCTTCAACACACAGCGCATCCGCTGTAAGTAATCAAGCTCCTGCCTCGCAGCAGGCACATCTGACGCCTCGCGGCAGGGCTAGAGCCAGCGCGCGCAGCGCAACTGTTAGCTCGGGCCGCCGTCGCCATCATTATTACGGTGAGCGCTTCACCGCCAGCTCCTTCACCAAGGGAGTTGTCGGCGAAGGCGATATTATTGCAGGTGAAGACCCGGTCGTTCGCCAGGCAGCCCTTGACGCGCTGGGAGATATGAACGGCACCGCGGTGGTGATTGACCCCGCCAACGGCCGCATCCTGGCGATGGTCAACCAGAAGCTGGCGCTTTCGCCCGGAGCCGAGCCTTGCTCCACGATTAAACTTACAGTCGCGCTGGCCGCGCTCTCTGAAGGCCTGGTCACCAAGGACACGCCGGTCAAGCTCGACGGCTTCCGCATGAACATGACCCAGGCGCTGGCCAAAAGCAACAACCTCTACTTTGAAGAGCTGGGCCGCCAGTTGGGCTTTGAGCGCGTGCATCACTACGCCAACGAGTTTGGCCTCGGCGAACTGGCCGGCTATAACATCGACGGCGAGCAACTGGGCGTCTATCCAGACCAGGAGATTCCAGCCTCTGAAGGCGGTGTCTCCCGCATGTGCAGCTTCGGCCAGGGAGTATCGCTGACGCCGCTGCAACTGGGCGCGTTTGTCGCCGCTCTCGCCAACGGCGGCACGCTTTACTATCTGCAACACCCCACCACGCCGGACGATGTGTTGGCCTTTGAACCCAAGGTGAAGCGCACCCTCGATATTGCCAAATACGTGCCCGATATGGAAGAGGGCATGGCCGGCGCGGTTGAATACGGCACCGCCCGGCGCCTGAGAG
>Ga0181534_10000311_pt1 | contig 35292 bp, 17 predicted proteins | sample PEATcosm2014_Bin_37_FD_119758 | JGI IMG/M metagenome (GOLD analysis project Ga0181534, IMG submission 119758) | Peatland microbial communities from MTU Mesocosm Facility, Houghton, MI, USA - PEATcosm2014_Bin17_10_metaG | ecosystem: Environmental > Terrestrial > Soil > Wetlands > Peat | place...
TCCGGAAACGACGCTGACCAAAAAGGACATGGATGAAGTCTTCAAGCGGGTTTTGAAAAAGGCGGCAAAGTGAATGTTAAAAGGCGTCCGCAATTTTTACTGGACCTGGCGGAGGAGCTTCTCTGGCTGAAGAACAACGCCGGTTCGGAAACAGCCGAACGCTGGTATGAATCGCTGCAAGATTCCATCGCCTTTCTTGAAAAGCATCCGCTGATTGGACGGGAACGAGCCGACCTAACACCGGTCGGCATCCGATCCTGGAAGATTTCAGACTTTCCGCGCTGGCTGCTTTTTTATCAGGTGAAAAATGGGCGGGACATTGTTTTTTTGCGCGTGCGGATCGGGAACATGAATCTCGGAGTTTTGAAAATGGAATCTTGAATCATTTTCCATCCGCCGTCAGCGACAGGAAAACCTCTTCAAGCTGGCCGGAGTTGCCGCTTTGTTTGCGCAGTTCCTCGCGAGTGCCGACGGCGATGAGCTTTCCGCCGTTGATGATGCCGATGCGGTCGGCCATTTCCTCGGCGATGCCCAATTGATGCGTGGAGACCAGCACGGTCATGCCCGCAAGCGAGCGTTCCTTGAGCACGTCCTTGACGACGCGCGCATGCTGCGGATCGAGGCCGACCATCGGCTCGTCAATCACGAACACCTCCGGGTCGTGCAGCAGCGCGGAGACGATGGCGACGCGCTGGCGCGTTCCATGCGAAAGACTTTCCAGCGGGAGATTCACAAATTCGGCGAGATGGAACCGCGAAATCAATTCATTCGCGCAGGCTTCAATTTTCGTGTCGGGCGTCTGAAAAAGCTGGCCGATGAAGCGGAAAAATTCCCACGCGGTAAGCTTGTCGTAGAGAAATGGAAAATCGGGGACGTAGGCAAGCCGACGCCGCGCCTCAAGCGGCTGCGTCTGTAAATCGAATCCGCAGACGCGCGCGGCGCCGGCAGTCGGTTTCATCAAGCCGGCGAGGATTTTGAGCGTGGTGGTTTTGCCGGCGGCGTTGGGGCCGAGCATGGCGAAAAATTCCCCGCGTGGAATGGTCAGCGTCACGTCGCTGACCGCGACGAGTTCGCCGAATTTTTTGGTGAGATGGGTGAGTTCGATCACGGTTTGCTCCATTCGTCGAGTGTGGCGGTGACGCCGCCGGGCAGGTCCGCGCGCAGGATTTCCCCGAGCGTGCTGATGTGGATGACGACCGGTTGGCCCAGCACGCGCGTTTCCAGCCGGTAAGCCGACACGGCCTCGCGGCCCATCATCAGGCGGACGCGGCGCGCTTCCCAGGGAACGCTCCGGGCCAGCCCGGCGGCGGGCGGCAGGGCAGGCAGATCAAGGCCGCTCGCGGACCCGCCGCCAAAATCGCCGTTGAAAGCGCGCAGCAGCGTGTCGGGATTTTGCAATTCGGCGAAGGTGAAGACGCGGGAATCGGTTCCATCATCGTCAGTGATTTGCACGGACACCGTCTGGTTGGCGGCCAGCGAATGAATTTCGACTGTGGCGAAATGCGTGGAAATTTTCAAGTCCAGCCCGCGCCACTCACGGCGCGGCGAGAACTGGATGTGTCCATCGAATTTCACCCGGTTGGTGAAATTGCCGAAGGCCACGTTGCCGGAGAGGTGGATTTGGTAGCCCGCGCGGGCGACAAAACCTTCCGGCGGTGGATTGTCCTCGTCCAGGCTGGCCATTTCCTGCTGGACGCTGGTGGAAAATTCGCAGAAGCCCATTTTTTGCCCGTCCTGATAAACGCTCAAAGAGGAGGCGTCCGGCGCGGTCAGGATTTTCCGGCATACCAGATCCAGCGGCACCAGGATGCCGGTGTTGTGCGAGCCATATTCCGCGCGCCACAACAGCACGTTCATCGCGACCCAGAACGCCGCGATCAGGAAAAATGCGCCGCGCGAGATCATTCAAGCTTTCACGGCGGCGGGAGGTTCAACACCTGTCCGACGCGGATCCGGCGCGGATCCATGTCGGGGTTGGCCGTTTCCAGCGCGCTCAATTTCACGCCAAACTTGCGTGCGATGCCGGCCGCGGTTTCGCCGGCGGCGACCGTGTGCGTGCGCGGTCTGGCGGGTTTCGGCTGCGGCGCGGGTTTGCTTTGCGTCACGACCGGCGATGGCGCCGGTTGTGCCGAAACAACATCCGGCGATGTTCCGGTGTTCGGCTGCGCGGTATAATTGTTTTGCGGCTGCGAATTGCTTTGTGCCGCCAACTGGCTCGCGTAGTAGGCGTTCCACTGCTTCACGGTCTCCTGGAGCTGGTCCACCTGCTGCTGCAGCTCGCGGTTTTGCGCGGCCAGCTTTTCCAGTTGCTGCTGCGCGGCGGACGTGGACGGCAGGCCCAGCACGTCGGCGGCCAATTGTTGTTTGCAGGCGTCAACGTGCTTCCGGATGACGTCCGCATTTCCCGCGTTCGGGTTCAATTTCAGATATTGCCGGTAGTGATAAATCGCCGCGGCGGGATCGGGCACTTGGTTTTCGTAAAGCATGGCGAGCTGATAATGCGCTGCCGCCGACTGCGGGCTGGCTTCGAGCGATTCCTCGAACGCCTCGATGGCGCCCGGATAATCCATCGCGTTGACCCGGCTCTGGCCGAGCACGAAATGCGGTTCCTTCTCCTCGTCCGCTTGGCCCTGGCCCGGCGTGCAGCCCCCCAGCGCGACGCCGAGCAGGACGGCCAGCGCGCAAAACCCAAATCGAATGCAGAATCGCATGACATGAGGTTAATCGAACCCTCCTGCCCGTGCAATCACGCGCTGTGGGCGGGTGCGATGCTGTCGGCCAAAACCGGGCTTGAGATTCGCGCGCTGGCGGCGCAAGTTAATGACCGCGCGCGCGTGGTGGAATGGCAGACACGCCAGACTTAGGATCTGGTTCCGAAAGGATTGGAGGTTCAAGTCCTCTCGCGCGCACCAGTTTTCAATGGCTTCAATCCGGACGCCCACGGTGTTGCAGGAATTTTTCCACGTATTTGCCGAGCAGGTCGGCCTCCAGATTCACCGCGTCGCCCACCTTCCGCTCGCGCAGCACGGTGACGTCGAATGTGTGCGGGATGATCCAGATGCGGAAGCTTTTTTTCTGCACGCCGGCAACCGTCAGGCTGATGCCGTCCACGGCAACCGAGCCCTTGAAGACGATGTAGCGCATCACGTCCGCCGGCGCAGCGATGTCGAGAACGTGGTCCCTGCCCGCGCGCTCCCAGCGGATGATTTTGCCGAGGCCGTCCACGTGGCCGGTCACAAAATGCCCGCCCAGCTCGCCGTTTGCGCGCAGCGAGCGTTCGAGGTTCACGAGCGAACCCGGTTTGGCGAACTGGAAATTCGTCCGCCGCCAGCTCTCCTGCAGCAAATCGAACCGGATGAGCCTGGATTTTCCGCGCGCGGAAATCTTCACCGCCGTCAGGCAGCAGCCGTTGACGGCCACGCTGTCGCCAACCTTTGCGCCTCGGCCGCAAAGGCCGGCGCGCACGGTCATTTCAATGGATTTCCCGGTCGGTTTGATTTTCTCAACGACGCCCGCTTCTTCGACAATGCCGGTAAACATAAATTGATTTTGCTACGAATCCACCCGCGCCGTCAGCAACAAATCCCCGCCCGGCTTGCGCCATTCCGCGTCGCGAAGCCGGATGATTTCGCCCAAAGATTGAGCGCCTTCGCCGGCGACGGCCTTGCGGGAATCGCGTCCGCCAAGAATCTTGGGCGCGTAAAAAAGTGCCACGCGGTGCGCGAAACCGCCGAGCAGAAACGACGCGTTCACCTCGCCGCCGCCTTCCACCAGCAGGCTGGTGACGTTTTCCGCGCCGAGCTTCTTCAGCAGCCAGCGCAGGTCAATTGCGGATTTCGGATTTCGGATTTCGGATTTCTTCAGCGGTGCCACCGTCACGTCCACTTTTTTTGCCAGCGCGGCCACGCGTTGCTTCGGGGCGTCTTTGCCGACCACGATGGTGGTCAGCTTCGCAAATTCATCGCTCACAATCTTGGCCGTCAGCGGCGTCCGGGCCATTGAATCGAGGATGATGCGCCGCAGCGAATGGTTTTGAACTTTGAACTTTGAACTTTGAACCGGGCGAACCGTCAGACCCGGATTGTCCGCCAGGATCGTGTTGATGCCGACGAGAATCGCATCGCTGCCCCGGCGCAATTCCATTCCGTGAGCGCGGGCTTTCTCGCCGGTGATCCATTTTGATTCGCCGGCGGCGGTGGCGATTTTGCCGTCGAGGGTCATCGCGGCTTTCACGGTGACGAAGGGCGTCCGGCGGACGATCCAATGGTTGAACGCTTCGTTCAGCTTCGCGCATTCGCCAGCCAAAATTCCATGAACAACTTCAATTCCCGCGCGCCGCAAAATGGTGAAGCCCCTGCCTGCGTGCCGCGGATTCGGGTCGGTCGCGCCGATGACGACGCGTCTGATTCCCGCCGCGATGATGGCGTCCGTGCAGGGCGGCGTGCGTCCGTGCGTGCAGCACGGTTCGAGCGTGACGCAAAGTGTCGTGCCGCGCGGGTTGTGGCCGAGCTTTCGGGCGTTTTGCAGCGCCTCGATTTCCGCGTGCGGCAAACCGGCGCGATGATGCCAGCCGCGTCCGATGATTTTTCCATTTTTCACCAGCACCGCGCCGACCATGGGATTTGGCGACGTCGCGCCGCGGCCGCGCCGGGCGAGATGCAAGGCCGCCCGCATCCAGCGCAAGTCGGTTTTGCGAGCCGCAACTCCTTGCATCTTCGTGGTCACAGGTTTGAAGGCTTATTGTTTCATCCGGCGCAGGAGGAAGTATTCATTAAATGGCCGGTCGTCCGTGACCTGGACATTGGGATCCGGATTGAGGCTGGCGGGGACGGAGCATTCGTTGGTGATGACGCCCGCAAGATAAGATGACGCGTCCGGGGCGCTGCTCCATTCCAAGAGGTCTTTTTTCGCGGCTTCCGGCATCCGGGCGGCCAGTTGCGCCGGATTGAGCCTGTCAATGGGCTGCATGGAGGCGAGCAGATGGATGCCCCAGTGTTCCACCGATGGGAAGCAGCGCACATAGGGGAAGGATTCGCTTATGGAGCGCATGACGGCTTGCGCGGTGAGATATTCCCCGCTGGGGAACCACATCTGCACGATGCCGTTGGTGTTCAAATGCTGCTTGGCCAGCGTGTAAAAATCCGTGGAAAAAAGCAGGCTGGAGCCGGCGGCTTCCACGGGCGGCGGCGGGTCCACCACAATGACGTCGAATTTTTTTCCGCAGCGGTTGAGATAGCGCCGTCCGTCGTCAATGATGATGTGGCCGTTAGGGTCGTTGATATATTTCTCCGCGTCGGCGTGGTAAAAACCGAAGGCCCGGGTCACGCTCGGCACCAGCTCCACCGCCGTCGTGTCAATGCCCCAGCTCAAGGCCGAGCGATAGGTCGTCCCCATGCCGAAGCAGATGACGAGCATTGATTTGGGCTGTCCGCGGTGGAATGCGAGCGGCAGATGGGCAATGAACTTGGTGATGGGCGTCAGCTTGGTCATTCCAATGCCGTTGACCAGCAGCCACTTGTCGTTTCTATCGGTTCCGAATGAAATAACGGAGGCCATGTAATCGCGGCGAACAACGGGGGGGCTGGAATCCTTACCCCGCGCGTTATTAAAAACTCCGGTGACATAGGCTTCCTTGATCAGGGCGCCTTCAAAATTTTCCGAGAAACCGGTCGTCCAGACCAGCATGGCCGCCAGCGCCAGCCCGAAACCCGCGCGGCGAAGCCGTGATTGCGAGCCGCCCAGAGCCAGCCAGAAGGCGATGAACGGCAGCCCCAGCACAATCAACGCGCAGTGCTCGCTGACCATCGGCAGCAACAAATAGCAACCCACCAGCGGGCCGAGGATGCAGCCTAGGACATTGATGGCATAAGCCTGTCCGGCGCGCCGCGGCTGTCCGGCGGCGTATTCGTCAATCAAGCCCGGCGTCAAATATCCCAGCAACGCGCAGAACGGACAGATGCTGCCCAGCAGGACAAGGGCGCTGAGCGGATCAATGTTTTCGGTCCAAAACTTTTCCACGATCAGCCGCGGATCATTCGCCAGCACCGGCAGGAAAACGGTGAACGCCAGCCCGGAAAAAAGCATGCCCTTGGAACTGACCCGGTTCCGGTGCAAATCGTGGCGGTATGCCAGCGAACCCAAAAAGGTCGCGCCCAGATAAGTGAAGACAATCAGCGCGAAGGAATACACCTGCGTCTTCAGAACCACCGCAAACGCGCGCGACCAGACCACTTCCATCGCCATGGCGATGAAGCCGGTTGAAAATAAAATCACCTGGACCAGCCGGGCCTGTGGGATTGCCGCCGACGCGGGCGCTTCAATCATTTTGCCGCCGGCCTCCACCGGCGGGTTTTTCTGCCGCTGCTCCCAAGCCAGGCAGGCGCTGATGAAGGCGATGGTGAAATTTGCCGTCGCCGCGACCCAGAGCGTGTGATGGAATCCGAGGTTTTCCACGAACATGACGGCGGTGCAAAAAGTTCCGCTCATCGCGCCCAGCACGTTCGCCAGGTAGAGAAAACTGAAACTCTTCGTGTTCCCGGCGTCCAGCTCCCGGACGTAGCTCATCATGAACGGAAACGTCGTGCCCATGCACACGCACCACGGGAAAATCGAGACCGCCAGCGCCAGCGCGGAGAAAAACAGATAGCCGGACGAATCCATCTGGCCCGCCGGCAGCAGGACGCGTTCGCTCACCGCGAACAATTTTGGCACCGCAAACGCCCCCAGCCCGATCAGCAGCTCCGCGCCGCCATAAAACGCGGCGGCGGACAGGCCGCTTTTCTTCACGAGCGCGGCGATGGAGCGCCCGCCCAGCCACGATCCAAGGGCCAGTCCCAGCATGAAAACCGACAGCACCACCGACAGCACCGGCGTGATGATGCCGAACGACGCGAACGCCATGCGCGTCCAGACCACCTGATAAACGAGGCTGGCGAACCCGGAAAAAAAGAACAGGAAAAACAGGACGCCGCGAGTGAATCGGTTCATGTCAGGACTTATTTAACCGCCGAACCCGTCCAAGACAAGTTTCAAAGTCCGCCCGCACCCGGCGGGTCAGGGCGTGACGTCTGAAATGGGCGGCCGATTGCGCCCGCCCGGCCGGTCTCAACCTGTCAATTCATTGCGCCACTTCAATTTGGTTCTTCAGCCGGATGTCTGCGGAGGAAGCGCCAATCATCACGTCAAACACGCCCGGTTCGACGACGAAGCCGTGCGCCGTTTCATCCCAGATCGCGAGCTTCGCCGCCGGCAATGTGAACGTGACCGTTTGTTTTTCGCCCGGTTGCAGGCTGATTCGCTGAAAGCCGCGAAGTTCTTTTGCCGGGACTTTCACGCTGCTTTTTTCCTGATGAACGTAAAGCTGCACGACTTCGTCGCCCGCGCGCTTGCCGGTGTTTTTCACATCCACGCTGATGTTCACCCGGCCGTCGGCCTTGATTTTGTCCGCTGACAATTTCAGCCCGCTGTATTTGAAAGTGGTGTAGCTCAAGCCGTGGCCAAACGGGAAGAGCGGTTTTCCGTTTACATACATGTAAGTGAAACCTTTTGTGATGTCATATTCATCCACCGGCGGCACTTGCGCTTCAGACGCATAGACCGTGTGCGGCAGCCGGCCGGCGGGATTCACGTCGCCGAAAAGAACATCCGCAATCGCGTGGCCGCCTTCTTCACCCGGCCACCAGGTTTGCAGCAGCGCAGGAACATTTGTGGCAATCCACGGCACGGTCAGCGGCCCGGCGCTCATTTCCACCACAACCGTGCGCGGATTGGCGGCAAAGACGGCTTCGACCAGTTCTTCCTGGTTGCCGGTCAATCCAAGCGTTTTGCGGTCGTGTCCTTCCTGCTCAACCTGCCGGTCCGTGCCGACGATGACGATGGCGACATCGGCTTTGCGCGCGAGTTCCACGGCCTTTTGTAATTCGGCGGTTTTGTCAAACGGGTTGTCCCTCGCCGATGGATTGCTGACAACGCCGCCAACGGCGGACAAAACCTCCGTGCCTTGCGCGACGCGGTCTTTGATTCCCTGCAACGCCGTCACCGTCACGCCCGCCTTGCCATTGTAATTGTTCAGCACAATGCGATCAGCCAGCGGGCCGACCACGGCGATGTGCTTGATTTTCGTTTTGTCGAGCGGCAGAAGGCCGCCGCGGTTTTGCAGCAGCACGATGGATTCCTGCGCGGCCTTCAACGCCAGTGCGCGATGTTCCGCGTCGTTGATCACGGCGGGTGAAATTTTGCTGAAAGGAACGGAATCGAATGGATCGAATTCGCCGAGCCGGAACCGCACGCGCAGCACGCGGGTCAACGCGTCGTCCAGCCGCGCTTCGGTCAATTTGCCGTCGCGCACGGCGGCGGGAATGTTGTCCTGGAATTCCTTGTCGGAAAAATCGCAGCCGGCCATCAGCGATTGCGCCACGGCATCCTCGTAAGTCATTTGATTTTTTTCGTGCCCCTGAACCATCGTGCGCACGCCGCCGAGGTCGGAGACGACGAAGCCTTGAAACCCCCAGTCGTTTTTCAACACATCCGTCAGCAGCCAGTGGTTCATGTTGTTGGGCGTGCCGTTGATGGCATTGTAGCTCGCCATGATGGACTGCGCCTGGCCCTCGACAATTGCCTCACGGAAATGCGGCAGCCAATATTCGTGCAGCATCCGTTCGGGAACCACGGCGTTCAGTTTCTGGCGGTCCGTCTCCACGTTGTTGACCGCAAAATGTTTCAGTGTTGCCGCGATTTTCAGGTAATGCGGGTCGTCACCCTGCAAGCCCTGGACGTAGCTGACGGCCATGCGCCCGGTGAGAAACGGATCCTCGCCCCAGGCTTCGTGGTTTCTGCCCCAATAGGGATTGCGTTCGATGTTGATGACCGGCGCGCGATAAATCAGCCCCTTGTGCTGGCCGGGCGCGTTCGTGTCGAGATGCCAGCCGTTGTAAATCGCGCGGGCTTCGTCCGACAAAACCGAGGCGACTTCATGCACCAGGTTTGTGTCCCACGTCGCCGACATCGCGAGACAGGTCGGAAACAGCGTCGTGGGCTTGTCCCATTGCACGCCGTTGAGGCACTGATTCCACTGGTCGGAACGGATGTTGAACCGCTCCACCGTCGGGCCGACATGGTTCAGCAGCGCGGCTTTTTCCTCCAGCGTCAGGCGCGAAATCAAATCAGCCACGCGCGCGTCCACCGGCTGATGGATGTCGAGATAAAGCGCCGGCGAATTGGTATCCGCCGCCCAGGCGCGGCTGACGGCGAACGTGGCAACAGCGGCCAGCAGGATGAATTTTTTCATGTCGAAAACTTTGGCGGGCAGTGGAACTTAATATCCTTTTTGGCGCTTGAAGAACGTGGCGTCCGCGTAATAGGGCCGGGTCAGCGCCTCCAGCCGCGCCATTTCTTCCGGCGGCAGCGGTTTGAAGTTTTTGGCGACGCGGATGTTTTCCTCCAGTTCGGGAATCGTCTTGATGCCGATGATGAGCGTGCTGACGGGCAGCGTGAGGACGTAACCCATCGCCTGGTCCATGGTGGTGATGCCGCCGGGCTGGAAAATCTTTCCCAGGGCGGGAACCTTCATGGCGATGATGCCCATCTTTTTCTCCACGGCGGTCGGCAGCAGGTTTTCGGAGAACGGGAACTCGTGGGCGACGCGGGGCAGGTTTTTTTCCGCCGCGTTGAGCGCCATGAGGATGGTGTCGAACGGGAATTTTTCAATCGCCTGCTTCAGGATGAACGGATCGCGATGGCCGGTGATGCCAATGAAGCGGGTGATTTTTTCATCGCGCGCCTTCTGAAAGGCCTTGAGTGCGCCGTTGTCGGCAAAAATTTTGTCCACATCCTGCTGCGTGCGGACGTTGTGCATCTGCCAGCAGTCCAGATGATCCGTCTTGAGGCGCTTGAGCGATTCGTCCAATTCGCGCATCGCGCCGTCGTAGGTGCGGTCGCCGGATTTCGTGGCCAGATAAACGTCCTTGCGCCGGCCCTGGAGAGCTTCGCCGTAATACTGCTCGCTGCAGCCGTGTCCGTAGTAATGCGCGGTGTCGCAGTAATTGACGCCGAGATCAATGGCGCGGTTGATGATCGCCACGGCCTCGTCGGTGTGGCCGGGAATCTCCAGCAGCCCCTGGCCGCCCAGGCTGAACAGGCAGACTTTCCGGCCTGTCTGACCCAGCGCGCGCATCGGCATGTAATTTGGCCTGGATGCGGTGCCGGCGCCGGTGGCCTTGGCAAGCGCTTTGACCGGTTCCAGCAAGGTGGTCACGCTGATGCCGGCGGCTCCGACGGCCACCTTGTGGATGAATTTTCTGCGGGTGATGTTTCGGATGGTTTTCATGTTTTGGATAATTTTAGAAGAGGGTTGAAAAAAACATCAACGCTGCAAATCGCCATCCTCCGCGTTGCCGGGTTCATCCAGCAATTGGATGGAAGACGCCGGGCCGAGATCGGGATTGTTCCATTCGCGCAATGCCCAGACGACCTTTTTCTCCGGCGTCACCTCCAGCAGCTGCACCGAGCCGGGCCAGGTCTTCGGGTCTTTCAAGTTGTAGGGACACCAGTTGCAAATCACGGTGTCGCCGTTGGCAAGACGGCTCGCCTCCTGAAAAATGAAGAATTTATATTCCGGCGCGTCGCTCTGGGAAAATTGCCAGACGATTTCGCCCTGCTTGTTCACTTCCAAAACGGTGTGAGGGCCTTCGGTGATCAGCGTGTTGCCGTTCTTCAACCGCGCCGCCGACCACGGCTGGTGCGCCGCGTAGGACCAGATTTCTTTGAAGTCCGCGTCATATTCCACCACCTTGTTGTCCCGCAAATGCGCCGCGAGGAACGTCCCGTCCTTCGTCTCATGCACCCGGCGGAATTGGACGTGCGGGTTGGCTCCCGGATTCAACGCGGGGAAGGTGAATTCCTTTTCCGTCGCGCCGGTCCGGGTGTTGATCAGCATCAACCTTGCCGGATTGCCGTTCTCGGTGACGAGCACGCGGTCAAGGCCGACCGGCTGGATGGAATGAATTTCCGTTCCCTTCGGCGCATCCATGTTCCAGATGATTTTCTTGTCCGGCGTGATTTCGCTCGCGCCGACCTTGCGGCAGAAAACGATGTTGCCGTTGGAAAGCATCGTGGCGTCGCCCAGTTCCTGAAGCGTGACATTGGTGCCGTTGGTGGCGTTGATGGGAATCGAATAGGACCACGCGACCTTGCCGTCGCGCACGACGAAAATGGTCTGGTCGCGGTTGCCACGGTAATCCCATTCGCCGGTGTAAAGAAACGGATGCTGGGTGAGGCCGCCGCCGGGCAGGACGGCAGGCGCATAAACATTGTCGAGAATTTGAATCGTCGTGGACGGGCCGAGGTCGGCGGGTGGCGTCCACGAACGCAAGGCCCAGACGATTTTTTTGTCCGGCGTGACTTCGATGGCCTGCACCGGCGTGTTGCTCGGGGCCATCTTGTCCACCGGCTGGCTGAACCAGTTGTTGATGAGCGTGTTTCCGTTCGCCAGCCGCGTCGCCACCTGTGTGTTGGAAAACTTGTATCCCGGCGCGTCGGCGGCCGTCCATTCCCAGACGGTTTCCCCTTTGCGATTGATCTCGCGCACAAACTGATTGCCGCTGGTGGCGGCCAGAATGTTGCCGTTGGGCAGCTCTTCGGCCGACCAGCAATTCGTCAAATCCTGCGACCAAAGCGCCTTGCCCTCCCAGTCATACTCGACGATTTTTCCCAAATCCAGATGCACGACCAGAACCGTCCCCGCCGCCGTGATCTGCGCCCGCCGGAACTGGCGGTGGACGCTGTCGGGAAACTTCACCGGCAGCTCAAACTGGTGCTCAACGGCACCGGTGGTTTTGTTGACGACGACGAGCTTCGCGGGATTGGCATTCTCGATGAACATCACGCTGTTCGTGCCGACGGGCTTCGCGGTGTGGATTTCGGTGTTTGCGGGCGCGTCAAAATTCCAGACCACTTTTTTATCCAGGGTGATTTCCGTGATGCCAAACTGGTGGGCGAAGAGAATGTGCCCGTTCGGCTCCAGCACCGCTTCGCTGATCTCGCCCCGGCCGGGATGCGTGTAAGACCAGACGACTTCGCCGCCGCGGACGATGAACATCCGCTCCTCGCGCCCTTCGCCCGCGTAAAGGAAATCATGCTGCGCCAGCCCCTTGCCGGGCAGGACGGCGGGCGCAAAAGAAACGGCCACCGCCGCGACGGGCGCGCCGATGCCGATGGAATTGGTGCCGGCGCAAAAACCGGTTGCGGCGGTCATGCCGAGGGCGAGGAGAAAAGGAAGCCGGAATATTTTCATGGCGCGGAAGTTTGCGGTCTGGTTTATTTCAATCATGGATTTTGGATGCCGATACTGATATATCAGTTTGAACCATTGTCAAGCCATGAACAAACCGACCTCCAGCCGCGCCCGCCGGAAAATTGCGCCGGCCGCCCTGTCCGCCGCCTTTGTCGCCGCGCCCCGTTCGCTGGCGGCGCGGGCCTATCTGGAAATCCGCGACCGGATCCTCAAGGGCGAACTGCCCGTCGGCATGGCGCTCGCGCGACGCAAGCTGGCGGCGGCGCTGGGCATCAGCGTGCCGCCCGTCAGCGAGGCGTTGCAACGGCTCGAACGCGAAGGCCTGGTTGAAAGCAGGCCGCGCGTCGGCACGCGGGTGCGCGTCCCGACCCGGCGGGACATCGAAAACCGGAGCCTTGTGCGCGAGGCATTGGAAACGCAAGCCGCGCGCCTTTTTGCCGAACGGGCGACCCCGGTGGAAAAGAGGAATCTGCGCCGGATGGGCCGGCGCGTGGACCGGCTGTATGCCGCGTGGGAAAAAAGTCCCGGCAACCGCGATGGTTTGTTTTCCGCGAACACCTGCCACATGAGGCTGCATTTGCACATTGCGGAGCGGGCGCGGTGCCCGGCCTTGCGCGATGCCATCGAGAGGGAGCAGGTGCTGGTCTTCAACTGGCTTCACGACACCGCCGTGCAGCGGCGTTCGCTGGCCTCGAATTATCACATCCGGCTGACGGATGCCCTGGCCCGCTGCGCGCCCGCCCAGGCCGAAGCGGCGATGCGGGAACACATCCGCTGCGGATTGCGGCAGGTGCTGTCCAGGCTGGCCTGCATGGACGGGCGGCGAAATGGCTGGCGTCATAAAAAACACCCGGAACCACTCAAGCTGTGATTTGAGTTTCCCATATTTGTGTGGTGACAAGTCCATTCACCGGCACCGGGCTGCCTGCAATTTTTTCTGGCGTCCTCGGACAAACATCCGATGCGTTTTCCGGGCAGGTATGGTAGAATTTGACAGAATCCAAAACGCATCCAAATCCGCGAACGAAAGACATGCACAACCCCCGTTGCCGCCCTGCACGCCAATCGCGAAAATTCTGCTTATGATTATTACTGGATATAAACCCGCGCGGATCGTTTTGCTGGCGATTTTGCTGGCAGTTTGTGAAACCGGCCGTGCGCAAACCTCCTGGGCGGCGGCCTCCAGCGCCAATTGGAATACCACCGGCAGTTGGTCTCCGGCCGTTGTGCCCGGAGAAGGAACAAACGCATCCATTGTCAACGCGGGAACCTTCACGGTCACTTACAATTCCCCGATGTCCGCCGCGAGCATCGCTTCGCTCACGCTGGGTTCGGAGTCGGTTATCCCTGCGCTTGCCATGCTGACACAACAGAGCAAGGTCAGAGCGCCATTTTAAGGAACCAGACGTGCCGGAAGAAAAACAAAAATAGCAAAACGCATGAAGAATATGAAATCCTGTCACATTCGGAATTATTTCCTGATGAGCAGCCTGCTTTTGACGTGGGGCGCGATGAGCGTTCAGGCAGCAAACGTCACCAAACTGGACACCATGACGATGAACGGCGGCGCCACGGATTGGAGTTCTGCTCCGGCGACGACCGATGTGGGCGAGTTTGCCAACACGCCAAGCTCGGCCACTTTGGCGGCCATGACTCTGGGCGGAAACCTGACCCTGGGCGGGCTTCAACTCGACAACAATCTTGCCGGCCCGTTGACCATCGCCAGTGGCAACACCCTGACGCTGGGCACTTCCGGCATCAATATGTCGGCGGCCAATAACGATGCGACTATCAATTGCGCCCTGACTTTGACCGCTACCCCGCAGACGTGGACAGTAATCTCGGGCCGCACGTTGACGATTGGCGTGACGCCAAGCATTCCCTCAGCTTACGTTCTGACCATCACGGGCGCGGGCAGCACGACGGTCAACGGCAATCTCAACCCCGCCAATGCTGATAATTGCGGCATCTTGATCAAGGGCGGCAATTTCACGGCTTCAAACGTGACCATCCAGCGCAGCCATAACTACGGCAGCACGGCCCCGACTGCGGCGTCTCCCATCGCAGCGGACACGGGTGATGGCTTTGTTGTTACTGGAGGCTCGACGGTAGCCTCTTTGACCACGCTTAACATAGGCAACAATAATTCGGCCGCGAGCGCACTGGTGCAGAGTGGCGGCAGCTTGACGGTGAGTGGCAAGGTATTGGTTGGCAGCATCACCACCGCGAGCCGCTGGAATGTTTTTCAGGTTTCTGGCGGCAGCTTCACCGCGAGCGACACGGTTAACGGCATTGTGTTAAGCCCGAACAACGGTTCCAGTGTGAGCAGTCTTACCGAGTTTTATTTATCCGGTGGAACCACTACCGCTGGAAAAATTGCTTTTGGTGCCAGCACCGACACTGTCGGGGGAAATGGATTCATGCTCGTCAAGGGCGGCAGTCTATATGTGGGCAGCGGTGGCATCGTCAGAGCCACTCCGGTCAGCGGTTATTCCAGCACGGTTTCCTTATACAGCGGTATTTTGGGGGCAACGGCCGATTGGTCCAGTTCGCTTCCGATTGCCTTGAGCGGCACAACCTTCACCATTCAAGCCGCCGATGCTTCGAGCGCGGCGCATAACATTTCCTTGAACGGAGTGATCTCCGGCGCTGGCGCGTTGACCAAGACCGGCGGCGGCGCGCTCAATTTAAACAACGCGAACACTTACACGGGCAGCACGACCATCAGCGCGGGTTCACTCGTTTTAGGAAATGCCGGCGCGCTGCCGAAAGGAACGGCGCTGACCATCGGCGGCAGCGGCACGGCGGGCGTTGTGGATTTGGCCGGCTTCAACGCCCAAGTGTCCGGCTTGGCCACGGCCGGCACGGCGGCGGGCCAGACCATTACCAACAGCAGTGCGGCGAACATTTCCACATTGACCTTCAGCAACAGCGCGGCGAGTTCAACTTTCGGCGGGGTCATCGCGGGCGGCGGCAAACCCGTTGCGCTGACACTGCTCGGCGGCAATCTCACGTTGAGCGCGCAGAACACTTATGCGGGGAATATTTTCATCAGCAATGGAAAGCTCGCGTTGAGTGGAAGCGGTTCAACGTTCACCGGCGCGCAAATTGTTTTGAGCAATTCCGCCGCAATTCTGGATTTGACAGGCATGAACACGCTCACGCTCGCCTCCGGCCAGAGTCTATCCGGCTACGGCGCGGTGACGGGAAGCGTTGTGACCGCAAATTGTCCCATCACGCCCGGCAGCAACGGCAGCGGCGGCACGTTGACTGTCAGCGGCAATCTCACGTTGAACGGCAACGTCACGAACCAATTCGATCTGCTGCTCGATCCCAACGCGGCGGGCAGCGACCAGATCATCGCCGGTGGCATTTTGAATTTGAGCGGCGTGAACACGATAAAAATAAATCCGCTCGCCGGTTCGCTGCTTCAGGGAACTTATCATTTGATCCAATGCGCTTCCGTCGGCAGCGGCGACACGAACAACTTTCAGCTCGCCGGCTCACCGGGCGCGGGTTTGCAGGCGGCGATCAGCGTCACGGCCGCGGGTGTTGACCTCATCGTTACGCGAAGTGGCGGCGCGGACCGCCTCTGGGTCGGCGACGGCTCGGCAAACCTATGGGATTTGACGAGCACGAACTGGCTCGACAACGGTTTTCTCGACACGTTCACGAATGGCAATTTCGTCACGTTTGACGACAGTTCGACGAATCAAATTGTGAATCTCACCGGCGCGCTTTCGCCCGCGGCGGTGACGGTGGACGCTACGACGAATTATATTTTTCAGGGCGCGGGAAAAATCAGCGGCACCGTTTCGTTCACCAAAACCAATTCAGGCACGCTGACGGTTTTGACGACGAACGATTACAACGGCGTCACGACAATCGCGCAAGGCACGCTGCAAGTCGGCAATGGAATTGTCTCGGGCGCGCTCGGCAGCGGCTCGCTTTTGAACAGCGGGCAATTGCTGATGCAGCAGCCGGACGGCGCCACGTTGAGCAACGCCATCGCCGGCAGCGGCAGTTTGGTCCAGGCCGGAACGGCCACGCTGACCCTCAATGGCAGCAACACGTTCAGCGGCGGCGTCACGATCAGTTCGGGAATTCTGCAAATCGGCGGCGGCGGAACCATCGGCGCCGGCAATGTCACCAACAATGCGGCCTTGATTTTCAACAATTCCGCCAGTAATTCGGTCGGCAATGCCATCAGCGGCACGGGCAGCTTGACCCTTCTCGACGGCGGCATCGTCGTGTTGAACGGCAATGATTCTTACAGCGGCACCACGACGGTCACCAGCGGCATGCTGTTGGTGAACAATGCGATTGGCGCTGGCGCGGTGACGGTTGCGGGCGGCAGCAAGCTCGGCGGCAACGGCATCATTGGAGGCGCGGTCACAATCAACAGCGGCGGCATTTTGATGCCAGGAAATCCCGTCGGCACGCTGACGATTGCAAGCAATCTCACCATGAACGCCGGCTCGATCATGAATTTTGATCTCGGCACGAGCAGCGACCGTGTCGTGGTGAGCAATGATTTGAGCCTGACCTGCACGTTGAATGTCACCAATTCCGGCGGGCTGGGCAGCGGCACTTTCACACTGTTCACCTACGGCGGCAATTTGCTCGCAAGCTCCATCGCGCTCGGCTCCATGCCTTCGGGAAAACTTTATGCGATTGATACGACCACGCCGGGCCAGGTGAATCTGGTGGTCGGCACGATTGCCACGAACATTCCGGCGTTTCCTGGCGCAATCGGTTTCGGCGCAGCGGCGACGGGCGGACGCGGCGGAACAGTTTATCACGTCACGACACTCGCCGACAGCGGCACCGGCTCGTTCCGCGATGCCGTTAGCAAATCCGGCCGCATCGTCATCTTCGACGTCGGCGGTTACATTTCGCTCGCCTCGGCGGTGAGCGTTCATGGCAACACGACGATTGCCGGTCAGACCGCGCCTGGCGGCGGCATTGGATTCAAGGGCGGCGAAATTTCTTTTGCAAATTCCGTGAACATCATTTGCCGCCACATTCGCATCCGTCCCGGCAGCGACACGGCAAGCACCGGCGACGATTGCCTGAGTCTGTATCAGGCGAGCAATTGCATCATGGATCATGTCTCCCTGGAGTTTGGCCCTTGGAACAACATTGACGCCGTCGGTTGCGCGGCCATCACGGTGCAAAATTCCATTGACGCCAATCCGACCTATCAGCAGTTCGGCGCGCACACCGAATCGGTCGGCCAGAATTATTCCTGGTTCTACAACATCTTCGCCAATTCGCACAACCGCAACCCGCTCTCCAAGATCAATGACGTTTTTGTCAACAACGTGCTCTACAACTGTGATGCGGGTTACACGACACATACCGGCACGCGCTTCAAGCACGACATCGTGAACAATTATTTCATCGCCGGTCCGGCCAGTGGCGGCAATTTCCCGTGGTATCAGATTGACAACAACCAGAGCATGTATTTCACGGGCAACCTTTACGACTCGGACAGAAACGGCGCGCTCGGCGGCAGCACGACCGTTCCGCTCCCCGGTTATCAAGGCGGCGGAACAATTCTCACCGCGCCCTGGTCAACGTGGACAACGAATGTTCCGGTTTTCTCGCAGGTTTCCGCTTATCGCATGGCCATCTCGCAGACCGGCGCGCTGCCGCGTGACGAAATGGATACGCTGCTTCTCGGTCAGATTAAAACTCTCGGCAACGGCCCGACCGGCACCGGTGCCGGCACGGCGGGACCGAACGGCGGACTTTACACGAGCCAGACCCAGACCGGCCTCGGCAATAATGGCTACGGCACCATCGTTGGCGGCGCGCCGCCGATTGATTCCGATGGCGATGGATTGCCGGATTTCTGGGAAGCAGCCGTCGGGCTGGATTCCAACAATCCAAACGACAGCACGAATCTGACGTTGAGCGGCTATTCGCAACTGGAACTTTATTTGAACTGGCTGGCCGGCCCGCACGTCGTGGCCAACAACACCAACGTGGTCAATGTTGACTTGTCGCAATACGCAAGCGGTTTCACCAACGTCAATCCGGTTTACACCGTGTCCGCCGCTCTGAACGGCAGCGTGAGTTTGCTGCTGGATGGACATACGGCGCGATTTGTCACCGCCAACAATTACGTCGGGCAATCAAGTTTTGTTTTCACCGTCGCGGGCAGCGACGGCAGTCACATGACCAACACCGTCGGCCTCGTGATTTCCTCCGTTCCGCCGCCGCAGGATTTGACCTGGCGCGGTGACGGCGTGGCGAATATCTGGGACGTGGGCACCAATGCCGACTGGCTGAATGGAACCAGCGTCGCCACGTTCAACGCCGGCGACACGGTGACGTTCGACGACTCCGGCTCGAACGCTCCGGCCATCAATCTCACCGGCACGCTCAAACCCTCCAGCGTCACCGTGGCCGCCAACCGGAATTACACCTTCTCCGGCAGCGGAGTCTTGAGCGGCGCGATGTCGCTGATCAAATCAGGTTCCGGCACGCTGACCCTTGACACGGCCAACAATTACGGCGGCGGCACGGTTGTTCTGGGCGGCACGGTGGTGATCGGCAGTGGAGCGGATGTCGGAAGTGGCGCCGTGACTTTGGATGGCGGCACGCTGACTTCGACTTGCGGGCCGACGACCGCCTACAGTCTTGGCGGTGTCGTGAATGTTCCGTCAACGGGAACGCTGAACCTTTCGCCGCGCATGAATCTCAACGGCATTTCCGGCGGCGGCGTTTTGAATCTGTCGGTCTCCGGCGCCACGTTCAGCTACGATTGTTTGAACGGCGCGGCTTACGGTGGTTTTACCGGCACGCTGAACGTCACCGGCACTGTGCCTGGCGCGCTGTTGACAGCGAACTTTAACGGCGGCGCCTTCGACGGTAATCTGGCAGGAACGCTGCTCAATCTGGACAACGTCATGCTGCAGGGGCGTCACAATTCCAGTGGCAACACTCTGACCATCGGCGCGTTGGGCGGCACCGCCACGTCGTCGCTCGGCGGTTCCGGTTACGCGGGCAACGAGACGATTGTCATTGGCGGACTGAATCTCGACACCACGTTCGCTGGCGGCATTTTCAACGGCGTCGCCGTCACTACGGTCAACAAATCCGGCACGGGCACGCTGACCTTGAGCGGCACGAGCAGCTTCACCGGTGGTTTAAACATCAATGCCGGCACGGTGCTGGTCAACGGCTCGATCAGCGCCGGCACGGTGAACGTTCCGGCCGCAGGCACGCTGGGCGGCAGCGGCAGCATCGGCGGTCCGGTGACGCTGCAATCCGGCGCGTCGCTGAAGCCAGCCGGGACGCTCACCACCGTGGGCAATCTAACATTGAACGGCGCGAAACTTTATTTCGACCTTGCGAATATCACGACGCCCGGAGGCGGCGGCAACGATTTGGTTTCCATTTCCGGCGGCACGCTGACCTTGAGCGGCACCAGCACGATCTATCCCAATTATTTGAACGGCGCCCTGGCCAACGGCACTTACACGCTGATCAGCGGCGGCAGTGCCACGACCGGCAGCGCGGCGAATCTTGCATGGAGTGGCCCGACCGGTGCGCGCCAGACAGTTTCACTAAACACATCCACGCCCGGAACCGTGCTACTGAACGTGTCGGGCTCGTTGCCGGCGGCGCTCGTCTGGCGGGGAACAAACGGAAACAACTGGGATTTGACGACGACAAACTGGTTGAACGGCGGCGCGGCGGACAAATTTTTCAATGTGGACTCTGTCACCTTTGACGACACTTCCACCAATGGCAACGTTACGGTCGTCGGCACGGTGCAACCCGGCACCATCGTCGTCACCAACGCCGCGATGAATTATTTGTTGAGCGGCGGCAGCATCGCGGGCGGCGGCTCCCTGCTCAAATCCGGTTCCGGTATGCTGACCATCAGCAACGGCAACAGCTTCAGCGGCGGCGCGATCATCAACGCCGGAATCATCCAGCTTGCCAGCGATCTGGCGAACAGCAACGGGCTGGGCGCCGGCGCCATTACGTTGCAAGGCGGCACGCTCAACATGTATGACAACTCCACGACCTACAACAGCGCGACTTGGAATGTGGTCGTGCCGCCAGGTTTCACCGGCACTTGGAACGCCGACTCACGCTGCGACCTTTACGGCAGCCTGACCGGTGCCGGAACGTTGAATTTCAATGTGCCTTACGTCCGCACCAGTCTCTATGGCGACTGGTCGGCCTTCGACGGCCGGATCAATGTTACCGGCGGGGGCGAGTTCCGGGTGTTGAATTTCTCCGGCTATCCCAACGCCGCAATCAGTTTGTCCAACAACGTCACCGCCGATTTTCAGGGCACGGTGAACCCGGATGGCACAACGCTGGCCATCGGCGAATTGTCCGGCGTCAGCTCCTCGCAATTACTCGGCGGCACGGCGACCAACGGCGAAGTGCTGACGTGGAGCATCGGCGGAAACAACACCGACGCGACATTCGCCGGACAAATTTTGGAACAAAATACAAACGCCAACACGGCCATCCAAAAAATCGGCAGCGGAACCTGGACGCTGACGGGCGGCAATTCTTACAACGGCGGAACGCTTGTCAGCGGCGGCACCTTGGTCGTGAACAATGCCTCGGGCAGCGGCACCGGTCTGGGCGATGTCACCGTGGCCGGCGGCGCAACCCTCGGCGGTAATGGAACCATCAGCGGCTCCGCGGCGTTGCTTGACGGCGCGACACTCGCGCCCGGCAACGGGACCGGCACGCTGACAATCGGGAATGAACTGGATTTGAGCGACCTGACCGGGTTGCAATTCGGTCTGGGAACGGCCAGCGACAAGGTCGTCGTGTCCGGCAATCTAGTTTTGGGCGGTTTGCTGAACGTCACCAACACCGGCGGATTCGGCGTCGGCACCTACACGTTGTTCACCTACGGCGGCACATTGACAATGGGCAACATTTCCGTCGCTTCTGCGCCCGCGGGATTTGTCTGCGCCATCAGCACGAACACACCGGGACAAATCAATCTGGTTGTCTCAACACCTCCGCCTCCGCAGTTCGGAAACATTTCCATGCTGGGCGGTAATTTCGTTCTGACCGGGGCAGGAGGCTCATCCAATGAAACTTACGTCGTGCTGACCTCGACGAACCTCGGGCTGCCGTTGTCCAACTGGACGCGGCTGCTCACGAACCAGTTTGACGGCAGCGGCAATTTCAATATCACGAACGTCTTCGATACGAACGCGCCGCAGGCTTTTTATCTGTTGCAACTGCCGTGAGAATTTGAAAGATCCTGTTTATTTTAATAAAGGTGCCGTCGCTGGCGTCTGGATTGTGTCCAGTTGCATCAACCGCCACACATGAGGGAATTCTTGAAGACAACCGGATTCGTTGCCGTGCTGATGGCTTTGGGGCTGATCGCCGCGCCGGCGCAAACCGTCACCTGGACCGGACCGGCCAGCGGCGGCGAGTGGAACACGTCGGCCAACTGGAGCAGCACCCGCGTGCCCGGCGCGGGGACCAATGCCATCATCGGTCCCGGCACCAACGTCAGCTACACCTTGCCGATGGCGGCGGCCAGCTTCGGCGTGCTGACCAACAACGGCGTGCTCAATGTGAACACGAATGGCTTCAACAGCGGCGGCATCGCCATGTTGAATCCGGGCGGCACCGGAAAACTCTTTGTGAACACGGGCGGCGTGGTCAATGTGACGGGCAACGTCGGTTTTTGTTCCAATTCGCTCGTCACGTTGTCGGCGGGAAGCATCATGAACATCAGCGGTTCCCTGTGGATTGGCTGCGGCGCGGTCAATGGCACCAGCGGCGCCACGCCCGGTAGTTATGGCACCATGACCAACAACGGCGGCACGCTCAATGCCGCAAGCACGGGCTTGAATCCGGGCAACGGCAGCGTCACCACCAGCGCGCTGCTGGTGATCAACGGCGGCACCAACAATCTGGGCACGGTGACCATCAAGCGGAGCAAATCCGGCAGCGGCGGATTCAGCACGCTGGGCACGGAGGGTTTGGTGATTAACGGCGGCACTGTGACGATGACGAATTTGAACGTCGGCGGCACGAGTGGAAATTCATACCTGACGGCGCTGATTGACGGCGGGGTCGTGACGAATTTCGGCAGCGTGTTCATCAATCAAGTCACGTCGGGCCGGGCTTCCCAGTTGCTTCAGATGGGCGGGCTGTTCGTGGTGCCGGATCCGGGCGTCATCAATCCAAACGGAACAGTTTCCGGTGCCATTCAACTCTATTCGGTCACCGGCGGAACGAACGTCGTCGGCGGATTTTATTTCGGAAACTCGAACGCCAGCCCTGGCACGGTGAGCTTCACGAACTCGGCGGTCATTTACGTCGGCAGCCAGGGAATCGCCTCGAATGGCGTGGTCGCGCTCAACGCCACATTGAACGACGGTGGCTTGTTCGGTGCCACCGCGAACTGGACCGGTTCGGCGGCGATGAATCTCGCCGGCGGCACGTTCACTTTCAGTCCGGTGGATTTGAGCGGCAACGGACACACCATAACCCTGACCGGCGTTTTGAGCGGCGGCGGCGGCGTGCTGGTGACCAACGGCGGCGCGCTGGTGCTCGCCGGTGCCAACTCCTATTCCGGCGGCACGACGGTCGGCGCGGGTTCGCTGGTTCTCGGCAATTCCAGCGGTTTGCCCGCCGGAACCAGCTTGACGATCGGCGGCAACGGCACGGTGGGGATTTTGGATTTGGCGGGTTTCAGTCCGCAGGTCAGTGCGCTGGCCACCGCCGTCACAGCGGCGAATCAACTCATCACCAACAGCAGCGCGGCAAATGCATCCACGCTAACTTTCAGCAACAGCGCGGCGGGTTCAACGTTCGGTGGCGTAATCGCTGGCGGCAGCAAGCCCATCGCGCTGACGGTGCTTGGCGGCAATTTGACCTTGAGCGGAAAAAATAATTACGCGGGAAACATTTTCATCGGCAATGGAACCCTCGCGTTGAGCGGAGCGGGTTCCGTGTTCACCGGCCCGGCGATTGTCTTGAGCAATTCCGCCTCGATTCTGGATCTGACCGGCATGAACAATCTCACGCTCGCCGCCGGGCAGGCGCTTGCCGGTTATGGCACCGTGACCGGCAATGTCTCCGCCGCCAACTGCCAGATTTTGCCCGGTTCCAATGGCGCCGGCGGCGCGCTGACCGTTAGCGGCAACCTCGCGCTCAACGGCAATGTCACCAATCAGTTCGATTTGCAATTTGATCCAACCGCCGCCGGCAGCGACCAGATCATCGTCGTCGGCTCTCTGAATTTTAGCGGCCTGAACACGGTGCAGATCAACCCCTTGAATGGCACGCTGGCCGCGGGCACTTATCATCTGATCACTTGCGGCTCGGTTGGCAGCGGCGACGCGAGCAATTTTCAAATCGCCACCGCGTCCGGCTCCGGATTGCAGGCCACGATCAGCGTGACGGCGACCGGATTGGATCTGCTGGTGACTGAAAGCAGCGAGAAGCTGTTCTGGGCCGGCGATGGCGCGGCGAACCAATGGAATTTGATTGGGACCAACTGGTTTGACGCCGGCCAGCCGGCGGTTTTCACGAACGGCAACTTTGTGGTTTTCGACGACACTTCGACCAATTCCGTGGTGAATCTAGTAGGCGCGCTCCAACCGGGCTTCGTGACAGTGGCCGCGGCGACGAATTACACGTTCTCCGGCGCCGGCAAAATCACCGGCACGCTGACGCTCATCAAAACCAATTCCGGCACGTTGATTGTTTTGACGACCAACGATTACAACGGTGTGACCACCATCGGCCAGGGAACGGTTCAGGTCGGCAACGGGATTATTTCCGGCGCGTTGGGAAGTGGACTGCTGGTGGACAATGGCCGGCTCTTGATGCAGCAGCCCGGCGACTATGCCATGAGCAATGTCATCAGCGGCACCGGCTCGCTGACCCAGGCCGGTTCCGGCACGCTCACGCTCGCCGGCGTGAATACTTACAGCGGCGAAACCACCATCAACGCCGGCACATTGCAAATCGGCAACGGCGGGGCCATTGGAAGCGGCGACGTGGCGGACAACACGGCGCTCATTTTTAACAACGCCGCGAGCAACTTGGTCAGCGGCGACATCAGCGGCGGCGGGAGTTTGATCGTTCTCGGCGGCGGACTGGTGGAGTTGACGGGAAATAATTCCTACGGCGGCGGCTCGGCCATCAGCAACGGCACGCTGCTAGTGAACAACACTCTGGGCAGCGGCACCGGTTCGGGCGCAGTCACCGTTTTCAACGGCGGGACGCTGGCCGGCGGTGGAGCCATCGCCGGTCCGGTGAGCGTTCGCAGCGGCGGGGTGTTTTCGCCGGGCGATGGAACCGACGCGTTGACCATCAATGGCAATTTCACCGCGGACAGCGGAGCGCTGCTGGATTTTGCCGTGGGAACCAACAGCAATCAGGCCGCCGTCAGCGGCAACCTGGCATTGAATGGAACATTCAACATCGCCAACAGCGGGATCACCAATGGCGTGTATGTCTTGTTCACCTACGGCGGCGGTTTGTCCGGCGCGCCGGTGCTCGGCACGACGCCGTCGCTGGGAAAAAATTATTCGATCAGCACCAACACGCCAGGCCAAGTCAGTCTCATCGTGACGAACATTCCTGGCATCAACGCCGGACCCGCGGTGACCGTGACCGACAACGGCGGCACCGTCACGTTGAGCAACGGGATTGTTTCGATCGTCATTGCGAAATCCGACGCGCACATCTCCACGATGAATTATGCGGGGACAAACCTGCTCGCCGGCGGCGATAATGGCGGCGAATTTTACTGGAGCTGGAACCAGCCCAATTATCAAAACCCCGTCATCACGCAATACTCGCTGGTGCAAGACCCGGCCAGCAACGGCGGCACCGTGGCGGAAGTGGATTTGTTCGCGCAGTGGAATGGCAACACCAACAACGCCGCGCTGGACGTGGACATCCATTATTTTCTCATTCAAGGTTCGCCAGGCTTTTACGCCAGCGCGATCATTTCCCATCCGGCGAGTTACCCGGACAATCCCGGCGGCGAATTCCGCATGGTCGGATATTTAAACCCGATGTTTAACTGGCTTAGCGTGGACAATTATCGCAACCGGCTCATGCCGCTGGCGTCCACCGCGTCGGTGGCCGTGACCGGCGCGCCGAAGGAATTCCAGCTTTGGACGGCGGGCATCCAACAGGGGCAATACGATTGCAAATACGGCTACAGCGCGGATTTGTGCGACGAGCCGGCGTGGGGCTGGAGCAGCACGTCGAACAACCTTGGCATCTGGATGACCACGCCCAGCATCGAATATTACAACGGCGGCCCGATGAAACGCGAATTGATGTGCCATGACGATCAGGGCGGCTCCGGCCCGGTCCTGCTGCAAATGGTCAACGGCATGCATTACACCATGGGCAGCGACACCGACATCAAGGCCGGCGAAAGTTTTTCAAAGACGTTTGGCCCCTGGCTGGTTTACGCCAACAGTGTGCCGGTCGGAACCAGCAACGCGCCCGCCGCACTCTTTGCCGACGCGCAGGCGCGCGGCAACGCCGAGAAAAATCTCTGGCCCTACGCTTGGTGGACGAATTCGGCTTATGTTCCCAAATCCGGTCGCGGCACGGTCACCGGCACGATCCAAATCGCGGACAGCGGCAATCCGAACGCCTCGTCCGCCGGCTTGTGGGTGGGTGTCGCGCAGGCACCGCCCTCCAGCATCACCAACGCGGATTTCCAGTATTGGGAAAAGAACCTGCAATTCTGGATCAAGACCGATGCGTCCGGAAACTTTTCAATTCCGAATGTGGTCGCCGGGACGAATTACACCTTGTTCGCCTTCGGTCCGGGCGCTGCCGGAACATTTCGATCGCAGCCGCTGACCGGAAGTTCCTTCAGCCTGTTGAACATTCCGGCGTCGCCGTTCAGCGTCACGGCCGCGGCGGGCGCGACGACCAATCTCGGCACGATCATCTGGACGCCGACGCGCGTCGGCCCAACGGTTTGGGAAATCGGCGCGCCGGATCGTTCCGCGCACGAGTTTTTGCACGGGACGGGCACAGAGACAAATGGCTGGTGGTATGGCGACATCGGTCTCAGCCCGACGCAGCCGAGTCCAAACTGGATGAGGAGCTTTGATTTCGCGGCTGATTTTCCCACCGGCCTGGTTTATACCGTCGGCCAAAGCCAGTGGGCCACCGGCTGGAATTTTGCGCACACCGCCCTGGGCACCAACGCCGCGAGCACGGAGACGTGGAAGGTGTTTTTCAATCTGCCGCAGGCGCCGGCCAACGGCGCAACCGCCTCGCTTTACATGGGATTTGCCGCCGATTGGCAAGGTCCGGTCAAAGTGGTTCTCAACGGTTACACCGTAACTTCCGGCGTCACTCCGCCCAGCGGCGCCGACGACACCATGATCCGTCTGGGCATCCACGGCGTGTTTTCGGATGTCCGGCTCAACGTTCCCATCGCCGACCTGAAAGCCGGGCAAAACGAAATGGACTTCACGATGAATTCCACCGGCTCGGTTGAGCGGAGCGCGATGTATGATTACCTGCGGTTGGAACTTTCCAGTTATATTCCAGCCCCACCGTCGAACCTGCCGGCAAATGTTACTAACTCCCAAGTCGCCTTGAGTTGGACAGCCATGTCCGGCGCGACGAGCTACACCGTTAAACGCGCGGCCAGCTTGAACGGAACTTACACCGTCCTCGCCACGAATCTGTTCGCTCCCGTCGTTGGCAGCGGAATCACGAATGGAACTTACTTTGACTCAGCCGCGCTCGTCGGGACGAATTATTACATCGTCGCCTCCGTCAATCCCAACGGTAGCACCAACTCGTCGCCGGTCAGCGCCGTGGTGACCTCGGCCACGCCGCCGCAAATCAGCAACGCGCAGTTCCAGAACGGAAATTTTGTGTTGAGCGGCGGCGGCGGAACTCCCGGCCGGCCTTATTACCTCCTGACCTCGACGAACCTCGCCCTGCCACTGGCGCAATGGACGCCGATCTTGACCAATTATTTTGACGGCGCCGGAAATTTCGGTTGCACCAATTCCATCATTCCAAATGCACCACAGAACTTTTATTTACTCCAACTGCCATGAGCCGCATCATGGCCCGCGCGAAAATTATTCATTTCCAAATGAACTCAAATACCGCCAGAACTGCCGCTGCGCTTTTCCTCGTTGCCTGGGGATTGGCCGCATCCTGCCCAGCCCAGACCGCGAGCCCCGCAAATGGCGCGCCCGCCTTTCGCCCGGAGCTGGTTTTCAAGCCGCACGGCAATTTTGAAGACAACGTTGCGCGGCCCTTGCGCTACTGGCCGGTGGCCGGCGATTTTGTCATCACCAACGGCGTGGAATTTTTCAACCGGCCGCTGTATTGCCTGAATTCCAGCTTCCGGATTGACGGCGGCGACAAGCCGGAGTTTTCGCTGTATCTGCCCGGTCGTGGCGGCAATCTGCGGCTCGGCATCAAAACCCCCGCCGGCGTAAAATGGCTCAACGCCGCGCAACAAATCGTCACGCGCTACCGTCCCGGCTCGCTGCTTTACGCCATCCGCGATCCGCTGCTCGGAGACGGTGAATTGGATTTAACCGTGCTGCCGATGAGCGAAACAAAAGGCGTCATCGCGCGGGCGGAATTGCGTGGCGCGACGGCGGATTTAATCTGGGCCTTTGGCGGCGCGAACGGCCAGCGCGGCCAGCGCGACGGCGACATCGGCTGCGAACGCCAGCCCGTCGCGGAATTTTTCCAGATGCAGCCGGAGCAGTGCCGCGACGACGTTTTTTCCATCACAACGAACACGTTCATGCTGCGCGACAACAAAACCGCCATCGCCGGCGTGATGCCATCGGGCGCAACTGTGTCCCTGGCTGACGCGACAAAATGGAAAACTCCGGATGCGTTGCTGGCTTCCGCCAACGCGCCGGCGGAATTGCCCGTGCTTGTCGGACAAGTCGCGCTGCCATCCAATCAGCCGGTTTATCTCGCGCTGCAGCAGTTGGCGAGCGGCGGCGGGACGGAACTGCCGGTCTATCGCGACGTGAGCAAAAATCAATTTGCCGAGACCAACGGCCAGCCGGTTTCGGTCTATTCGGAATCGGATTTGCCGAGGGTTTTTGACGAGGCCGAAAAGCATCGCCAAGCCATCGCGGAAAGGGTGGCCGTCGAGACGCCGGATCCATTCATCAACGCGGCGGCATCCGCGCTTTGCATCGCGGCGGACGCGGTCTGGGATGATGCGCAGCAATCCTACATGCACGGCGCGGTCGCGTGGCGCACGCGCCTGCTTGGCTGGCGCGGGCAATATGCCGGTGATGCGCTCGGCTGGCACGAACGCACGGCGGCGCACTTCTCGGGCTTTGCCAAAAATCAAAACACGAGCCCGATTCCCGAAACCATTCCGCCCGCCGACGAACAGTTCAATCTCGCGCGCAGCGAAGCCGCCATCCACTCGAACGGCGACATGTCGAAAAATCATTACGACATGAATCTCGTCGCCGTGGACGCGTTCTTCCGGCATTTGCTCTGGACCGGCGACACGAATTACGCCGCCGCGATGTGGCCGGTCATCGAGCGGCATCTCGCGTGGGAACGCCGGCTGTTCCGCCGCGAATTCGGCCCGGACAAGCTGCCGCTTTACGAGGCCTACGCCGCAATCTGGGCCAGCGACGATTTGAATTACAACGGCGGCGGAACCGCGCACGCCAGCGCCTACAATTATTTTGCGAACAAAATGGCCGCGCGCGTCGCGACGATTTTGGGCAAGGACCCCGCGCCTTATCAAACCGAGGCGGATTTGATTTTGCGCGGCATGAACAAATATCTCTGGCTCGCGGACGAGGGGAATTTCGGCGAGTCGAAGGATTTGCTCGGCCTGCAGCTCGTCCATCCGAACTCCGGACTTTGGACGTTTTATCACACGATTGATTCCGAGGTGCCGACGCCGGAGCAGGCGTGGCAGATGTCGCGCTGGATTGACAACAATATCGCGCATATCCCGATCCGCGGCGCGAATGTGCCGGACGAAAATCTGTTCACGTTGCCGGAGACGAGCTGGATGCCGTATCAATGGTCGCTCAACAATGTCGTCATGGCCGAGGCCGCGCACACGTCGCTCGGCTTCTGGCAGGCGAACCGGCCGGAAATCGCGTTCCAGCTTTTCAAGGGCGAGCTGCTGGACTCGATGTTTCTCGGCCTGTGTCCGGGAAATCTCGGCTGCATGACGTCGCACGACATGGCACGCGGCGAGGCGCAGCGCGATTTTTGCGACGCCATCGGCGTCAATTCCCGCGCGCTGGTCGAGGGGCTTTTTGGCGTCAAGCCGGATGCACTGGCGGGCAAACTGAAAATCGTTCCCGGTTTTCCGGAAAAGTGGAATCACGCCGGCATCCGGCATCCTGATTTCAACTTTGAATTCCGCCGCGATGGTTTGAAGGAGACTTATCTGGTGGAACCGAATTTCTCCAAACCGATGAAATTGGATCTTCAGATTTTTGCGCGGGGGGACGTGGCGAAAGTCACCGTCAACGGGAAAGCTGCGAAATGGAATTGGATCGAGGATATTTATGGCGCGCAGCGGATTGAAATTACAAGTCCGGCGGCGAAAAAGTTCAACGTGGTTGTGAATTGGCACGGCGAAATCCCCTTCCCCTCCGCAAAAATCGCGCCGGAAGCCAAGCCCGCAGCGCCAGAAAAAATTGAGGCGTTTGACTGGAGCCAGAAAGTTTCCGCCGCCGATAAATTTGAATCCATCAACCTCGCGCCGTTTTTCAACGACAAGGTCACCCAGATTTTCCGCAATGAATACCGCTCGCCGCGCTCGCCGTTCGCGTCGCTGGCGACGCCGGATCACGGCATCGGCGGCTGGTGCGAGCCGAACGCCGGTTTCGATGTGGACGATTCCGGCCTGCGCGCACTCGCGGCGAGAAACGGCGGGAAAATTACTCTGCCGGATGGAATTCCGTTCGCGACGCCGGGCGAAACCGGCGCGAAGAACATCATTTTCACGTCGCAATGGGACAATTATCCGCGCGAAGTTTCCGTGCCGCTGGCCGGAAAATCGCCGCGCGCATTTTTGCTGATGGCCGGTTCGACGGACGCGATGAAAAGCCGGTTTGACAATGGCGAGGTGATTGTGACCTACACCGACGGCACGATCACGCGGCTGGCTCTGAACAATCCGGTGAACTGGTGGCCGGTTGACCAGGATTATTTCATTGACGATTTTGCGTTCCGCCGGCCGGAGCCGCTGCCGCCGCGCGTGGATTTGCGGACGGGGAAGATCCGCATTCTCGACATGGCCGCTTTCAAAGGCAAAGGCGGGAAAGTTCCTGGCGGTGCGGCGACGGTTCTGGATTTGCCGCTCGATCCGGCGAAGGAATTGAAATCGCTGACCGTTCGCGCGCTCGCCAACGAGGTGGTCATCGGCCTGATGAGCGTGACGCTGGCGCGATGACGGGTTGGCCTTGTCTTTGCGACTGGCGGCGGGCATAGTTGAATTCATGAACCGCCGCGGTGAAACAACAGTGTTCGCACTGATTCCGGCGCGTCTGGCGTGGGTCACGGCGCTGGTGCTGGGAGTGGCATTGCGGGTCTGCGGTTCCGGGCTTTCCGGGGAATATCTCACCGATGTGTGGACGGCCGACAACGGCCTGCCCGACAGTTCCATCACGGCCATTGCCCAGACACCGGACGGCTATTTGTGGGTCGGCACTTACAATGGCCTGGCGCGGTTTGACGGGATGCGTTTTGTGACCTTTGATCCGGAAAACACCCCGGCGCTGGCTCACGCGCGCGTGCGAACGCTTTCCGTGGACAATCAGGGCACGCTGTGGATCAACACATTTGACGGCTCGATGACCTCCTTGCGCAAGGGAGTGTTTGCCCGGGAATGGACCGGCGCGGAAGGGCTGGATCCGGATGTCTCGCTGGTTTCATCGCGGTCGAACCGGATCACATTTTTGCTGCACCGCGGGCTTCTCCGCCGCAGGGTGCAGCCGGCCCCGGCGGGAACCGGCTGGGAGGATTTGATTCCGACCAACCGGAGCGTTGCCACGCTGTGCGTGGAGGATGGCGCGGGCGGGATCTGGTATCGCGGTTCCGACAAACTGTTGTGGCAGGTGACATCCAATGGTTTCGATCTGAAGCCGCAAACCAACGGGCTGGCGGGAAGCCGGGTCAATTGCATGACAACGGATCCGCGCGGCCGGTTGTGGGTGGGCACGGACCGGGGCATCGAGATGTGGAACGGAATCCGGTTTCAAACCGTCACGCCCACCAACACCGAAACCGAATTGCCGGCGGATGTGGAGTTTTTTTCCGTTGCCAGGAATGGCCGGTTATGGGTGGGTGCGGACGGCCATGTGCGCGAGGCGGTTGGCGACCGGTGGGTGGTCGAGGCCGAATCGCTCAGGGATGTTTTCACCAACAATTTGGGCCGGATGGGGGCGCGGGCCGATCATCGCGGCGGCGTGTGGCTTTACGATTATGGGCGGGGATTGACGCATGTTGCCGCCGACGGCCAGGTGTTGAAATTCGGTTCGGCAGAAGGTTTTCCCGGCGATCGGGTCAATTGTTTCTTTGAAGATCGCGAGGGCAACTGGTGGGCGGGGCTGGATGCCGAGGGTTTGGTGCGGATCCGCGAGCGGCGGTTTCAAACCATTGACATGGGCGGGCAGGCTTCAACAAGACCGGCCCGATCCGTCTGCGAACAAACCAACGGCGCCATCTGGATTGGCACGCTGGGCGGCGGTCTGGTCCGCTGGCAGGCGGGGGTATACACGAATCTGACGATGCCCGGCGGGACGGGCAAGGGTTTTGCCTTTTGCGTCTGCCCGGATGCCGTCGGGCGGCTGTGGGTGAGCGTGGGTGACGAGGATTTGTTTGTGAGTGAAACAAACGGGTTCAAACGGGTGCTGCCCGTGGTTCATGGCGTGAAGGCGATTCTGGCGGACAAGGCGGGGCGGATTTGGGTCGGCACCAAGAACGGGCTTTATGTGGCCGACACCGGATCAACCAACGTCAACATTTTCAGGCACAATCAGGAAATTGGCCGGAACGGAGTGCGGGCGCTGGCGGAGGACGAACAGGGGAATCTGTGGGCCGGCACAGAAGACGGCACCCTTTTCCGAGTCGCCGTCGGCAGCACCAATTACATCACCACGGCCTTCCGTCCCGCCGACAACAAAACGCCGCAGGCGATCTGGTCGCTGCTGTCCGATAATGACGGCACGGTCTGGGTCGGCACTTTTAGTGGCGGGCTGCTGCGCTTTCGGGACGGGAAATTCACGCGCTTCGGCATCAGCGAAGGATTGCCCGACAGCATCATTTGCCAAATCCTCCCCGACGGTGCGGGCAATCTCTGGATCGGTTCCCATCAGGGAATTTTCCGGGTGGCGAAATCGGCGTTGAATGATTTTGCGCGCGGCACGATCCGGTCCATCCCCTGCATGGTTTATGGCCGGACGGATGGCTTGCCTTCGCTGGAATGTTCGGGCGGCTACCAGCCGGCGGCCTGGCGCGGCCAGGACGGGCGGTTGTGGTTCACGACGATCAAGGGGGCTGTTTCGGTCTTGCCGGACGAAATCCATCCCAACCTGCTGCCGCCGCCCGTCGTTATTGAGGAAATACTCATTGACGGGAAAGGACTGGATGACACAACCGGGGCGCAGGCGCAACCGGTTCCCGCCGGGATGGTTTATAACCGCGACAGAAAAATTCTGGAGGTGCCGCCGGGGAAGCATCAATTTGAGTTTCGCTACACGGGATTGAGCCTGGTTTCGTCCGACCGGGTGCAGTTTCAATACCGGCTCGAAGGGGCGGACGAGGACTGGGTGGATGCCGGGACGCGCCGCTTTGCCCATTACAACTTTCTTCCGGCTGGCACCTACCGGTTCAATGTCATCGCCTGCAACAGCGACGGCGTCTGGAACGACATCGGCGACGCGCTGACGCTGAAAATCCAGCCGCATTTTTACGAGACCTTTTGGTTCCGCATTCTGGCCGGACTGGTGGTGATCGGGCTGGTGGCGGGAGCGGTCTGGTATTCGGTCGCGCGGCGGTTGCACCGCAAGATGGAGCAACTGGCGCGGCAGCAGGCGGTGGAACGGGAACGCGCGCGCATCGCCAAGGACATTCACGACGACCTCGGCGCGAACCTGACGCTGATCGCCGTGCTCGGCGACCTTGCCAAGCAGGAGAAAACCGTTGAACGCATTGAGAAAATGGCGGGCACGGCGCGGCAGGCCGTCAAATCGCTGGACGAAATTGTCTGGGCGGTGAATCCGCGCAACGACACGCTGGCGCACCTGATTGATTACACGGGACAGTTTGCCGTGGATTATCTCCGCGCCGCCGGCGTGCGCTGCCTGCTGGATGTTCCCGAACAGGCTCCGGCGCGCGAAGTTCCGACCAATGTGCGCCACAATGTCTTTCTCGTGGTGAAGGAGGCGCTGCAAAACATCGTCAAGCACGCCAGCGCCACCGAGGTGTGGCTGCGCATCAACGCCACGGAACAGGGCTTGAAGATTGTGATTGAGGACAACGGCGGCGGTTTTGAGCGGGTGCCGGAGGACCCGTTGGCCGACGGGCTGCGCAACATGCGACAGCGCATGGCCGAACTGGGCGGCGAGTGCCGGATTCAAAGCCGCGTCGGCGTGGGCACGGAAATCGTCGCGGAACTGCCCTGGCCGCCCGGTTGAGCGGATTCATATCTTCATCCGATGGCGGATGAAATTTTTTCAGGCACAATTAAACAGGACAAGTCGAAACATCATGATCAACCTTGCCATCATCGAGGACCAGCGCGAGATGCGCGAAAGCCTGGCCGAATGCCTGGGCCGCGCGCCGGGGTTGCGATGCGTCGGCGCGCACGCCACCGGCGAGGAGGGATTGCGCGACATCCCGAAGGAAAAGCCGGACGTTGTGCTGATGGACATCAATCTGCCGGGCATGAACGGCATCCAGTGCGTGGCCCGGTTGAAGGAGCGCATGCCCAACATCCAGGTGATGATGCTGACGACCTACGACGATGGCGACCTGATTTTCGATTCCCTGCGCGCCGGCGCGAGCGGCTATCTGTTGAAAAACATGCCGCAGCAGGAGCTGGTTCAAGCCGTTCAGCAGGTTCACGCCGGCGGCGCGCCGATGTCGCTCCAGATCGCCCGCAAGGTCATCAATCACTTCCACCAAGCCCGGCCGGCCACGGAACTGGAACAGCTCACCGCCCGCGAGCTGGAGATCCTGCGACTGCTGGCCAGGGGCCACATGTATAAGGAAATTGCCGAACGCCTGGCGATCAGCATGAGCACGGTGCGCACCCACATCACCGCCGTCTACGAAAAACTCCACGTCCACTCCCGCACCGAGGCGGCGATGAAGCTGGCCGGGCGGGAATAGAGAGCGGGCGTTCGTTGAACACCGGCGCTCGTCCCGCCATTGGTGGGGCGAGGCTGCTGGCGAGCACTCGCCCCACCCAATTTGATAATTAACACCGTTGCTGACGGGGCTTAATGCGTGCTGTCGCCGCAACTGACACAGTTGCCAGCCCTGCGGGCTTGAAAAAATCTGTGTTTCATCTGTGGCCAGAAATTCGCACTCCCCCTTCGCCGGACAATCCGTGCCTATTCCATTTCGAGACATATTCTGTCAGATTTCAGAACAGGACGGGCCAAAACACCCCCGTTTAACCGCCAACTGACTTCTGTTTTGTTGAAAAAGCCTTTCGAGTTGATGAAAAGGCCTTTCAAGTTGTCGCAAAGGACTTTCCATTTGATCCAAAAGCCTTTCAAGTTGGAGCAGGACATTGTGTCCGGGGCGGCGGCCTTTTCGAGTTGTCAGACAGGCCTTGCAAACTGGAACAAAAGCCTTTCGAGTTGTCCCAAAGGACTTTCAAGTTGAGGCAAAGTCATTGTCTTTTGTGACAAAAGCCTTTCCCGCCGCCAGAAATGCCATTGTTTTTGAGCCAAAAGCCTTTCGAGTTGAAGCAAAGGACTTTCAAGTTGTCATAAACCAAAAGCGAGTTGGAACGA
>Ga0181534_10000312_pt1 | contig 35170 bp, 26 predicted proteins | sample PEATcosm2014_Bin_37_FD_119758 | JGI IMG/M metagenome (GOLD analysis project Ga0181534, IMG submission 119758) | Peatland microbial communities from MTU Mesocosm Facility, Houghton, MI, USA - PEATcosm2014_Bin17_10_metaG | ecosystem: Environmental > Terrestrial > Soil > Wetlands > Peat | place...
ATACAGACAATCCTCGCTGGAAGCCTCCTCACCGAAATAGTGATTGATGTTGTGAGGCCGCAGTACCTGGATGCATTCCGCACCCTTGCGATCGGCTACCCAGACACCGTCCCACTGAATCGGCCGCGGTGGTTGCCAGCGCAGGTTGCGGACGGGCGGCGCTGCATATCGAATTCCGAGGTACGCGCGTACTCCGGATTTCAATTGCACGCCGGTGACCCGGCCTCCTGAGGTCATGATGGGATCACCCGAAAGTGCCGGCGCCAGCAAGGTTCGATGCGCGATTCGGTCCGCTTGATAAGAGCCCAGCCACAGCTGGTTTCCAACAATCACAGCGGCGGAAACGCCATTGAAATCCGCGTTGGGGCCTGAATAGGCGACCAGGTTGAATCGCAAGGTTACCGGGTCCAGCTCAGCCACCGAGAAACCGCGGTGGCAACGCATGTCGTCGGCCTTACCATTGACGATTTTGCGAGTCCCACCACAGGCAGGCTCGTCGAACTGCATCCCTGCCGCCAACAGCCGCCCGTTATCCCAATGTATGTTGTCCGGCATGAATCCAGGCGCCGTAACGACCTGCGTTGGTTTGTCAGGATGAGCCCGTGAATAAACGACGACCGCGTGCCAACCGAACGCAACAACGTAAAAGCTTTGGTCGTCCAGTGACGTCTCCAGCCCGTTGTTGCCGGGAAGCTCCGTCCCCGGAATCAGCTCAAATCCCTTCGTGCCGGGCTGCCACTGGAACACAGCGCCCGTCTTTGCACCCTGGACGAAATCGGTAATAGTCGTCCCCGGTCGCGTCAGCACCGACGCGAGAATCGTCCCATCATGAAAAGCGGCCACGCTGTTGGCGGCCATCCCTTCCGGCATCAACACACAGCCCTTCCATACGAGTCCAGGCTGTCCCTCGCCCGGCTGCACCGCGAAGATCTCGATACTCTCCCGGCCGCCATGATTGACCACATACAACGTCTGTTGCTTCAGGTTGATGCCATGGGCATTGAACAGAGCCGCATCAGGCGGCGACGGACAATCAGGAAACGAACTCTTGTCAGGCTGCACCTGTTCCGGCGCACCTGTGTACCAGGTGGTCAGCGTGTCACTGCGAGTGTCGACGAGTTTGAGACCCGCGCCATCGCTGAAGCCGCTTGCGATGAGCCACGGCGTATCTGAAATGTGGGCCAGATCTTCCGGATGCTGGGCACCGCAGACGAACGTCAACTCGCCGGAGGGTGGACACGTCAGCGCGAGCAGCGCGAGTAACAAGCTCGTCATAAGGTCAGATGCACACCCACGTAGTAGGACCGACCAATCACGTCGAACACGCTCTGATCCGTGCTGAACTGCGAGCTGGAGACCAGCACGGGACCGTGATTGCCGAGATTAGTGATTCCCGCCCGCACCTGCCACGTCTTGTTGATCTCATACGAGCCCAGAAGATCCACCAGGCTGTAGGCCGGTACGCCGACCCCGGGATTCGCGGGAGTCGTTACCGCCGTCACATCCTTCATGGCGTTTTGATACCGCCAACGCAACGACACCGTCGCGCCTGCCTGCCCGTAACCAATGCTCGTAACCGCCTTCCACTTCGGGAAACTGGAGCTCACGTTATAACTGGCGGCAATCGTGTTCGTGCCCGCATAGTTCTGAAACGGCGAGCCGGGAAGCGTTTGAATCGAATAGCCCCGCAGGAACCCGATGCCGCTGTTCGCGAACACCCGAGCTGAGGTGCCCGTGAGGCCGATGTCGGCGAGAGCCAGACTCCACGCCGTCTGTATGTCGACGCCATCGGTTTTGAGGCCGCCGAGATTCAGGTACGGAGTATCAATCAGCTGCAGCAGGCCATTGGCATCCCGATGCAGCAACGAGCAGAACTCATTGCCGGCCGAATAGCCCGGGTTGGAGCCATCGAGGTTGTAGCACTTGCTCAGGGCCGTGAGGCCCGGCACCACTGAAATGACCTTGTTGATCTTGATGCTGTAGTAATCAACGGACGCCGAAAGGCCACTGAGCCACGGTGAAGCCATGGGCGAGGTCCAGGAGAACCCGAGGTTGTACGTGTCGGCGGTCTCCGGCTGCAGATTCGGGTTGCCGTGAGCATCTCCCGCCGTTGCGGTTGTCGGGAACGTGTAGCTATCAATGACTGCCGCAGGGACGCCCTGAGCCAGGCACAGCGCCCGAACTGACGCACCGTTCGCTCCGGTCCGGGCACTCGAACGAACGTCACACGGGTCACCTACAGCTGCGGGTGGCGTACCAAACGCGATCTGCGAGCCACTGTCCGCCGAGAACAACTCGCCGATATTCGGCGCACGGACCGCGCGCTCATAGCCGCTACGCACCAGGAAGCTTTGTATTGGCGTCCACTTCAGGTCACCCTCGAAGCTGTTCACGCCGCCCGACGTCGTATAGTCCGAGTGACGAAACGCAGCGCCAAGACTCAGCTTTTTGATGAGCGGCAGATCACTGAGCAGGGGTACATCAATCTGGGCAGCGAACTCCTTCACGCCGATGGCGCCCCGTGACGGCTTGGAAGCGATCACCGCTTCGATGTTCTGGCTGGCCAGGTTCGAGTCGGGGCTGTAGACGTAGGTGTTGCGGCGGAAGTCCGCCAACACCGCCGCCACAACGTCACCCGCCGGCAGCGAAAAGAGCGCGCCCTGTACAGTGCCCTGGATGTTCGTCTGCGTCAGATTCTCGGTGCTGTGGGCGGTCGTCGACATGTAACTCTGACAGGCCTGTGAGATCGCTGCGCTCGTCGCGAGCCCAAACGGATCGAACCCGCCCGCGCACAGGGAAGCACCACCGTCGGGCGCGTTCAGCAGGTTCTGAACCTGGCTCTTCAGCACCGCGTTGAAGTTCGACTGGTTGTGATCGGTCGTGTCATAGGACGCGAATACATCCCAGGTCCAATCCTTTACCGGCAGGCTGCCCTTGAGCCCACCGAGGTATTGCGCGGTGATGTAACGCTCTTCCCACGACTTCACCGGGATGCCCACATACCGGCCATTCCAGGTGAAGGGCGCATTCGGGTTGGGACGCGTCGCCAGCAGTGTGGCCAGATCCTTGGGTATGAATGGGTTCGTCACCGGGATCGTGGTCAGATTGCCGAACTGTGTCAGGCTGTATCCGCTGCTGGTGTTCACGGTCGAGTCGACGTACAACACCTGCCCGTAGGCGGTTACTCCCGGAACCATCTCGTAATCGACCTTCCCGAACACCGATTTGCGGTCGAGCGGATTCTCGATGATGGTCTGAGGCCCCACCGGCATACGCACATTGCCGCCCAGAATCGCGTACCCGTCGCTCGTCGGACCTTTGTAGTTTTTGGCACCCGTCTGCGTGAACAGGCTGCCATCGTTGTTGAACCCGAGATTCAGGGTGTTGCTCACCGGTGTGGCCACACCGTAACCGCTGAACAGCGAGTTGACGACGCCCTGGTTCGGCAGATTGGTGGGAGCCGGCACAAAGGTACTCTGGCCTATGAACGATGAGGGTGTGACCAGATTGAAGAAGCCACGCTGCGATCCGTCCAACTCCTGCCGGTAGGTATACCCAAGGGACAGCAGCGCATGGCCGCGATTGTCGGCGAACTTCGTGCCGAACGCGGTGGATCCGGAAAACTGCCCGTAGTCACTCTTCATCGAGTTGCCGTACTGCAGGTCGGTGCTCATACCCTCGAAGTTGGAGAGCGTGATGAAGTTGACGACGCCGGACATTGCATCCGATCCATAGACGGCGGAGGCACCGCCGGTGATGGTCTGGACACTCGATAAAATCGACTCCGGGATGAAGTTGATATCGACGTCGCCGAAGATGTCGGCCAGGGGCAGCCGGCGGCCATCCAGCAAGACGAGATTGCGGTTGGATCCCAGAGCGTGGAGATTCACAGTGGCATGGCCACCGGTGCCCTGCCCGCCGTTACCGGCGGTGCCCGCGGCTGAGAACTGCGGCAATTGATTCAAGGCCGCTTCGATGGATACCGAGCCGCTTTGCTTCAGATCCTCGGACGAGGTGATGACGATGGGACTGGAAGCGACGTGGTTCGGATCGGTGATCAGTGAGCCTGTGACCACGACTTCAGCGAGCGAGTCGTTCCCGGCGGGTGTCGTTTCTTCCGCCGCCTGCACACCCGCGCTGGCCAACAGCGCGGCGACAGCTGCCACGCGACCTCGTGAGACGTTCATCTTGCCCCCCTCGTACCGATTGTTGTGTCGATGAAGGCGAATACGCGATCCAGCGCCGCGCGGCTTGCCTTCTGGGTATCGGCCGGTGTTTTGCCGATAAAGCTGTGGTCAACATCGGGTATCAACAGCAGCTGCGCCGGCACGCCGGCGGCACGCAACTTGTCGTACATTTCCTGCGATTGCTGGACCGGAACCGTTTTGTCAGCGCGCCCGTGTATCAACAACATCGGCGGATTACCCCGCTTGATGTGAGCTACCGGGCTTGCGGCTGACAGGACATCCGGCGGGCACTTTGAGACCTGACATCCCAGGTATTTAGCCCCGGCGGAGTCCGGAGTGTCCTGCGCCGGGAAGGCGCTGAAATCGAAGATTCCATACCAGGTCACCGCGCCCTGCAGGCAATCACACGTTGTGGCGGTCAGCGCTGCGAGCTGACCGCCGGCGGAGGCGCCCCAGATGAGGCCGCGTGTTGTGTCGATCTGATAGGTGGAAGACTGGCTGCGCAGCCAGTCAATTGCGGCTTTGACATCCTGCGCCGCGGCCGGAAAGCGCGCTTCGGAACTGAGGCGATATTCGACCGAAGCGACGACGTAACCGCGCGCCGCAAGGGATGCGAGTACATCGGGCCAGCTCGAGAATGCGCCCGACTGCCGTGTGTGCCCGCTGAGCCAGCCGCCGCCGTGTACATACACAACAAACGGATGTAGTGTTTTGTCAGGCCCTTGCGCAGGTTTGTAGAGGTCGAGATGCAGTGGGCGATAGCCGGGCAATGTCTGGTAGACGAGATCGGGAAATCCCGTTACCCCGCCGGGGAATGCGATCTGGCGGGCCGGATAGGCATCCCCCAATACCACCTTGTCGCTCACCGCCGCGGCATCCGATGCCGCCTGAATGCCTGCCGCGGTGGCACCCAACACCACCGGGCCGCTCACCGCCACGGCATCCGATGCCGCCTGAATGCCTGCCGCGGTGGCACCCAACACCACCGGGCCGCTCACCGCCACGGCGGCCGATGCCGCCTGACCGCCTGCCGCGGTGGCACCCAACACCACCGGGCCGCTCACCGCCACGGCGGCCGATGCCGCCTGACCGCCTGCCGCGGCACCTACCACCTTGCCGCCAATTGCCGCAGGGCCCGAGGCCGCCCTGCCGCCGATTGCCGCGGCACTGGAGGTGCCCGCCGACAGCACGCACACGAGCCCAAAGAGCCCCACCAGCAGGTGCCTGACCACACTCCAAACCATTGAATGAGCCCCCTCAATCAGGTACCGTATGATTAACTAACTGGTTAATACATGTCAACGAGCACTCTGACCGGATTGATTGGCAAGGGCATTTCGCGTTCGAAATCCCCTGCCCTGCATGAGCACGAAGCGGATGCGCTCGGCCTGCGCTGTCTGTACCAACTCATTGATCTGACAACACTCGGCCGCAGCGTGGCGGACCTCGGCCGCCTGTTGGACAGCGCCGAGCTGATGGGATTCGCGGGATTGAATATCACGCATCCCTGCAAACAGGCCGTCATTCCCCTGCTGCACGAGTTGAGCGAGGAGGCTCGCGCCATCGGCGCGGTCAACACGGTGCGGTTTGCCAACGGCAAGCGAATTGGATTCAACACGGATTCACAGGGATTTACTGAAAGCTTTCAGCGTGGACTGCCGGACGCCGCGCGCGACCGGGTTGTACAGATCGGTGCCGGCGGCGCGGGAGCTGCGACGGCGTACGCCTCGTTGAAACTCGGGGTCGGCCAGCTATCCGTATTTGACGTCGACACGAACCGAGCCGCCTCGCTGGTCGCCAACCTCGCAAAGATCTTCGGGAGCGGGCGAATCGCGCTCGCACATGACTTGCCCGGTGTTCTCACTGAAGCGAACGGACTGATACAGGCGACACCCGTAGGAACCCGTGAGCATCCGGGAATGCCCCTGTCGGAGCGACTGCTGCGTCCGGACCTGTGGGTTGCCGAGATCGTCTATTTCCCTCTCGAGACACCGTTGTTGAAGACAGCTCGCGCCCTCGGGTGCAGGACCCTGGACGGTGGAGGAATGGCGGTGTTTCAGGCAGCCGCCGCATTCGAAATCTTCACCGGCCGCGAGGCCAATCGCGAGCGCATGCTGCAGCACTTTCACAGCATCCCGGGGGACTGAACCGATGTGGTACGCTAGTCCGGATGGCCCAACGAGCTCAGACAAAAGCTGCGGTTTCAGCATCCCGCCGCGTCGCCCGGCCGGCAACGGGCGCGGATCGCGATGCCGATGCCACCAAGGCCAACATCCTGTCAGTCGCCATCGAGGAATTCTCGTCCAAGGGCCTGGCCGGCAGCCGGGTGGACGAGATCGCGGAGCGCACCCACACCGTCAAGCGGATGATCTACTACTACTTCGGTAGCAAGGAAGGGTTGTACCGCGCAGTGCTGGAACATGCCTACGATCACATCCGCACCATCGAGTCGGACCTGGACCTGGACTCGCTGCCCCCGTTGCAGGCGCTGCGGCGGCTGGTGCAGGTGACGTTCGACTATCACAACAAGCATCCCGAGTTTGTGCGCCTGGTGATGAACGAGAACATCCACAAGGGGGTGCATATCGGACACCTGGCGAGCATCAAGGAACGCAATCGCACGGTCATCGCGACGCTGCGCAAGCTGATCGACCGTGGCACGAAGGCCGGAGAATTCCGCTCCGACATCGATCCAATCGAGCTGCACATGTCGATCAGCGCACTCTGTTTCTACAACGTGTCCAATCGCTATACGTTCTCCACGATCTTCGGGCGCGACATGACCTCCCCGAAAGCGGCTTCCGCCCGCCGCGAAGTCATTGCCGACATGATTGAAAAGTGGTGCCGCACGTAGCGGCGCGGCCGCCTTCAGTTTCGGTCCGTAATTAACGATCTAGTGGGTTAACACCATGCTCACCTCCATCGCGACAGTCTCGATCAGCGGCACCCTGGAGTTGAAGCTGCGCGCCATCGCCCAGGCCGGCTTCGATGGCGTGGAGATCTTTGAGAACGATCTGCTCACCGCGCAGCACTCACCCCGCGAGATCGGTGCGCTGCTGCGCGAGCTGGGACTGCAATGCACGCTGTTCCAACCGTTTCGCGATTTCGAAGGCATGCCGGATAACCTGCGCGCCCGGGTGTTTGAGCGCATGGAGCGCAAATTCGACGTGATGGAACAGCTCGGCACCGATCTGCTGTTGGTCTGTTCCAACGTGTCACCGGTGTCCTCGGGGGACCGCGGCCGGATCGTCGCCGACTTCCGTGAGTTGGGTGAGCGTGCGGCCCGGCGCGGCCTGCGAGTCGGATATGAGGCCCTGGCCTGGGGCCGACACGTGGCCGATCATCGTGATGCCTGGTCGATTGTCCGCGAAGTCGATCATCCGGCGATCGGCCTGATCCTCGACAGCTTTCATTCACTGGCGCGCGCCATTCCCAACGCGTCCCTGCGGGAAATCGACGCCTCCCGGATCTTCATCGTACAACTGGCGGATGCGCCGCTGCTGCAGATGGACTACCTGTCCTGGAGCCGTCACTTTCGCAACATGCCCGGCCAGGGTGAGCTGCCCGTGGTGGATTTCGTAGCCACCCTGCTCAACCAGGGTTACCAGGGCCCGCTGTCGCTCGAGATCTTCAACGATCGTTTCCGTTCCAGCTCGGCGTCCGCTGTCGCGCTCGATGGTCATCGCTCGCTGACTTTTTTGCATGACCAGGTCGTCAGGCAGTTGGCACCCCGATTCAATGCGGAGCTGCCGCCGCGCGCGCGCGTCAGGGGAGTCGAGTTTGTGGAGTTCGCGGCGGACGAAACCGAGGTCGAGCCGCTCGGCGCGTTGTTTACCGCTCTGGGTTTCACTCGGGCCGGCAAGCATCGCAGCAAGGATGTCACACGCTGGAAACAGAACGGCATCAACTTTGTTCTAAACGGGGAGCCCGAGAGTTTTGCTCGTGCCTACGACAGCATGCACGGCGCTTCGGTATGCGCTCTTGGGCTCAGCACAGAAAACGTTGCGAGCGCTCTGCGACGCGCCGGCGGCCTGCAGATCGGGCAATTTGCCCAACCCATCGGCCCGGGAGAGATGCCGACACCTTCAATCTACGGCGTCGGTGGCAGCCTGATCTATCTCATGGAGGCAGGCTCGGAGAGCGAGGTGTGGAACACTGATTTCATCGCCCCCGATACGCAGCCGGCCGGCGCCAATGCCGGCCTGCTCCGCGTCGATCACGTGGCTCAAACCATGCACCACGAAGAGATGCTTTCCTGGCTGTTGTATTACGTCTCCCTGTTTGAAGTCGCGAAGGCGCCGCTGCTGCAGATCGCCGATCCTCTGGGCCTGGTGCAGTCGCAGGTGATCGAGTCCGCGGAGGGCGGCCTGCGCATCACCTTGAACGGATCAAGCAGCCCACAGACACTGTCCTCACGATTTCTTCAGGGATTTCACGGTGCCGGCGTCCAGCACATCGCCCTCGCGACAGCGGACATCATGGCCACGGCACGCAAGCTCAAAGAGCGGGGACTCGATGTGCTGCCGATCCCTCACAATTACTACGAAGATCTGGAGGCCCGCTTCGGATTGGATGCGAGCCTGCTGCAGCAGCTGGAGCAATTCAACATACTCTACGACCGTGACAATGACGGTGAGTACTTTCAATTGATCTCGCGAGCCTTCGCAAAGCGTTTTTTCTTTGAGATCGTCGAGCGCCGCGGCTACCGCGGCAGCGGCGCGAGCAACGCCTCGGTGCGTCTGGCAGCGCAATCGCGCTACCGCAGCGACCTCCAGTAAACTAGGTGGATGTTAACGCCGCCAATGCCACCCATGGCCTCCGACCGGATCGGGGGCCTGCAGGTTCTGTTCACCATGCGCAGGAACGCGCTCAGCGCATTCCCTGACCGTTGTATCAATGAGCCGGTCGTGAGGCTGCGCGCCGCTGGACGTCCGCTCGCACTGGTTACGGCTCCCGAAGCGATAGCGCACATGATGATCACGAATGCTGAAGACTACGTTCGTCTTCCGTTCGGGCGTCGCGTCCTGGGTCCGATAGTCGGCAAAGGACTGCTGGTCAGTGAAGGAGAAACCTGGCGACAGCAGCGACGCGCAATGGCACCCGCCTTCACCCCGCGAAACGTCGCAATCATGAACACCCACATTTTGCGCTGCACCGAAGCCGCGTGCGAGCGCCTGGAGCGCACGAAGGGGCAACCCGTCAATCTGCTCGATGAGATGCAGACGCTCAGCCTCGAGATCGCAACCACCTCCCTGTTCTCCATGGAAGCCGCCGAGTTCGGGGCTCAGATTCGGGCGTTGGTATCGGAATACATGGGTACCGTAGGACGGTTATATCTCACCGACGTGTTTCTTCCAGAGTCCATACCGACACCTATGCGCCGCAAGCGCGCCGATTTCCGCAGGCGTTGGCTGCAACTCATCCAGTCGATCATCGCGGTCCGCCGACGGTCAGGAACCGCCGACGCTCCCAGGGATCTGTTCGATCTGCTATCGGATGCCCATGGCGCGGATCGACAGGATCTGCTCGCTGACGAAGTAGCCACGATGATCGTCGCCGGTCACGAGACGACCGCGGTGACCCTGTTCTGGATCTGCTCGCTGCTTGCAAAGTCACCTGAGTGGCAGTCAAAGCTCGCCGCGAGCCTTCCCGATCACACTGTCGCTCGCGCCATCGTTCAGGAAACGCTGCGCCTGTACTCGCCCGGCTTCATGGCGGGGCGCCTCGCAAAACGGACCCATGAGGTCTGCGGCGTCGAGATTCCCGCAGGCTCCATTGTGCTGGTGCCCTTCTGGCTCATTCACAGGATTCCCCAGTTGTGGCCCAATCCAACAGCCTTTGACCCGTCCCGGTTTCTCGACGGCCGCGAGCCGGTGCGCCACAGCTATCTGCCTTTCGGGGTCGGTCGTCATGTATGCATCGGTGCCCAGCTGGCCCTGGCAGAGGCAACCCTGGCCATCGCACGACTCGCACAGCAGTTCTCCATGACGATGGTGGACGAACAACCGCTGCTGCCCGTCGCTACGCTCACCACCCGCCCCAACTACGCGCCCAAATTCATTCTGCGCAATCACTGACCCAATGGTGATCCTTCAGGAAATCATAGAGTAGTATCAGGAAAAAGAGGGAGTCACCGCATGAGCGAACGGTTCGTCGAATTTCCTACCCGTCGGGGACTGTTGATGATGGCGGCCGCCGCCGGCGTCTCCCTGGCCACACCACGGATACTTCGGGCCGCCGCCTCGGGCCGGACATTTGGCGGGGATCTGTCCGCTGTACGCGCGGCCATCGAAAAGCAGCAGCCGCAGGCGCTGAAGCGATTGCAGGATTGGATCGCGCTGCCGTCCATTGCGGCTGAGAACCGCAATATGAAGGAAGGCGCGCAGCGGATGGCCGAGCTGCTCAAGGAAGCGGGTTTCCAGAGCGCCAAAGTCATGCCCACCGACGGTCAGCCCGGTGTGTTCGCAACGTTGGATGCCGGAGCCAAGCGCACGGTCGGCATGTATTTCATGTACGACGTGAAGCAGTTTGATCCGTCCGAGTGGAGCTCCCCGCCGCTCGCAGCGGCCGTGGTCGATAAGGCGCCCTTTGGTAAAGTGCTCATCGGTCGTGGCGCGACCAACCAGAAGGGACCGGAGGCGACCTGGCTCGCCGCGTTGCACGCTCTGAAGGCGGCCGGCCGTAAGCCGCCCGTGAACATTGTCCTCGTGGCCGAAGGGGAGGAAGAGATCGGCTCGCCCCACTTCGCCCAGGTGGTCCACCAGCCGGAGGTCCTCCAGGCCCTGTCCAAATGTCACGAGGTGTTCATGCCGTTTGCCTCGCAGACACCCCAGGGCAGTGTGGAGATTTCCCTCGGGGCCAAGGGCATGATCGAGGTGGAATTGGTGTGCTCCACCGAAAAGTGGGGCCGCGGCTCCAAGGACGACATTCATTCGAGTTACAAGGCAGAGCTCGACAGCGCGGTCTGGCGCCTGGTGAAGGCTCTCTCGACGTTGGTGTCGGAAGATGGCAATGACCCGGCCATCGACGGTTGGTTCGAGCATGTGAAGCCTCTCACCGAGCGGCAGAAGCAGATCATCGCCGACAAGGTTGCGAGCACCAACGAGGCGGACGTCAAGAAACTGTTGGGAGTGCAGCACTGGGTGCGCGACCTCTCCTACCGCGAAGCATTGGAGAGGCTGGCCTCGCAACCCACGGTCAACATCGAGGGCATGTATGCCGGCTACACCGGGCCAGGCGGTAAAACGCTGTTGCCATCGAAGGCCGTCGCCAAGCTCGACTTCCGGCTGGTGCCCGATCAGACGGCCGAAGAGGCGCAGACCAAGCTGAAAGCACACCTCGAGAAGCGGGGCTATGGCGACATCGAAGTGAAGGTGACGGGCGGCTACAACCCAACACAGACGGACGAGAATTCGTCGCTCATCAAGGCGTCCATGGCGGTTTATAAATCCGAAGGGTTGGCGGTGAGCTTGTCGCCGCGCCTCGCCGGCTCCTGGCCGGGTTATATATTCACCGGGCCGCCGGTGAGTTTGCCGGCCGGTCACTTCGGGACGGGGCACGGCAGTCGGGCGCATGCGCCGGATGAGTACTACGTGATCGAGTCGAGCAACCCGACACTGCGCGGCATGGCTGATGCCACCCTCTCATATGTTCGGCACCTCTACGCCCTCGCATCCGTATAGTTGGATTGGCGGATTGGCGCGGTCGGCCGCGCGTTGGCCGCCGGTTTTTCTGTGGTGGCGGCGGCAGCGGTACGGTCAGGGTCGTGCGGCGGCCAAAGCGCTGAGCATCGCGGCGACGACCCGGGCGTCCGTGGACCGGCTCGACACCGGCGCAAATCCCAACTCAACGGTGCGTTGGGAATTGTTGACCGGCGAGCTGCAGGAGCTGTGGACTGCCGGTACGCCCGTGGCGCGCACAAATTGCGCGACGTTGTCCGGGTTGAGACCGGAACCCGCCATGATCTCAATGCGGTTGCCCGCCTGATCCACGAGCTGACGAATCACCGGCGCCCCGTCAGGCGCGTCCGGCGTGCCTCCTGAGGTCAACACACGTTTGAAGCCCAGACTGATCGCGGCATCCAAAGCGGCGCGAAAGTCCGGAACCAGATCAAATGCGCGATGCAGCACCGCGGGCAATCCAGCCGCGTGCTCTACGAGTTGGCGCAGTGTGACTTCATCAAGAGTGCCGTCGGGACGGCTGGCACCGATAACAACACCCGCCAGCTGCAACGAGCGCACGGTATCGATGTCGCGACGAATGACATCAATTTCACGTCGGTTGTAACAAAAGTCACCCTCTCTGGGGCGAATGAGCACAAAACACGGCAGGTCTTTGGCCGCCGCCGCGGCCATCAGGCCATACGACGGCGTGAGGCCGCCGACGGTCAATGCCGAACACAACTCCGCCCGGTCGGCAGCAGACGCCGCCGCCACATCCAGTCCCGCAACGGAATCAATGCAAACCTCCAGGGACGTGGGCATTCAGATTGAGCTCTTGCTGTCGTAGAGGGCAGTCTGGTTGGAGGCATCGCAGACAGCGTAGGTGAAGCCCTTCTGTACGGCCCATGCGCCAATCTGGCCGCCTTTACTGATGGCGAGAAATCCAACCTGGAAGTCGGCCGGCCGGTCCTTTTTGCGATGGAGAATGCGCTCAACCGCTTCGCGGCACGCCTCCTGCGGTGATCGTCCCTGCCGCATGAGCTCGACGACGAGAAAGCTGCCTGCGTTGCGGATAACCTCTTCGCCCACTCCGGTTGAGGTAGCGCCACCCACATCGTTGTCCACATACAACCCGGCACCGATGATCGGGCTATCGCCGACCCGGCCGCGCATCTTCCAGGCCATGCCGCTGGTGGTGCAGGCGCCGGCCAGGTTGCCGTGTTGGTCGAGCGCCAGCATGCCGATCGTGTCGTGATTGCCGGACCCACCCGGGGTGCCCAGGTTGTTAGTCGCAAGAGGCACGGTCCCACCCTGGGTGCCAGGGTTGTGGGTCGCAGGTGGCACGGCGCCACCCGGGATGCCAGGGTTGTGGGTCGCAGGTGGCACGGCGCCACCCAGGGTACCAGGGTTGTGGGTCACGGGTGGCACGGGCTGGCCCGGGAAACCATCGTTCTCACGGTTGGGCACGGGTTTATAGCCTTTGCCACTCTGCAACCACTTCTGCCATGCCTCGCGCGACTCCGGTGTCAACAACTGCTCGCGGGTGAAGCCCTGCTCAACCGCAAACTGCGTGGCACCTTCGCCGACCAACAGCACATGAGGTGTCTTTTCCATCACCCGACGCGCGACTGAGATCGGGTGCGCGATGTATTCCATCGCCGCCACCGCGCCACAGTTTCCGAACTCGTCCATGATGCTCGCATCGAGGGTCACGTGCCCGTCTCGGTCCGGGTAGCCGGCGCGGCCGACAGTGTGATTCTTCAAGTCTGCTTCGGGAACTCGCACGCCCGCTTCCACGGCATCGAGCGATCGGCCGCCGGCGGACAGGACGCGCCACGCGGCCTTATTGGCGGGCACCCCAAAATCCCATGTCGAGATGACTATTGGTTTCATGGTGGTGGGCGCAGCAATCTTTGCGCCGGTGAGTAAGGGGGCCGAGAGCCCTGCGGCTCCCAGGAGAAAACGTCTGGTGATCATCCCGCGATGTTACGCGGACGGTACCGGAGCGGCCAGCGGCCGCGGCTGAGTCGATTCGACTTCCAGGGTTTTGGAAAAAGCGGCCAGGTATCGATCCGCCACACTGTCCCAGGAGAATGCGGATTCCACCCGCGCGCGCGCGGCCCGTTGCATCGCCTTCAGCTGCTGTGGTTTTTCGAACGCACCCTGTATGCACCTGGCGAGTGCGACGGCATCGCCTGGGGTAAACAAGTACCCGGTCTCGGGTGTGACCATGGCGGGAATTCCGCCGGTGTTGCTGCCGATGACCGGTGTGCCGAGCGCCAGTGATTCGAGCACGACGAGACCCTGCGGTTCCTGTCGGGAGGGAACCACAGAAATGTCAGCCGCCGCGATGTACTGGCGAAAGCGTGCATCGCGGTTACTGATGAAGCCCAGAAAGTTGACCGGCAAGCCGCGCGCCGCATCCATCATGGTCCGGGCGTACGGATCAACAAAGCTGTCGCGAGCGTCAAATGAGCCACTCAGCGAGCCAATGACGAAAACCTTGAGGTTGGGAATCTTCTGCGCCAGCAGCCGAATGGATGACAGCAGGACATCGACACCTTTGATCTGCGCGATGCGCCCGGTAAAGGTGAGCACAAAGTCCTGCGGAGAGATATTCAACGCCTGACGGGCTGCCGCCCGGTCGATGGGCGCCCATGATTGCAGGTCCAGTCCATTCGGGATCGTGGTCACCGCGGCACCCGGCATGGCGTCCTGCAGATAGCTGCCCAGACCAACCGTGAGCGCCGACGAGCGAATGAGCTTCTTTTCAACTTCGGCGACGAAGCGGCTATAGAGTTTGCCTCGTAGCGTGGGCCTGCGCTTCTTGCCGGTAACGCCGCCATTCTGCGGCATGCTCCACACCGGCGTATGAGCGGTGTAGATACCGTTGATGCCGTGCATACGCTGCAACAAGAAACCGAGATTGGGCGAATGCATGTGCACGATGTCCGCACGGGTCAGATCGATCTGTCCCGGCAGATAACGTGCGAATCGATAGCTGCGCGACCATGTTTGAATCAGCTCGCGGATGCGACCTGGGGGACCTTCGGGCGAAGGTCTCGCACGCGGCGGTGTCAGCTCCACCACGCGGATGGCCGGATGCAGATGGGCGCGGCGGGTTTCGCTTTGGAAGTCAACCAGCGTGACATCGTGACCGCGAGCCGCAAATCGGTTCGACAACTCGCAGGTGACTGTGGAGACAGGCCCCATGAGCGACGTGCCGATGGTGCCGCTCGTCGCGACCTCGATAATTCTCATTATGCGCAGCATCATGGCGACTTCCATGCACCAGTAACAGGCATGGAGTTCACGGATTCAGCGTCCCACCGCCCCATCCCGGGGAGGGGCGGTAACATGCGACCGGAACAAGGCCGTCTAAGAGCGGCTCAACATAATCTCAGGAGCCTTATGTCCCGCCGACTGCTGATGCTGGCCCTCGATAGCATCGACTGGTTTCTCGTGAACGAGTGGGCGGCCGATGGACATCTTCCCGTTTTGCGGCAGCTCCTCGCTGACTCCCAGCAATTGCTGTGTACCGAGTCGAATCGTCCCCTGCCCGGCTCCGTCTGGACGGATATCGCAACCGGTGTATCGGCGGGCCATCACGGCTATGTCGACCTGACACACCTGACACCCAACAGTTATGGCTCCGATCGGATCGACGCGAGCCGCCTGTCCGCTCTGCCTTTCTACAAGGAGTTGAGCGATGCGGGCATCCGCTGCGCGATTGTTGACTTTCCGATTGACTACCTGCTGCCGAATTTCAACGGGCTGCAGATCGTTGACTGGGGCACCGAGTTCAAGCTCGGCGAGTTTGGCGTCAATACGCCGGGACTGGCGGCAGAGCTCGACAGCAGGTACGGCAGCCATCCGCTGACCAACTACGAGCGCACCAGCCTGGGTCTTTCGGACCTCCTCGCGCTCAAACACAAGCTGCTGCGCGGAATAGAAGTGAAGCGCCGCTTTGCGGTCGATCTGTTGCGCCGGCGCGAGCACGAGTTTGTGTTCTACAACTTTGCCGAGTTGCACAAGGCCGGTCACTTCTTCTGGAAGTTCCACGACCGTCAGCACCCGGACTTCACCGACAGGGAGCCCCAACTGCAGCACGCGCTGCGCGATGTCTACGCGGACATGGACCGTGCCATCGGCTCGGTGCTGGAGCAACTCGGCAGCAGCGATGATCTGATTCTGGTGACTGACCGGGGTATGTACGCCGACTACCGCGGCGATCACCTCATTGAGAAAGTACTGCTCAAACTCGAGCTCGCCGTGCCGCGCGGACCTTCACACGAGAATCGTGCCGAATCCTGGCGCACGCGCCTGCTGAATCAGCGCGAGATGCGCCAGGCGCTGCGCTTCGTGGGCCAGAAACTGCTGCCGGAATCGATGCGGCAGGCACTGCTGCCGTTTCATCGGGCGGCCGTGGGAGAATCGGCCCCGCTCGATTGGCGTAAAACTCATGTATATGCCATGCCCGCTGTTGGCAACAGCCACCTGCGAGTCAATCTCGCCGGGCGCGAGCCCCTGGGTGTCGTGACTCCCGGCGCGGAGTTTCAGGCTGTGGTGGCGCAGACCGCCACCCAGTTGCGCGGGCTGATCAATCCCGCGACGGGCGAGCCCGCCGTGCAGGAAATCTATTTCCCGTCAAAACAGTTCGCGGGACCGCGCTCGTCCGAATTGCCTGACATTGCCATTGTCTGGAATCCCAACTCGCCGATCACGGCACTGACATCCGCCGCCATGGGCACGGTCAGTGGCAAAACCACCGAAGGCCGCACCGGCAATCACCGCCCGGACGGCTTTGCCCTATTCAGCGGCGCGTCCTGGTCGGCGCGCAAAAATGTCATGAATGGCGATCCGCGGCAGATCGCGCCGACGATTCTGCAGCACTTCGGAGTAACGCCACCGGCGCACTACGAAAAGAAATCGCTCGCCCTTGAAAACGTCTGGGCAACCCCACATGCCGCAGGAGGCGTGTATTAGAGGTGGCTCATGACTCCACAGGAACGGTCCCTGCTCGAAGGCTTTCTGGCGCAGCTCGCCCAGGTCCGCGGCGTCAACAAGGATCCCGAGGCAGAGCGGCTGATTGCCCAGGCGGTTGAGAACCAACCCGATGCAGCGTACCTGGTCGTGCAACGTGCGCTGCTGCTGAGTCAGGCGCTCGAACAGGCAAAGGCGCGTATCGCCGCGATCGAGCAGGCCGAAGCCGGACGAGGTCAAGGATTTCTTGATGCCAATGCCTCAGGTTGGGGCAGCCCGGCTCCGGGCCCCGCGGGCTACCGCGGTCCGGGTCCCGCACCCGGCTCTCAGTACGCACCGGCTCCGCAATACGCCCCAGTTTATGGCGCGCCTCCTGCGTACCCGGTCTATGGCGCTCCCGCTCCGGGGGGAGGTTTCTCGAGCTTTCTGGGTCAGGCCGCGGCTACGGCGGCCGGCGTCGCGGGCGGCGAATTTCTCTTCCAGGGTCTCGAGAACATGTTTGGCGGTCACCATGGCGGTGGCTTCGGCGGCGGGGGCTACGCGAACGAAGCGTTTCCCACCGAGGATGTGACTATCAACAATTACTACGGGCCCGACGAAGTGGTTGTGGACAACAACATTGACCCTCCGCAGCCGGACGATTCCGATGCCACGTTCTCGAACGATGACGTGCTGGGTGACGACCAGGAATTCGTTTAAAAAAATTCACCTGTCCCCCTGACGATGGCGTTGCCGATCACGTCGGCAGCGCCCAAGGTCTCGTCTGTCGCCATTTGGCGTCACCGTTCTTCCAAATGCAGGCGATACCTGCAATTTGAACGAGTTAACACGTGATGTGTGCAACACAAATAAATGTTGCGCTGCTGCAATAATCACGTCTATGAACACGACGGAAGAAAACGACGAGATCCTCATCGGGCGCTATGCGCGCGGTGATGCGCAGGCATTCGATCAGCTCTACCGGCGCCACGAATTGCGGGTGTGGCGCTACCTCGAGCGCAGTGTCGGTGATCAGGCAACCTCAGACGAGCTGCTGCAGGAAGTCTGGCTGGGACTGGCCCGAAACGCGGTGAGCCTCGAATCGGTCACGCGATTCAGAACGCGACTCTTCACGCTGGCGTATGACCGGATGGTCACGTCGCGTCGGGAGCGCACAGCCAAGGGCATTCCCGCGCCCAGCCGTGCCACTAAGGCCGACGAGGCCGGCAACACTCTGTCGAAAGCGATGGGACAGTTGTCTGGCGAGGAGCGCGACGCCTACCTGTTGCACCTCGAAGGTCAATTGAGCGTTGGCGAGATCGCCGAAATCACGGAGAGCTCCATCGACACGGTGGACAGCCGGATCCGAATGGCGAGATTGAAATTGCACGAGATCTTTAGCGAAAAGTCATGAGTAAAGTACCGCCTACAGTGGATCAGCAGAGCGACGTCGATCAGATTTATCGGCGCTTGTCAGCACAGGACGCCGGGCGTCCGGGCGAATGGGTGCGCCGGAAGGTGCAGGCGTACGCGGCACAACAGGCTGCGGAACGCGCTGTTCGCTCTAACATCAAGGGACCGGAGACGGTGAGTGTCGCCGCTGCGGCTGCTGCGCCGAGGCCGGCGCCCGTTTCGGCTTCGGCCCCTGCTGCTGAGTCATTGGCTCCTCCGGCCGGTAAGTCCTGGGTGATACCGGCCACTGTTGGTGCTGTTGCTGTAGTGGCGGCTGTCGGTTGGTTTGTTGTACCGACCATGTTGGGGGCGGGGTCGACGCCCAAATCGCAGCCGGTCGTTTCGGTTGTTCAACCCGATCCGCTGCCACCGGTTGCACAAGAACCTGCGCCCGCTGAGTCCGCCGCCACGCAGGCGACGGAGCCCGAGCCGGCTGACGTGTCTTCGGCGCAGACACCGGTTACCACCAGCGCGCAGGCGAGTCCGCCTGCCGCAGCACCCCCGGTGGCTCAATCGGCCCCCGCCGCTAGCCCGGCACAGCGCTCGCCCGTGCCTGCCCCAACACCAACGTCCGCTGTGGCCACCACGCGCGCACCCGCTGCGGCCGCATCTTCCTCCTCGCACAGCACAACGCCTGCAGCGAGCCAATCAGCTGTCGCGCAGACATCCGGTTCCTCGCGCAATTCAACGCCCGCGGCGGCAGGGTCAGCCGCTGCGCAGCCGGCAGCTTCCCATGCGTCCGGCGGCGCAGCAGCACCCGCTGTTGCATCACGTACACCCGTAGCGGCACCGGCGCCAGCGCAAGCGGCACTGCCTAAAGCTCACGTCGCGCACCAGAACCCGACGCCGAGCGAACAGCCGGCGCCCGCAGCGCCAGCTGCACGGCCTATTCAGGTCGCTGAAGCTGCCCCCGCTCCTAAGCCAGCACCGGCCCCAGTTGAAACCCCGGTAGCCGCAACATCTCCGGCACCAACACCAGCTCCGGCAGCCCAACCTGTCCCCGCACCAGCCGCGCCCGCCTCATCCGGCGCAGCAGACGGTCTGTGGACAGCCGCCAAGATCGGCGACATGAGCAGCCTGCAAAGCGCACTCAATAGCAATGCCGACGTAAACGCCATCGGTCCCGAAGGCGAAACGCCACTGATCCTGGCAATTCAACACGATCGTGTTGAGGCCGTACGCACCCTGCTCGCCCACGGTGCCAATCCGAACACGCCGGACGCGCGCGGATTGACACCCATCCGCGCGGCCCGCGTGCGCAACAACTACAACGTCCTGCAAGCCCTGCAGAAAGCCGGGCGTTAAAAATGCTCCTAGGGGCCGCCGTCTCTCCCGTAACGTTGGAATCCACTGCGCGCCAGAAGCAGCTCGTAATAACGCTCAACATTTTCGAGGCGCGGCCGATCCAACGGTACAGAATGCCAGCGCCGCAGTGACAGTCCGATGGCAACATCGGCCACGGTAAACGAGTCACCTGTTATGTAGGCGCCCGTGCGGCCCAGTTGTGCATCAACGAGACCGACCATTGCATTCCATTGAGTCATTGACCCTGCGATAGCGTCGCGGTCCTGGAAGTCCGGGTGTTTCCGCACCAATCCCTGGAAAGCCACGCGCCAACTGTTGTTGAAATCGGATCCCTGCCAGTCCATCCATTGCTCGACGTGCGCGCGTGCGGTGGGTTGGATCGGCAGCAGGTCGGTTCGTCCCCGGCTCGCGGCGAGATAGCGCACGATCGTATTCGACTCCCAGATGATGACGCCGTCATCATTGATCACAGGGATCATTCCCGCGGAATTCAGCGCTTTGAATTGCGGATCCGAGGTCGGTCGATGAGTACCGCCCCAGTCCTCGCGGTCATAGGACAAGGCGAGCTCTTCGCACACCCACAGTACTTTGCGGACATTGATGGATCCCGCGTGTCCATATATTTTGAGCATTAAGTGGTCAACACCTGGTCGAGCAACTGATTGACAGCTCTTTGAGCTTCGAGAATGGAGGAACGGTGATCCATTGCGCCGGCAAGGTCTGTATTGGCGAACGCAATCCGCCCGAAGGGCGCGCCCCGTAGAACATCGCGGGGCGCGGGTTTGCCGCCGGTGCCGAAAAAGAACCCGGGTTGCGGGCTCAGATAGGCGTGACCCCAGCGATTGAGAATGATCGCGGCAATGTCACGCCGCGGATTGAAGCCCGCCTTGGAGAACATTCGCGTGAGCTGCTCGCGGATACGGCGCTCGTATTCTCTGAAGGGCGTGCCAAGCATTTCGGCGCGGCCGCGCATCCCCTGCTCACGGGTCGGCAAACCGGGCGACTGGAACAGCACCTTCAGAGTCAACACAATCGGCGCATCGGGCGAGAGTGTTTTATCCACATCGCCCACGGTGGCCCGGCGATACACACTCAGGTCGGTGCCGAAGCCATCAAACCAACGACAAGCTGTGATGCCGAGCTTGTTCAGGAAGCGCCAGTTGCGAACCGCCACATTCGCCATGAGACAAGGAGAGCGATGAAACTGTGCATAGGCATCCGCATATTCGGCAGGCAGATCTTTGACGATGTGCTTGGCGGTCCAGCTGCCACCCGCAACGACCGCGGATCGCGCTTTCACCCGATAGAGCTTCCCGGCACGCGCATAAGTAATGGACACTGAGTCGGAAGACTTTGGATCGCCGTCGTGTCTCACTGACACCACCGTGGAAGAGAGTCTGACGCGTGCGGAGGTTTCGGGGACATCCAACAGATCAAAGCGCACGCGGCCCTGATGCACGCCTTCAATCGTTTGCTCACCCTCGATTGCGGCCGGATTCAACGTCTTCACCATGAGCCGCGCGATCGTCGCATTCCCACCAGGAAACATCTGTGCGGAATCGGACTCGTCGCCAAGCGGATGGAGCATATCGAATGCATAATCAGTGTAGGCAGACAAGGCGTCGGGACCGAGACCATACGCCCCGCCCTCGACGGCAGTCAGATATTTCCGACTGGTCTCCTGGGATATGCCGAAGCGATCCATGTAGTGCTGCTCGAGCGTGATCGTGTCGAGATGGCGCGAGATCTCGTCTCCTTCATACTTGGGCGAGACAGCAGAATTTCCGGCCATCCAACGCAACAGCTCATGGCGATCGCGGTCGGGCAGCGGCGCGCCCTGCAGTTGCGACTTCACCGGGTCCATCACCCAGATTCCACCCTGAGAGGATGCGAACCAGAAGCCGGACTGCGGCGAATCGTACGGCGTGTGGCCGAGTTGTCCGGGGCCATCCCAACGCTGATAGTTCAGACGCGGAGCACTCAGCCCGATCGACTCATAGAAGCGGCCGATGACGCTGTGTGGATAGGGCACGAAATAGATGGCCGATCCCTGGTGGGCAATGAGTCGCTTGCCATCAACCTCAAATTCATTGCGCTTGGCCTCACCGCCGAAGATGGGATGGTTTTCGAGAACCAGGACGCTCTTGCCCGCGCCGCCCTCCTTCAGGAAGGTAACAGCCGCAGCAAGCCCGCTGATGCCGCCACCCACGATGACACAATCGTATATCTCACCCGTGTCGATGGCTTCCGATCGATCTAACACACCATCGCGCATCTGGTGACCTGCGGTCACAACCTCGAGGGTATTGCCATTTGACGCTGCGTAGTCGCCGAGTCCACCGTAGCCGGTGAACTCATCGACTCCGCGCGCGGATGCCTGCTGCGACAGCAAAGCCGCCCCGGAGGCGATCAACGTTGAGCCGAGGAAGTCGCGCCGGGTAATGGGCGCGTCCATACCAATAGATTTGTCTCGAGGCATAATAGGCAACTTCATAATCAACTATATTCACTAAAATTCAGTGTATGACTGACGCCCTGATAGTTTCAACAGCCCGGACACCGATCGGTCGCGCTTACCGGGGTTTACTCAACAATATCAAGTCGCCCACCCTGGCCGGCCACGCTATTCGCGCCGCGGTCGAGCGCGCGGGCCTGGCCCCGGATGAGATTGAGGATGTGGTGTTGGGGACCGCGCTGCCCGCCGGCACTGCCGGCATGAATCTCGGCCGACTGGCTGCGCTGCGCGCGGGTCTCGGCGCTCGCGTCGCCGGACAAACGATTGACCGTCAATGCGCCTCCGGTCTGATGGCCATTGCAATTGCCGCGAAGCAGGTGATTGTGGACGGAATGGAAGCGGTCGTCGGCGGTGGGCAAGAGAATATCTCGGCGTTGAACACGCCATTTATTGAATGGGTGGGACGCGAGAAGGATCCCGACCTCATTGCCCAGAGCGAGCATGCCTATATGGCCATGCTCGATACGGCTGAGTTTGTTGCCAGGCACTACCACGTGAGTCGAGAAGCTCAGGACGAATACGCACTCTCTTCTCAACAGCGGACGGCAGCAGCACAGGTTGCGGGTCGTTTCGATGCGGAGATCGTACCAATTACCGCGCAGCAGGCAATCACTGACAAAGCGACGGGCGCGGTGTCATACCGTGAGGCCACGCTGTCGCGCGACGAGGGCAATCGGCCGGACACGACGCTCGAAGGGCTGCTCAGTCTCAAGGCCGTACGCGAAAACGGCAGCGTCACCGCCGGCAATGCGAGTCAGCTGTCTGATGGAGCTTCTGCCAGCGTGGTGGTCTCCGAGAAGCTCGCGGCGCGTCGGGGACTGAATCCGATCGGCCGCTACCTGGGCATTGCCGTGGCGGGCTGCGCACCCGAAGAGATGGGAATTGGGCCTGTGTTTGCGGTGCCGAAGCTATTGAAACAGCATGGCCTCGCAGTACCCGACATCGACTTGTGGGAGCTCAACGAGGCATTCGCCGTCCAAGCGCTCTATTGCCGTGCCAAACTGGCAATTGATCCGGCGATCTACAATGTCAACGGCGGCGGTATCTCGATTGGACATCCGTATGGAATGAGCGGTGCACGCCTCGTTGGCCATGCTCTGCTGGAGGGTAAGCGCCGCGGTGCCAAGCATGTCGTCGTAACCATGTGTGTGGGTGGAGGCATGGGAGCCGCTGGACTCTTTGAGGTGCTGTAGCTCTTAGATAATGGGCAGCAGGACGTGCGACGAGCGCACGGCGTCCATGTAGACCGTGTTGCGGGCGACCCGGCGCTCGAGCCCTGTGCCTTCGGGAGCGCCGGTGTTCGGATTGACATCGAAGTGGGGAAAATTGCTGGAGGAAATATCCAGCCGAATGCGGTGGCCGCGCTTGAACAGGTTGGACGTGGGGAAGGCGGTCACCTTGATGGGATACACGCCACCCGGCTTCATCAGGGCCGGATCGGACCAGGATTGGCGATAGCGGCACCTGAGAATGCCGTCAGTCACATTCAGGGCGTAGCCCTGCGGGTAATCCGCGTTCGGCGGATACAGATCAATCAGTTTGATCGTGAAGTCCGTGTCTACGGCATCGGAGCTGATCCAGAGGCTGGCCACGATTGCGCCGGTGACTTCCACGTCCTGAGTCAGTGGCTCGGTTTCGAAGATCAACACATCCGGACGAGTGTCCTGACTTTGATCAAATCCGCCGGGTCGCATGAGCGGCTCACCGGACGTCACGGTGCCTCCCAGCGTCGGCACAGGATGATCAGGATCGAAGTTGTAGCTGAGCGGGGCAGCGTCCGCGGCCGGCCGGTTCGTGGATAGCTTGTGGTCCGGGCTCAGGAAATAGTGAGTCATTTGCGTGCCCGGAATGGGCCAGTCGGATTGACTGCGCCACCGGCCGCCATGATCGAGCCTGCCCTCTGCTGTCTTGCGTCCGGTGCCGCCGCCCATGACGAACAGTCGTACCGGCGGCTCGCGTTCGGGACCTTGGCCTCGTTTGAGATGGCGGTCAAACCAACGCAGCCGCTGTGTGAATATATCGCCACCCTCCGCATCCAGCGTAGCCGCGGGTCCAAAATCAACATCGCCTGAATGGGGCGTCGATCGAGCACCGTGTGTCCACGGTCCCATGATGAGACGCACCGGCCCGTGCTTGCGCTTGGACAACCCTACATAGTTGTCGGTGGCGGTGCGCGAATAAGCATCGTACCAACCTGACAGGTGCACCATGGCCGCATCGGAGAACTGTGGATAGTAACCTTCAGCGTAAATGCCGAGTTGCTTCCAGAACTCGTCGAATTTGCCGTGCTCCCACTGTTCGTACACATAGCTTTCGAACTCGGGAATGAGGCTGATGGGAGTGTGGCCGCGCTTCCAGGGCATGTTGGCGAATGCGGCTTTGATGTCGACGGCCTGCAGCGCTGCCAGCAATTGCGGGTTTTTCCTAGCTTGCGGGCTCTCCAGGCTCTCATGGTAGGCCCAGGTCACCTGCTTCAGCTCGAAGGCGCCACCCTGGCGAATACCGTCCTGGTAGGCGTTGGAAAAGCCGCCGCAGTCCACATACATCGCCTTCAATCCGGGCGGATTCAGGCACGCCAAGGCGACTTGAGTATGCGCGGCATACGACAGTCCCATGGTGCCGATCTGCCCGTTGGACCATGACTGCGTCCGGATCCAACCGCAGGTGTCAAAGCCATCGTTGGCTTCGTTGAGATACTTTACGAACGTGCCTTCGGAATCATGACATCCGCGGCAATCCTGGAAGATCACCACATAGCCGTGACGGACATAGAACTCGGCTACTTCCGCGCGAGATTTGGGTGTCGCGTTGGCGGCGGTGATGTCGCGGAAGTATGTAACATTGCGGCCGTACGGTGTGCGCTCCAGGATGACCGGAAAGCGTCCCGAGACCGCTTTGCCACCACGTGCCGGACGATACACATCCGTCGCCAAATGCACGCCATCTCTCAGAGCAACGCGCTGGTTACTCTCCAGCACGACTTCGAATGACGGCGACTGCGCGCCGCGCGCCCGGCCGAATAGGCCGAGCAAAAGCGCGGAGATTGAAAAGTCACGACGGGTGAATGACGGCATGCCCACATCATACGGTGCAGGGGTCCGTTGAGCACCGTCTGAATCAGATTGCCGGGCGGCTTTACCGCTGAGGGGTGCCCTGCTCGATCTTGCGAGCCAGGGCTGCGATTTCTTCCAGATCCAGCGGCTCGTCGATGTTGATCTCCTCAGGCGTCTCGACCGCAGGCTCGCGAGCGGGGGCATTGCGCCGCTGCGCGACGGGCTGCGCCGGTCGACCCTTGGGAGTCGCCAGTCTTGGAGCTGCTCTGACGATTCCAGCGTCGCCGGCTACGGGTGGCGGGGCCGCTGGGCGGACCCATTCCTTCTGCTGCTCGATCCAACGCTGGTAGCGATCGAACGTCCACATTCCTTCTTCGCCGCCCGACTGAATGACATTCGTGATCTGGCTGAACTGGCCGGCGCGAATCGTCCCGCGGGCACCTGAATTGGGTAACAGCAGCTCGCACAAGGGGACTCGCAGTTGCCAACGGTCGAGATAGTGCAGCCGCTGCGACACCACGCCAACCAGACAGTCGGCGAGCTGTGCACGAATGCTGTTCTGCATTTCGGCTGGAAATGACATGCACAACCGGCTCAGCGCTTCCGCGCAGTTCGCGGAGTGCATGGTAGCGAGCACCAGGTGCCCGGTTTCCGCGGCATCCAGCGTGAGGCGCATGACATCAGGAGTGCGCATCTCGCCAACCACCAGCATGTCGGGATTCTCGCGCAACGCATCCACCAGGCCCTGCTCATAGCTCGGCGAGTGGGTTGGAATCTCCCGCTGGCGGATGAACGAGCGACGATTTGCAAACACATACTCCAAGGGGCTTTCCAGCGTGATGATATTCAGCGCCCGCGAGGAGTTGGCCTCCTCCAACAATGCCGCCAGGGTGGTGGACTTGCCGCTGCCGGTCGGGCCGGTAACCAACACCAGGCCGGTGGTCGGTACTATGAGGCGCCGCAGCTCCGGGTTCAGATTGCAGGAGCGCAGGTTGCCAACCGCCGGCAGGAGCAAGCGCGCGGCCAACCCCATGCCACGCAGGGTCCGAAACAGGTTGATCCGGCAGCGGATACCCGCAACCACCACGGACAGATCGACGGAGCCGCGCGAATTGAAATCGCCCCAGTCCGCCTCGTTCAACAGTTCGCCGGCCATATCCATGAGTTGCTGGCCGGGCAACGCTTCGCCCAGCGACGTGAGCTCGCCTCGGACGCGCGCGACCATGGTGGTGCCCGACTCCAGATGCAGGTCGCTCGCACCGAGCCTGGACGCCTTGATAATCAGATCTTTAAAGGTCATCCGAGGTCCGACTGCAGGCAGGCTGGGAAAGTTCCGGCTCAGCTGGATCGTGGCATTACAAACAGCGCTCGCAGCGACCGGGACCTGAGCAAATCGCGCAGCATGGCACCCCATTCCCGCAACGCAATGAGCACCGGATTGTAGGTTTGCACCGGCTCTACGAGACCGTAGCGGATGGTGATATCCGCCCGCTCAGACGCAAAGGTTCCGAAGAGGCGGTCGAACACGATCAGAACACCGCCGAAATTCTTGTCGAGATACTCGGGGTTGGAGCCGTGATGTACCCGGTGATGGGAGGGCGTGTTGAGCACCCACTCGAGCGCACCCAGGCGGGGGATCCAGGTCGCGTGCAGCCAGAACTGATAAAACAGGTTGGCCGCAAGGACCGCGCCTACCAGCAGAGGCGGGAACCCCAGAGCGACGAGCGGCGCGAAGAAAATCGGCCCCAGGCTCAGGCGCGCCGTCCAGCCGAGCCGGTACGCCGCGGAGAGATTCAGCTCGTTGGGCGAATGGTGTACAGAATGCGTCGCCCACAGCCACCGGATCTGATGATCCGCACGATGCATCCAGTAGTAGCAGAAGTCCTGCCCGATGAAGAGGACTATCCATGTCCAAACTTCATGAAGAGGCATTGTGAACAGCCTGTGATTCCAAACCCACGACAGCGCCGAGGCGGCCAGACCGAGAGGTAACACACCGATGGCCAACCGGATGGTCAGATCTCCGGCGGAGGCTAGGTAGGCTTTCCAGTCGTAGCGCCCGGTGCGCCACTGGAGCCACAGCCCCTCCACGGTCGCTGCCAACACGAGGAGTGCCGGAACGATCAACATGAAGGGGTGTGCTCTGTTCATGGTTAGTTCTGCGGTGATGTAGTGGCAGTGGTCGTGCGCGTACCTGTCGCGCCATTGGGACCCGTACGCGTCGCGTTGCGCTGGTAACCGTTACCGGTTGCCTGGACGGAAGTGTTCACGCCGCTTTGCTTGCCGTTCGGATGTGTAGTTGTCGCGGAGCGGTTGTACGTTTTGGTCGAGGCGTCATACGACCCGGAACCCGTTCGCGTCGTTGTGTTGCCGGCCTTGCCGGTGTACGTCGTGCTCGAGCTGAACCCGCCCTGCCCGTTGGTGTTTACGTTGGTCTGTCGACTCGCGGTATTACCAGCCGGGCCAGTACGGCTAGCGGACGAATTGAACGATCGCGGCGGCTTCGCGGCGTTGGCGTCGTTGATAGTCGCGAAGCACAGGGCCGGGAGGGCAATACCGGCTACGGCTTTGAGAACCCAGTCACGTTTGTTTTTCATAATCGTCTACTCCTCACTGTCGGTTGATGATTGAGAACCTACGTGAGAGAGCGCGGCAGGGGATGAGACGTGGACACGCACGGTGCAACCATTCGTTTCAGCTTGCCGGGCAGAAACAATTTGTTACCCTTGGGGCCGACTTCCACGCGCACCATTGGCCCCATGAGTCCAGAACCGGTGCCTCATCTACTGCTCGTTGACGACGATTTGCGGCTCCGCGGCCTGCTGGAGGCCTATCTCGAGCGGGAAGGCTTCGACGTGGAGCTCGCGGGCAACGAGCGCCAAATGGAACATATTCTGAAGGAGCGGCCCATTGACCTGATGATCCTCGACCTGATGCTCCCCGGCCGCAGCGGCCTGGATATCTGCAGGGATCTGCGCGCCGCCGGGAATACCCTTCCCATTGTGATGCTGACGGCTAAAGGCGATGACGTAGACCGGATTCTCGGCCTCGAGATCGGCGCAGATGACTATCTGCCCAAGCCGTGCAACCCACGAGAATTGGCAGCCCGCATTCGGGCTGTATTACGCCGCCACCACACGCAGCCTCCAGGCGCGCCGGCAACCGAAGGCGCCACCGTTGAGTTCGGGCGTTTCCGACTCAAGCCCGTCGCCCGTGTGTTAGAAAAGGACGGTATCCCCGTCAACCTCACGACAGGCGAATTCGCCATGTTGTATGCGCTCGTGTCGCACCCAGGGCAGACGCTGTCACGCGACCGGCTTCTCGCCCTGGCGCGAGGCAGACAGCGAGGCGCATTCGATCGCAGCATTGATGTACAGATGTCGCGACTGCGCCGGATCGTCGAGGATGACCCGGCGAAACCGCGTTACCTGCAGACAGTCTGGGGTTCCGGCTACGTGTTTGTCCCGGACGAGTCGAAGTGAAATTCGGCCGGCCACGCACCTTGTTTGGCCAGACGGCCCTGTTGATCGTCGCCTCCCTCACCGTGTTCAGCGCAATCGCCTGGGCTGCAATCGTATGGACAGCCATCATTCCCGCGGCCCAGGCTTCAGGGCACGCAGTAGCGGAAAAAGTCACGGCAGCAGTGGACGCTGTGCTGGATCACCAGCCTCTTCCGCCCGACGTCACGATCGAGCCTCGCCTACCGCCCGGCACCAGCCCGGAAATGCAGCGGGTTTATTTCAGCTTCTACCTGAGCAACTTTCAGCGCCAACTGCGGGAGGAGCTGCCCGGCGCTCAAATCTACATCCCGCGATCAGTCATGCCACTTGAGATATGGATCCAGGTGCCCCGACTGCCCCGTCAGTGGATCCTGCTCACTCTGCGGCTGGCTCGTCCGGGGACGCCGGTGGCCCTGACTGTGGTTGTTATTTGCAGCGCCCTGCTGGTGTTAGTCGGAGCAGGAATTTTCGCCCGGCGACTGACCGCGCCGCTGGCCGACCTTGCCAGGGCCACCTCGCGCATCGCCGAAGGTGAACCCGTCGCGCTCAACACAGCAACGGGCCCAAGTGAAGTTCGCGAGCTGGCGACCGCCTTTTCCTCAATGGCTGCCCGCCTCGTCGAACACGAAGAGCGCCGCGAAATCATGCTGGCCGGACTTTCCCATGATCTGCGATCCCCGCTGGCGCGCTTGCGGGTAGCTGTTGAGTTGTTGGATAAGCGCGATGCAGCGCTGGCCGAGCAGATGACCGTTGAGATTGAGGATGTGGACCGAATGGTCGGTCAGTTTCTGCACTATGTCCGCGCGGGGTACCGCGAAACTCCCATAGAAGCCTGCGCGGACGACGTGATCCGCGAGACTTTAGCGCACTACGGCGACACCGACCGCCTGCGCCTGGAGCTCGCTGCTGCAGAACCCCGTCTCATCGCCGTCGAGTCGATCCAACACATGCTGTACAACCTCGTCAGCAATGCCTTGGAACACGGCCGCCCGCCCGTCACCGTGCAAACGAGCCTGACGGCCCGGGAGCTGAAAATCATTGTTGCGGATCGAGGGTCCGGGCTCATGCCTGAAGAATGGGAAGCCGCGCTCCAACCCTTCCGGCGCATCCGCGCCACACCGGGCGATGGCCACACTGGACTGGGCCTCGCGCTCGTGCAACGGCTCGTTGCGGCCTACCGCGGCTCATTGACCGCCCGCCGCACGCGCGACGGATTCGTTGTTGAGGTAGGACTTCCGGCGTTGGCGGCGAAATAATCGGACCAGCATCACTAATGGCACGCCAACGACGGCAGTTGCCGAGCGATCCCCAGGTTGCTGTCGCCGTCGTAATCTAAGCCTCCCACGAGTCTCCTGTTCGCGATGAAACTGTCGCCGAGCGGCTGTCGTGCCACCGCCAGTCCCTCCACACGGAGCCCGGCGATATCGAGCAGCAGCGGTGAAATGTCGCGAACATCCATTCTTTGGGTTGTTCCGCGGCTGAGGGCAGCCACGAGGGTGGGCTGCGCGGCACGCAGCTGGGGTGACAACCACACCAACAGTGGGATCTCGACCATACCCCGCGTCGCCCGCGGGTAGCGGTGGCCCACGAAGTCGATGTCATCAAACACCTCGTCGCCATGATCACTGAAGTAGATCACCGCGATGTCTTCCCCCTGACGGTCGGCACGGTCGATCACTCCCCCAACGATCAGATCGACATAGCGCACTGCGCGGTCATAATTGTCGATCGTCATTGTTTGCGCTGCCTTGCGGTTGAGTTTGTCGTTCTGATAGATACCCGCGAGAAATCCCGGGGGCACCCGATCTTCATAGTATGAATGGGTGCCGACGGTGTGCAGGAGAATGAGCTTGGACGATTGATCGCTGCGCAGAATCGTGTCGAGCGGCGCCAGCAGAGTGGCATCCAGGGTGGCGGTATAGCCTGCCCCATTCTTCTTGCCGCGGTACGTGACAACGCTATGTTGCGCAGCTCGTGTCAGGCTCGACACGGGATCGCCTGGATAGTCGAACTGATTGGACAGCCAATAGGTATGGAAGGCGGCGGCGTTGAAGACATCGAAAACCGACTGATCCGGCCTCCCCCGCATGGCATCCAGGGGTACGCGAAAGCTGTTCGAGAGTGCGAACACCGTCATCGGCACTTCGCTGATGGCGTCACGAAACACGAAAAGGCTCTCGGCATGGCGTGTCAGGATGGGAGTGGTGTTGCGACAGTAGCCGTACAAACCCATGTGATTGCGCGTGGTTGACTCGCCGACGACAACAATGATCGTGAGCGGCCGTTCCCGCGGAGTTCCATGGACCCGTGGTGGCGACCGGTCAGGACTCAGCATCAGGCCGCGCGCGAGCGGCAAAGCTCTGGCGATCGTCACGTAGGCGGCGACCGGCGGCGCGGGATCCAGCACGCTGCCGATGCTATCGAGTCGACTCGCGCCATCGACATGCCCACTTCCGAAATCGTGCCATGCCCAACGACCACCCGTGATTAACAGACAGGCACTGCCGGCGATCACCACCGCTTTGGAGGACGCTGGCCAATCCAAACCTCTCCAACGCACAACCAGCAACAGGAATGGACAGGTCGCGGCCGCAATTCCAACCAGATCGCGCCGGCTGATCAGCAGGTAGCGCAGACCGGCGTCATCGTGCCCTGAATAGATCAGGCCGGTCAGCACGGTAAATGTGTTTTGAGTAATTCCCGTGCTGGCTAAAAACAAGATGCAGATGACCGCGCCCACCCAGGCGATCAGTCCCCCCAGCAAGTAGAAGAATCTTCGGTTGCGGCCGGATAACTCGGCCAGTGCGCTAAACCCTGCAGTGAACACCACTCCCTGCTTGAGCCAAATCAGGCATTGAGAGAGATTCACCTCCGGCCATTGCTCCACGGCCTGTACGACCATGGGCGACAACCAGAATCCGAGCCAGAAAAGCGCATTGAAAGCGTAGCGCTCGCGACCGCGAGCCGCGCTACGCCAGTGGCTCATGATCAACGCTCTTCGGGAGAGTGTGCTCTCCCGTTCCAGCTGCCCGTTTTTTCCACGAGCGCAGGCGTCGGCGCCGCAGGCTCCACGTACCCCAGACGCTCGGCAGGTAGACGAATCCCGCCAAAATTGCGGCAGTGACCATGAGCGCCCGTGTCTTCGCGAGTCGCCGCCCAATGACGGGCGCGCGTGCAACGATCTCTTCGCGCAACCTCCACATCTGTTTCGCGGTCAGCCGCTCCCGAGCGGCATAGGTCAGAATCGATCTTGCCGCAAAAGCGAGTACCCAGCGGTTTGAAGAGCGAGCGTCGATCCACTTTTCGAGGCTGCACAGAATCTGCAGGAGAACTTCCCGTCGCAGCGCGGGAGTGGCCATCCGCCGCATCGTGCTTTGGGGATTCTCCACTATATGCGCCAAGGGTTCGCGGCAGTAATCAAAGCTGTACCGCCGAGCCAGTCGGAACCACAGATCATTGTCCTCGGCAAAGGACATATTTTCATCAAACCCGCCCACCGCCAGCAACGCGCTGCGCCGGACCAGCATGTTCGACGAGAGCCCTCCGCGTATGAACCCTTGTTTGAGGGTTTTCTCGAAAACGCTCCCGCGCAATGTGGGCGAAAAGCGGGTGCCCGGAATGGGATTGTGCTGCATGTCGAACGCCATCGAGCCGCAGGTAATGACCGCGGCTTGACAGTTTTCTCGCGCTACCGTCAGTTGCCGTTCAAGCTTGTGCGGGTGCCACAAGTCATCGCAATCCAGAAACGCGATGAACTCCGCCCGCGAGCAGGCGATGCCAACATTGCGGGCGTGACTGACCCCGCGCGCGGCTGTCGCGACTACGCTCACAGAGGGGAACTGACGCATCCGGAGCAACTCGGCGCCGCCGTCCCGTGAACCATCGTCGATAACAAAAATGTGGTCGGGGGGGTGGGTCTGGGCGAGTACAGACGCAATGGTCGCGAGGATGGTGGCGGCGCCGTCGCGCATGGGAATAACCACGTCCACCAAACCTTGCGGCACGCAGTATCCGGGTGTCTCATCCTCAATGGACGCAACGGGACCTGCCGAGCGCAAGTCAACTGCGGCGGCGTCAGTTTGCATTAAGCTTGATCCATCCGGAAGCCCCCCGGGGTAGTGTACATTGGCAGCTCATCCAAATGCGATTCAACGTCACGGGCGCCAGCCGGTTCGACATGACACATCAACAGTCAGCTGTGCCCGTGTTCATCATCTTCCTCGAGCAGAATCCCCGGTGCGAGGCACTCTGTGGTGCTTTGAGGCAACTGGAAATCCCATTCGAGATGGTCGCAGCAAAGAGTGTGCGCGACTACGCTGGAAGCGAGTTGACGGCGGTCTATGACGAGCATCGCGCAATCAGGCGGGTGGGGCGACCGATGGGGCGTGGGGAGATTGGCTGCGCGTTGTCTCATTGCGATGTCTATTTACGCATCCTGGAGCGGGGCATTCCGCTGGCCCTGGTGTTGGAGGAAGATGCCATACCCGGGCCGCACTTCAAATCATTCTGGCTGGCAAGTGCTTCATTGCCTGAGCACGTCGAGCTCCTGTCGCTGTATTCCGAAGAAGGCTTTATCCGGCGTCGCGACAGTGGCTCGCTGGCCGGAGTCGCTTTACATGAGGCGACGTTGATGCTGTCGAACACGGTGGGCTACTACATTCGCCGCGACTGCGCAGCGCGTCTGATGACCAGCAACACGCCCGTGAGCATGGTGGCGGATTGGCCGCTCGATCTGCGTTCAATGCGACAGTTCCTGACAGTTCCCATGCTCGTCGGGCATTCATCAACGGGCTCCACGATCGCCTCCGAGCGACCGCGCGGCAACATATTGCGCCGGCATCGCGCTCCCAGTTGGTTCAGCGGTCTGTTTCACCTGTCCTATCTGGGGTATTTGCTGCAACCGCTGCGCTATGAGGGCTGGGCGAGCTACTACCGCCGGGAGGTTTCCCGACGCCTCAAGGTGATCTGGTCGCCGCTGGAAATCCATGTCCACCGGTTGAACCAACCCGCGTTCGTCGCCGAAGCGCGACCCCTGCCCCGGCGGCTTTCAAACCGCATCCGCGAGCTGTCCTACGCAGCTCAGGATGTCTTGACCGGCCGGCGGTCCTTGCGGCCGCGCAGTAGAGCAACGGCAATGGGTCGCTCCCCGCAGGTGCGCGAGGCCCGATTGAAAATTGGCTGCTACACCAACTGGCCGGATTTCGACGATGCCCTGAGATTCCTGACGCCCGCGGGCGCCGGCGTTTGGAACGATGTCGCCTTCGTCCCTGCGGGGAGCATGGAGACGGACTGGCTGGGAATCTTCAATCAGCCGCGGCGCCGCGCAGTCGATTTTTTCGGTAGTGCCAACCGGGTCTTCTTCGCGATCGGCGAGCCCCCCACCCCCATGCATCGCCCTCTGCATCTGGGCCAAGGCCGAGGCACCACGGTGTTTACCTGCGAGCGTGAGTTGACGGCTGTCCAGGGTGCAAGTCGCAACTATGTGTTGACACCCCCGATGCTTCGAACCTGGTCGGTCCGACGCTCATTCGAACAATTGTCGAGCGTCTCACTCCGTGACAAACCGCGGCGACTCTCCTGGATTACATCGAACGCGAACTCGCTGCCCGGCCATCGCAGCCGCCTGGAGTTCCTCGCGCGGTTGCGCCAGAACCTGCAGTTCGATCTGTACGGACGCGGATTCAACAGGGTCTATGATAAGTGGGATGTGCTGGCACCCTATCGTTACAGCATCGCATTTGAAAATGTCCGCGCGCCCGGGTATTTCACCGAAAAACTGATGGATTGCTATGTCTGCGAGACCATGCCGATCTACATCGGCGATCCCACGATTGCGAATTTCTTTCCCGCTGCCTCCCTCCAGGTGATCGATCCCGAGGCGCCGGATGCCATCGAGCAAATCCGCGCCATCATCGAGTCTGACGCATGGAGTCGCAATCGCGACGCGATCCTCGAGGCAAAACGGCGCGTGCTCCACGAATACAATGTTTTTGCAATGCTGTCGCGATTGATCGCCGCCCGAACCGAGCCCGCCAGTGAGCCGGTGCAGATGCGATTCGCTCCGGTGCAGCTCGCGCGGGCGATGCTGTAGGAGCGCAGTTGGTACAGTTTACGGTCATCACCTTCGGGACGGCGGAATTCTCCCGCGCGGTCGAGTTACAAAAGCGGCAGTCATCGCGGTTTGGAGCGCACCGTCACATCGCCTATGGAGTCGATTCTAACCCCGTGAAGGACGCTCGCGCCGCGAATCCGCAGTTGGCTGCTATCGCGCGCGGTTACGGTCTGTGGATTTGGAAGCCTTACATCCTGCTCGATGCCCTCAGGCAGTCCCGTGCCGGCGACCATGTCATCTATCTGGATGCTGGTGTAGCGCCCATTGCCGACATGACGCCCTGGTTCGCGCAGATGCGCGGTCGAGCTGTCTGCCTATTCGCACCCGTGCCTCCACGTCCCGCGCGCGAATGGACCAAGCGGGCGTGCTTTACGCACATGCACGCGGACGCGGCTGAACTCCGCGGCGCCCCCATGCTCTCAG
>Ga0181534_10000313_pt1 | contig 35139 bp, 40 predicted proteins | sample PEATcosm2014_Bin_37_FD_119758 | JGI IMG/M metagenome (GOLD analysis project Ga0181534, IMG submission 119758) | Peatland microbial communities from MTU Mesocosm Facility, Houghton, MI, USA - PEATcosm2014_Bin17_10_metaG | ecosystem: Environmental > Terrestrial > Soil > Wetlands > Peat | place...
CAGCACCAGGACTGGCTGGGGACAGAGCGCATGCGGACGACGTATACTGGCGCGGTGGAAGGCTCCTACCAATCCCTGCCCTACGGCGACGGACAAACCAGCAGCGGCGCGGACTACGACGCCTATCACTTCGCCGCGCTGGACGCGGACTACGCCAGCGGCACCGATAACGCGCAGTTCCGGCAATACTCGCCGGCGCAGGGCCGGTGGATGAGGCCCGACCCGTATTCGGGCAGCTATGACCTTGGTAATCCGCAGAGCTTTAACCGCTATAGCTATGTGCTCAACAATCCGTTAAGCAATCTTGATCCGTTGGGATTGGATGATTGCGCCGCGAGCGAAGACGGCGCGGACGACGGCAGCGGTGACGATGGTAGCGGTTGTGATGCAGGCGATGGAAATGACGGCGGCGGTGGTAGCGGAGGTGGCGGCAGTGATGGGGATGGCACATGCATGAATTGCAATGGTCCGAGTCCGGCAGGTCCGGTAGGTGGGATGGCTGACAGTCCGTGCATCCCTAATGCTGATGGCACATGCACCATTTATGAGGACAACCCTCAGCCCTATGACAGCTACATTCCAGAAGAAGTGATTTGGTCCGATGACAACTCGATCACACTTCCCACGAACGTCCTTTGGTATCCTCTCGCATCTTTAAAATCGGCTGTCAAGCGATTGTCACACACGAGTGTTTTGGCCCCCAATCATTGTTTGGGTACTGCTTCGAGGGCGATGATGAGAGATTATGCAATAGGAGAAGGCGTTGGCACCATCTTTGGAGGGTTTGCCGGAGGGTTGGTTGCGGCAGGCTTCACGGAAGCATCTGACTCCTATCCGTTTGCTGGTCAGGAAATCTCTTCTGGAATTATCGGCGGAGGGGTCATGGGTGCCGCTTACTCTCTCGCTCCAACCACTGCTGGAGCAATGATCGACGGTGCTTGGACATATCTCACTTGCAAGTGACGGTACAGATCACTAACGCATCTTAGATTGGAGGAACGATGAAAAGTTTGCAAAAGAAGCATGACTGGCTTGGATTTCTCACCCGTGAGATTCCTATAGCCGTGCTTGCGGCAGTATGGTTGTTTGAAAGACTAATGAAGGGTGACATTGCTGGCGCAATAGTGCTGGCGGGGTTAGGATTCGTATTCATATCAATTGGGAATTATTTATGGACGCGCTTCCAGTAACATTTCAGGGGTTGAAGCCGGGTGACCCTCCCTTGACTTGGCACAAGCGACCGGGTGCCCCATCCTTCCGCAGCCTATTGTTCAGTCTCATGGCATCCTTTACATTTTTCGGTCGCAAGTCCTGTGGCTGCAACAGAGGCCAGGAAAAGGCGGCTGCTGCGCAACCTTGGAAAAAGAAAGGGCCTTTTCCCACTTTCCCTGGCCACTACGACGGCTATCCATAGGGAATCTCCAAAAACGAAGTGTAAAGGATGTCGTGGAACTCAACAGCCCTATCGCGGAAGGGTGGGACACCTCGAACCGAGATCAGCTTCAATCCAGCGACCAACCAGATCGACACCACCGGATACGCCTACGACGCGGTAGGCGACATCGCCATTGACGGCTTCCACAGCTACACTTACGACGCGGGAGGAAATAGAACCGCCCGGAATGTGAGCGAACGAATCGGCGATGTGCGCAACAATGACGGGGAATTGCTGGAAGAAATTTCGCACCGGAAACTCTTCGCAACTAATTCGCAGTAGAGTGCGATGTTCACTTTGAAGCTGTTGGAACGGATGCGATGACAGTCTTTTTGAGACCGCATTTGTCGCATAAACCGCGATCGAGCGAATTCCATTCTCAGACTGCTGAGGGCGCAAGTGTGCTTTTAGCTTGTATATCAATTTGTGTACCACTGTAACCGCAAATTCCGGTTAGTGAGCGTTAGGGCGATTCCTGAATAAAGGAAAAGCCCGTTGATTTAACAGGCTTTAGCGGATGCTAGTTGGTAGCGCTAACGGGAATCGAACCCGTGTTTTAAGATTGAGAATCTCACGTCCTAACCCCTAGACGATAGCGCCGCATTGCAGGGGCGGCCATGGCTGGCCACTCTTTCTACTTTAACAAAAATCTGGGCTACTGCCAAAGGAGCTGCGGTGTTTCAGGATCGGCTGAGGGAATTGCCACCAAACTGAACTTTAAAATGCTTATCCAGCGGCGGCAGATCGAACCGGCACAGATCCGCTCACTTCGCTGTTGGAACCGCCGAAACCGAGTCCACGGGCATCGCTGCATCCATGCGTTTCTTCGTCAAGGCACGCGCCAAATCCAGTTCCGCATTCTGATTCAGTTCCTGAAGATGCAGCAGTTGCTCCAGTTCCGTCCGCTCCGGAGCTGGCCTGAAATCAGGAAACTGCTCCGCCAGATTCTGCATCAGGAAGCCGTGGCGCAAATGCCGCGCGACCAGCAGATTTGTGAGGGAAATCTCTTTCTCGATCTGCGCCGAAGTCAGGTGCGTCGGGTCCGAGTCCTGAAACATGTACGCTACGGCATCGGTAAACACGTCGGCTTCCTGTTCATGCGCCTGATCGATGCGCTCAAAGAAACCATACAGCTCTGCTGTCTTCATCACCTCATCCTGCGGCATATACGCGGTGATGCCGGTCTGGCTGGCGGTCTTCCACGCGGAGTCTTCCATGCGCGCGTTGTCGGTGTTCCACAAAAGTATGCCAGGCAGCCCGCCAAGTTTGGCGCCAGGATGTTGTTGCAGGTAGAGAAGCACCAACAGGTTATTTTGCAGCATCGCGGAGTCGTGGTGAAAATACCCGGTGTTGGCCCGGAAGCGCGATTGATTCTCCTGCAATTCGCGCGCCAGCGCCTCGCGGGTTTCCGCGACCTGATGCCGGTGGTGCAGCCATTCAACGGTCGCTTCCAGGCCCAGGGCAATCAACAGTCCAATGGTGATGGTGGCCAGATGAATGAAGAAATCTCGCCAGCCATGGATGGACTCGTGAGGGGCATGTACGTCCAGCATTCCAGCATCTCCGCGCGGCTCTGCTCAACTTGCCGACAGGGAAAGTTTATGCGCTACGCGCACTATCTGGATAGCTCGCAATCAGGATTGCCGGGAGAAGCCGGCGCGAAGCAGAGGCTTATTTGCCGTCAGTCTCGCGTTGCGACTGGAGGCGGGCGCGGAGAAAACTCGCAATCAGCCCGAGAACTCCTGCACCGAGCAAGATTTTGGCCTCGGTTGGATGATTTTGCATCACCAGATAGACAAAACCGCCAAGCACCAGAGTCAATGCCAGCGCGGCGATCCCAAGAGCGATGGCCGCATAGATAAATTCTCGATGAAGTTCACGGTCGCGGGCCCGGAGCAATTGCACTGCCAGTTCAGGATTGATCGCGTGGTATTGCTGGAGTTGTTCAGGACTTGGTGCGAGAGAGACTTGCTGTTTGGCCATGGGGTGCCATTGCATCGTTTTTTGGCGTTTCTGGTCCCGACTCAAGAGCAAGATCTTCTGTCGTCATAAGCCTAGATTTGAGTTTGTCCCAGTCATAATTTCGCGGTACTTGAAGGATCACCATATTGCCGTGGCGATCCTGCGCCAGCATAGCGCCGATCTTTTTAAGACTCTCGGTCAAATCTTGCCTTGCTTCGAGCACCTTAAGCTCAGCAATCTTGGCCTCGGTCTCTAAGCGGTCTGCATCCGCCGCTCCCTGTCGCGCTTTGTATAAGAGCGTTCGGAGATCCAACTCGGTTTCGATCTTGAGGCGTTCCGACTCTGCTGCGATCTGGATTGTATTTGCACCAACGCCGCCATGTATATGCGTCAGCGGGCTGATTTCAGGGATGGCCTCGTCTGGTGAGCGCGTATCGAACAACACTGTCGGCGCGCCCGGACGCCGCAGTTTGCCGAAGAGGGCCGCTCCAGTGATGCCGTCGAAGAAGGAATCGGCCATGATGTCGAGGATTCTGGATGTAGCCACGGAACCGTCCTCCCATCGTACTCAGATGAATAGACGTAGATTATACCATTTTGTGAAATTTATTAGCTGCTTCCGCTGCTACTTTCCGCCGTCCACGCCCAGTTTGCGCACTTCGTCGTTGTAGTATTTGCGGTACAGAATATCCCACTCTTGCGAGCCTTCCTGGATGATCTTGCGCTGGCTAGAAATCTTGAGCCGCGCTGCGGTGTCGATACCGGCCTCCTGCGTGAGCAACTGCTCGAGCACCTTGCGGGCCTCTTGGCGGATGGTGTTGCGGTCTTCCATGAAGCCGACTTCATCGATCTCAGCCAGGGTGTCGGCCACGGTATGGGCCAGCTTGTTGAGCTTGTCGCGGTTGATTCTCATAGCACCGCCTTGTACTTCTTGGCCAGCTCGGTCTTCACTTTTTTGAACATCTCGGCATATTGCGCGCCTGATTTGCGCATCTCCTCCGAGTAGGCCTCGAGAATGACGCGGACTTCATCGTTGATGCGGTCTTCAAGAGACAGTTCTTCAATCAGTCCGGCCGCAACGCGGGCTTCAACAGCCGGCACAGAGCCGACAGTGATCAACTTGGCGTCGAGGAGGTGCTTGACCGTGCGGCGGGACAGGTAGCCTATGTATTCGCGTGAAAAGATCATGGAATAAGGCCCAGAATACAGCATCGGAGGGCAGGTTGTATACGGGCAGGCAAAGTTCGCATCCCCTTTGGCCTCCTGTCGCTGCGGACCTGCGGGCTGCTCATGAGCGCCCAAGGCTCATTGTTTTCAGTGACAGAGTTTCTATACAGCAGTGGGGCAGTTGCGGTAGGCTTTCGGGGTTATGAAAAACTCTGTCAACCCCTCTGCGAAAACACGCTTTGCGACCGCTATCTCATCGCTGGCGCTTGTGCTAATCGGCGCGCTGGCCATGTTTGCCCAGGCTCCAGTGCCGGATTCACCGGCCATCGAGGCGCAGGCCCATGAGATGGTCGCCAAACTTACGCTGGAGCAGAAGATCGAGCTGCTCGGCGGCCACGACAGCATGTTCACCTATGCCGAGCCCTCCATCGGCCTGCCCCAGCTCAAGATGTCTGACGGCCCGGTCGGTGTGCGTACCTGGGGACCGACTACAGCCTACCCCGGCGGTGCGGCGCTGGCTGCCAGTTGGGATACCGATCTCGCCCGCAAAATCGGCGAGAGCCTGGGCAGAGACTCCCGCGCTCGCGGCGTTCATTTTTTGCTAGGACCCGGCATCAACATCGCCCGCACTCCGCTGGCCGGCCGCAACTTCGAGTATTTCTCCGAAGACCCCTATCTCGTCTCGCAACTCGTCGTTCCTTATATAGAAGGCGTACAGTCCCAGGGCGTCGTCGCAACCGTGAAGCACTACGCGCTCAACAATCAGGAGTATAACCGGCACAATGTGGATTCCGAGGCAGACGAGCGCACCCTGCGCGAGATCTATCTGCCTGGCTTTGAGGCCGCTGTTATCCGCGCCCACGTGGATGCGGTGATGAACTCCTACAATCTGGTCAACGGCAGCCACGCTACGCAAAGCGCCTTTCTCAATCTCCAGATTCTCAAAGGCGAGTGGGGCTTTCAGGGAATTCTGATGTCGGATTGGGATGCGACCTATGACTCGGTGGGTGCGGCCAACAACGGACTCGACCTGGAGATGCCAACCCCGCGCTTCATGAATGCGAAAGCGCTGCTGGCGGCGGTCAAAGACGGCACAGTCAAGGAATCGACGATTGACGAAAAGGTGCTGCGGCTTATCCGCATTGCGCTGCGCTATGGCTTTGAGAATCACGATCAGTTCGATGTGAATTCGCCGATCTATTCCGTCGCTGATCGCGAGATCGCACTCCAAGGCGCTCGCGAGAGCATTACGCTACTGAAAAATGACGGTGGAATTCTGCCGCTGAATCCAGCCAAGGTGAAAACCATCGCTGTGATCGGGCCGAATGCTTACCCGGCAGTGACCGGTGGCGGAGGCTCGTCTGAAGCCACGGCCTTTGCGCCGGTTAGCATCCTCACCGGCATCTCAGATCAGGCAGGCCCGTCCATCCGGGTTCTCTACGCTCGCGGATTGCCAGATATGCGAGATGTTTTCCGTCGCACTAACTGGCAGGGCGGCATCCAGCAGGCCACCTACTCCAGCAAGGACTTTAGCGGTACGCCCGAGAACGCATCCCCTGCGCGAATCGCCGATTGGGGTCCCAGCGGTTGGGGACCGGCAGACCAGCATCCGCGCAGCATTCGCTATACCACGGCATACAAGCCGTCTACGAGTGGCAAATATCTGATTCTCGGCGCGGCCTCTGGCCGGGATGCCTACACCATCCAGGTCGATGGTAAGACCGTTCTCCATCAGGAGCTGGCCGAAGGGCAGGTTCCGCAATCGGCGACCGTTGAGTTGACTGCCGGTAAAACAGTTTCTGTTGTGGCGGAGTATCTGCCGCACACGCCGGGCGTTCGGTTAGGGCTGGGCATTGTCCCCGAGGCCGATCTCATCTCCGCAGAGGCTCTCAAGATCGCTGCTGCTGCGGATGCAGTAGTAGTCGCCGCCGGCTTCGACCCTCCCACCGAAGGCGAAGGCCATGACCGGACCTTCACTCTGCCCTGGGGACAAGACGCTCTCATCGAGTCAGTAGCAGCGGCAAACCCACACACGATCGTTACTCTGAACGGAGGCGGTGGCGCAGATACCCAGCGCTGGCTCTCTAAAGTTCCTGCGCTGCTTCATCTTTACTATCCCGGCCAGGAAGGCGGCACGGCGCTGGGCGAAATCCTGCTCGGCAAGCGCAGCCCCGAGGGTAAGCTCCCGGTCACCTTTGACCGCAGTTGGGACGAGAGCGCGTCGGCAAAGTTCTACTACCCCATTCCAGGTGCGGATACGACCTTGCATGTTACCGAAACCGACGGTCGCAAGGTGGATTACACCATTCCGAAGGTAAAGTACGACGACGGCCTGCTGGTCGGCTACCGCTACTGGACCACCACTGGCAAGCATCCGCTCTATCCGTTTGGTTACGGGTTGAGTTACACCACATTCAGCTTCTCTAACCTCCAAGCCCCGGCAACCGCTGACCTCAGCGGTCTCAACCCCACTCGAGTTCAAGTCAGCTTCAACGTCACCAACACCGGCTCGGTTGCCGGAGCAGAAGTTGCCCAACTCTACGTCTCCGACCCATCGGCGACTGTGAAACGCCCCGAACGCGAACTAAAAGGATTTCAAAAGGTCCGCCTCAATCCTGGCGAGACCAAACATGTAACACTGACCCTCGACGCCCGCTCCTTCAGCTACTGGGACGAGAAAGCTCACAAATGGACCATCGCCCCTGGTAAATTCGTGATCCGGGTGGGAGACTCGAGCGAAAATACTCCGCTGAGTGTGGAGATCACGCTAAACTAACCATCGTTGTAGCAACAAGACAAACTGCCTACCGAGGTTCCGGTAGGCAGTTTTCAATTCCAACGGCGCTTCCGTTTGTATTGACTTATGTACGTACATTCGATAGACTCTGAAATGAATCATCATTGGGAACATATTCGACCGAGGTCCGGCGGAATATCGAGAGGAATCGACGACCGATGAAGAAGCTCGCCGCCGCTCGCAAGCGGGAAGTCGCAACCATCGCCGCAAAGACCGACGCTACAGTCGATTTTTCCGAGATGCCAGAAGTCCTTGATTGGAGCGGCGCGGAGGTCGGTCGCCTTTACCGGCCTAACAAGCGTCCCGTAACAATTCGCCTAGACGATGACGTAATCGAATGGCTGAAGAGCTTTGGCCGAGGCTATCAGACCAAAGCGAATTTGCTGCTTCGCCACGCGATGGAATCGACACGTCAAGCTGCAGCAACCTCAAGGCAGGCTTCGAGGCAGCGGGATATTGAACAGGTTTACGCTCCTCACCTGAAAATTGAGTCTCAATTTGATGACGAGCCAGAGTTCGTCCGCCAAGTCGAAGGGGCAGTGAACGGCATCCTTCGACTCCACTCCCCAGCGAATCTCGCACTGATCAAGATCGATAATTGGTTTGGTTCGAGGTGGCTCGGCTTTTCCGGAAAAGCCCTCGGGCAGATAGGATGGACTCTGAGGCCAGAGGGACGGACACCTAACAAGTTAGGAATTCCGCCCTTTGTGCCGGAAAGAGTTGTATTGCAGCGTAGATTTGCAGCTCCAGAATATAGTGAAATTCACCCAGGGCGACCGATACATAGACAAATGCCGGCCAGCACGGCGCTCAGGCGCAAAGCAGCTATCGAAGAACCGGAAACAACTCTTATTTGGTATAGCGGTAACTCAAAGGCAAACGGTCGCGGCGCGCTGATGGTCTACGCCGCGAAAAGCAATGGCTATTGGTGCTGGTTCGCCGAACTGGAGCGCGGGAATCCTTGGCGAATCAAGACAGCATGGGAAATCAAGCCAGAAGATCTCTTGCATCTGATCGAAGAAGGAGCAGGGACCCTGGGAGCGCCGCCCGAAATGCAACCCTACTGCGCCTGAGACCCCGGAGCGGGCCGCATTACCGTGAACCTCTCTGTGAAAAAACCATTTAGCGGTACAATCACTCCATGCAGGTCACTGTCGAAATTCCCGACCAATTCGTCTCCAACATCGTGCCGGAAGGCACGAATGCGGCGCGGCGTCTGTTGGAAGATACGGTCGCTTCGGCCTACCGCGAACGCCGCCTCACCATGGAGCAGGTACGCGAACTTCTCGGCTTCGACACCCGCATGGAGGTCGATCCCTTCCTTCAGCGATACGAAATCTTCGACTACACCGTCGAAGATTTCGAAAAAGATATGGCCACCATGGACCGCTGGATGCAATCGAGAACCATCTCAGAATCCGTATGATCGTCGTTGCCGACACGAGTCCACTCAACTACATCCTTCAGCTTGGCCTAATTGAGGATCTGCACCTCATCTACGGAAAGATCGTTGTCCCAACCGGGGTCCTGCGAGAGCTGCGGCACCCGCAGTCTCCGCAGATCGTCCGGCTATGGTTTGGCTCATTGCCGGAATGGGTAGAATTGAAAAGCGCGCACCGGACAGACCCAACTTTGCCTCTTCACCTGGGAGCCGGGGAGACAGAGGGAATCAACCTCGCCCTCGAATTTCAACCAAGCCTCTTGCTCATCGACGACCTGCCCGGCCGTCGCGCTGCGGAGGAACGCAATATCCAAGTTACCGGTACGCTTACCATTCTCTTGCAGATGGCTTTGCTGAAGGAATTCGACTACGGCGCAAAGCTCGACGAATTGAGAGCGCTCGGCTTTCGAGCTTCAGAGTCCATTCTCAAGCGTGTGGAAGAAGAATTCAGCCGAGTACGCAGGACGGCTATAAAACGAGAAAACCGTTAACCCCCATACCGCTCCCGCTCAACAAGTTCATCAATCTCCGCTATTCCTTCTTCCATCGGGACGTCTGCGTAGGCCTCGGCGACCTTGCTGCTCAGTTCCGCAAGCTGCGCTTTATGTATCCCCTCCAGCAGCTTGCGGTCTTCTCGGCTCAGCGTAGCGCGCTCCAGCAGATCGGGCCGGTTGGTAAGCGTCTTGCGCAACTGCTGCTCGCGGCGCCAGCGGCGAATCTGCTGGTGGTCGCCGTTCAGCAGCGTCTCCGGCACCTTCACCCCGGCAAACTCCGCAGGTCGCGTGTAGTGCGGGTAATCGAGCAGGCCGCCGGCTCCGTGCTGGGAGCGAGGAACTCCTTCGATGTCGATATCGATCTCGGCATCGGCCATGCCAAAGCTCTCAAACTCCCCCGAGGCCTCGTTGCCCAGCACGCCGGGAATCAGCCGGACTACTGCATCCACGACCACTGCCGCAGCCAGTTCACCGCCGCTCAAGACGTAATCACCGATGGAGAGTTCCTGGTCGCAGTAAATATCGTTGATTCGTTCGTCCACGCCCTCATACCGGCCGCAAACCAGCACCACTCGTTCGACACCGGATAATTCGCGGGCTACCGCCTGCGTAAACGGCCTTCCCTGCGCGGAGAGCAGAATCACGCGCGGCTGAGATTGCTCAGTCGCAGAATGTCTTTCGGCTTTGGGTGGAATGCCTATCGCCGCGAAGGCCTCGGCAATCGGTTCCGGTTTGAGCACCATCCCCTCGCCGCCGCCAAATGGGCGGTCATCCACGGTGCGGTGCCGGTCGTGAGTGTAGACACGCAGATCGTGAACGCCAACTGTCACGCGCTCTTCGGCCAGTGCGCGGCGCAGGATACCGTGCTCAAAGATGCCGGCAAAGAATCCCGGAAAGATGGTGACGATCTCGAATCGCATACATGCTGATGATATAGGGTGACTGAGGCACAGGGAGCAGTGAGCCGATAACTGCCGGGGCAGGGAAGCGCCGATTTGCACAGCAGCATTCTGTCAAGGCTGCTTATCCGAATATCGAAGTAAACAACTTTTTCTTGTCGCCTTTTTTCTCCGGTACCTCCGGCAGGCCGCAGGCTACCCGCGCCATGCGGCGCAGAGCGTGGGAGACAGAAGAATCCTCAAGGGCCAGTGGTGTAGCCAGGTTCTGGGTGCGGCGCGCGGTAATGTAGTCGTTGGGGATCTTCCAGCGGGGTTCGCGGGTCAGTGCGCGGGTTACGTGCTCTTCGTCAATGCCCAGCGAACGCGGCATATAGCGGTTGAGAATGATCTCAAGCGCCGGCACTCCGGAGGTGAAATACTCCGTGACCAGCAGGTTGGCATTGCGCAGTTCTGGAATGCCGACTTGCGTGACAAGATATACAGTCGCGTACTTGCCAAAGAGCGCGGTGCCGGCCAGATCGTAATGGCAACCTGCGTCTACAACCACATAATCGTATTCCTGCTGGACCACTTCGAGCAGCTTGTCAATCTCCTCGTTACTGGGTCTAAAGCTGCTGAACTTGCCGGGAGCAGCCAGAACCCAAAGCCCCGAGGCATGTTTGACCACCAGCCTTGAGAGGAAGCTGGCATCCAACCGTTCGGAATTTTGTAGCGCCTCCGCGATAGAATACTTGGCCACGATGCCCAGATCAACCGCGACTCCGCCGAGGGGCAGGTCCAGATCAATCAGCAAGGTTTTTTTGTCCGATTCCCGTGCCAACAGCACGGCAAAGTTGCAGGCCAGCGTGGTTACGCCGGAGCCGCCTTTTGCGCCGATGAAAACCATGAACCTACCGGTCGATTTCGGTCGCTGTACAACCTCAGGCTCGACGGGGCGAATCATCGGACGGCGCACCGAGGCCCGCACCAATGCATCGGTCACCGCGGCGGAGGCAAAGGGTTCGGAGAGAAACTCGCGCGCGCCGGCCCGCATGCAGCGCAATAGCAGCTCTGAATCTATGCCGGAAGAGTAGACCATCACCGTGGTCGCGCTGGCCGCGCAGATGCCTTCGATCAGGTCCAGCGCATACTCCGGGTCGATGTCCAGATCGATCATCACCACATCGAATGGATTTTCGAGCAGCCGGGGTACCTCATCGAGGCTGGCCGGATAGGAGGTAAACTCCTGTACAGCGCAGGACTGCCAGCTAGACAACGCTCTTATTAGCGCATCGCGGCGGCGCGGGTCCGGGCCAATCAGCGCAATCGAAAGAGACTGCGTTCCCACGCTTTCAGTGGATAACCCTAAGGTATTACTCGCTGCTTGAGCTGGGGACGCACTGGAAGCAAAAGTGAAGGTGTATTCAGAACTGGAAGCAGACGCATCCTCAGATTTGGCTCCAGAGGCGGAATCAGGCACGAATTTAGACAGGGATGTGGACGCTTGGCCGGCGTCGGGTTTACGCCAGGGACCGAATGTGCGATCCACGATTCGACTTCCGCTCATCGCTCCTCCAGAGCTGGTTCAGCCCATAAATAACGAATGCTGCGTCCATAACGAGCTGCGGACGCGGCAATGCACGACGGTATCATCGGCAGAAAAACTGCCTACTTGAGGTGTGTGTTTTGTGTTTTCTCAGAAACAAGCAGGGAGTTCTGGTCGAAAAACTTCGGCGCGAACTCGCATGGGTGGCGGTATCCTGCTGGAATACCACTCATATGTAATATTTCTTACCCGTGGGGAAACTATAGCTTAATCATACACCGGCTCGTGAAATTTCGTGTCAGGAAAATGGAGTTAAATTTTCCACAGAATGTGATTTCGATGATCTTCAAATTTTCTTATTTTGACTCTCCGCCCGGAGCATAATAGCCCTCCCGTGCTACCACTAAATAGTTGTCGTTGTTGGCTTTCAGCACGATCTTATGGAACCCGCCCTCTTTATCGACGATGTCGGGTGTGTAGGTCAGCAGGTACTGGCCATGCAACTCCTCGGCAATCTGGCCATAAATCTCATCGAGATTGTCCTTTTTCTTGGCCTCAAAAAAACGTCCACCGGTGCGCGTGGCAATCTGCTCCAGGATTTTCTTGCCGTCTACGGCTGGCTTTTCCGAGCCGCCGGGACGCCGTCCACCACCCCCGCCCCCGCCAGGATATCCTCCTCCGCCGCCGGGGTACCCCCCGCCACGATGACCACCTCCGCCTCCGGGAAAGCCGTTTCTTTCGCCGCCTTCCTGCTCACCCTTGAAATAGATCGTGTAGACCGCCACGTTGGCCCGGTCCGCCGCATCCACCGCGTCATTCAGCGTGTCTTTGCTGCCCCGGTCCACGCCGTCAGAGAAAACAACCAGCGCTTTGCGTCCATCCTGCGGCTTCATCAACTCGTCCGAGGCCAGAAAAATCGCATCATAAAGCTGCGTGCCGCCTCGCCCATGGGAATGGTCGCGATCATCGTCGCTGGTCTCCGGGCCTTGTGGATCGTCCTGGCCGCGACGGCTGGGACTCATCTCGTCCAGCTCGTGGTGCAGCTTGTCGCGAGAGTTGGTAAAGTCGCGCAACAGCTCTACCTCGCGGTCAAAATGAATCAGAAAGGCCTGATTTTTGCTCGGGGCTGCATTCGCCTCATCCGGCAACATGGTATCCACAAACTTGCCCGCAGCCTTACGCTCACTCTCCAGCGCCCCGTTCAACGACCGGCTGGTATCCACGAGCAGACCCAGGCGAAAGGGCAGATTTGTCTCCCGCGTAAAGCTCTTGATCTTCTCCGGATGCCCGTCTTCGGTCAGCGCGAAGTCGCTGATATTCAGCGATGTCACCAGTGCGCCGTGCTTGTCGCGCACGGTTACCGGCAACAGCACTTCTCTTGCATCCACCTTCAGGGTCAAAGCCGGTTCTTTGGCATCGGGCTGCTGGGCAATGCCCGCAGCAACCCCACCAGCCAAAACCAGCGCAGAAACGAGAGCGAGGGGAAAGAATCGATTTCTCATGGCCATCCAGGATTGCATACTTCCACCCCATTAGACGAGCGCCGAATCACTCCGTTGACGAACAGCGGGTTACAAAAGCCTCATGGAGCGAGGATTGTTTTTACAGAAATAAAATTCTGCCAGGTTGATTGAACCACAAAGACCTTTTCTTCGACATAAGTAGTGAATGCACATGGAAAACGAAAATCGGACACAGTATGAGTGGATCGCGCTTCGCTGCCAGGCCGATGAGCCGGGTGCATTCGAGGACCTGATTGCAATCATGGAGCGGCCGCTGCTTTATTACGCGACGAGTTTGACCGGCAATCAGGACAGCGCGCTCGACGTCTTGCAGGAGGTATGGATCAGGGTCTTTCGTGGCATCGGAAAGCTGCGAGACCCCAGATCGCTGCGCTCCTGGCTCTATTCGATCACGCATGGAATCGTCGTGGATCGTATCCGCCGCAACTATACCCGCGAGCAAGCAGAAAAAGTGCAGTATGAGGGTTTCGAAGAAGCGGAAGAACCATCGTTTGCGGAAGAGGATGCGGCGGCCATTCATCAGGCGCTGAGCAAAATTGGTCTCAGGCATCGCGAGGTTCTGGTGCTGCATTTTCTTGAGGATTTATCGGTTGCGGAGATCGCGCAAGTTGTGGGCTGTTCCGAAGGAACAGTCAAATCCCGCATCCATTACGCAAAACGGGCAATGAAGGAAATTCTGAGTGGAGGACAACATGGAACAGCAAAAGAATAGTCTGCGCGACAGGTTGCTGGCGCGCTTGCCTCGGCCTGAGAATCTTGAAACCTACAGGGAGGAAGTGGCGGCGACACTGGAGAAGAACGACAAGAGGGTTCGCTGGGAGAAGTGGAGAACGCGTGCATTTTGGTTCTTTGTGGTTGGATTTTTCGTCTACGGCGTTCTATCTCGGGGCGATCAATGGCTCACAACGCCACAAGGCTATCAGTTTGCAGTGGCTTCGTTCGTCCTTTTTATCTCCGGCGCGATTGTGATGTTGAGGCATGACATCAACCGCAGCCAAATAGCGATGCTCAAAGAAGTCAAGCAGCTTCAGTTGCAGGTGCTTGAAGTGCAGGATTCGCTGCGTAAAAAGTCGTAACCAGAGCAACAGCAAAGATTGACTTTTTTGAGACAGAATCAACAGAATCGAGGGAAAGCCGTGATGAAGATGATAATCGTTGCTTCGGTAGCCATCATGACTCTTCTGCTGCGAAGCGTCGCTCCGCAATTAGTTCAAAGTCCGTCAACTCCGTCTGGTTCCGAAACCCGCGGGATTGTGATTGACAGGATCGACATGCGGCACACGAACGCCGGTATTGTGGTTGGCTTCATTGAACCAATAGGGCGGAGAGTTGTTGCTTACGGCAGCATCGCAATCGACCCTCAACACGCAAACGCCGGTATCGCGGTCGGTATCATCGGGCCAACGGGGCATAGACTCGCCGCTTGCGGCAGCATCGCAATCGACGACAAGCGTTCCAGATGGAAGCGCGGTGTTTGAGATCGGCTCGGCTGCTAAAGTAGTCGCTGCTTCTCGCCGATACGGCGCAGCGCTCGGTATCAGTCTGAAGCAAAAAAATGAATCGGGTAATTCAATTCCTGAAAAGCCAGGTCAAAGCCAATGGAGTGCCCGATCTCCAGGCTTTCAAACAAAAAAACGGGATCGGTAGACAATTCCGTTTTACCAACTGTAGCCTCCTGCCGGCGGCGGCCATGTTCCCAAAAGCTGCCGCAGCAGGACGATCCGCCCGAAATGGTAGGCGTTATGGGCCGCAAGGCTCTCCAGCTGCTCGCGAACGGTCATTATCCGAGTCGGAATCCCAGGCCGCGAGGGACAGCGCACCAGCATCTCCCAGCGTGACTCATCTCGCGCAGCCTCGGCAGCTTTGCAATTGCCGGCAAAAAAACGTTGCCGCAGCTCGTCCCAGCTCTCGTGCTCGTTCTCCGCCGGAAATCCATCCGTAGCCTTTGCCGGAAACGGCGTCTCTACCCCGGCAATCCAATCCAGCGTTACCTGCTGCCAGAAGGTGAGATGCCACAGCTCCTGGAAAATCGTATGCGGCGCACCGGTGATGATTTGCTGCGCTGCTTCCTCGGCCAGCCCATCCAAAATCACCTCCGGCGCAGCCGCCGCGCTGTCGCCGCTCAGTACCTGTTCTAGCTCACTCATCTCGGCCTCCCTCATTTGACTGTAAATCGCGCCACAAGCGGTCGGCTTTAATCCGCGCCGAAGGCAGTTGGCCCCACCGCAGGTGGCGGTGTTACGGTTGCGTTACAATAATTATCAATGGTTGTGATTTTTGGCGTCTTGTTCTGCATCCCCCGCGCCGATAGCACATCCAAGTGTTAAAGGGCCGCAACAACCCCGTGGGTGGGGGCTGCTTGCCGGAGTTGGCTAGTTTGCCGATGCCGCGCAAGTCAAGTCAGTGCATCCACTGCGACTCGCGTTTGTGCTTTCAACATCCCCGTTCGCTCCTCCGGCAGCTTTTCAAGGAGGAGCAGGACTGAAGGCGGAATACCGTGACCCTGGTTCTTGACGAACTGACGGCGCTTGCGCCGGAGGCTGCTGTTAGTTGCAGTCTCGAAGACTATCTGGCGCTGCCGGACCATTCAATGGACGAGCGCATTGCGGAGGCGCGCGCGAAGCTGGGCGCGACAACCATCCTCCTTGGCCACCACTATCAGCGCGATGAAGTCATCCGTTTTGCCGACATTACCGGTGACAGCTACAAGCTCTCCCGCATTGCCGCCGAAACCGACGCCCGTTACATCGTGTTCTGCGGCGTTCACTTTATGGCGGAAAGCGCCGACGTCCTGGGCCATGCCGGCCAGCAGGTCATTTTGCCCGACCTGAACGCCGGTTGCTCGATGGCCGATATGGCAGAGATCTCGCAGGTCGAGGCTTGTTGGGAGGCTCTCGAACGCCTGGGCCTCGCCGATGAGACGGTGCCGCTGACCTATATGAACTCGACCGCGGCCATCAAGGCTTTCTGCGGTGAGCGCGGCGGACTGGTCTGCACCTCATCGAACGCGCGTGCGGCCTTTGAGTGGGCCTTTGCGCGCGGCAAGCGAATTCTCTTCCTGCCTGATCAACACCTTGGCCGCAACACGGGCTACGCGATGCAGATTCCGCTGGAAGAGATGGTAGTTTGGGATCCGTGGGGATTGCAAGGCGGGCAAACCAAAGCCAGCATCGCGGCCAGCAAGATTCTTTTATGGAAAGGCCACTGTGCCGTACATCAGCGCTTCCTGCCCAGCCATGTGGATGCCGTCCGCAACAAGTACCCCGGCATCCAGGTTATCGTTCATCCCGAGTGCCGCTGGGAGGTCTGCCAGAAGGCCGACGCGCTCGGCTCCACGGAGCGCTTGATTGCTCTGGTCGAGAACGCGCCCGAAGGCCAGATGTTTGCTGTCGGTACTGAGATTCACTTGGTGAACAGGATGGCCAAGCGCTTCGCCGAGCAAGGCAAGAAGATCATCACGCTGGACGACACCGGCTGCCTTTGTACAACCATGTATAGAATTAGCCCGCAGCATCTAGCCTGGGCCTTGGAGAATCTAATCGAAGGCCGCGTTGTAAACCGCATCCAGGTCCGCAAGGACGTAAAGCATTGGGCCAAAGTCGCCTTGGACAGGATGCTGGAAGTTCGTTAAATACTTTAAATACTTTTGGAATTGGGCATTTAACGCCCTCCCACCCTTGCCGCAGAAACAACTACGCAGCGAGGGTGGGCCAGGGATGGGGCATCCAGACCTTATTCTATGGAACACCCGGTAACGGCCTGACGCTGTGCGTCAAGACCCAGCACATACAAACTGCTTTCGATGGTGGTATACTCCGCGCCGTTGGCAATTGCCAACGAAATCAAATTCAACTCTTTGGAGGAATTATGCGAAACAGAATGTTGTATCAATTCGCGCTGTGTCTCTGCGTTTTCTTCCTTTGTGGAGGATCTGCGGAATTGGCGCAATGCAATGACTTGCAAATGCGTTTATCTCCCTCAACAATTAGCGCAGCCGGCGGCAGTGGAACCGCCACCATCACTTACATCAATCTCGATGGTCTTCCTGGCGACGGTTGTGGTGGCTTGACGCCCCTCACCTCAAGTCAGAGCTGGGTGACATTCAACCCGTTAGAGTTGGATTGCACACCAGTAGTGTGGGGCGGCGGCGCCGGGCTTCTTTGGACATGCACTGAACCTTTTAGTGTGGCCGCGGATACTGGCGCTGCAAGAAGCGCGCTCATTTCCGGGACATTGCATGACTACGAAACGCTTGTCACGCTTACTCAAATTTTGTCGCAAAATTGACCTGGTCAGCAAAGGGCTTATCCTTTAGCTGGCCGGTTTGAGAGGATATTCATCCTCCCTGTAGTCGTCGAAGATAGACTTCCATTTTTTGGTCAAAGACGGTGCTTTCCCAGGTCCCCAAATGCGAGGGACCTGGGGTGCCCGCACCAAGCAAAAAATCGAGGCGAGCGGCCCGCCAAATGCACGTTGTATCCACGCGCTGGCAAAACCGCTCGTCTCGTATGGACTCTACTCCTCCGCTACGGCTTGTACTCCCAAAGGTCGTTAAGATCGCCTTGGTTTCCGGTTGAGTCGTAGCCATCCCCGCCGAAGAGCCAGAGATTGCCCGACCCGTCGATCCAGCTTCCTGCGCCGAATCGACCGCCCGGAATGTTGCTGGAGGTTACTCCCAGCGTGCCGTAGACTCCGATTTGGCCGCCACCGCGTCCGACGGTATTGCTGCCGCCCATCCATGTCCACTGACCCATGCCCTCGTTGGCGCCCGGAGTGTACTTCCACAGGTCGTTGAGATAGCCACCGATTGCGATCGAGTCGTAGCCTTGCCCGCTGAAGAGCCAGAGATTGCCGGATGCATCGATCCAGCTTACGGCGCTGAATCGTCCTCCGGGAATGTTTATGGAGGCAGGCGTGCCCAGCGACCCATATACGCCGGGTTGGCCGGAGTATGCCTGCGGGACGGTGCTGCTGCCGCCCATCCAGGTCCACTCGCCCGTGCTCCCATTTGAGCCCGGAGTGTACTTCCATAGATCGTTGAGATAGCCTTGTGTTCCGTTCGAGTCGGCGCCAATTCCACCGAAGAGCCAGAAATTGCCTGCCGCATCGATCCAGCTCACGGCGGCGTCTCGCCCGCCGGGAATATTTGTGGAGGCTGGCGTTCCGAGTGTGCCGTAGACTCCGGATTGCGCGCCGTTGCTGCCGACTGTAGTGTTGCCGCCCATCCAGGTCCACTGGCCGGTGTCCCCGGTTGCGCTCGGAGTGTACTCCCACAGATCGTTGAGATCCCCCAGCGTCCCGGTCGAGTCGATGCCATTTCCGCCGAAGAGCCAGAAATTGCCCGACTTATCAATCCAACTCACTGAGCCGTATCGCCCGCCGGGAATGTTCGCGGAGGTCGGTGTGCCGAGTGTGCCGTAGGTGCCGGGCTGGCCGCCGAAGTTGGGCTGCACTTGATTGTAGCCGCCCATCCACGTCCACTCGCCATTGGCGCCCAGTTTCGGGTCAAATTTCCATACGTCGTTGAGCTCTCCCGTGAGTCCGTTGGCGTCGATGCCTTCTCCGCCGAAGACCCATATGTTTCCGGACGCATCGATCCAGTGCGCCATCTGTTCCCGTCCGCCGGGAACATTGGCAGGCGAAGCCGTTCCCTGCGTCCCATAGACTCCGGGTTGACCGGCGGCGCCGAAGGTTGTGCTGGCGGGGGTTATGTTGCTGCCGCCCATCCAGGTCCACTCGCCATTGGCGCCCAGTTTCGGGTCGAATTTCCATATGTCGTTGAGCTGTCCACCGAATCCAACGCCGGTTGAATCGTAGCCGTATCCGCCGAAGAGCCAGGCATTGCCCGAGGCATCGATCCAGTTCAGGGATTGCTGCCGCCCTCCGGGAACGTTGGAGGGCGAGGCTGTTCCCAGTGTTCCGTAGACTCCGGGCTGGCCAGAGTATGGGGGAACCGTGTTGTTGCCACCCATCCACGCCCACTCGCCGATGCAGATGATGCTCACATTGGTCACGTTGGCGCTGGCAGTGCCGGCGCCGTTGGCGACCGCGCAATTGCGGGCCGCGGGCTGGGCGAGCACCGTGACGTTGTATGCGCCGCCGACGGCAACCGCATCCACGAAGGTGAAGCTGCCGTTTCCGTCCACCGGCAAGAGGTCATCATCGTTGATACCGAGGCTATCCTGCAAGATCAGCCCAGAGCCGGTAAGGCCGGTGACCGTGCCGCCGATGGTGTAGGTAGCCGTTGCTGCGATACTCGAGCAGACAACATCCACATTGACGACATTCCCGGTGGCCGTGCCGATGGGGTTGGCGATTGTGCAGTCCTCGCCGGAGGGATCGGAAAGCACTGTGATGCTGTAGGACGCGCCGCCGCTGGGAATCGCACCGTTGAATTTGAAGGCATAGCTGGTGACGCTTGCGCTCACCGTGAGGTTGTTGCCGCTGTTATCCTGCAAGACCAGCCCCGTGCCGCCGAGGCCGAAGACCGAACCGCCGATGGTGTACGTTGTGGGCGCTGGAGTGGAATTGCCGCAACCAGCTAGGGTTATCAACGCCATGGCCGATAACATAAAGACACTTATTCTGTTCCAGCTTCTCATCTGGTTAACCCCTCTTATGAATGGAATGGCAAAAATTCTGCCTGTCAGCGACAGGTGTGGAATGGGAATGGCAACACGCCGGCGTGCAAGCGACGCGAACTCGAAGAGGTTGGGACTAGCGAGGAGGAGGAGAAATTGATGTTTAGCGCATTGGCGTTTAGTGCATCGGGCGAATGACCAGGACGTATCGCAGCTTTTGCGGGAAGAAAATCGATTTTCTCGGGGGGAACGCCGCCGGGGTGTTCATGGACGATTATGTATCGGGATTTTCGGCGCTGTCAACTTTTTACAGAAATTAACGATTTACGGGCTAAAGCGCGCGCTTTCTCTCTTTGCGTTTGCGGCGTCTTTCAGCGAGCGTTGGAGGCGGCTCGCCGGCGGCCGGCACACAGTTTTTGTGTTTCTGTGCTGTGCATATATGCGCATAAAAATCGCGGCTTTCTCGCCGTACCTGAGGAGTTTTGAGCGGAGGCAAGCTGATGATGGCGATAACTGCTTGCGGGCGCGGAGATATTTTGCGGTTATCTCTTTACGGGCGCGGAGTAAAACGTGAAAAACAGCCTAAAAATGGGCTGTTTTCGGACGTTTTTACGTATTTTTTGATGCGAAATTGGCACCCGCGAGACGGGCATTTGCAGGCAGCAGATGCTTTCGGCGCGGCGGGTTGGGGTTCGTGCTTTCCCACCCATTCACAATGAGACTGTGAATGGATGGGGCACTCTCATTCGTGGCCGGTCAGGGGTGGGCCGTCCAGTTCAACGCTTGGCCGAAGCTGCGCACCTGGCCATCCATCCCAGAGATTAAAGCAAGAGAAGATAGTAAAGTGCATACTTGACAATCAAGAGGCGTCAATGGATACTTAAGTTAATTCTTTAGTGATAAAGATTCAGTTTGAAGGTTGATCGGCGATGAAGAGAGGAGAGAAGAGGATGAAGCTGATGCCGTATCTGCTGTTTGACGGGAAGTGCCGTGAGGCAATGGAGTTTTACCAATTGTGCCTTGGAGGAGAACTCAGATTGACCAAGGTGAAGGATTCGCCCGCGAAGGATCAAATGCCTGCGTTTCAGCAAGACAAAGTTTTGAATGCGCATCTGAGTAAAGGCGAGCTGGAAATCTCGGCGTCGGACTGGCTGGCGCCCAACGAAACACCCGTTCGAGGCAATACCGTTTGCCTGTTTCTGAGCGGCGGAAGCTTCGAGGATTTGAGTACTGTGTTCGGCAAACTCTCGAATGGAGCGGAAGTTACAAATCCTTTGAAAGAAGTCTTCTTTGGCGTGTATGGAGCTTTGAACGACAAGTTCGGAGTGCGATGGATGTTTCAGACAAACAAACAGGATGGATGACCGCGGCGGATGAAGCCGGGGCCTTTCGATGGCCTGCCGGCTTCGTCCCGTATTTGATGATGGATGCTTATCGTAGGGGCGGCCACCTGCAGGCGCCTGAGGTGCGGCTACCTGCCTTCGGCGGGTTGGGGTTTGTGCTTTCCCAGATCCCCAAATGCGGGGGACCTGGGGCACCCATTTCAGTGCTTGGCCGGATCGATGAGGCCGGCGTATTCCTTTGACAGTATGCGCATCTTCGCTTTCACCAGTGGATTTTGAAGATAGCTGCCGTAGTAAAGCAGCGTTTGAACTGTTTGCGCTTGAGCGTTGATTTCCTTCTTTTTGGCCGCAGTGAAAATCTTCAACCAGATCACTGGCTTGATTGCCTCGCGCTGCTTGCGGATACTTTCCTTATCTGATCCGGGAGTTACATGCAGGAAGGACAGGGTAGAAAAGAACCTCTTTGATATTGGAAAGTATGGATCAAGGATTCTTTTATTCATGGACGCGACGGCGGTTTCACGCAGAGCGTCAGGCAGGCTCTCCAATCCGATGCTGCAGATCTCATCGTCATTGTAGTTTTCCCCAGTGAGCCTGGATGTCAGTTCGTCGATGGCTGCCGGAGTTGCCAGGTACTGAAGGCGGGCCCACGCAATTGCATGAGCCGGTATTCGGCGCACAGACTGCGACACATAGGTTTCTCCATCCTCGCTTTCAGTTTCTGGATCAAAATGCAAATCCAGGTTGTACTTTATAGAGGTAATCTCCTTCTCCTGCCATTCGGGAGTTGCGGGAATAATATGCAGTTCAATATTTTCAGAAAGAGAATAAGAACCTGGAACATTCCCGTTAGATATGCAGTGACTGGTAACCTTCACGGTGTAGTCGCCCGCCTGGTCAAAGCGAACCCATTGGTTCAGGTCAAGGACGGCTGTTACCGGCTTTGACTTCAGCATGGGTTGCAGACTCCAGCCATGAATATTTCTGATAAAGTCCTGCTTGAAATACATTGCCATGGGATCTGACCAGCCGGTCGCCGGAACCACCTCGAATTGGTTACAGTCAAACTCGTCTCCACGGCCGCGAATCAGCGGTAGAAACTGAAAACCCCAGTCGTTCGGGCTGCTGAACGTCAATCGGATGGGAATTCGTTCGCCGATGTGAAAGGTAGTCTGACCGTTTGCGGTTCGCAGACTTAGCTTCGCTTCGTCCGGTTGAGCTTGGATTACCAATGGAACGAACGCGAGGATTGCCCAGCCCAGCGCGCGACCAGAAACTAGGCGCTTACCCATTTCCATCACAAGTCTCCATTCGCGAATATCGGATTTACAGTTGCACGACGATGGCAAGGACGAATAAGAGAACTCGCTACGAAGGCGAAATGACGTTCCTATAGAAGGTAGACACCGATTCCTTGCGCAATGTTCCCAGATTCTTATAATTCGCGGGAAGACATTCACACTGAAATTCTGACACGAGCTTCAGGCACCCTTGAGCCGGGTACCCCTGCCACAGCGCTGCGGAAACGCGGGTCCTTCGCTTCGCTCAGGATGACAGCGGTGTGGTAACGCAGGTCCTTCGCTTCGCTCAGGATGACAGCGGTGTGGTAACGCAGGTCCTTCGCTTCGCTCAGGATGACAGCGATGTGGTAACGCAGGTCCTTCGCTTCGCTCAGGATGACAGCGTTATGGAACCCAGCAATTTATTTTTGCTCGGGTGAGGTGGCTTTTTTAGTTCCGCGGGGCACGGGGAAGTAGCCGGTGCGGGTGCGGACTGTGAGCTTGCCGTGGTCTTTGGCTTCGGCTGTGACCTGTACGCGGCGGAAGCCCGGCTCGGTGGTGGGTTTGGTGGAGTGGTAGCCGAGCGTGTACTGGTTGCGGATGTCGCGGGCGACCTCGGCGGCGATCTGGTCGATCTGCTCGATGGATTTGGGAAAGTAGGCGATGCCGCCGGTTTCGGTGGAGAGCATATCGAGCGCGCGGCGGGCGTGACGGACCTCGGCGCGGGACATTTCATCGCCGAAGAGCAATCCGATGGAATAAATGACCGGGCCGGAGAGAGCCTGGACGCGGCGAATGGTCTGCTCGAGATCGAGCTGCGAGGCATTGTCTTCGCCGTCGGTGATGAGGACGATGACCTGCTTGGGGCGCTTGGCGTCGGCGGCCAGCTTGTCTGCAGACGCGGCCACGGCGTCGTAAAGAGCCGTGCCGCCGCGGGACTCGATGTGGGCGAGGCCGTCGCGGAGCTTGTTGATGTCGGAGGTGAACTCCTGGTCGATGAAGGCCTCGTCGGAGAAGTTGACGACGAAGGCTTCGTCGTCCCGGTTCGAGGCTTGGATGAGGTCGAGGGCGCTCTTGTTGACCGAGGGGCGCTTGCGGCTCATGGAGCCGGAGTTATCGACAACCAGCGCGATGGAGACGGGAATGTCGGAGTGCTGGAAGCTGATGAGAGCCTGTTGAACGCCGTCCTCGAAGACCTTGAAATTTTCTTTCTTGAGATCGGGCACCAGGCGGTTGTCTTCGAGGACCGTGGCGTTGAGGGAGACTTCTTCAACGTCGGTGCGCAGGATGTATCCCTTGTTTTCTTTGGTGATCGACGCTGGCGCGGCGTTTTTGTCGTCGGGGGTGCGGGCCGGGTCGCGATCGACGGTCAACGGGGCGGATTGCTCGGCGGGCTGTGCTTGCTGCGCAGGGAGCGAGAGCGTCGATGCCGGGATGAGGATCGAAAGAGCCGCGAGAATCGCGTTATTGCAAAGGCGCATAGTAACCGGTGCGGGCATGGACGGTGAGCGGCGGCAGTCCCGAAGGCGGAGTAAGCTTCACTTTCACTTTACGCCATCGACCGTCTCGCGTGAGGTCTTTGGGCCTGTAACCGATCACATATTGGTTGCGCAGCTCGATGGAAATCTTCTCGGCAATGTCGCCCATCTCGGCGATGTCATCGACACGGAAGAGGCGTCCGCCGGTCTCGTCGCTGAGATCTTCCAGCAATTGCGGGCCGGTGCGCTCTTCGGGAGTGGCGGCGTAGGGGTCGAAGATGCCGATAGAGTACAGCTCGACATCGGCCTCGCGGACCTGGGCGCGAAGTTCTCCCTCGGTGTAGCGGGAGCGGTTGTCGCCGCCGTCGGAGACGATCAGGAGCGCCTTGCGCTCGTGGCGGGCATCTTTCATTTTGGTCAGGCCAAAGTAGATGGCGTCCAAGAGCGCGGTGCGATGGCCGCTGCGCACGGTGGCGAGCCGGGCCTGGATGTCTTCGACGGAGTTGGTGAAGTCCTCGATCAGTTCGGGACGGTCGTTGAAGCCGATGACGAAGAACTCGTCCTGAGGATTGGAGGTCTTGATGAACTCCAGAATTGAATCGCGAGCGCGGATGAGCTTGGAGGTCATGGAGCCGGAGAGATCCATGATGATGCCGATAGAGACGGGGGCGTCTTCGCTGGAGAACGATTTGATCTTCTGCGGGCTGTTGCCCTCGTAGAGTTGGAAGTCTTCCTGTTCGAGCCCGGTGACCAGGCGGTTCATGGGATCGGTGACGGTGATGGGAATGAGCACCATGTCCACATTCATGCGGATGCGCGCGCCGGGCTTGACGTTGAGGCCGGCTTCGCCGGTGACGGCTGGGGCCTCGGCTCCGGCTGGCGCGCCGGCTCCGGCAGGTGGAGGAGCTGGAGTGCTGGTAGTGGGCGGTTGCGGATCGACATGCACCTTGTTGAGCTGGTCATCCTGCGCATTGGCCCGCGCCAGGGTAAAAACAACCGCCAGCCCGCAAATCCACAAGTTTAGGGAGAGCCGCTGGCAGCCTCTGCTTTGGCCCATTATCCCGCCTTCCTCAACACGCGTCGTCATGGAGCACAACTCCTGAGAATGAAGGCGATATTAGCACGCTTGGCTGCGCTTCGGCGCGGCTGATTGTCACCGCATTGTCAAGATGAAACCTGGCCCGCAGCGGGACGGGAAAGAACTCCCGCAATGGACGGCGCGCGATACAATCAACCGAGGCGTTCAATCGTTCCCGAAGCTGGGAAAGCGACTGTTTCGCTCACAAATTCTGCTGTATTGGACGGAGAACAAAGGTTTTCGTATGGCAAGCATTTATCCGTTTCGCGCATGGCGGTACAATCCCACGGCTGTCCGGCTGGAAGATGCCGTAACCCAGCCTTATGACAAGATTTCTCCCTCAATGCAGCAGGCTTACTACCAGCGCAGCCCGTATAACCTGGTGCGCATCATTCTGGGACTGCCGGAGCTGTTTGACGCCGAGCGGGACGAGAGCGTCTATACTCGCGCCGGACGGGATTTCAAGGCATGGCGGGAGCAGGGCGTGCTGAGCCAGGAGAAAGAGCCGTGTGTTTTTGCCTATGCGCAACGCTTCAAGGTTCCCGGAACGGAGATCGTGAAGGAGCGGCGGGGCTTTATCGCCGTGGGCAAGCTGCATGAGTACGCCGATCAGGTGGTCTTCCGGCATGAGCAGACGCTGAGCAAGCCGAAGAACGACCGGCTGAACCTGTTGCAGGCCACGCGGGCGCATTTTGGGCAGATTTTCATGCTTTACTCCGACCCGGCGGGCAGCGTGGAAAAGATTTTGTACGACGGCAACGGCCCTGCCGAAGCCGAAGTGACCGATGAATATGGTGTGCTGCATCGGCTGTGGCGGGTGAGCGACCCGGCGACGATTCGCCTGCTGACCACGGCAATGGCCGACAAAAAGCTGATCATTGCCGACGGGCACCATCGCTATGAGACGGCGTTGAAGTATTCGAAGGATTTTGCGGCCAAGCCCGGACACAGCACAAGCCAGTTGCCGCAGCCGGCGTTTCCGGAGGCGGCGGTGATGATGACCTTCGTGAATATGGACTCCGACGGGCTGGTGATTCTGCCGACGCATCGCGTGGTGCACAGCCTGGAGAATTTTGATGCTGCCGCGTTCGCGAAGGCCGCCGAGGAGTTCTTTACCGTAGAGGCACTGCCGACGGCGGATGCGGCGAGCTACATTGAGACGCTGAAGAAGGAAACGACTCCGGCCTTTGTCGCGGTGACCGGCGCTGGTGCTTACTTACTGCGCTCCAAGCCTGAAGCGGCCAACGCGGCGCTGGCCCATTTGCCTGAGCGACAACGGCAGCTTGACCTGAGCCATCTGCACTCGCTGATTCTCGACCGGCTGCTGGGGCTGAACGAGGAAAAGGTTCGTGAGCAGACCAATCTCCGCTATTTGAGGGATGCGGGCGAGGCGATTGACCAGCCTCGGCGGGGCGAGGCGAATGTCGCCTTCCTGACGAATCCAGTTTCGATGGAGCAACTGCGCGAAGTGGCTTTTGCCGGGGATGTGATGCCGCAGAAATCGACAGACTTCTTCCCGAAATTGCTGAGCGGGCTGACGATTTATGCGTTAGAGTAAGCCCAGGCAATGCGTGTATGATCTGTGCCATGGAAAAACGGTATGCGTTGCATGAAATGAGAGTCGATGATTGGGTGGCCAATTCCCTTGAAGCAGAAGCGAATCGGATGCCGCCCAGCTACAAAGAACAGGCGGACATCTTGCGCCAACAGGCTCAGAACTTCAGGAACAGTTCCAATCCGAAGACTGTTCACTTCTGGCAAGAAGTCGACTAGGAGCCTATGCTCCTTAGAATGCGAAAAGGGATCGTGGGACGGTATACACGCATGCGGCGCCCCGCTCATCCAAGAGCGGTTTTTGCCTCCAAAATAATGACATGTTCAAAATCAGGTAATTTTCGGCCAGAATAGTCGAAGAGTTTATTCTTGAAGGCATCGGCAAGTATCTGTAAGATAGCCAGAGTGTCATCGGAGGGATTTATGAGTTCACTTTTACTCGACGAACCTGAGGTCTCGACGATAGAAACAGGCCTTGCTGGATTGCCCGTGGGGAGGGTGCGAATGTACGCTATCGCTTTCGATCTCGACACGACTCAATTGCAGATCGTATACCCAAATTCTTCGTACACGAATGCCTATGGGGACATCAGAAAAATTTTGGAGCCTCTGGGGTTTACTTGGCAACAAGGCAGCGTATATTTTGGCGGAGGAGAAATGAATGCGGTCAAGTGCGTTTTGGCCGCACAGGCTGTAAGCAATGCTTACCCTTGGTTCAAGAGCTGTGTGCGCGATATTCGGATGCTTCGCATTGAGGAATTGAACGATCTCGCCCCGGCGCTTTAGCGTGTATGGGAATCTTCCGTGTTGAAACCATGCGTACAGATTCAAACGCCCGCGAAGATTCTCCCGTTGCCCTGATGGAAGAGATTGCGCCGAGGTCGCCGTGGCGCGTTACCGAGGTCGAGGCACTCGATGGATATCGGCTGCGGGTTGCGTTCGCCGATGGTCTCACTGGAAACGTGGACCTCTCTAAGCTGATTCATTCGCCTCAAGCTGGAGTCTTTACCGCGCTTTCTGACCTGGCGCTGTTTGCTCAAGTAAAGCTGGAATATGGTGCAGTGACGTGGCCGGGGGAATTAGACCTTGCGCCGGATGCAATGCATAGCGCAATCAGAGAGCATGGGGAGTGGGTGCTGTAGGTAATTTTCTACGAGGACGGACGGGAGATTTCGTGATGATTAGAAATGCACTGATCGTTACCGTTTTTTCGCTGACCGCCGCAATCGTCCCCGCCCAGCAAGCACCCGTAGAAGTAAAAGAAGCCCATGCTCCTCACTATCCGCCAATAGCCGTGTTGGCGCGAGTGGTGGGCCAAGTAGAGGTTCGAGTCAATATTGGATCAGACGGAGTCGTCCTCAGTTCCGAATATGAGAGTGGGCCAAGAATGCTTCAAACGCCATCCACAGATGCCGCCAAGAAATGGAAATTCGAGGCCGACACTGGCTCGAATCGAGTTTCAATCCTCCGATTCTCTTATGCGTTACTGGACGAAAAAGCCCCGGATGAAGAACAGACCATCTTCTTACCCCCGGACGAGATTGTAGTCAAGCACCGCCCGGCAGCAGGGAACGTCCAATACTAGCCACGATCAAAATAACGCATTGTGGCGCCAACCAAAGATCTACCGCCTACGTCCAAGCCAACAGTATCGGCTAATAAGGCTTGCGGAGGGAACTGATCGTGACTCACCGAATTGTGGAGAGAGTGTTTCCCGCAGTTTTGGCTTCGATTGTGGTGGCCGTACTGAGCGGGCAGCAGACTATAGCTCAGTCGTCGACTCCCTCTGCTGTTGAGCCACAACAGTTTGTACCATCGCAGCCGCTACCGGCTGTGAAGGATTCGCCCAAAGCCCCAATCACCATTCTCGAAGACACGTTGATCCGGGTGATGACCAACGAGCCGGTGAACAGCAAACACTCGAAACATGGAACACCTGTTTCGTTCACGGTCAGCGAAGACGTGCAGGTCGGCGATGTGCTTGCAATTCCGCGCGGCGCGACCGTACATGGGATAGTTATCAAGTCAAAAAAAGCAGGGCGATTGAGCGGCAGCCCGGAGCTGAGGCTTGAATTGGTCTCTCTGGAGCTGGGCGGGCGAAGTTATCCCCTCTATACCTATCAGTTCAGGGCGACAGGAACCAGCAAGATCAGGCAAACGAAGACCGATGCGAGTCGCGGAGCCTATGTTGGCGCGATTGCCGGCAGCATGGTCGGCGGGGTCAGCACAAAGGGCGGCGCTACGGAAGTGGGCCAAGGGAATCCGGTTAGCATAGCCACTGGCTTTGGAGTCGGGGCGGGGGTAGGGACGGTGGTTTCAGCGGCTACACCAGGGCCGGGAATCTGGATCCCTGCCGAGGCGGAGATTGATTTTCATCTGGCGGCTCCGATCACCGTGACGCCGGTCAGCGCCAAGGAGGCAGCGCGGCTCTCGCAGGGACTGTATCCCGGCGGCCCAACGCTCTATGTGCGCGACGAAAATCCATAAACATCGCCGGCGTCCAGAGGCTTTTCCGGGATCAAAGACAAACCTGCCGCCCAACCTATACTCTTTGAAGATCGGGCCTTTTTCTCCCGCTTGATTCTTCTCGGAGGGGTTCTTCTTTGTCAGAGGGGCTATTAACTCGGCCTAGGTCCACAGTATGTGAGTGTGCGATTCGGGGTTTCTATATTGCCTCTCTTCTTGCATTCTTCACTACGCCATTGCAATCCGCACTCGCGCAGGCCCCGCCCGCTCCCGCTGGTCCTTCGGCGCGCTTCGTGGTGGTGCTGGATGCGGCCCACGGCGGCAATGATACCGGCGCGCAGCTCGCCAACGGCAAGCAGGAGAAGGCTCTTACTCTTGCGCTCAGCGTCCGGCTGCGTTCGCTGCTCGGGGCGCGGGGAATTCAGGTAGTGACGACGCGCGAATCCGACGCCGCTATCGATTCGAATCGAAGAGCGGAGATCGCCAACCACGCCGACGCCCAGGCCTGCCTCAGTATTCATGCGTCGGAGAGCGGCGGGGGCATCCATATTTTTATGTCATCGCTTGCACCCAAGCAGCCTGCACACTGGGCCGCGTGGAAGACTGCGCAGGCCGCATGGGTAACACGCAGCACGGCGCTTGCCGGCGAGGTGAACTCCGCGCTGCTTCATGCCGGATTTAATGTCACGCTGGGCCGAACGACTCTGCCCGCGATTGACAGCATGACCTGCCCGGCAATCGCGATTGAGGTTGCGCCAGAGCGCGACGCCAATCACGGCGTGACAGCGGAGCTGGACGACCAGGATTACCAGGCGCGGATCGCCACTGCGCTGGCCGCGGCGCTGGTGAGTTGGCGGTCGGAGGCGCACCAGCCATGAACCTGCGCCAGTTCATGATTCCCCGCTATCAGGCGGTGATTCTGATCGTTCTACTGGTTGCTTCGGTGGCGATGGGCACCGGCTTGTGGAGGCTGCGCGAAACCGCCCACCAGCGGATGATTGCAGGCATGGACTCGGCGCCGACGCGCGCGCCGCAGGTGGCTCCGGAGGAGCAGGCCACGCTGCTGGTGGCCAACGATGACGACGACTCACTGATTGCGCAGGTTCACTCGCTGCCACTACTCGACGACCCAGGATCGCGCGCGCGGGCGGTGCTGGGCAAGCTGCTGGATCTGTATGCAGACCCGAGTTCCACACATCCGGTACCGGGCGGTGCGGCGGCGGTGGCACAGGTCTTTTTGTTGCCGGCTACTGGAGCTTCTGCCATCGCGACGCCTGCGCCGAGTCAGGCGGGACGGCAAATTATTCGGCTGGATTCCGCGGGGAACCCTATCGAGAAGCCGCGGAAACCCAAAGACGCGGCTGCAGCAAACGATATGCAAGGCGAAGAGCCGTTGCTGGCCGTGGTCAACCTGACCGGCAGCTTTGCCGCAAGCCATCCTTCGGGACTCGAAGTGGAGACTCTGACTATCCAATCCATCTGCGCGACTCTGCACGCCAACCTGCCGCGTGTGACAGCGGTGCGGTTTTTGGTGGATGGGCAGACGCGGCTAACGCTGGCGGGACATGCTGATTTGACGCGGACATATTTGGCCGGAGATGCTATTCCCAATCAGTAATTTCGGTGAGCCGGTGAGGCTGTTCCCATTTCGCCATATTCGCAGTATGATGGAGCGGTAGACATGCGCAAGCCTATCCACATTACGGCCCCTTGGCCCACTCGTGAAGAGTGGACCAAACACTTCCCGATCTCCAAAGCGAGTGAGAAAGCGATACAGGAACTTGTGGACGAGTTCAAAGCTACTCTCTCCAACCGAGGCGAGACGCATGTGAACTCCACTGAACCTGAAAAGAGGCGCAAGCGTGCCTCGGCTGCCTGACCCAAAAGGCGTTTTCCTGAACGTCCCTTACGACGAAGAATTCTCCAACCTCTATGTTGCCTATATCGTTGGACTCTGCCATTTGGGCTTGGTCCCTCATCTTGCTTCAGAGATTCCGGGTGGGGAGCGTAGGCTGAATAGAATCTTCACACTCATCCAGAGTTGCCGATACTCGATACACGATCTCTCCAGGGTAGAAGTGAGCGTAACTCCGACGTCTGTGCCACGGTTCAACATGCCTCTGGAATTGGGCATGACGATTACTTGGGCCAGTTTGCACCCGAGCCGCCACGATTGGTTCGTTTGGGAATCCGATCCCTATCGAATCCAAAGATCAGCCAGCGATCTAAATGGCACCGACGCATACATTCATAACGGCACACCGGAAGGAATTCTGCGTGAACTATGCAATGCATTCTGGCGCGACCAGATGCCACCGGTGCCAAGAATACAAGAGAATTACCGCTTTGTTCATAACAACCTCAACGCTATTCTCTACAAGAACGGGACCAGCAATCCGTACGACAGAAGCGTCTTCATGGGGTTGTGTTCGATAGCGAAGACTCTTGCGGATCTGACCCGCCTGACCGGACCTGCGGCTTGAGAACAATGAACCCTACGATTGGCGTATTTGATTCCGGCTTTGGCGGGTTGACGGTGCTGCGGGCGCTGACCCGGCGGCTGCCGCAGGCCCGCTATGCGTTTCTGGGCGATACGGCCCGTTTGCCTTACGGCTCCAAATCCCGGCGGACGATTGCGCGGTACGCGGCGGAGAGCGCACAGTTTTTGGTCAATGAGCAGGGGGCGGAGTACCTGGTGATTGCCTGCAACACGGCCAGCGCGCTGGCTCTGGACGCGATTCAAGAGGCTGTGGCGGTGCCGGTGCTGGGAGTGATTGAGCCTGGTGCGGAGGCTGCGCGGGCCGCCTCGCGCACCGGAGACGTGCTGGTGATTGCCACCGACGCGACCGTGCAGAGCCACGCTTACGCCACAGCCTGCCGCGCCGCCGGCCTACGGACTCTGGAAAAGGCCTGCCCACTGCTGGTTCCGCTGGTGGAAGAGGGTTGGATCGACCATTCAGTTACAGCCGAGGTGATTCGTATTTACCTGAAGGAGCTGACCGCCGAAGCTGCCGCGTTGGGGATGAATCCCGACACGCTGGTGCTGGGCTGCACCCACTACCCGCTGCTGCGTCCGCTCTTTGAAGCCGCCGTTCCGACGGGGATGCGGGTGATTGACTCCGCCGAAGCCGCCGCGGAGGCTGCCTCTCGGTATTTTGGCCAGATCGCCGAGGAAGAAGCAGGCCAATCCGTCGAAAAGCTTTCCTCAGAGGCTAAAGCCCACAGCGATTTAGCCGGCATTGACGTCAGGGCTGAAGCCCTGACCTACCAGTCATTTCCAGCCGAGAACGCTTCGGAGTTGAAATGCTTTGCGACGGATTCGGTGGAGAAATTCGAGCGGCTGGGTTCGCGTTTTCTGGGACGGCCGACAGGCAAGGTAGAATTGGTCGATTTGGGCGGTTAATACCTGGGCGGCTCCTACTGACTGATAAACTATTTCAGTTGTGCCTCGCATCCCACGCAGGAGCGCAGGCCACGGAGGATGAAAGCAAGCATGATCAATTTGGCGGGTAAGACGGCCGTGGTCTTCGGGCTGGCCAACAAGCGCTCTATTGCCTGGGGCGTCGCCCAAAAACTGCACGAGGCCGGAGCAACCCTGGCCATTTGTTACCAGAACGAACGCATGAAGGCCGAGGCGCAGGATCTGATTGCCGAGCTGCCCGGCGCAAGCGGCTTCCAGTGCGATGTATCCGTTGACGCCGAGATTGATGCGCTCTTCGCCACGCTCAAAGAGAAGTACACCAAGCTGGACATTCTCGTCCACGCCGTAGCCTTTGCACCGGCCTCCGAACTGCGCGGCGATTTTATCAATACGACGCGTGAGGGCTTCCGCACGGCGATGGACGTGAGCGTCTACTCGCTGATTGCCGTTAGCCGCGCGGCTGTTCCGTTGATGACCGAGGGCGGCAGCATCATGACGATGAGCTACTACGCTGCCGAGAAGGTTGTCCCCAATTACAACGTAATGGCCATCGCCAAATCAGGGCTGGAGTGCGCGGTCCGCTATCTGGCGTGGAGCCTGGGATCGAAGAATATTCGCGTCAACGCCATCTCTGCCGGGCCAATTAAGACGCTGGCCGCGCGCGGCGTTGGTGACCTGACGGAGATGATGCGCGCCCATGCAGCTCGCGCCCCGCTCGGTCGCAACGTGGACCAGATCGAGGTCGGCGGGACGGCGTTGTATCTGGCCAGCGATCTGGCCAGCGCCGTGACCGGCGAAACCATCTATGTGGATTGCGGCTATAACGTGATGGGGTTCTGAAAAGCAGGGACTAGGGGTTAGGGACCAGGAAAAGCCCGGCTCGCTGCTTCCATTTGAATGCAAAGCGTTTGAACTGCCTGTCTAATGGATCAAAAATCCCCGTGTGCTGGTTGCCGCGCACGGGGATTTTTTGTGTCGTCCAGATTGGGATTCTGGTCGATCTATTCTTCAGGCAGCGATATTCTCGATGAAAGGGTGCATTCTATGAGAGCTACCGTGGTCCTTGATGACGAATTAGTCCGAAAAGCGCAGGAATTGTCAGGTATGACAGAGACAACGACCCTGCTCCGCGAAGCGTTGAAGGCGCTGATTCATCAGGGAGCTTCGCGGAGGCTCGCGGCGGTCGGCGGCACCGAGCCGGAGTTGGAAGAAATCAAGAGCCGGAGGCGATGATGCGAGCGAAGTTGCCTAAGCGGCGGCCCGATGGATCGTTCTGCATAGAAATGCAGCTTTCTATTGTCACCAATGACTCGACTGTTCTTGCTACCCGCATGAATGGTTGGATAGATGCGTGGGTACTAGCGAACCGCTATTGGGAGTGTCCGATGGCAAAAAGTGTAGGCGGAGTGTTTGATTTTTATGACGAGTTCATTTGGCCACCCTATTGCGTTGTGGGGAATGCTGGCTCTGTATCTATAAAAGTAGAGGGCCGCCCCGGTGCTGGGAAGTGGTGGAAGGACTGGATTCTCTCAAGGATGATGAGGGACTTAATCGCTATGTTCAAAGAGGTCCAACGCCCCGTTCTAGAAGAATTTAGATACTGCCTGGAAGAGCAATCGCCAGAGCCGGAGTTGGAAGAGATAAAACGCGTATCGATGGACAATCTGTAGTCGGTCATCTTGATAGAAAATCCCTCCGGGGCTAAAGCCTGAAATTATTTAATCGGGTTTTGCGGCATGACTGAAAGTCATGCCCTGATACAAAACTGCGGCTGACGGCGATAGAATCCGAGCAGCGGGCGCGGACGCTGCGCGCCGATGGGAGAATTCATTTGCCGATTCAATCTTCTTCATTCCTGCGCGGGCGGCATGGCCGCAGGGTTGCGATTGCGGTTTTGCTTGCAGGCTTTGCGGCCTGCGCTGTTGCACAGCAGCAGCCAGCGCAGTCGGGTGCGTTTACGCTGCATAAGTTTGCCAAAGCCATCGGCAAGGAGACTTACTCGATTGAGAGCAAGGATAAGAACTCCACGCTGACCTCGCATTTTCTCTTTACGGATCGCGGGACGAAGGTTCCGCTGGAGACGGTGTTTACCTTTGAGACGGCGGGGCTAAAGCCGGTGAGCTATACGGCCAAAGGGCAGGCCTCGCGGCAATCTGGAATGGACGACGCGCTGACCGTCAATGGCGGGCAGATCTCCATTACCCGCGATGGCAAGAGCCAGTCGGCGACGCCTGCGGGCGCGTGGTTCATCACCGACGGCTACTCGCCGGTGGCGATGCAGGAAGAGATGATGCGCTGGTGGATTGCACATGCCAAGCCGGAGCAGTTTACCGTGTTGCCTTCGCAGGCCAGCGTCCATATTGAACATGGGGACACGATGATCATCGACGGTCATGCCGTGCATGGCTTTACCGTCAGCGGGCTGATCTGGGGGCAGGAGTCGCTGTGGATCGACGACGCGCAAAATCTGGTCGCGCTGGTTTCGACCGATGCCGAGTTCGACCATTTTGAAGCGGTGCGCGAGCCGTATGAGGCAGATCTGGGCATGTTTATAGCTGCCGCTGTTCGCTCGAATCTGGCTGCGCTGGCGAAGCTGAGCGACTCGGCGCGGACTGCTCCGGCAAAGCTGCTAGCGATTACTGGCGCTACGCTGGAGGACTCGACCGGCGCACCGGCGATTGCAGACAGCGTCATC
>Ga0181534_10000314_pt1 | contig 35104 bp, 30 predicted proteins | sample PEATcosm2014_Bin_37_FD_119758 | JGI IMG/M metagenome (GOLD analysis project Ga0181534, IMG submission 119758) | Peatland microbial communities from MTU Mesocosm Facility, Houghton, MI, USA - PEATcosm2014_Bin17_10_metaG | ecosystem: Environmental > Terrestrial > Soil > Wetlands > Peat | place...
ATTCCGCCAGCTCGCGCACCTTGACTGTGCGGGCGCTACTGGCCCCCACGCGCTGCGATACGCCGACCAGTTGGGCCAGCGAGGTCATTGAAATTGGAGCCTCATGCGCCTAGTGTGCCGCCTTTTGCATTGACGGGTACTCCCACAACCATGAACCATCGCGCGCTGGCCTTTGCCTGCTTCTGTTTATGCATCATTGCCGTTGCCTCCCCCAGTTCCCGGGCCCTTGCCGCTTCCGCGCGCGTGGTGTTGCCGGACACCGTGACCCCCGATCGCTACCTTATCGATATCGTGCCGGATGCCGCGGCGCTGACCTTCACGGGCACGGTTCAGATCGATATTACCGTCCATAGTGCGGTCGACCGCATCGTTCTGAATGGTGCCGACCTCGTCATCGACAGTGCTGCGGTGGCGGGTGTCGGTGCCGCGCCAGCGGTGAGCTACGACGAACATCTGGGAAGGATCACGTTCGCGCTGGGGCAGATGATCGAGCCCGGTGCCCACACGCTGACTCTGTCCTATCATGGCAAGATCTATCTGCAGGGCTCGGGTTTCTTTGCGGTCGACTATGCGGCGCAGGGAAGCAAGGCGCGCGCCCTGTTTACACAGTTCGAGGACGCGGACGCGCGCCGCTTCGTGCCCTGCTGGGACGAGCCGGGACGCAAGGCGATCTTCGAGCTGTCGGCGACGCTGCCGGCCAATCTCATGGCGCTGTCGAATATGCCCGTGGCCCAGTCCGAAGCGCTGCCTGGGAACCTGCAGCACGTGCATTTCGCACCCACGCCCCGCATGTCCTCGTACCTGCTGTTCTTTGGTGCCGGTGACTTCGAGCGCAGCCGGCGCAGTGTCGATGGCGTTGATCTCGGCGTGGTGGTCAAGCGTGGCGATCTTGCGCAGGCGGACTTTGTTCTCGATGCTGCCGCGGATATCCTGCACTATTACAACGATTATTTCGGCACGCCGTTTCCCCTGCCGAAGCTCGACCTGATCGCGGGTCCCGGCTCCAGCGTGACTTTCGGCGCCATGGAGAACTGGGGCGCGATTTTCTCCTGGGAGTCCGAAATGCTGGTGGACCCGCGCATCGCCAGCGAAAAGGACCGCCAGCGCGCCTACATCGTCGCCGCGCACGAGATGGCCCATCAGTGGTTCGGCGATCTGGTCACCATGCAATGGTGGGATGACCTGTGGCTGAACGAGGGCTTTGCGTCGTGGATGGAGAACAAGGTCACCGATCATTTTCATCCCGAATGGCATATCTGGTTGCAGCAACTGGATGATCGCCAGCGTGCCATGGCGGTCGACGCCCGCGAGGGCACTCACGCGATCATCACGCCGATCGTCGATTCGCAGCAGGCCCAGGAAGCGTTCGACGAAATAGCCTACGAGAAGGGTTCTGCGGTCATCCGCACGCTGGAATCCTACCTGGGCGAAGAGGCGTTTCGCGCCGGCGTGCGTCGATACATTCACGACAAGGCCTACGGCAATGCCGTTACCGATGATCTGTGGCAGCAGATGGATCGCGGCTCTGAGCGTCCCATCACCCAGATTGCGCACGATCTGACGCTGCAGGCGGGGGTGCCGATGATCAGCGAGCTGTCGTCGGAGTGCGCGGGCGATTCGACCACGCTGAAGCTATCCCAGGGCCGCTATGTCATTGATGCCGATTCAACGTCGGCGCAGCTGTGGCACGTACCCGTCGCTATCGCAGCTATTGGCGCGCCGGCATCCACTACCGTGATCTTCGGCAGCGCGCCAACTGCCCTGCAGGTTGCCGGTTGCGCCCCGGTTATCATCAATGTGGGGCAGACCGCGTATTTCCGCAGTCGCTATACCCCGGCCGGGTTGTCCCAACTGACGGCGCACTTCGCGCAACTGACCTCGATCGATCAATTGGGCCTGCTCGACGATACCCAGAGCCTTGCCTACAACGGCGAAGAGCCCATGAGCGCGCTGCTGGCTATCGCCGACAGCGTACCGGTCGATGCCGCGCCGGAAGTCGTGACGGCGCTCGCCGGAGCGCTGGAGGATCTGGATCTTCTGAGCGACCGGCTGCCGATGCAGGTGCGATTTCGACGGTACGCGCGCGGCGTGCTGAATCGCTTCTTCGACCGTATCGGTTGGGAGCGTGTCCCAGGCGAGGCCGATAACGTTGCGCTACTGCGTACCGCCCTGATCGATGCCCTGGGGCAAATGGATGATCCCGCCGTGGTCGCCGAGGCCAGGCGTCGCTTTGCGCTCTATGTAGCAGAGCCCGCGCGCCTGGACGCTGCGGTCCGGAAGCTGGTGCTCGACACGTCGGCCGTTCACGCCGACCAGTCCGTGTGGGATCAGCTGCATGCATTGGCCCGAGCCACTCCATCCGAAATTGAGCGTCTCGAACTCTACGAGCTGCTGGGGCACGCGGAGAACGAACGGCTGGTGCGCGAAGCATTGGAACTCACGCTCTCGGACGAGCCGCCGCCGACGGTGGTCCCCCACATCCTGCAGGAGGCAGCGGTGCTACATCCGCGGCTCGCCTTTGAATTCACTGCTGCGCACTGGCAAAAGCTCTCGGCCACGGTCGAGCCCGACTACCAGATACGCTTCGCCCCCAGACTGCTGAAGAACAGTTCCGACGCCGCGCTGATCGCGCCGCTGGACGCCTTTGCCAGGGCATACATTGCGCCGGACAAGCGCCTTGACGTGCGCAAGACGCAGGCGAGCCTGCGCTATCGGGCGCGGGTGCGGAGGGAACGGTTGCCGGATCTCGAGCGTGGGCTGCGCTTGCGCGTCAGTCAATAATCGGCGGCGGCGAGCGCTGTGAGTATCTGTTCGATGAGCTCCGACAGCGCCGCCGCCCGCTGCGAATCGAACCGTGGCGCGCCGTCCTCCGACATGTAGGCGCGCTGCGCAATCTCGAGCTGCATGGCGTGTACATTGCGCGCGGGCGCGCCAAAGTGCCGTGTGATGTAACCGCCTTTGAAGCGGCCGTCCACGACATGCGAGAAACGTTGCTGAGCGCGCAGCCGTTCGACCACGCGCGCCACCAGCGCTGCGGCGGCGCTCTGGCCGGCGTAGGTGCCCAGATTCAGCTCCGGCAATTCGCCTTCGAACAGGCGCGGCGAATGCGAGCGGATCGAATGGGCATCCCAGATCAGGCAGTGCCCGTGCGCCGCCAGGATCCGATCCCGTTCCGCGGCCAGGGCCAGGTGATAGGGGCGCCAGTAACATTCGATGCGCCCGGGGATCTCGGCATGGGAAAGCGCGTGGCCCGCCGCGTAGATCGCATCGCCTTCGAATGTCTCGGTCGGGCACACGGCCGATTCGATGCGACCCGGATAGAGCGCCGAACCATCCGCCGGCCGGTTCAGATCCACCACATAGCGCGAGTGGGTCGCGATCAGCGTGCTGACATCCAGCCGATCGAGGCAGCGTTGATAGAGTTCCGGAACAAACCAGTCCGTGTCGGGCACGGCCCGGCCCGCGGGCGTGAAACGATGGTGCAGCGATTCCGGCAGCTCGATCCCGGAATGCGGGAAACTGATCAGGATCGGCAGCGAGCCTTGGCGTTGTTCGAACAGTGGCGAGTTCACGCCGCAGCCCGCGAAGGCAGCGCGCGCGCGACGTCGACGGCGAGATGACCCGAGCGCACCCAGCTTTGCGCGCGCAGGATATCAGGCGAAAAATAGCGGTCGACTTCGTAGAACGGCACTTCAGCCCGAATAGCGGTGTGGGCGGCCTCGAGCGCTGCGGAGGAGCGGAAGGGGCGATGAAAGTCGATGCCCTGCGCCGCAGCCAGCAGTTCGACACCGATCACCGCCGCGCCATTGTCCAGCATGCGCAGCAGGCGCCGCGCGGCATGCGTGGCCATGCTGACATGATCCTCCTGATTGGCGGAGGTGGGGATCGAATCGACGCTGCAGGGCGCGGCCAGGGTCTTGTTCTCGGAGACCAGCGCCGCCGCCGTGACCTGCGCCAGCATGAATCCCGAGTTCAGCCCGCTGTTCTCGACCAGGAATGCGGGCAGGCCGCTCATCTTCGGATCGACCAGTACGGCCATGCGACGCTCGGAGAGGCTGCCGATCTCGGCGATGGCCAGCGCGAGCGTGTCGGCGGCGAATGCCATTGGTTCGGCGTGGAAGTTTCCGCCCGAGAGCACCTCGCCCTGTTCGACGAACAGCAGCGGATTGTCGGTGACCGCGTTGGCCTCGATGGCGATCGTGACCGCACACTGACGGATCAGGTCCAGGCAGGCGCCCATCACCTGTGGCTGACAGCGGAATGAATAGGGATCCTGCACGCGCGAGCAGTCCAGGTGCGAAGCGCGGATGGCACTGCCGGCGAGCAGCGTTCGGTAGAGACCGGCCACCTCGATCTGGCCGGGCTGCCCGCGGGTCTGATGGATACGGTCATCGAACGGCACATCGCTGCCCTTGAGCGCATCCACCGACATGGCACCTGCGAGCACCGCCGCCGCCCAGAGATCTTCGGCGCCGAACAGTCCGGCGAGCGCCAGCGCCGTTGACACCTGGGTGCCATTGATGAGCGCCAAACCTTCCTTGGGCCGCAGCCGTATCGGCGCAAGTCCAGCCCGGCGCAGCCCCTCCGCCGCGGGCAATTGCTGGCCCTGAATGCGCACATCACCCACGCCGATCAGCACGGCGCTCAGGTGCGCCAGCGGGGCCAGATCTCCGGATGCGCCCACCGATCCCTGGCCCGGAATGACGGGATAAATCTCCCGTGCCAGCAGGGTCTGCAGTGCTTCGATGACGGTGAGACTGATACCGGAGTAGCCTCGCGCCAGCGAGTTGATCTTCAGCGCCAGCACCAGGCGCACCACGGCGTCGGGCAGCGCCTCGCCGACACCCGCCGCATGCGAGAGCAGCAGATTGCGCTGCAGGAGATCGAGCTGATCGGCCGGAATCCGGGTCTGCGCCAGCAGTCCAAAACCCGTATTGATGCCGTAGGCGGCCTGGCCGCGCTCCACTATGGTGTCGACGAGTGCAGCCGCGGCACCGACCCGCTCGCGATCGGCGTGGGAGATAGAGATCGCCACCGGCTGCGCATATATCCGGCGCAGCGCGGCCAGCGAGAGATGACCGGCGCTGAGCTCCATGGCAAATGTCATGGCGTCAGCGCGCGTTCAGCATCGGCAGGTCGAGCCCGTTGACGCGTGCGCACTCGATAGCGCTGTCGTAGCCGGCGTCCGCATGCCGCATGACTCCCGTGGCCGGATCGTTCCACAGCACGCGCGCAACGCGCTTGGCTGCGGCCGGCGTGCCATCGCAGACGATGACCACACCGGCATGCTGCGAAAAGCCCATGCCGACGCCGCCGCCGTGGTGAATCGAGACCCAGGTGGCGCCGCTGGCCGTGTTGAGCAGAGCATTGAGCAGGGGCCAGTCCGAGACGGCGTCCGACCCATCGCGCATCGCTTCGGTCTCCCGATTCGGGCTGGCGACCGAGCCGGAATCCAGATGATCGCGGCCAATGACGATGGGTGCCGACAATTCCCCGCTGGCCACCATTTCGTTGAATGCCAGTCCGAGCCGGTGACGCTGGCCGAGACCCACCCAGCAGATGCGCGCCGGCAGGCCCTGGTATTGAATGCGTGTATGCGCCATGTCCAGCCAGTGGTGCAGATGCGCATCATCCGGGATCAGCTCCTTGACCTTGGCATCGGTCCTGGCGATGTCGGCCGGATCGCCCGACAGCGCAGCCCAGCGGAACGGTCCGATGCCGCGGCAGAACAGCGGGCGGATGTACTCGGGTACGAACCCCGGAATATCAAACGCGCGCGTGATGCCCTGATCGCGCGCCACCTGGCGGATGTTGTTGCCGTAGTCGAACACCGGAATGCCCATGTCCTTGAAGCGCAGCAGGCATTCGACGTGATGTGCCATCGAGCGGCTTGCTGCCACCGTGGTGCCGGCCGGATCGCTGGCGCGCCGCTCATCCCACTGTTCGACGCTCCAGCCCTGCGGCAGGTAGCCGTTGACCGGGTCATGCGCGGAGGTCTGATCGGTGAGCGCATCGGGCCTGATGCCGCGTGCCAGCAGCGTATCGAGTACATCATTGATATTGGCCAGCAGCGCCACGGAAATGGGCTTCTGGGTGCTGCGCGCGCGCGCCAGGGTTTCCAGCGCCGCATCGAGCGTGGGCGCCTGCACATCGACGTAGCCGGTATCGAGGCGCTTGGTGATGCTGCTCTGCCGACATTCCACGGCGAGCATGCTGGCACCGGCCATGGTGGCGGCCAGCGGCTGCGCGCCGCCCATGCCGCCGAGGCCGGCGGTCAGAATCCACTTGTCGCCCATGCGGCCGTTGAAGTGGCGCCGACCCATTTCAACGAAGGTTTCGTAGGTGCCCTGCACGATGCCCTGGCTGCCGATGTAGATCCAGGAACCCGCGGTCATCTGTCCATACATCGCCAGGCCGCGCTGATCGAGCTCGTTGAAATGCTCCCAGGTGGCCCAGTGAGGCACGAGATTGGAATTGGCGATCAGCACCCGGGGTGCATCCGAGTGCGTCTTGAAAACGCCCACCGGCTTGCCCGATTGGATCAGCAGCGTCTCGTCCAGCTCCAGGCGCTTGAGTGTCTCGACGATGCGGTCGAAGCAATTCCAGTCGCGTGCCGCACGGCCGATGCCGCCGTAGACGACCAGTTCGCCGGGATTCTCGGCCACTTCCGGATCGAGATTGTTCATGAGCATGCGCAACGGCGCCTCGGTGGTCCAGTGGCGCGCGCTGAGCGTGTTGCCGCGGGCAGCGCGGATTGTCCTCGACGGCACGGGACTAAGCATGGGTAGAACCTCCGGGTGAGGCCCGGCCCGACATTTCATAGCGGGAGCCGGGATAGTTCAGGCGTGCCACCGAGGCAATGAGCCCGGCGGTCCAGGTGCGGCGAATCACCAGCAGGCAGGGCTCGCGCTGTTTCATCTTCAGAAGCCTGCGGGTGCGCTCATCGGGCATGGCCGCGCGCAGCACATGTTCGGCAGCCTGCAGCGGCGCAACTTTCATGAGGTAGTCGTGGGCCGTAGTCGCGCCGAAATCGAGCTTCAGATAGTCGGGGCCGATGCGCGGCAGAACGTGCCGGTCCTCTAGCAGGATGGGCACGTCATTTTCGAAATGCACGATCGATGAGTAAAACAGCTCGGTCTTCGCCGCCACGCCAAAATCGCGTGCCAGGTCGGCGACGGCGCGCACGCGCTCGAGCGTGATGAGTTCGGCGCGATGCACGTGGCCGCGGGCACGGATCTCCTCCGCGATGTCGCGAATCTCCAGCGGATGCGTCGTGGGCTGGCGATTGGCGACGAAGCTGCCGACGCCGGCGATGCGGACCAGCACGCCCTCATCCGACAGCTCCCGCAGGGCGCGGTTGGCGGTCATGCGCGAGACGCCGAACTCGCGCACGATTTCGTTTTCCGATGGCACGCGCGCAGAGGTGCCCCAGCGACCCGAATCGATATTGGTGCGGATGTGCTGCTTCACCTGCAGGTACAGCGGTTGCATCGCCAGGTTGGGTTTGGACACTGCGGGCTCGCTCGATGAGTGAGTGGAGTCTAGGCTGTATAGACAGGTACAGTCAAGTAGCCGTGAAGCGTCGCTGCCTGAGCCAGTCGGCAAAGCGCACCGCAGTCTGCTGCTCGTGCCGATGGTGTCCATCCACGACCACTGCGCGGCCTGCCACCCAGACCTCGCGAATGGCCGCCTGGCCGCCGCCGAACACCAGCCGGTCCAGCAGGCCGTCTGCGGCGGCGCCGGCGAGGGCGGGGTTATCGGTGTCGAGCAGCAGCCAATCGGCGCGCCGGCCGATCTCGAGCGCGCCGACGGCCTGCCCGAGTGCGCGCGCGCCGCTGCGCGCGGCCTCGCGCCACAGGCGCGCTCCCACATGCGGTTCGCGGCGCGTGGCAAGCACGGCGCGTCGGCGGCGCCTGATGCGCTGCTGATATTCGAGCCAGCGCAGTTCTTCGGACGGACTGATGCTGGCCTCGCTATCCGAGCCGATGCACAGCCGGCCGCGCCTGGTGAGCAGACGCTCGGCGTCGAAGAACCCATCGCCGAGATTGCCCTCGGTGCTCGGACAAACGCACACCCCCGCCTGGGCAGCAGCCACTGCGGTGATCTCGGCCGCGCTGGCATGCGTGGCGTGCACCAGGCACCACGCTGGCCCGACCAGGCCGGTGTCCAGCAGCAACTCGATCGGTCGTCGACCGGTGGCCTGCTGGCAGGCGCGGACTTCGAGCAGCTGTTCGGCGATGTGGATATGGATGACGCCGGCCGAATCCATTGCCACAAGGCCGGCGACCGCCTCGCGCAGCGATTCGAGCGGAACGGCACGCAGGCTATGCAGCGCCGCGCCGGTGTGCAGAGTCGAGCCCGCGCTGGCCTTGAGCGAACTGCGGCGCCGCGCAATCGCCTCGAGGAATTCGGGCACCTCGAGCCGGAAGCGCTGCTGTTCGGGCAGCAACGGGCGGCCGCCGAAGTCGCTGCTAAGATAGAGTGTAGGCAGCAGCGTGAGTCCGATGCCGGCGGTCGAGGCCGCCGCATCCACCGCCTGCCACAGTGCGTTCTCGCCTTCGTAGGTTCCACCGCCGACCGGGCGATGCAGGTAGTGAAATTCCGCAACCGAGGTGTAGCCGGCCTTGAGCATCTCGATGAACAGCTGCGTGGCGATCAGTTCCAGGTCGGCGGGCTCGACGCCGTTGGCGAGCGCGTACATCGCGGTGCGCCAGGTCCAGAAGCTTTCATGGGAGGCGGTGCGATATTCGCCGTCGCCGGCCATGGCGCGCTGGAAGGCATGGCTATGGGCGTTCGGCATGCCGGGCACCAGCGCGCCGCGCAGACGCACCGCCGCCGCATCGGGTGCGGCCTTGGGCTCGAGTGCCGAGATCAATCCGGTATCCGAAACTGTGATCGCGGCATCGTGCATCCAGCCGCTGCCGGCGAGCAACGCGTCCACGTGGTAGATCGTCATGGTTGACTATAGTTGTATAGGGAGGCTAGTTTCGCGCAATTGCCGGGCCGGCGCAATCCGGACCGGTTGGGAGCCGCCGTGAACGCGCAAACGGATGACTGGGATTTCGTCTGGGTAGGAGCCGACCTCGCAACCATGCGTCAGGGAGCCGGGGCCTACGGCGCCTTGCGCGATGCCGCGCTGGCGGTCAAGGGTGAGCGCATCGCCTGGATCGGCTCGTCGGTGGACGCGCGCTCGCGCCTGGCAACACGGGCGGCACCGTCTTTCGATGCCTCCGGACTGTGGATGACGCCGGGATTCATCGACTGCCATACCCACCTGGTGTACGGCGGCAGCCGCGCCGGAGAATTCGAGCAACGGCTGCTCGGCGCGTCCTACGAACAGATCGCACGCTCAGGCGGTGGCATCCAGTCGACCGTCGATGCCACGCGCACAGCCACCGACGAGGCGCTGCTGGCCAGCGCGGTGACACGCGCCCGCGCCCTGAGCGCCGAGGGCGTCACCACGATGGAGATCAAGTCCGGCTACGGACTGGATCTGGATTCCGAGGCGCGCATGCTCAGGCTGGCGCGCGACATTGCTGGCCGTGTGCCACTGTCGGTGCGTACCACTTATCTGGGCTTGCACGCGCTGCCGCGGGAGTTTGCGCAGAATCGACAGGGCTTCGTCGATCGTGTGAGCGGCCCATGGCTCGATGCGATCGCGGCCGCGGGGCTGGCCGACGCGGTGGATGCGTTCTGCGAATCGATCGGATTCTCAGCCCGTGAGACCGAGCAGTTCCTGCTGGCAGCGCAGGCGCGGCAGTTGCCGATCCACCTGCATGCCGGGCAGCTCAGTGATCTCGGCGCCGCGCAATTGGCGGCGCGCTTCCATGCACTGTCCGCCGATCACCTCGAGTATATGGACGAGGACGGCGCCAAGGCCCTGGCCGCCGCCGGCACCGTCGCCGTGATGTTGCCGGGAGCTTATTACACGCTGCGCCAGACAAGTCCGCCGCCGGTGGCGCTGCTGCGCCAGGCCGGTGTGGAGATGGCCGTGGCTACCGACAACAATCCGGGCACCTCGCCCTGCACATCCATGCTGCTGATGCTGAACATGGCCTGCACATTGTTTCGGCTCACTGCTGAAGAAGCCCTGATGGGCGTCACGCGCGTAGCCGCGCGCGCGCTCGGCGTGCTGGGCGACCGCGGCACGCTCGAGGTGGGCAAGCGCGCGGATCTGGCGCTGTGGCGAATCGGCCAGCCCGCGGAACTATGCTATGCCATGGGAGCCAACCCCTGCGCCGGCGTCGTGCATGGCGGCATCGCTGTGCGTTGAAGCCGGAACTAGGGCGCAAAGGCCAACCAGAGGCCCGGTGCCTGCACCTGCGGATTCTCCGCCTGGAAAGTCCAGGGGACATCGCCCGAGGCATCGAACCACAGCAGGCACTGCGCGGGCACGCGCATCGCCGGCAGATCCGGTGTGCTCCACAGACCGGTCGCGCGCGTGAACAAGCCGCGCATGGAAAGCGGCGAACGCCAGCCAATGCCAGACTGCACCCGCGCCATGCTCGCGCTGCCGCCGGCGTGCATCAGGTTAAGATCGGTGGTCGGGCCATCCACCAATGTGCACTTCACCGCCAGCTCGCCACTGAAGCGGAGCGGCTCGTGTCCCGGCTGCAGCAGGTGATCGTCACCGGCCAGCGACAGCCGTACCCCGGCGCCGTCGATGACCGAAAACCAGCGCTCGATGCCGGGGAAGACAGAGAACGGCCCGTCGCTGCGCACATCCGCCAGGCTGATCCGCAGTCGCCAGTCCGCGACGCCGGTCGGCCATCGCAGCAACTCGCGCGTGAGCCCACCGCCGTTGCGCCATGGCTGCGCCGCGACACTATCAGCTTGAATCAGGTTCGGTGTGCTTGCCGGGCTCATGCGTTGCTGAATGGACGCCTCAAGCTGCATCATGTCATGTGCCGAGACAGGGTGCGCAATCGGAGTGACTGTGTCAGAGCAATCGTCGGTCAGAAAGAAGATCGTCGTGGTCGGCGCCGGATTCGGCGGCATGGCCGTCGTGCAGTCGCTGAAAGGCGTCGAGGTGGACATCACGCTGGTGGACCGCACCAATCATCACCTGTTTCAGCCGCTGCTCTACCAGGTTGCCACGGCCGCGCTGTCACCGGCGGAGATTGCCACCGCCACGCGCGTGCTGCTGCGCGGCTATCGCAACGCCACGGTGCTCATGGCGGAAGTCACCGGCATCGATCCCGCGCAACGCCTGGTGCGGCTCGCCAATGGGCTCGAACTGCCGTACGACTATCTGGTACTCGCCACGGGCGCGGCCTACAGCTTTTTTGGCCATGACGAATGGGCGGCCTACACCCACGTGCTCAAGACGCTCGATGATGCACTGTCGATCCGCGAGCGGCTGCTGAGCGCATTCGAGTGGGCCGAGGAATCGGACGACCCGGCGCAGATCCAGCGACTGATGACCTTTGCGGTTATCGGCGGCGGGCCCACCGGCGTCGAGTTGGCAGGGACCATGGCGGAATTGGCGCGCTCGACGCTGGCGCGGGATTTCAAGCGCATCGATCCGCGATCGGCGCGCATCGTGCTGTGTGAGGCCGGTCCGAGGCTGCTGTCGGCATTTCCGCCGCACCTCTCGGAGTACTCGCTGACCGCGTTGCGCGCGCTGGGCGTGGAGGTGCGGCTAGGCGAAGCGGTCAATCAGATCGACGAACGCGGACTGCTGGTCGGCAACACGCGCATCGATGCCTCACTGATCCTCTGGTGCGCTGGCACCGCTGCCCGGCCCGCGGCGCGCTGGCTCGGCACCACGGCGGCTCGCAATGGCGCCGTCCAGGTGGCTGCTGACTGCTCCGTCCCCGCGTGGCCCGAGATCTTCGCGATCGGCGATGTTGCCAGTTACAGCGCGGGCCGTCGCGCGCCCCTGCCGGGGCTCGCCCCCGTGGCGAAGCAGCAGGGCCGCTATGTCGGCGGTGTGCTCAAGGCGCGCATACAGGGAAAGCCCGCGCCTGGGCCGTTTCATTATCGCGACTTCGGCGCCATGGCGGTGATCGGCCGCTCGCACGCCATCGCCGATTTCGGCCGTTTCAGGCTCACGGGATTCTTTGCCTGGCTGACCTGGTCACTGGTGCATCTGATGCTGCTGGTGGACTTCCGCAGCCGCGTGGTCGTGTACTGGAACTGGTCCTGGGCATTCTTTACTTATGGCCGCGGCGCACGGCTGCTGACCGGAGACGTGCACATGCAGCACACCGCCGCCACGGGGGATGCCGCTAACTCATGAAACGCTTTCTTATCGTGGCGGGACCGCTGGCATCGCTGCTGTTCGGCATGATCGCGCTCGCAGCACCGACCGCGGACATCCGATCCGAGATTGATGCCGCCTATCCGCAGTCAGAGACGCTCTACCTCGACCTGCACCGTCACCCCGAGCTGTCCATGCACGAGCAGCACACGGCAGCCAAGCTGGCCGCGGCATTGCGTGAGCTGCATTTTGAAGTCACTGAGCATGTGGGCGGCACCGGCATTGTCGGGCTGCTCCGGAACGGCAAGGGGCCCGCGGTGTTGCTGCGCACGGAGCTGGATGCCTTGCCGGTGGAGGAGAACACCGGATTGCCCTTTGCCAGTGTCGACCGCACCACCGACGCCGCCGGACACGAGGTCGCCGTCATGCACGCCTGCGGTCATGACATTCACATGGCCGCCTGGACGGCCACGGCCCGCGTCATGGCATCGACGCGCGATCGCTGGCGCGGGACGCTCATTCTGATCGGGCAGCCGGCTGAAGAGGATGGCGATGGCGCCACCGACATGGTGCAGGACGGCCTGTTCACGCGCTTTCCCAAGCCCGACTACGCGCTCGCGGTGCACGATGATTCACGCTATCCCGCCGGTTTGATCGGCTACCACGCAGGAACCGTCATGAGCGCCATCGATGAGTTGACGCTGATCGTCCACGGCCGCGGCGGCCATGGCGCGCGTCCGGAATCGACCGTGGATCCCATCGTCATCGCCTCGCGCATAGTCGTGACGCTGCAGACCATCGTCGCGCGCGAGACCTCGCCGCTCGAGCCCTCGGTCATTACCGTGGGCTCCATTCATGGCGGTACGCGGCCCAACATCATTCCCGACGATGTGACCCTGCAATTGACGGTGCGCTCGGTCAGCGAGGCCAACCGTCAGCATCTGTTGAGCGCCATCACGCGCATCGCCAATGCAGAAGCCGCCGCGGCCGGCGCGCCTCTGGCACCGACGATTCAGTCCAACGGATACATAGCGGCGCTGATCAACGATACCGCCGTGACCCAGCGGGTGTCCGCGGCATTGCAGAGACAGCTCGGCGCTGAGCGTGTCAAGGACACCGCACCCGAAATGATCAGCGAGGATTTCTCGGTATTTGGAGAGAGCGGCGTGCCGCTGCTCATGTTCCGCATCGGCGCTACCAGCCAGGCGGCGTTCGATGAGGCCGCGAAAACCGGAATTCCCGTGCCGTCGCTGCATTCGGCCAAATTTGCGCCCGAGCGCGAACCGACCATCAAGGCCGCAGCCACCGCGGAGGTGCTGGCGCTGCGCGAGCTGATGCCGGCCGCGGGCGGCCATGCGGGTTCTGCTCGTTGAAGATGACCGCATGATTGCGCAGGGCCTGCAGACGGCCCTGCGCCAGGATGGGTACGCGGTGGATTGGATGGCCGATGGGCGCGCCGCCGAAGCGGCCCTGCGCAACGCACACTTCGACCTGGTGTTGCTCGATCTGGGATTGCCCGAACGCGATGGGCTCTCGGTGCTGCGCGACCTGCGGCGCCGCGGCGAGGCGACACCGGTAATCATCCTGACGGCGCGCGACGATACCCAGGACCGCATCGACGGGCTGGATGCCGGCGCGGACGACTACATCGTCAAGCCGTTCGATCTGGACGAGGTAGCGGCGCGCATGCGATCGGTGCTGCGCCGCGCCAACGGACGCGCGGATCCCACCATCCGCGTCGGCGATATCAGCCTCAATCCTGCCACGCACGCGGTGGAGCGCGCAGGCGTCGCGGTGCAGTTGTCCGCGCATGAGTACGCGGTACTCGAGGCGTTGCTGCAGCGGCCGGGCGCCATCCTCTCGCGCACGCAGCTGGAGGATAGGCTCTACGGCTGGGACGCGCCGGTCGAGAGCAACGCGGTAGAAGTCTACATTCACAGCCTGCGCCGCAAGCTCGGCAGCGATTCGATTCGAACGCTGCGCGGTGTGGGCTACTTCGTACCCAAAGAATGACCTCGATCCGCGCCCGCCTGCTGGTGGCGCTGCTGACATTGGTGGCGCTGGTGTCGCTGCTGGCCGGCGCACTCACCTATCGCCGTGTGCTCGCGGAAACCTCGACGCTGTTCGACTATCAATTGCGGCAGATGGCATTGTCGCTGCGCAGCCAGGTGTCGCTGGCGCCGCGGCTGGAATTGCCGCCGCAGCAGGGCGATGCCGATTTCGTGGTGCAGATCTGGGATCCGTTCGGTACGCGCGTCTACCTGTCGCGACCGGGACTGCCGCTGATCAATCGCGCCGTGCTCGGCTTCGAGGATCTGGACCTGCGCGGTGACACCTGGCGTGTCTACGGTCTGCAGACCGAGGATGGGGTGATACAGATCGCCCAGCCGGTGCGCGTGCGCGAGGTGCTGGCGCGGCATGCGGCGCTGCGGATCGCGATCCCGCTGCTGTTGCTGCTGCCGCTGCTGGGGGGCGCTGCCGCGTGGATCGTCAGCGGCAGTCTCGCACCGCTGCGGCGCATAGCGGCCGACGTGCAGCGTCGCGATGTACATACGCTGGCTCCGATCGATGCCATCCCGGTGCCGCAGGAAATCGCGCCGCTGATCGACGCGCTCAATAACCTGCTGCTGCGGCTGCAGGCGGCCTTCCAGACCCAGCGTGCGTTCGTGGCGGATGCCGCGCACGAGCTGCGCTCGCCGCTCACGGCAGTGCGCCTGCAATTGCAGCTGCTCGATCGTGCGCCCGATGAAGTCGCCCGCCTCGAGGCGCGCGTCGAACTCGGGGCCGCGGTCGATCGCGCCATCCACCTGGTCGAGCAGCTGCTGACACTGGCGCGCAATGAGCCGCGCGCCTCCGGCGATGAGTTGACTGCCACATCACTCGACGCGGCTGCCGCCGACGGCATCGCCGACAGTCACGCGCTGGCCCAGGCGCGCGGCGTAGACCTGCGACTGGATGCGACGCCTGGATGCCTGGTGCGCGGCGATCGCGAAGCGCTGCGTGTGCTGGTGCGAAACCTGGTCGATAACGCCGTGCGCTATACACCGTCGGGCGGACGGGTGCAGGTACGGGTGCATCCCGCAGGCGATGCGATCCTGCTGCAGGTCATCGATTCGGGACCGGGCATCCCCGCCGCCGAGCGGGAGCGCGCTTTCGATCGTTTCCACCGCCGCGCCAGCGCGCCTGAAGGCGGCAGCGGACTCGGCCTCGCGATCGTGCGGGCCATTGCCGAGCGGCACGGAGCGCGGATTGAACTCGGGGATGCACCGGGCGGGGGCCTGGTGGCCAGCGTGAGCTTTCCCAGGAGCTCTTAAGGCTGGCTTAAGCCTGGACCGCGATGCTGTCGGCCGATAACCGAAGCTGACAACTTCCCACTTCCAGGAGACCGCCATGTCCGTCCAGAAAAGAAGGCTCGCATGGGCCGCCGCCGGTATCTTCGCCGTCGGCGCCGTGTCGGGCTGGTCTGCGCCGCAACTGTTGCAGGTGGCGCAGGCGAATGATCCCGTCACCGGTGTCGCATCGAGCGCCGCGGCACCCGCACCGATCGGGCCCATGACCGCACCCAACTATCGCGCCATCGTGGCTCAGAACCAGGCCGCCGTGGTCGGCGTATCGATCGAGGGTCGCATGAACGTGTCATCGCCACAGACGCCCGATCTGGGACAGCTGTTTGGCTTCGATCCGCGTGGCGATCAGGGCAGTCATCACGCACCGAATCGCATGCCCATGCACGGGCAGGGCTCGGGCTTCATCGTCAGCCCCGACGGACTGGTATTAACCAATGCGCACGTGGTCAAGGATGCCGACCAGGTCACCGTCAAGCTCAGCGATCATCGCGAGTTCAAAGCCAAGGTACTCGGTGTGGATGAGGCCAGCGACCTGGCGGTCCTGAAAATAGATGCGCACGGACTCACGCCAGTGCGTCTCGGGAATTCCGATCTGCTGGGTGTCGGCGACTACGTGCTCGCCATCGGCGCGCCGTTTGGACTGGAGCAGACCGCTACCGCAGGCATCGTCAGCGCCAAGGGTCGCTCGCTGCCCGGTGATGGCGCCGTTCCCTTCATTCAGACCGACGCGGCCGTCAACCCCGGCAATTCCGGTGGGCCTCTGTTCGACGCCAGTGGTGCCGTGGTCGGCATCAATTCGCAGATCTACAGCAACTCGGGCGGCTACCAGGGAGTGGCCTTCGCGATCCCGATCAATCTCGCCATGGATGTCGAGACTCAGATCGTCAAGACGGGCAAGGCCGAACATGGCCGGCTCGGTGTCGAAGTGCAGACGCTGGATCAGTCGCTGGCGGACTCGTTCCATCTGAAGTCCCCTGCGGGCGCGCTGGTTGCAAAGGTGATGCCTGACAGCGCGGGCGCGCACGCCGGGCTCAAGCCGGGTGATGTGATCCTGAAGTTCAACGGCGACAGCATCGACAGCGCGGGCCAGCTTTCCGCCCGCGTCAACGCCACGGCTCCCGGCGGCCACGCTACGCTCGAGATCTGGCGGGATGGCAAGTCCGTGACGTTGACGGCCACCATCGGTTCGGCCCGCGAGCAGACGGCGGACAGCCGCGGCGTGCCCGATGCCTCCGATGCCTCGCATCTGGGGCTGACGGTGCGTCCGCTGACCGCCGATGAACGCCAGGAGGCCGGTGTGCAAAGCGGGCTCGTGGTCGAGGAAGCGCAGGGCCGTGCCGCGCAAGCCGGTATCCAGCAGGGCGATGTCGTGCTGGCGGTCGATGGCACGCCGGTGCACAGCGCCGCGGAGCTGCGCGAACTCGTGCATCAGCACGATAAGCAGATCGCGCTGCTGATCCAGCGTGGCGACAGCCGGATATTTGTGCCGGTGGCGCTGGGATAAGAGCACTGCAAGCTGCAAGGCCGGGCCGGCACCAGTGTGCCGGCCCGGCCGCGTGTACACCCTCTACACGTCACGACGCCGGGCAATTGCCCTTGTCGGATCGATTGAATGGTGGCCTACTTGCCCGAGCCGTAGGTACCTCGCCGGCATTCCCGGCAGTTGGGGGTTGTCATGCGGAAGCAGAAGATCACGACGATCGCAGGCTGCACGCTCGCTGCATGCATGCTGTCGATGGCTATCGCGATCGCCCGCCCGAGCGATGGTCCCCAGACCCAGTCCGGAACCGCTGCGCTATGCCAGGAGGCGATGGTAAATCCAGTCAGCGGTCATGCCGAATGCGTCCGACCGTTTGGAGCCCCGGTTGCAGCGCCTCCACCGAGGCCCCCGGTAGTGAAACTGGCCGTGTTCGATTTCGAACTCGAAGACGCCACGCCGGCGGCGGCGCTAATTTGACAGACGACGAGCGTACGCGAGACAGCGATAGCTTTAACCGCCTCCACGCCGAGCAGTTGCTCCACTTGCCCGGCGCGCGGCAGATTCGATCGTTCATGGTGCTCAAGCAGGTGCTCTCAACGACCCAATTCATTGTCTAAACTGGCCGGCAGTCGCGCCAATGGTGTTGACTATTTGAGCGGCGGTGTCAACGAGCGGTCGCCTGCCCGATAGCTGCCGCTCACCGTAGGCGAGTGTGGCTCAAAAGCGGCCTGGCCAGCGCCACCGGGTGGGCGGGAGTTGCGGCGAAGTGAATCTAGAACTACCTTCACTTACATTCATTCATAGCGGACAGCACTCTCATGACAACGATTAAGGTGATTCAAAACGGACCATATTTGGTCCAGGGCGACGACGTGACGACGGTTGATTGGAACGGGGCTAGCTACGCCATTGCCAAGCGTCCGTTCGCTCTATGTCGTTGCGGCGCTTCTACTAATAAGCCGTTCTGCGATGGGACTCACTCGCGAACAGGTTTTAAAGCGGCGGAAGCTGCAGTGCCGGGCAGTCAGGACAAACCAGCTAGCTAGCGACGGCCGTTGAACTGGGCGAAGTTCGAGCCTGATGAGCTTCGCATGCGTCCTGGTGATCGCTTCGCGGGATGTTTCCCTGTTCCTATTTGCAGAGCAAGCTAGAAGCTACACAAATAAAAAAGGACTCTATCAGTGAACGTTCAAGGCGGCGGTCGGCAGATTCTGATTCACGGCGCAGCTCTCGTGCTGGTCGGGTTGCTGTGGGGCCTTGTTGTCGCTGATACGCCGCACCCGAGATTGGCGCTTGGAGCTCACATCCAGTTCGTCTCAAACGGCATACTGTTCATCGTGCTTGCAACCGTACTACTGTCATTTCGGCACAGGGTCGGGCCCAAGTCCGTATGGGTGATGGTGCTGGCGGTCTGGCTGACATGGGCCATGGCACTGTCCGAGCTCGCCAATGCTTGGTGGGGAACAACGCAAACCCTGCCCATCGCCGCGCGGCAGGCGGGCGTCACTGGAGCGGAACCGTGGCAAGAATTGGTCGTGCGATTGACTCACATGGGTGCTGGACTTGCGTTGATCATCGCGTGGGCATTGCTAGTCGTGGGTCTTTTGAAACCCGCCTCCGGCCCAGGAGCAGATTCCAGGAATAAACCGTAAGTGTCCCATCACAGTTCGACCAGGTTCGAAGGTGCAGTCTGCGAGTTGGCTGCCCGTGACTGCCGGCGCTTCGACATTCAGCCAGAACAGCGGGATTTACTGGACAGAGATTGAAGCCGTTACCACCGATGCGATCACGCCCGTCGCCACCGCTGCGAGAACATAGTTGCCACCGATCAGCCGCCATTCATGTCCGCGCGGCGGGGCTTGCAGATGCTGCTGCTTATGGTCGACGTGCTCCCCTCGCTGCCAATCCTCGTCTCGTCTCTTCGCACCTTTATTCCAATCGTCATGCCGGACGTACTGATGGTTGTCGTGCTGGTCCGCGAGCGCTTGCGTATTGGCCGTGGCTGCTACGATCGCTAACAAAAGTGAAGCCAGAAAGTGGGTCTTGATGATGACTCCGGGTGACAACCGGATACCCTTCTCCTGGAGATCGCCATGAATCGTGAGTTTCGTTCTACCCGCGACGTCATCGTTCGCACTGCCGACTGGGATCGCGCGCTCGAATTCTACGGCTCGGTGCTATCGCTTCCGGTGGCATACCGCAGCGAGAACCTGGTCGGCTTCGAGACCGGATCATTCCTTCTGTACCTGGAGCGGAGCAAACCGGCCGAGGCAGGCCACGGTCCCGTTTTCGAATTCCTCGCGCCCGATGTGGCTGCGGCGCGCCAACGGCTGCTGACGGCGGGATGTGTCATCGAGGAGGAGAACTCCTCGCTGCCGCGATGCTATATTCGCGACCCTTTTGGGCTGGTGTTCAACGTTGGCCCGACACGCAGCGATTGAGGCAGACCATGTCATTACCGACGCAGATGAATCTGATCGAAGCCAAGGGTGCCGGGGGGCCGGAGGTGTTGCAGCTCACCCAGGGACCTGTGCCCCAGGTCGGAGCGCAGGACGTTCTGATCCGCGTTGCCGCGGCTGGCGTCAATCGGCCCGACGTTCTGCAGCGCAAGGGTCGCTATCCCATCCCGCCCGATGCCAGTCCGATCATCGGCCTCGAGGTCGGGGGCGAGATCGCAGCAGTGGGTACCGATGTGAAAGGATGGAAGGTGGGGGATAAGGTATGCGCCCTCACCAACGGCGGCGGCTACGCGGAATATTGTCGAGTCCCCGTGGGCCAGGTGCTGCCGTGGCCCAAGGGCTACGATGCCATCCGCGCGGGCGCGTTGCCGGAAACCTACTTCACCGTCTGGGCGAATGTGTTTCAGATGGGGCGCCTGCACGCCGGCGAGACCGTGCTGATCCATGGCGGCAGCAGCGGTATCGGCAGCACGGCGCTGCAGCTGTGCCGGGAGTTCGGGGCGCACGTGTTCGTCACGGTGGGCAGCGCGTCGAAAGTGGAGGCTTGCCTCAAGCTCGGTGCCGAGGTCGCGATCAACTATCGCGAGCAGGAGTTCGAGAAGGTCGTCGCCGAGCGCACCAACGGGCGCGGCGTGGATGTCGTAGTCGATATCATCGGCGCCAAGTACTTCGAGCGTAATCTGGAAGCGCTTGGAAAGGATGGGCGCCTGGTGATCATCGGCACCATGGGCGGTAACATGGTGGAGCAATTCAATCTCAACCGGGTGCAGGCCAAGCGTCTCTCGATCATGGGTTCGATGATGCGTCCGCGAACCCCGGCAGAGAAAGCGGCCGTCGCCAGCGATCTGCGCGCCAAGGTCTGGCCGGTATTGGACGCGGGGCGTTGCGCGCCGATCATTCACGAGGTGCTGCCGCTGGCCCAGGCGGCTGAGGCACACCGGCTGATGGAGAGCAGCGATCACATCGGCAAGATCGTGCTGCGCGTGTAAGGCGCGCCGCTAGTGATCCAGTTCCGGGTAGTGACGGAAAATGCCTTCCTCATTGAAGGCGAGGCGACGTCCCGAATTCACGTACCGCATTATGCTCAGACGCGCGAACACCGCCTCGTGCAGGGCGCGTAACCGCGGACAGCTGCGTATGCGGGCACGCATGGCGCGCGGAAAGGCGTAGTGGAGTCCCGCCATGATCTGCGCCATCGACAGATCCGCGTAGCTCAGACGGCGTCCGACCAGCCAATGCCCCGGGGCGTCGTTGCGCCGGGAGATATCCTCGAAATAGCGCAGATACTTTGGTATTCGCTCCGAGATGAACTCCTTCGAGCGCCGTCGCGCCGCCGCCTTCTGCTGCTCGTAATAGAGGCCAGCGCCCAGCGGATGATGCGTGTCATGGATTTCGGCCACGAAGTCGGCCATCGTCAGTTGCAACTGGTGCACCCAGAGCCGGGCGCCCTCATCGCGCGGTACCAGCCCGAGGCGCGGCCCCAGAAACTGGAGAATGTTGGCGGTTTGACCGATCCACTGGCGGCCGGCCTGCAGAAAGGGCGGTGCGAACGGCGGCCGCGCCATCTTGCGGTCCTCGAGCACGCGCATCAGTGCAGTCACGCCGCCGCCGCGATTCTCCGGCAGCAGCGCGATATCGACATAGTCGGCCCGCGCATCCTCCAGCGCGAGGCGCACGTACTCACCGCGTCCCTGAATACCCGGCCAGTAGAACAGGCGGTAGAGCATACCTATTCGAGCACGTAACGCAGCCGCCGGCCCTTTTCCAGCGCCGATTCGAGTGCCAGCCACTCGCCCTGATCGGAATACCACAGGTCGATCTCGAGTTTGGCCGAGTGCAGATGGTAGCGCTGCGCGTGCACCGGCGCGTGGCGCACCTGCACCAAGTCCTCGCCGGTGTGGCTGATCGTCACGGCCACATCCTCGCCGGTTTCGGGATTGATCAGGTGCGTCTGCTGCAGCATGACCGGGTTCCAGTAGGCGAAGGTCATCGCGCAACCCGACACCGAATAGTGGCCTTTGTTGGTATCGACATTGAATCCGTGTTCATCGCCTTGACCGTGCACGGTGTAGATGGTTCCGTCGTCATCCGAGCTGGACTCGAGGCGGTGCAGGCAATTGCCTCCCCAGCTCTCGGTGGCCTGGTGGTCATAGTGGTAGGCATTGATGAAGAGCACCTTGACCATGTAATGAGCGAGGCTCTTGAGATCGTGCGTGTCGCCGTGGGTCACGACCGCGAAATTGTGATAGCCGATCGGATCCTGGTTCAGATAGACGCGAAAGTTCCAGTTGCGGGTGCCATCGTCAGAGCCGGTCTGCGCAGCCCAGCTACAGCTGATGAGCAGTGCCCAGCCCATAAAAGTCGTGAGAGTGCGGCGTGCGGCAGCCACACGGTATCGGTGGGAAAGCGAACTGGTCATTGCGAGCCTCCTCGATCAGCGGCGATTGTATCGCCCGATGCGAGTCGGTTCGATCCCTATAGCCGTGCCCGCACCACGAGCTCGAGCTGACGCTCCAGTGCGGTCTCCGGATCGCCGAACTCCAGGCGCTCATTAAGCCGGCTGTCAACCTGAAGGAATTCCACTGCGATGGCCAGGTGCGCGTTGATCTCGCGTTGATAAGTTAATGTCCAGGCGTGTCCGTTGTCGCGATAGCCGGTAGCGTCCAGATCAATTGGCACCGACTGGTGCATGTCGAAGCGGTCGTACCGGCCGGACAGGCGGTTGGCGCCGAGCTGCCAGCTCAACAGCAGGAATTCCGCGTCGAAGGTCCAGCATTGGTATTCCTCATCTTCGTAGTCCGAGCAGGTTCTGCCCCCGAGCCATTGCGAAATGACGGTCCATTGGCTGCTCGGCGTCCAGCGAGTGCCAGCGCTGTTGAATTGTGTCTGCCAGGGATAGTTATTTGCGGCTTCCTGATAGGCACCCGGGTCGGCACGATTGTCGTAGTGCAGGACACGGATCTCGAGCGTGTCGAGGTATTTTGCCGTGCCGTCGACGTAATAGCCGGCGCGATTGGCGCCAGCGGCCGTCAGCAGGCGCTCATCGGCGACCGGGGCGCTGGGATTCGCGCTGCCGAACTTCCCGAACACGGTCGTCTGCCGATCGTGGATCGCCCACCCCCGCTCGGACATCAACTGGCCGGCGGTTTCATTCCAGCCAAATGCGGCAGCGCCGGTACCCAGTGTCCAGTCGTGACCATGCTGCCGTCCCAGCCAATCCAGATTGAATTCTGTACCGAACGTGCGCAGTTCCTCGCCGACCCAGGTATTGATCGCCGATGGCGACATCGTGTACGCGCTGCGCCAGCCCGGCAGCCGATTCTCCAGCGAGATCGGCGCGTAGAAGGCTCCGACCCGGAAACGCGCTCGCCAAGCGCCCCATGGGAACGGTCGGACTTCGGCATAGGCTTGCGTCAGGTCGAGCGCATTGCTGGCGCGGTCGGCATAGCTGACCGCCTCCGCCGTGAAGTGCAGCACCTCGGCCACGGTGCCGCGATAGCCGAGTTGCAGGTTGTCCAGTTGCAGGCCCTGATAGGCCGAAGTGAAGCGTAGCGTTCCGAGACCATTGTCGATGAAATTCGGCGTTCCGTTGGACGCGACCACAGCCGCATCGATGCTGGCGTCGAAGCGATTGTCTGCCGCGAGTGTGGGTGGCCCAGTCAGTGTCAGAGGCGCCACGATTGCCAGCACCGCCAGCGGGCGCCGGCTCAGTAGTCGGTCCACCGCTTGTCTCCGCTATGGTCCTTCGAGGGCTTAAGCGGCTGCGCGAGACGGAACACGGCGGTGACCGGCGCCTCTTCGGTCACCATCAGCGGCAATTGCAACGTGCCGTTGCCTTCCTGGATACGCGGATGCCAGGCGGTCAATCGGTAGCGACCCGCGGGCAAATCATGCACCGACCACTGGCCTGATTCGTCGCTGCGAGCAAAGAAGGGCGAATCGGTGACGTAAATGTAGCCAATCATCTGGTCATGAATATTGCAGCCCAAGACCACCAGTCCCGCGCGATCGAATACGATGGGCGGGTACTTATGTCCCGCATAGAGCGACAGCTGAAACGTTTTGGCCTGGGAAAACGAATACACCTGGTGCTCGATCTGATCGCTGTTGGGGAAGTCGACACCGGTACCGGTCTGGATCACAAGGATGTTCGGCACGAATTGTTTCTGCCGCTGATCCATGGTCACTGTCCGGCTGACGCGCTTGACGGGAAGATCGAACTGGGGCTCGGCGACCAGCACGATGCCGGCAGTGCCGTGACCCGCCGGGTCCAGTACCGAGACGCTGAGTTCCGCGGCGTAGCCGGGCGCGCACGCAGCCAGGAGCCAGACGCTTAACGCTGCTGCACAGCGGCCCGGGCGCTGCCTAAAAAGGATTCGCATAGTCCCTGCGTTTCCGTGCCGCTATTGGAGTCTGTGCCCGCAATCCCGGGCGAGGTTGCAAACGGTTAACGGCGGGGACGCCCTCGACTTGAGTCGAGGGGCCCGGCTCGGCCGCGATGCGAATTGCGTCACAGCATCGAGCCGGGGGTGCACCGGTTCAGGTCAAGGGACGGCGGCCTCGATGGCAATGGTCAGCGTGACTTCCTCGCTCACCATGGGTGAGTACTTGCTCATGTTGAAATCGCTGCGCTTGATCGTGGCGGTGGCATTGGCGCCGATCGAGTCCTTCTTCATCATGTTCGGAGCATGCTTGAACGAGGTCACGGTCAATGTCACCGGTTTGGTGACGCCCTTGAGCGTGAGATCACCGGTGATGCTGACGGGGTGGTCCCCATCGAACTTGACCGAGTTGGATCGAAAGGTGGCAGTCGGGTATTGCGCGGTATCGAGGAAGTCCGCGCCCTGGATGTGACCGTTGAAGAGCTCGGAACCGGTGTCGACCGACTTGGTGTCGATGGCGATATCCACCGATCCGGTCTTGGCCGCGGCATCCAATGTCACGGTGCCGGTGACCTTGTTGAAACGCGACTCCTGGGTCGAAAAACCCAGGTGGTCATAAGAGAAGCGTACGAAGGTATGATCCGCATTGGGGATGAACGTCGTCGGCGCGGCCAGGGCGGCGGCGCTCGCAGCCAGGGTCCAGCCAAGGCTGAGGATTGCGGTGCGCATCGGATTCATGAGTGGTGCTCCAGTTCGCGGGAAGGCGAATCTTATGCCGCGACGTCAAGCGACACAATTAAAGATACCGTTGCGCCAATGTGCGATAGAGCGGCGGCGACAGCAGTCTCGATAGCGCCGTGGAGATGATCACAGTTACCATCAGCGGGAAGACCATCCCATGCTGCGTGGTCATCTCCATCACAATCACCAGCGAAGTCAGCGGCGCCTGCGTCACGGCGGCCAGATAACCGCACATGCCCAGGATCGCGAGCGGCACGGCGCTGTCCTGATGAAGCAGATCCGCCACCGCCTGACCGATGCCGGCGCCGGTGGACAGCGAAGGCGCAAACAGGCCGCAAGGTATTCCGCTAAGATAGGACAGCCAGGTCGCCAGGGCGCGCGCCGGCGCATAGACCCACGTCAGGTGCGCGCCGGACCCGATGACGGACCGGGCCTCGACATAGCCGCTGCCGTAGGTGAGTCCGTGCATCAGCGTGCCGATCAACGCGACCAGTGCACCACACCCCAGTGCGAACCACGCGCGGTGCTGTTGCCAGCGGCCAAAAAACCCAGGCAATCCTGTCACGCTGGCGATAGTCACTCGACTGAACAGCCCGCCCGCTACGCCGCTGACGCCGGCAACCAGAAACGTGCCCAGCGACAGCCGATGCGCGGAATCGCTCACGACGGGCTGGCCGAAGTAGGTGTATTCCCCCGCCAATGCGATGGCGACAATACCCGCGAGTACGACGGTGGTCAGGGTCACACCGCTCGCGCGCTCCTCGAAGGATCGCGACAGTTCCTCGATCGCAAATACGATGCCGGCCAGCGGCGTATTGAAGGCGGCCGCCACGCCAGCCGCACCCCCCGCGAGAATCAGAACGCGGCGTTGCGCGGCAATCGTACCGTGAGGGATCCAGCGGCCCAGGCTATAGGCGATGGCCGCCCCGACGTGCACGGTAGGACCCTCCCGGCCGATCGAGCCCCCGCAGAAGAGTCCCACCGCGGCCAGCAGGATACGCGCCACCACGATCCGTGCCCGCATGAGCCGGGGAGCATCCGCCTCGCCTTCAGGCCGCAGCGTGTGGATGGTCTGTGGGATGCCGCTGCCCTCGGCCCCCGGGAAGTAGCGCTTGGTGGCCCAGGCGATCAGGCAGAATCCGGCCGGTGCCAGCAACAGCGGAAACAGTGTCGACACCGCGAGGAGCCGCCGCAGCTCAATCTGTGCCATATCGGCCAGCCGCGCGAACGCCACCGCCACCACGCCAATGGCGGCACCGGCAAGCCAGAGAAGTAGCCGTTCTTTCCAGCGCCGCGCAGACAACAGTCCGCGGCCGGCCTTATCGAGGACGTCGCGCATCTCGCACTATGTATACCGATGCGACGCCCCCATATCAAAGCCACCAGGCGTAGAATCGGCCATCCATGCCGACCGAGCAGTTCCATCCAGCCGTTGCGCGCTGGTTTGCGGCGCAATTTAGCGAGCCTACCGCGGCGCAGGTCGCGGCCTGGCCGGCGATCGCCAGCGGCCGCGATGTACTGATCGCGGCCCCGACCGGCTCGGGCAAGACACTGGCCGCTTTCCTCTCGGCGATTGACCGGTTGGTCCGCCAGGCTACTGCCGGCGAGCTGCCCGAGACCACGCAGGTGGTGTACATCTCCCCGCTTAAGGCGCTGTCGAACGACATTCAGCGCAATCTCGAGCGCCCCCTGACCGGCATCGCCGCGGAGCTTGCGGCGCTTGGGGTCGAGGCCGCACCGATCCGGACCCAGGTGCGCACCGGTGATACGCCACAGTCCGAACGCGTCGCCATGCGCAAAAGGCCGCCCCACATCCTGGTGACGACGCCCGAGTCGCTGTACCTGCTGCTCACCAGCGGCTCCGGGCGCGAGATGCTCGCGAGCACCCGCAGCGTGATCGTCGATGAAATCCACGCACTGGCCGCCAACAAGCGCGGTGCGCACCTGGCGCTTTCGCTCGAGCGGCTCGAATCGCTGACCGGGCGGCGGCTGCAGCGCATCGGCCTGTCAGCGACGCAAAAACCCATTCAGACCGTGGCCCAGTTTCTGGTCGGCGCGCGGCGCACGGCGGATGGCGCCGCGCGCAGCGATGAGTGCGTCATCGTCGATCGCGGCCACGTGCGCGGCCGCGACCTCGCCTTGCTGCTGCCGGACTCGCCGCTCGAGGCGGTGATGTCCAACGAGGTCTGGCAGAACCTCTACGATCGGCTGGCGCAGCTGATCAGTACCCATCACACGACGCTGATCTTTGCCAACACGCGCCGCATGGTTGAGCGCGTCACGCGCCACCTGAGCGAACGCATCGGCGAGGACAACATCGCCGCGCACCACGGCAGTCTCGCCAAGGAGCTGCGATTCGATGCCGAGTCGCGCCTCAAGGCCGGCAAGCTGCGGGCACTGGTGGCGACCGCGTCGCTGGAACTGGGCATCGATATCGGCGATGTCGAACTGGTTTGCCAGCTCGGTACGCCGCGCTCGATCTCGACCTTCTTGCAGCGCGTCGGCCGTGCCAATCACGCCGTCGGCGGCGTGCCCAGGGGACGACTGCTGCCGCTGAGTCGCGATGACCTGGTGGAATGCACGGCACTGCTCGATGCCGTACGCGACGGTGAGCTCGATGCGCTGCAAATTTCCGCGCAACCGCTGGATGTGCTGGCGCAGCAGCTGGTGGCCGAGGTCAGCGCGCGCGAGTACGGCGAAGATGAACTCTGGGATCTGGTACGGCGCGCGTGGCCGTATCGCCAGCTCGAGCGGCGCCAGTTCGATGAGATCGTCCGCATGCTGGCCGACGGCATCGCCACGCGTCGTGGCAGGCAGAGTGCCTATCTGCATCGCGATGCGGTCAATCGCCGCCTGCGGCCGCGGCGCGGCGCCAGCCTGACAGCCATTACCTGCGGCGGCGCCATTCCGGACAATGCCGACTACCAGGTGGTGCTCGAGCCCGCGGGTACCTTCATCGGCACGCTCAATGAGGATTTCGCGGTCGAGAGCCTCGCCGGCGATGTGTTTCAGCTCGGCAATATTTCCTATCGAATCCTGCGGGTCGAGGCTGGCCGCGTGCGTGTCGAGGATGCGAAAGGCCAGCCGCCGACCATGCCCTTCTGGCTGGGTGAGGCGCCCGCTCGCAGCGCCGAGCTGTCCGCGGCAGTCTCGCGCCTGCGCGAATACGTGGAAGCGGCGCTGCCGGTGGTCGATGCCGAGCGCATCGAGGCCTGCATCGCCGCGGTCATTACTCGCTACCGGATCTCGCCGCTGGCCGCGCGTCAGCTGGTCGAATACCTCGCCGGTGCCAAGGCCGTGCTCGGCGCGCTGCCGACTCAGCAGCGGCTGGTGTTCGAGCGCTTCTTCGACGAGGCCGGGGACATGCACCTGGTCATCCATTCACCGTTCGGTGCGCGCATCAACCGCGCGTTCGGATTGCTGCTGCGCAAGCGCTTTTGCCGTGCCTTCAATTTCGAGCTTCAGGCCGCGGCGACCGAAGATGCAATCGTGCTGTCGCTGGGCGAGACCCACAGCTTTGCGCTCGAGGATCTGCCGAAGTTCCTCAACAGCCGCAGCGCCGAGCCCGCATTGATCCAGGCGCTGCTGGATGCGCCGCTGTTCGCCACCCGCTGGCGCTGGGTGGCCACCATTTCGCTGGCGGTGCGCCGCATGCGCGGCGGCAAGAAAACGCCGGCGCCGCTGCTGCGCATGGCGGCCGAAGATCTGATTTCGGTGGTATTTCCCGACCAGCTGGCGTGCGCCGAGAACCTCGGCGGCGAACGCGAAGTGCCCGACCATCCGCTGGTGCGGCAGGTGCTGCATGACTGCCTGCACGAAGCCATGGACCTGGACGGCCTGATTGCACTGCTGGAGCGGCTCGGAGGCGCGCAGCTGGAGGTCATGACGCGTGATCTGCCGCAGCCGTCGCTGCTATCGCAGGAAATCCTGACGGCGCGGCCCTATGCCTATCTCGATGATGCGCCTCTGGAGGAGCGCCGCACGCAGGCGGTGGCCTCGCGAGGCTGGCTGGATCCTGCCACCGCCGCGCAGTTCGCGCACCTTGACCCGGCGGCCATCGAAGCGGTGCGCACCGAAGCCTGGCCGGTGCCCGACAGCGCGGATGAGTTGCACGATGCGCTGATGCTGCTCGGAGTCATGACGGCGGATGAGGCGCGGCTGCTCGGGCGCGACGATGCGTTCGAATCGCTGATTCAGCAGCGCCGCGCGACGCGTCTGCGCACCACAAAAGTGCTCTGGGTCGCGGCCGAACAATTGCCGATGGTGGCGCGGATCTACCCGGGCCACTCGCTCGATCCGGTCATCGAAGCGCCCGCGGAATACCAGCAACGCGTGTGGGACGAGGATGAGGCACGGCGCGAGCTGCTGCGCGGCCGGCTGCAGGCCACCGGACCGACCACGGCCGCTTCGCTGGCTGCCACGCTCGCCTGGCCGGGCGCGCGCGTCGATGCGGCACTGGTGGCACTCGAATCCGAAGGCTTCGTGCTGCGTGGGCAGTTCAGCTCAACACAGTCCGAGCTCGAATGGTGTGAACGTCGGCTGCTGGCCCGGATCAACCGCTACACCGTCCGCTCGTTGCGCGCCGAGATCGAGCCTGTCCCGAGCGCTGATTTCATGCGTTTTCTGCTCGACTGGCAGGGAGTCACCCGCGTCCCTCGGCCCGAGGGGGTGCAGAGTCTCGCCGCCGCGATCGAGCAACTCGAAGGCTTCGAAGTGCCGGCAGTGGCCTGGGAGGCCGATGTGCTGCCGGCGCGGCTGCAGGAGTATGACGCCGGTTGGCTCGACAGCCTGTGCCTGTCGGGTCGCGTGCTCTGGGCGCGATTGGATCGCCCCGCCAGTGCAACGGCCGGCCCGGTGCGCTCGACACCCATCGCACTGCTCACTCGCAAGAATGGTCCACTCTGGCAGAGCCTGCGGCGCGACGACGAGGCGGAGGCCCAGCTATCGGCCGCCGCCGCCGCCATGGCGGCCTTTCTGCAGCAGCATGGTGCTTCCTTCTTCGATGAGATCATCCAGGGCACCGAGCTGCTGCGTGCGCAGGCCGAGAGCGGGCTCGCCGAACTGGTCGCAGCGGGGCGCGTCAGTGCCGACAGCTTCGGCGGCCTGCGCGCCTTGCTGATGCCGCTGGAACGCAAGCGCAGGCTCGCCGCGCGCGGCCGGCGTTCGGCCACATTCGGGCTCGAGGAGGCCGGCCGCTGGAGCCTGGTTCATCGGACGCGCGCCGCCGCGGACGTGGCCGATCAGTCAGACAACATCGAGGCTGTGGCCTGGGTGCTGCTGCGCCGGTATGGCGTGGTATTCCGCCGCATGCTGACGCGGGAGGCGGCCTGGCTGCCGCCCTGGCATGCACTGCTGCGTGCCTATCGCCGGCTCGAGGCGCAGGGGCACATCCGGGGCGGCCGGTTCGTCGCCGGTGTCAGCGGCGAGCAATACGCGTTGCCCGATGCGGTCGGCGCGCTGCGCTCGATCCGTAAGCGCGGATCCGCCGGCGAGATGGTGTCCCTGAGCGCCGCCGATCCGCTGAACCTTGCCGGCATCGTGACGCCGGGCGCGCGCGTCGCAGCACTCGCGGGCAATCGCCTGCTGTTGTCCGACGGCGTGCCGATCGCAACGCTGATCGGTGGCGAAGTTCAATATCTGACCGACATTCCGCCGCCCGAGCAGTGGCAGGTGCGCAATGCCCTGTTGCGCGCGACGCCGCGCTCACGACTTGCCAGTGCCGGGTAGACCGGGCGGGGGCGGGAAAGCCGCCGCTTCGCTCTTGAGCCAATCGATGAAGATCCGGGCGCCCGGAACGGCCTGCGCCCGATGGGGCCAGACCAGCCAGTAGCCGCGGTCAAACCTGACCGGCCGGGCGCCGGCGACGACCAGCGTACCGCGGGCGATCTCGTCGGCCACCAGGCACCATCGACTCAGTGCCAGCCCATCTCCCTGCACCGCCAGGCGCACCACTGCCTGCGAGTCGTCATACATAGCGCCTCGCACGCCGGACGATGGGTCATCGGCACGGCCCTCGAACAGCCACGCCGTCCAGGGTTCGCCAGTGCTATGCAGCAGCGGATAGCGTCGCAGATCATCGACGTTGCGCACCGGTCCGTGTTTCTTTAGCAGTGCCGGCGCGCACACCGGGAGCAGCCATTCATCGAGCAGCTTCTCGAATTGCACATTGGTCCAGCCACCGGTCCCGAACCGGATCGCCAGGTGAAAGTCCTCGCGCACGAAATCCACCATGTTCACCGAGGTGTGAAGCTGCAGATCGACCTGCGGATGGGCGCTGCGAAAGCGCGCCATGCGGGGCAGCAGCCACTGGTGCAGGAATGACGATATCGTGGAGACCTTGACCGGCCCGGACTGCCGGTCGCTGCGCACGTCATCGACTGCCCGCTCGATGTCGATCAGCGCCTGCTGCACGCGCGGCAATAGCGCGGCACCTTCATTGGTGAGATTGACCTGGCGGCCGTTGCGTCGGAAAAGCGGCCGCGACAGATATTCTTCGAGCGCGCGGATCTGCAGGCTGGCAGCGCTCGCCGTGACGCCAAGCGCATCGGCCGCGCGCGTGAAGCTGAGATGTTCCGCCACGGCCACAAACACCCGCAGGCTGCCCAGGGGCAGCCTGCGGAGTGCAGTCCCCCCAGGTGAGCCTGTGCGGGGGCGCGGACGCGGGTTGTTAACACGCTTGTTACTGGCGATGGCTCAGCCCTTCCCTACGGCCTCGATCGTGTGCTGCCGATGGTAGGCGGTGAGTGCCGGACGATCCAGACGTGTGACCGCTTCATCGACTGCGCCCGCCACGCACTGCTCCCAGGAGGGCCGCTTCAGGTGCGAGCCGGTGATTTCTCCGATGCCGCAGCTCTCATCGGCCGCCAGGCGAATGCGGTGATAGAGAACCCGGACATCGTGGGGCTGGTTCAGATCGAGGTCGGCGTACCGGACCTTGACCGGATGCGGCGGGTCCCCGGCCCCGTCGAGCGAGGTCCCCACGGCGATGCCCTCCCATCCCGTCAGCACCAGTGCTGCGGCGGCACCCGCCAGGTATTTAGTAATCTGTGACATGACACTCTCCTGTTGACTGGTCTTGAGCCACGAGCGGCTTGTGAGACAGGATGCGCGCCTGGACGCGGCGCAAGCCGCAAAGCGCTCAAGGTGTGTTGAGGTTTGCTTAACCCGTGACGAGCCCCCGATGACGACCCCGATCCGGCGTATTGCGCACCTGGACATGGACGCGTTCTATGCCTCGGTGGAGCTGCTGCGCTATCCGCAGCTTCGCGGCCTGCCAGTGGTCATCGGCGGCGGCCGGCGGGGCGCGGACCCGATCAGCGCAGCGGCGGATGCGGCCGTGTTTCCGCGGCTGCGCGACTATGCGGGCCGCGGAGTGGTCACCACCGCGACCTATGCGGCACGCGAGTTTGGAGTGCACTCGGCCATGGGGCTGATGAAGGCGGCGCAGCTTTGCCCGCAGGCCATCCTGCTGCCGGTGGATTTCGACCAGTACCGCCATTACTCACGCGAGTTCAAATCCGAGATCGCGCAGTTCGCGCCGCTGATCGAGGATCGCGGCATCGATGAGGTCTATATCGATTTCACCGACGCCGAGGGCGGTCAGCGCGACGGCGGCCGCGTGCTGGCGCTGCGCGTGCAGGCTGCGATCTACGAGCGCACGGGATTAAGCTGCTCCATCGGCGTGGCGCCCAACAAACTCATCGCCAAGATGGCGAGCGAATTCCGCAAGCCCAATGGCGTCTCGGTCGTTTATGAGTCGGATCTGGCCCAGAAGGTCTGGCCGCTGCCATGCCGCAAGATCAGCGGCATCGGGCCCAAGGCCGGAGCACATCTGGAACAGCTTGGGATCCACACCATCGGTGAACTGGCACGCTGTGAGCGTGCCTTCCTGGCGCAGCACTTCGGGCCCAACCACGGCGCGTGGATGTATGAGGCGGCGTGGGGACGCGACGACCGGCCCGTGGTCACGGAAAGTGAGCCGGTGTCGATGAGCCGGGAAACCACCTTCGAGCGCGATCTGCACGCGGTGCGAGATCGCAGCGAGCTGCGCGCGCTGTTCACGCAGCTGTGCGAACGCGTGGCGCAGGATCTGGAGCACCACGGCTATGTCGGCAAGACCATCGGCGTCAAATTGCGCTACGACAATTTCCAGCGCGCCACGCGCGAGCAAACGCTGGGCTTCCATACCTGCGATGCAATCGTGATTCGCCGCGCGGCCGGCCTGTGTCTCAAACGCGCCCCGCTCGAACGACGGCTGCGCCTGCTCGGGGTCAAGGTAGCGGGCCTGGTGCGGCGCGACTCGCCCGAAGCGCGCGCATTGGATCCGGCGGCACAGCCGCCGCCCCCGCCGCTGTCGATGCCGCTGTTCTGAATCGCGCTGTCAGAGCTCAATGCGGCCGCGATCAGGCGGTGACGATGCAGATCCTGCTCAGCTGAACAACTCGATGCGCTCGACATCCGGACTCGAGGGATCGTGTTCCTCGGTGTTGAAGGAGACCAGCACGAAGGGCCTGCTGCCCGTGTTCTTGAAGGCGTGTGCGGACCTCGGTGCCGCGCAGGTGGCGGTGAAACACCGCACCGCGCGCGTCCGCGTGCACCTTGAGCGGCCGGATTTCGACCTTCGAGGCACTCATCGGCCGTAGAGTGCCGTGACGCTGCTCTTGGCGAGCTGGTTCGCGTTCAGCATATAGCCGATCATCGCCGCCGGCGCGCCGGCAGGGACGTCGATCCTGTCCACCTTCAGCGCATACAGCGTGAATATGTAGTGATGGGGCTTGTCGCCCTGCGGCGGACAGGCGCCGCCAAAGCCGGCAGTGCCGAAATCGGTGCGACCCTGGATGGCACCGGGCGGAAGCAGCTTGCCGTCCGCATCGCCGGCGTGTTCCGGCAGGCCGCTCGCCGTTGCCGGAATGTCGTAAACCAGCCAGTGCCACCAGCCCGAGCCGGTGGGCGCATCCGGATCATACAGCGTGACCGCGAAGCTCTTGGTGCCGCCTGGCGCGCCGCTCCATTTCAGGGCCGGTGAAATGTTCTTGCCCGTGCAGCCGAAGCCGTTGAAGACCTGCGCATCGCTGAGCGTGCCGTTGACCTTGATCGTCGGAAGGTCGAGACTGAATCCGGCGGCCGATGCCAGGGATGACGTGCCGATGCCGATCATGGCCATCGCCGCGATCGCAAAACCTGGGTAATCACGAGTCATGCTGTCAGCTCCCGATTGTCGCCTGCGTCCTGCGCGGATTATACGATGCCCGCGCTGATTGCCGGCCTGCTGCTGTTCTTTGGGTTGCATTCGATCTCGATCGTCGCGCCGGGCTGGCGCGATGGGCGGGTGCGCAGCTGGGGCGAGGGCAGCTGGAAGGGTGTCTACAGTGTGCTCAGCGGCGTCGGCCTGACGCTCATAATCGTGGGCTTTGCGCACGCCCGGGCGCATGCCGCGGTGCTGTACGTGCCGCCCGCGGCGCTGCGTTACCTGACTTTCCTGTTGATGCTGCCGGTGTTTCCGTTGTTGCTGGCGGCCTATCTCCCCGGCGCGATTCAATCGCGCACCAGGCATCCCATGCTGGCGGCCATCAAGCTCTGGGCCACGGCGCATCTGCTGGCGATCGGTGCGCTGCCGGATGTGCTGCTGTTCGGGGCATTCCTGGTCTGGGCGGTTTTCGACCGGATCTCGGTGAAGCGGAGGCCACCGCGGCCGCGACGCCTGCCGCCGCCGATGCGCTACGGCGACCTGCTGGCTGTGGTGGCCGGTCTGGGACTATATGTGCTGTTCGTGCTCAAGCTGCACGCGGCACTGATCGGGGTCGCACCGCTGGCGCCGCCGCTTTAGGCCTGGCTTCACAGCAGGAAGGGAATCAGCGCCCGGGTGCGCGCGCGGTATTGCCGATACTGCTCGCCGAAGGTCTCGCTCATCCAGCGCTCCTCGATCTTCAGCTTGCGCCAGAACGACGCGAACACGATCACGACGGCCAGTACGCCGCGCCACTGCCCGATGGCGAGCGCGGTGCCGATGAAGCCAAACAGCACCCCGGTGTAGATCGGATGCCGCACGATGGCGTAGGGGCCGGTACGGATCAGCTCGTGATCCTGTTTGACGGTCACCGTCGCGCTCCAGTTGCGGCCCAGATGCACGCGCGCCCAGGCGCTGAAGCCTAAGCCCGCGGCCGTGATGGCCGCGCCGGTCCAGAACGTCGTCAGGCTGTGCGCCAGCAACTGCCGGAACAGCCAGCCATCCTCCGCATCGCCACGAATCCACAACAGCACGCCGGCAACCAGCAGCGGCAGCAGGTGCGCCGCCCGCGAGCCGGGCGATTCGTGGCGTTGCGTGGGTTTGACATCGGCCGCGGAGATTCGCCAGTAAGCGATCCACACCAGCCACAGGCCCGGGAACAGGTAGTGGTACAGCAGCCTCACGCTGCTAGAGTACGCCGCCCCATGGGCGGCGCCCAGCAGCCGCAGCGGTCAATAAGCGAAGTAAGGCGCCGCGGTCGCGGAGG
>Ga0181534_10000317_pt1 | contig 35025 bp, 23 predicted proteins | sample PEATcosm2014_Bin_37_FD_119758 | JGI IMG/M metagenome (GOLD analysis project Ga0181534, IMG submission 119758) | Peatland microbial communities from MTU Mesocosm Facility, Houghton, MI, USA - PEATcosm2014_Bin17_10_metaG | ecosystem: Environmental > Terrestrial > Soil > Wetlands > Peat | place...
ACGATCGCGGTGACGAGCAGTGTGAGCGTGCGTCCCACCGGCGAGGCGAAAATCGCCCGCCTGATGACCCGCACCTGGCGCACCAGGCCGAAGTGGGCCGATTCCCCCTCGGATGCTGCGCCGGCGCTGGAGGGGGCGCGCATATCCATCAAGCCAGGCGGCACTCGAGCACGGCGGGCGTTTGGCGCAGCGTCACCGAATCGGCGTCGAATTCGCCGTGCGCCGCGCCATCGCGCATTACGCTTCGAAGCGGTGCGGAGAGCGGCGGCCGCAACACCACCGTGGCCGCGATCCTGGCGCCGATCTCGAAGCGCAGCGTGTCGGCATCGATCTGGCGCAGCGAATAGCTCAACGGTCCGTACGCGGTCGGCATGGAACGCACCGTCACGCCCGCGCCCTCGATCCATTCGGCGGCGAGCCCCGCACCGAGCACCAGTGACCCGTCGCAGTCGCGCTCATAGGCAAACAGACTGCGCACCGCGAGCACGTACTCGGCGGCGATCCAGGTGTGGGGTAGATCGCCGACATGCGCAGGGGCGGCGCGATCTGCATGACTTTTTGTTCCAGCTCGGCGTGTTCTTTCTGATCGCCGGCCTGTTGCTCGCCCTCAACGTCGCGCAGCGCTGGCTGGTCGAAACCCTGGAGTACAAATTGCGCGAGGGATTGGTGCGCAGTCTGCTCGCCGATTGGATGTTGCCGCGGCGGGCGTTTTGGCTCGCCAATTCCGGATCGATGGGCGTCAATCCGGATCAACGCATCCACGAGGACTCGCGCAAGTTGTGCGAGTTGTCCGCCGACCTCGGTGTCGGGCTGCTGCAGGCCTCGATCCTGTTCGGTTCGTTTGCCGGCATTCTCTGGCACCTGTCGAGCGACTTCAGCTTTCGCATCGGCGCCTGGGACTATACGGTCCCCGGGTTCATGCTTTGGGCGGCCGTCATCTATGCGAGCGCGGGCTCGCTGCTAAGTTACCGGGTCGGCCGCAGCCTGATCAATCGCAGCGCCGACCGCTATGCGCGGGAGGCGGATCTGCGCTTCTCGCTGGTGCGGGTCAATGAGCACGTCGATGACATCTCGCTCGCGGCGGGCGAAGCGGACGAGAAACGGCGCATCGAATTGCATCTCGGCAATGTGCTGGCCGCGACGCGCCGCGTCGTCATCGGGCACACCAATCTCACCTGGGTCACCGCGGGATTCGGCTGGGTGACGATCGTGGCGCCGATCCTGGTGGCCGCGCCGTTGTACTTCACCGGCAAGGTTTCCTTCGGCGGTTTGATGATGGCCGCCGGCGCGTTCACCCAGGCGCAATCCTCGCTGCGCTGGTTCATCGATAATTTCAGCTCCATCGCCGACTGGCGCGCGACCTTGCTGCGGGTGGCCAATTTTCGTCATGCGCTTTTGAATACGCACGAGCCAAGCGGTCTCGGCAGCCGCATCAGCTACGCGGAGGGCGAGGCCGGCGAGATCATCATCCAGTCGCTCGAAATCATCTCCGCCGCCAACGCCGACCGGCTCAAAGAGGACACCGTGATCGTCAAGGGGGGCGAGCGGGTGCTGGTGCTCGGCGCGCCCGGCACCGGCAAAACTCAGCTGTTTCGCGCATTGGCGGGCTTGTGGCCCTGGGGGTCCGGGCAGATCACCCGACCCCGTGGGGAGCAAATATTCTATCTGCCGCGCGGCACCCCGTACCTGCCGCGCGGGTCCTTGCGCGAGGTTCTGGCCTACCCATTGAAAGCGGACAGCTTCACCACCGAGGCCTTCAACCGCGCACTGTACCGGCTGGGCCTCGAGCGGCTTGCGCCGTTGCTCGATGACACGCTGCGCTGGGATCGCGATTTGAGCCAGGACGAACAGTTGTGCCTCGCCTTCGCGCGGATTTTGCTGCAGACGCCGCCGTGGGTTCTGATCGACGGCACCTTGGGGGCGCTCGACGACGACGTGCTCGAACTGGTGATCGATGTGTTCAATACCGAACTCAAAGGCACCGGCGTCATTCACATCGGCGGTCCGGGCGACGCGCACGTGCTGTTCTCGAGCGTGGTGCATCTGGTGAAGGCCGCGCGCGTACCGGGAGCCGGCGCGTGAGCCGGCGCGCCGCGTACGCAGTCGCGGGGATCGTGGCGGCCGGTGCGCTATGGGCCGCGGGCGCGGCGTGGGCCGGCGCACCGGATCTGGATTTTCGGGCGCCGCCCGCCGCGACGGACGCCGGCGCCGCCGCGGTCATGCGCGACCTGGCGATCCGGCTCCTGCCGGTCTACCAGGAGGCCGATCCGGATCGCTACCTCGCGAATTTGTCGGCCTTGCAGCTGGTCGCGGGCGATTTCACGGCGGCGGACGCGTCGCGTGAATCGCTGCGCGAGCGGCGCGGGGCGCGCGCCGCACGGATGCCCGTGGAGCGCGGCATGGTCTACGACCTGTATGCGCACGCGCGCGCGATCGAGGCGGAAAATCGGGCGCCGTTCGCCGAGAGTTTCACCAAGGCCTACCACGAGGTGGTGCCGCACCTCGACGATGCCGAAGCGTATGCGCTCACCCGTTTGCTGGAGGCATCGCCGGCGGCATCGCGCGACGCGCTGCAAAAAGACCTCGATCAGCTGCGTTCCAAGGACAGCATCGGAACGGCGGCGGCGCTCGATCTCATCTGGCTGTATCTGACTTTCGATGCCTACCGGTCCTTTCAACCGCTGGTTGCCGCGCTCGACGCCGACGACGACCGGGAGCGCTACGTGTTCGAGGGGGACATTCAAATCGAGGCCGCGGACGGCGACAGCATGAGCGCCGTCATGGTTCGGCCGAAAAAGCTTTCCGCGCCGCTGCCCGCGCTGCTCGAACTCAAGGCGGACGATTCGCCCAATGATGCCAAGGAGTGCGCGGCGCATGGCTACGTGGGAATCGTTGTCAACGCGCGCGGCACGCGGGCGAATCCGCGCAAATTCGTTCCCTATCAGCACGACACCGAGGATGCGCGCAGCGTCATCGAGTGGATCGGAAAGCAATCCTGGAGCGATGGCCGGGTGGCGATGGTCGGCGAGGGCTACAGCGGGTTCACCGCCTGGGCGGCCGCGGCGCGCCCGCCGGCCGCGCTCAAGGCGATCGCCACCTCGGCACCGAGCGCCCCCGGAATCGATCTGCCGATGGACGGCAGCGTGTTTCGCAATTCCGCCTATCGCTGGTCCCTGCAAATGACTGACAACGCACCGGGTCCGGAGGGGATTTACCAGGACGAGGCGCTGTGGCGTTCGCTCGATCAAAAGTGGTATCGCAGCGGTGAGCGCTACCGGGATTTCGGCCGCCTGTTCGGCAAGTCGAATCCGCTGTTCATCCGCTGGCTGAACCACCCGAGCTATGACCGGTTCTGGCAGCAGATGATTCCCTACCGGCAGGCATTCGCGCACATCAAAATACCGGTGCTGACGGGCGCAGGCTATTACGGCGCGAGCACGCCCGCCGCGCTTTACTATTTCAGCGAGCACTCCCGCTATGATCCGCACGCCGATCACACCTTGGTGCTCGGTCCCTACGACGATGATGCGGAGCGGCACGGACCGGCGGCGGTGCTGCGCGGCTATCGGACCGATGCGGCCGCCTTCATCGGTCTGCGCGAACTGCGCTACCAATGGCTCGATTACGTGCTCAAAGGCGCCGCCAAACCGGCGCTGTTGAAGGACCGCGTCAACTACGAGGTCATGGGCGCCAATCGCTGGCGGCATGCGGCCTCGCTCGAGGCCATGTCCGGTGGCGCGCTGCGCCTGTATGTGGACGCCGCCGCTGCCGGCGAAACCCATCGGTTGACTCGGCACAAGAACGTGGCCGCGGCCTTCATCGGCCAGACGGTGAGCCTCACGGACCGCAAGGACGAGAATTGGGTGCCGTCGGCCGGCATCGTCGCCAAGGCGCCGCAATCCCGCAACGGCCTGGTGTTCGTGAGCGAGCCGATGGGCAAACCGACCGAATTCGACGGGATCTTTTCCGGTTCACTCGATTTCACCGTGAACAAAATGGACCTGGACCTGTATGTCGCGCTCTATGAGCGCCTGGCGAGCGGGGAATACATCCGGTTGTTCGATCCGGCCTACGCGTTTCGCGCGAGCTATGCCCGGGATCGCGTGCATCGGCACCTGCTCAAGGCCGGAGAGCGCCAGACGGTGGCGTTCAAGAGCGAGCGCATCACCAGCCGGCAGCTGGCCGCCGGCAGCCGGCTCGTCATGGTGCTTGGCATCGACAAACGACCTGATCGCGAGATCAATTACGGAACGGGCGGCGACGTGAGCGAGGAGTCCATCGCCGATGGCAAGGTGCCGATCAAGATCCGTTGGTACGCCAACAGCTATATCGACATACCGGTCCGCAGATAGGCGGATCGCGGGGGGATCGGCGCCTTGAGCCTTACATCAGCCCGAGGATGAAGTGCACGAGCTTGCGCAAATCCCCGGGGGGCACGTTCTGCGGCGGCATGGCATCGTTGCCCCAGGCTCCGGAGCTGCCGTTGAGTATGTTGGCGGACAGCTCGTCCGTCGCCTCCGTCGCGCTCGAGTAGCGCTTGGCCACGGCCCGGAACGAGGGACCGGAGAGCGCCGTGTCGATGCCGTGACAGGCCTGGCAACCGTATTTGGCGATGAGTTTCTGGCCATCCGTGAAGCTGATGGGCTCATCGGCAGCCGCAATTCCGACCGCACCGAGAGTGGTTACGACCACTACAAAAAGCGCTTGCACCCGCCGCTTGAACATAATGATCCCCATGTGTCGCGAGCCTTAAGGGCGCTCGATTATATCGGCCCCGGGGTCGGGGCGCGAATGTCGCGCTGGGCGGCCGCGATGCGTTCGCGCCAGAGCCGCACGTCGTGCAGATTGGCGATGGCGGGGGTGAGCCCGGCCACCAGCGCGGCCGCCTCGTGCAGCAGCGCGGGCCGCTTCTGCGCATCGCTCAGCGCTTCGGCATACAGCGCACAGGCGAGTTCCAGCGGCAGCCATTGATCGCCGCGATTCTTGCTGGCGAGGTCGCGCTGAAACTGCACCACCGGTGCGATCAGCTGAGCGGCCTCGGCGTTTTTGCCCTGCTGCGCGAGCGACATGGCGAGCCACGTGGACACCTCGCCGAGATCGCGCCGGTCGGGAAGGGCCTGGGTTCCCCAGGCGGTGCGTGCCGTGAGCGCGATGCGCTCCTCGCGTTCGGCCGCCGCGTAATCACCCGACTGGTACTCGGCGCGCGCCGTGAGGTGGGCGGCCACGAACAGGCTGATGGCGGTTTGTGCAGCCTCGAAGCTGCCTTTCGGTTTGACCGCACCGAGCGCCGTCATGGCCTCGCCGGAGATGCGCTTGGCCGTCGCCAGATCGTCGCGCTCGAAGGCCGCTGCGGCGGCGGCAATTTTTTGCATGGACTCGACGATGAGCACGGCGAGGCTTTCCGGAGCCTCGGTGCGACGCAGCTTCGCAAGGATGGGCGCGCCCAGCGCCACGGTAGCCGCGGAGCCGGCGGCATCGCCGATGATCGCCTGGCGTACGGCGGTGACCGCCATGTCATAGGCGTGGATGATGGCAAAGCCCGCACCGCCCGCGGTTGCCTGGGCGTAATAGGTCAGGGATTTGACGTACGAAGGAATGGCCTCCTTGAGCCGGCCGGCCGCCCACAACGAATCGCCGATGGTCTGGTACGTCACGCCGAGGTTGTTCTGCGTGACGACATTCTTCGGATCGAGATTGAGCAGCGCGACCGAGACGATCTCGGTGCGCTTGCCGATGCGCAGCGCCTCCGCCGGATCCAACTCGTTTTGCGCGACCGAGGCGAGCGCGCTTTCGATGACTTCCTGCGCGTGCAGGGCGAGGCGAAAGCCGGGACGCTGCTCGAGCACCTTGTCGGCGAGGGCGATGGCCTCCTCGCCGCTGCGCTTGGCCTCCTCGTTGCGTCCGGTGTTGACCAGTGCCGTGACCAACCAGGCGGCGGCCTCGGCGTAATAGGCGCTCATCTCGTGGTTCGACAGATCGAGCGCGCCGAGATCGGTGGCGATGCGCCGGGCCTGCTCCTCGGTGGCAATGGCCGCGGTGTTGTCGTTGCCGCTCATCTGCTCGTAGCCGATGCGCACCAGCACTTCGACATAGGTGCGGCGTGCGGCCAGCGAGGCGTTCGGCGCCTCCGCCAGCGGCCGGATGAGCTCGGCGGCCCGCCGCGCGGCGGCCGGACCGCCGGCATCGTTGCGGTTGTCGAGAATCAAGGCCTGGGTGGCGTAGCCGGAGGCGAGCGCGATGGTCGTGGCCTCCGAGGCGTCGCCCTGCGTGCGCAGCCCTTCGAGCAGCTGCACGGCCTCGCCCGCGTTGTCGGTGGCGAGGTCGATCTGACCGAGCACCCGCATGGCGCGGGCATGGTGGATCATGGCGAGCGCGCCGTTGCGGGTGGTTTCCGGACCCTTGAGGCCGGCGGGCAGCCCGTGGAAATAGTCGATCTGGCGCTGGGTGAACTCGGAGATCACGTTCAGCCGCCCGAAGCTCTCGAGCTCGCGCACGAAGTCATCGGTGAGATACCCGAGCAGGTGTTCGGCGCCGGCCCGCGCCTGTTCGGCGGCAGCGCGGGTCTGCTGGGCCTCGAACTCGGCGCGGTGCGCCCGCTGCGTGCTCATGACCGCCAGGACCGCGGCGATGAGTGCGCCGGCGGCGAGGATGGTGCAGCCCACCGCGATCTTGCGCGCGCGCACCAGCGCCCGGCGGGCCGCGAGTTCGCGTTCGCGCTGCTCGGCGAGCAGATTCTCGGTCGCCTCGCGCGCCTCGCGCTCACGGCGCAAATCCCGGCTCTCCTTGACCACGCCGCACAGCACGTCGTGGGTGAGTTCGACGCGGCGCACGTCGAGCCGCTCCTCGATGCGCAGCAGCCGCCGGTTCACCAGAATCCCGAGCGTGCCGGGCGCCGCGCCCACCGCATTGAAGCGGCTGAGCAGCCGCTCCTCGGCGACGTCCTCGCGATACCCGGAGCTCGTCAGCAGATCGTCTTCGATGATCCGCCGCACGGCGGCCGGCTGATCCGCGAGCGAGCGTTCGTAGAAGTTGCCGAGAATGCTGGTGTGGGAGCCGGCGAGCAGATCGAGCGAGATTTCGCTGCGCCCCTGGGCGATGCGGGCGTCGTTCAGTTCACGGCAGATCAGGCTCAGGAGCGAGGGTTCGACCTCGGCGTTGGCGAGTTCCGCGCCGCCGGCAACGAAGCGCACGATGGCGGCGGCGACCTCATCGCTAACCAGCCGCTTGCCGGGCTGCAGCACGGCGGCCAGCGCCTGGGCGCCGGTCATGGGCGCGAGCCGCAGGCGATTCTGCGAGATGCTCGGCATGGATTTTTTCAAACTCTCGAGCGGGGCGAGATAATCCTCGCGCAGCGCGATCAGCACCCGGTAGTCGCTGCGCGAGAAATCGAAGCGTTCCGCCGCCGCTTCGTCCTCCTCGAGCTTTGCCTCGAGGGATTTCGGCGGCCGGTTCTCAACCAGATCGGCGAGTTCCTCGATGAAGCGTGCGGCCCGTGCGCGGCCGGCATCATCGCTTTGCGCCAGGGTGAAGATCTCCTCGAACTGATCGAAGATCAGCAGCGGGATCAGGGTCGCACCGGACTCGTCGCGCAGCACGTCATCGCGATGGTGCAGGAATTCCCACAAGGTCTCGCCGTCGGCGGCCACGTTCTCCTGGGTCCACTGCCCGGAGTGACGCGCGGTGCGGCGGATCGCCTGTTTGATTTGTTCGGACGGTTCCGGGGTGTCGCGCCCGTAGTCGATGCGCACGTAGATCGGGCAGTAGCCTTGGCCGCGCAGGCGCGGCACGAGACCGGCGCGCAGCAGCGAGGTCTTGCCGAGGCCGGACTGGCCGAACAGCACCGTGAGCAGCTTGCGCTGCACCCGGCGCGCGAGTTCGGCGACTTCCTCCTCGCGCCCGTAGAAATAGGCGCGCGTCTCCTCGGTGAACGAGGCGAGCCCGAGCCAGGGGTTGCTCGCATCGACCGCCGAACTGGTCGGGTCGGGGGCCAAGGGCGGTGCGTGAACGTCGTTCATGTCGAGCGCGCCTGCATGAAATCCTTGAGACGCTGCGCGAATTCGCCGGGTACCTGGCCGCCGGGCAGCGCCGAGAAGTGCAGCGCCTTGAATTTGTCGGGCACGAGAGCTTCCGCGGCGTTCGTGGCATCGATGCTCACCGGCAGGATGAACAGCGCACCGTCCGCCATGTTGCGCACCCGGTCCATGGCGTAGCTCCACTCGCGGCGGAAATAGCCCTCGAGCCGCCGCTGGGTGTTGGCCGAGACCACCGGGATGAAATACGAACAGCGCGCGATGTTGCGCTGGATCTTGCGGTCGTAATCGTCGCCGCCCTCGAGCCGGTCCATGTCGAACCAGGTGACGATGCCGGCCGCCTCGAGCCCCGCCTTGATCTGCTGGACGGCGGGCAGATCCTCGCGCGCATAACTGATGAACACCGCGTTGTCCGGCATCTCGCGCGCGGGCGGCAGGAAGCGGGCGGGCGCCGGGCTCGCCGCGCCGCCCGGCTTGTGCCGTGCCTGCCAGCGGGCGTGCAATTCCTCGACGAAGCGTTCGGCGCCCCGGTAGATGCGGGTGCGCACGCTCACCTGCTGCAGGAACGCCATCAAGCGATCGTCGTGGCTGGTGTGATCGTCCGCCAGCACCTCGCCGACGTCGCGCGGATCGGAGAGGCGCTGGCGCTTGGCCATGCGCAGGAACAGGCGCGCCAGCCAGTTGGTGAAATTGCTGCCGATGAACAACAGATGATTGTGTTCGAGTTCGTGAAACAGCTTCTCGGGTGCGAGGTGCTCGCTCTGCAGGGCGCAGATGAATTCGAGCAGATCCTCATCCGAGATCACGTAGGTGGGCGAGGCCGACAGCTTGCCGAACAGGTGATAGACGACCGGCCGCTGCAGCATGTCGCGTTCCGAGGGCAGGTCGGCGATGCGATTCGGCGCGTAGGACAGCACCTCGGTCGAGGGCGCGCCGCCGAAGCGCTCGAGGTTGATGGCCGATTCGAGCAGGGAGTCGAACGTGGTCGAGACGAACAAATCGAAGTCGGTGATCGCCGCCAACCGGCGCAGCGCCAGCGGCGGCTCGAAATTCGCCTCCTTGAGGATGCCGCGCAGGCGCACGTAGGCCTCTTCGCGCCGGCCGCGCGCCGCGAGAAACCAGCACACCACGTCGTTCAATGTATAGGGCTGGGGCAACTCGGCGATGTTGACGTTGAGCCGGCCGGCGAGTTTCTCCGCCACCCAGTCGAGCAGCAGCCGCGGGCCGCGGTCGGTCGAAACCAGCAGCAGTTCGGGCCCGACGATCGGAATGACGCGCCGCTCCTCGATGAAGCTCAGCAGGTCCTCCCACGCGTCATCGTCAAGGGTCGTCATGGTCTGCACGGCGGCGGAACCCCGGTTCATGCGAGGGGGTGCGGCCGGGACGATGGTTCAAACATCAAAACTCGATGGGCCGCTTGGGCGCATGGCGTCGCTATGGCTTGGTCTTGTCGTTTCAGTGTGCCGCAACGCCCGGCACACTGCAATATGCGGAAGCGGGCTACGGACCCGCGACGTAGGTGATCGTGGTGGAGCCGGTCTTGGCGATCCCCGCATCGTTCGTGTAGCTGAAGTCGATGGCGAGCGAGCCGCTCGCGGCCGCCAGCGGCGCATAAGTGAGGTTCAGTTGACAGGCGGTGCCCACGCTCACGCTCGCGCAGGTAAAGCTCGAGGACGGGCTGCTCCAACCGGTGGGCAGGGCGGTGAGATCCGAGGTTACGTTGAGCGCGCTCGCGGGATTCATGTCATCGGTGGTGAAGGTGATGCTGACCGGCGTGCTGGTGCCGGTCACGACCGAAAGGGCGCTCGTGTCCGGTGTGCCGACGATGTTGTCATTCGTGGTCGCGCGGTAGGGAACGTTGAGCGTGCCGGTCTTGGTCCCGCCGGCATTGTTCAAATAGGTGTAGGCGAGGGTGAGCGTCCCCGCCGCCGCCGCCGCGGGCGCGTAGGTCAGGGTGAGCTGGCAGCCTGCACCGCTGTCGAAGCCGCTGCACGTGAAGGGGTTGGTGGCACTGCTCCAGCCCGCCGGCAGCGTCGCAAGATCGGTGGTGAGGGCGAGCGCGGTCGCCTGGCGCGCATCATCGGTGGTGAAGGTGACGCTGAGCGTCTGGGTGCCCATGCCGACCACGGCGTTGATCTGGCCGGAGGGTGAGGGCGTGGCAATCGCATTGTCGTTGGTGCTCGCCGCGTACGGGAGGCTCACCAACCCGCCTTGGGGCGCTCCCGCGCCATCGACGTAGGTGTAGGTCAGGGTCAGCGTGCCGCGGGCCAACGCCGTGGGTGCGTAGGTGAGGTGCAACTGGCAACCGTTGCCGGTGCTCACGCTGGCGCAGGTAAAGGCGCTCGCGTTGCTGCTCCAGCCGGCAGGCAGCGTCTTCAACCCGCCGGTCACGTTCAATGCCGTTGCGGGTTTGCCTTCGTTGGTGGTGAACGTCACCGCGACCGCTTGGCCGCCGGTCTTCTCGATGGCCTCGATCTGACCACCGGGGGAGCCGTTGGCGATGATCGTATTGCCCGACCGGCTCGCGTACGGGATGTTGAGCATTGCGCTGCGGGCGGCACCGGAGTCGTCGGTGTAGGCGTAGCTCAGGCTGAGGGTCCCGCCACCGCGGGTCGTCGGGTCGTAGGCGAGAACCACCTGGCAGCCGCTGCCGGAGGTGACGATGGCGCAGGTCAAGCCGCTCGCCGTGCTGCTCCAGCCGGACGGCAGGGCGGCGAGGTTGGTGCTCAGCGTCAAATTGGTGGCCGCATTGCCATCGTCGGTGACGAAATTGACGATGACCGACTGTTTGCCGCCGCCGATGACGGCATCGACCTCGCCATCCGTGGAGGTGGTGGCCATCACGTTGTTGGCGGTGGCGGTGGCCACGTAAGGAATGCTCACCGACCCGCCGGGCGCCCGCGCCTCTCCGGCGTTGTCGATGAAAACGTAATTGAGCACCAAGGTGCCGCTGTCTGCCGCGCTCGGCGCGTAGGTGAGCGTGAGCACGCAGCCGCTGCCGCCGCTCACCGCGGCGCAGGTGAAGCTGCCCGGTCCGCTCCAGCCGGCGGGTAATGTCCCGAGACTGCCGGAGATCCCGAAGCCGGTGATGGCGAGTCCGTCGCTCGAGGCAAAGGTGATGCTGATCGTTTGATTGGCGCCCGCCGTGACGGACAGGGTGCCCGGGACCGACGGGGTCGCGACCACCGAATCGTCGGTGCCGGTCGTGCCAGCCTCACCGCCCACGCCGGGTTTGGGTGCGGTGCCGCCGCCGGTACCGCTGGTTCCGGTGCCGCCGGTGCTCATCGGGGCGGTGGTGCCGTAGTCGGTGCCGCTGCTGCTGCTGCCCCACGGGGAATCCATGTGGCAGCCGGACACGAGCAGGAGCGAAAGCACGCCGCAAACACCGCTACGCTGACCTAAGAGCATGTCGCTGAAATCCCGCAATCCCGAGGAAGTTCAACTTATGCCGAGGGTGGAGCGAGCGGCGGTACCTGCGTCACACTATCGCAAGGGGCGGGGACGCGGGCGCGCCGCATGCGACATAACCAATGGGAAAGAGCGCTGGCGTTCGCCGAATAGGTGACTTAATGTCACGCGCATGAATACTTCGACCGCCCCCGTTTCGCAAACGCGCGCCTTCTCCACGGTCTTCATGATCGAGATGTGGGAGCGGTTCGGCTTCTACGGCATGCAGGTGCTGATGGTCACCTACATGATGAAGAAGCTCGGCTTCATCGACATCCGGGCCAACCTGGTGTGGGGCGCGGCGGCCGCGCTCATTTATGCCACCCCCGCCATCGGCGGGTGGATCGGCGACAAGCTGATCGGCACGCGGCGCACCATGAAATTCGGGGCCCTGGTGCTGTCGTTCGGCTACGCGCTGCTCTGGCTGCCGACCGACAATGAATATCCCCTGTACTTCGCCCTCGGGGTGATCATCGTCGGCAACGGCCTGTTCAAGCCGAACGCGGGCAATTTGGTGCGCAAGATCTACGAGGGCGACGACACGCGCATCGACAGCGCCTTCACCATGTATTACATGGCGGTGAACATCGGCTCGATGATTTCCATGACGCTCACCCCCTGGATTCGCGATTACGTGGGCGCCCGCTACGGCGACTCGGCCGGTTGGCACACGGCGTTCGGGGTCTGCTCGATCGGACTGATCCTCGGCCTGCTCAACTACGCCCTGATGAGCCGCGCGCTCGCGCACGTGGGCTCGCCGCCGGACGCCCACCGCGTGAACCGGATGCGGCTGGTCGCTGTCGTCGCCGGCGGGATCGCAATGGTTTTTCTCTCGGCATTCATATTGCAAAGCCAGACGGTGGCGCGCGTGTGCGTCTATACCGCCGGCGTGGTGATCCTTGGCATCTTCGTGCATCTGATCCGCACCAGCCATCGCGATGAGCGGGCGGGACTGCTGGCCGCCCTGGTGCTCGTGGTGCAGACGATCTTCTTCTTCATCTTCTATCAGCAGATGTCCACGTCGCTCAATCTGTTCGCGCAGCGCAACGTCGATCTTAACTTCACGCTCTTCGGTTGGCACCTCTTCACCTGGATTCCCGAGCAATATCAAAATCTGAATTCCATCTGGATCGTGGTGCTGAGTCCGGTGTTGGTGTTCATCTACAACTCGCTCGGCCGGCTCGGCAAGGACCCGTCGATCGCGGCGAAATTCGCCTGGGGGTTCGCGGCGGTCGCCGTCGGCTTTTTCATCTACGGGGTCGGCGCGCGCTCGGCCGTCAACGGACAGGTTTCCTCCTGGATCATGGTCTGGGGATACGGTCTTTACTCACTGGGGGAACTGCTGGTGAGCGGGCTCGGGCTGGCGATGATCGCCCGCTACGTGCCGGCGCGCATGGGCGGCTTCATGATGGGCGCGTATTTCGTCGCTTCGGGGATTTCGCAGTACCTCGGCAGCGTGGTGGCGAACTTTGCGCACATCCCGCAGGGCATCACCGACCCGCTCGAGTCGCTGAGCATTTACACCAGTCTGTTCAACAAGCTCGGCTTTGCGGGGATCGTCTGCACGCTGATCGCGATTGCGATGCTGCCGCTGATGAAGAGGCTCTCCGCGAGCCATTCCGACACGGCCGCCGCGACCAACCACACCCCGTTGCCCGCGGTGCGCAGCGAGGAATTTAACACCACCGTTTAAGACTGCCGCGTTCGCAGGTAGCGGATGGTGCGATCCGCTTCGTGCCGCAATTGCGACTCGAGCGCGGCGAGTTCATCGACGGCGCCGTTGCGGGCCGCCGCTTCGAGCCGGCCGGCCGCCTCGCTCGCCTTGCCGGCACGGATGTTCGCGCTCGAGCCCTTGAGCGCATGGGCCGCCCGTCCGATCGCCGGCAGATCGCCGCGGGTGAGCGCATCGCGGATTTCGCGCAGTGCCGCATCGCCGCTGTCGATGAACAGCTGCACGAGCTGCGCGACAAAGCCCTCATCGCCGTCCGCCACGCTCATGAATCGTTCCCAGTCGACGGGATCGCCGGGCGCGGCACCCGGGGTGGTGCCGGTTGCGGCGGCGGACGGCTGAGCCGGGGACGGCTCGGCCGCGCGCAGGTGCCGCTCGATGGCCTCGGTGAGGCGCACCCGATCGAGCGGCTTGGTGAGGTAGTCGTTCATGCCGGCCTCGCGGCATTGCTCTTCGGCGCCCTTCATCGCATCGGCGGTGAGCGCGATGATGGGAATGCGGACGCCCTGCGGTTCACGGTGGCGGATTTCGCGCGCCGCTTGATAGCCGTCCATCACCGGCATCTGGCAGTCCATCAAAATGAGGTGGTAGCGGCCGGTTTGCCACGCGGCGAGCGCTTCGGCGCCGTTGGCCACGATATCGACGGCATAGCCCAGTTTTTCGAGCGTACCGAGCGCCACCTTTTGATTGACCACGTTGTCCTCGGCCAACAGGATGCGCCGTTCCTGGCGCCGCTCGCGTCTGCGCTCGGCGATCACGATGGGTTGCGTGCGCTCATGCCACTGCAACGGGTCGACAGACATCACCCGGCCGAGGCACTCGCGCAGGTCGCGGTGCGAGACGGGCTTCATCAGATAGGCGCAAAAGCCGACTTCCTTGAAATCGTCCGCGCCGTGGGTGCCGCGGGCCGAGGTGAGCATAACGAGCCGCGTCTGGCTGAAGCGGGCATCGCGCGCGACGCGTCGCCCGAGTTCGAGCCCGTCGCAGCCCGGCATCATGTAGTCGAGCACCGCGAGGTCGAAGGGCTCCCCGGCGGCAAGGCTTGCCTGCAGCGCCGCGAGGGCGGTCTCGGCGCCCTCGACGCAGGTTGGCTTCATCCCAAGATGGGTGAGTTGTTGGCGCAAGACCTTGCGATTCGTGGCGTTGTCATCGACCACGAGTACTCGCCGGTCAGCGCACGCCTTGGCATCGAATTGCCGGCTTTCGGAGCGCCGCTCCGAGCGGGCGAAGCGCGCCGTGAACCAGAACAGCGACCCGGTTCCTTCGGTGCTTTCGGCGCTGGTTTCACCGTCCATCAGATCGACCAGCCGGCGCACGATCGACAGACCGAGACCGGTCCCGCCGTAATGCCGTGTGGTCGAGGCATCGAGCTGCGAGAACGGCTGGAACAGGGCGTCGATACGGTCCGCCGGAATACCGATGCCGGTGTCGCGCACTTCGCAGCGGATGGTGGTGCCGTCCGCATCCGCGGCAATCGCGCGGATGTCGATCGACACTTCACCGGCGCGGGTGAATTTGACCGCGTTGCTGCCGAGGTTGAGCAGAATCTGGCGTACGCGCCCCGGATCGCCGATCAGTCGCTCGGGCAGCAGCGGGTCGACGTTGCAGATGAGTTCGAGTCCCTTGGCATGGGCTTGGATGGCGAGCAGATGGGCGACATCGTCCACCGTGTTGCGCAAGTCCATGTCGATCCGCTCCAGATCGAGCTTGCCCGCCTCGATCTTCGAGAAATCGAGAATGTCATTGATGATGGTGAGCAGGCTGCCGGCACTGTCGCGGATCGTCTCGGTCTGATCGCGCTGCGTGCGGTCCAGATTGGTCTCGAGCAACAGCTCGGTCATGCCGATCACGCCGTTCATGGGTGTGCGGATTTCGTGGCTCATGTTGGCGAGAAACTGCGACTTCGCCTGCGCGGCGAGTTCGGCGCGCTCCTTGGCCTGCAGCAGCTCGCCATTCGCCGCTTCGAGATCCTGGGTCCGCAGCGCGACCTGCTCGCTGAGCGCGCCGGCGAGACGCTTCAAGCGCCCGACGTGCAGGCGGTGCCAGCCGCCGGTCACGAGCAGGATGATCAAAAGACCGGCGACCACGCACAAGAACTTGAACCACACGGTCTGATAGTAGTGCGGCTTGAGCGTGAAGCGGAGACTCGCGCCCCGTGCGCTCCACACGCCATCGTTGTTGCTCGCGGTCACGTGAAATACATAGGAGCCGGGCGCAAGCCCGGTGTAATAGGCGGTATGCCGATTGCCGGCATCGATCCAATCCTTGTCGAAGCCCTCGAGGCGGTATTTGAATTGGCTGCGCTTCGGCACCAACAGGCTCAAACCGGAGTAATGAAATTCCCATCGCTCCGCCCCCGGCGCGATCTCTGCCCCGTCCGTCAAGGGCACCGGCACTCCGTCGACGCTCACCTGTTCGATGTGCACGAGGGGTGGCACGGGGTTCAGGCGAATGTGCCGCGGGTCGACCCGCACGATGCCGAGCACGCTCGGAAACCACAGCAGGCCGTCCGGGGTGCGGCACCCGGCGGCGGTGTTGCCGCCGTCGAACTCGCCGGTGCGCAGGCCGTCGGCGACGCCGTAGAAATGAAAATCCGGCACGGCGGTGCCGCGGTCCGCCAAGGCCTCGAGCGCACCGCGGGAGACGGACATCAAACCCTTGTTGGTGGTGATCCACATCTGGTGGGTGTCGGTTTCGAGCATTTGCAGAATGGTTTCGCGCAGCGGGCCCTTGAAGCCGGCCAGGGAGATGATCTTGCCGTCGCGCCACAGCGCGAGGCCGTCGGTGGTGCCGAGCCAGAGCACCCCATGCTCGTCCTCGTGCATGGAAATGACCCAATCGCTCGGCAGGCCGTCGGCGGTCCCGAAATGGCGGGTGCCATGCGCCCCGATCATGAACAGTCCATGCGCTTCGGTCGCCACCCAGAGGTTGCGCTCGCGATCCTCGTGCATGAGGTGCACCGCGACCGCACCCGAGGTACCCAAGGCCGTCAGCATCGGCGTGATCTTGTCCTGCTCGATGCGGTCGAGACCTTCGTTGGTTCCGATCCACAGCCGTCCGAGATGATCCTCGAGCAATGCCGTCGCGGTGTCGCCGGACAGGCCGTGGCTCCGGTCGAAGCGGGTCAATCCGCCCTGCAGGTCGCGCCGATAGGCGCCGGCGCCGTCGGTCCCGACCCAGAGCGCATGATGGCGGTCCTCGAGCACCGCCCGCACGCGCACGTTCTCGTAGCCGCGCGGCCCATCGAAGTGCTGGAATCGACCGTCGACATAGCTGCTGAGGCCGCCGTCCGTCCCGACCCAGACGCCGCCGTCCTGGCGCGGTGTGACCGTCCAGGTGAGATTGCCCTGCAAACCTTCGGGCTCGCCGGCCGCAGCGAATCTCGCGTCGCGCAGGCGCAGCAGACCGGTACCGTAGCTGCCCACCCACAGGCTCCCCTCGGCGTCCTCCCACAGGGCGCGCAGATCGCTGTGCGCGAACCAGCCGGTTTCGAGCGAACTCCACTGTCCGGCGTGCCACCGCACCAGGCCGCCGCCGCGGGTGGCGATCCACAAATTGCCGTCACGATCGAGCCGCAGCGCCCGCACGATCGAGCCCAAACGCCCGGCTTCGGCCACCGTCTCGAACTGATCGAGTGCGCGCCGATACAGGGCCCCGGTTTCAGTTCCCACCCACAGGGTGCCGCCCGGTTCCTCGTAAAGGGCGGAGACCGGAACGTCGGGCTGTCCGGCCCGTAACGGCATCTTCTCGAACCCCTTCCCGTCGAAGCGCTGCAGGCCGGCGTTCGTGCCGATCCAGAGCATCCCTCGGCGATCTTCGATGAGCGTGCGGATGCGGTTATCCGCAAGACCGTCGGTCACCGTGAAGCTCTTCGGGGTCGTGTCGCTGAACAAGGTGAACCCATTTTCCGTGCCGATCCACAGGCGGCCCGAGGCGCCCTCGGAGAAGGCGCGGATGTACGCATGATTGAGCGCCGCGACCGCTTTGAATGGCCGAAAGCGCCCCTGCTCGTACACTGCGATCCCGGCCCGGGTGCCGATCCAAAGGCGTCCGGATCGATCGACGAACAGCACCGAGATGTGTTTGTTCGGGATGGCCGCTTCGTTGTCGTTGTCGAACACCGTGAAGTGCACGCCATCGAAACGGGCCAGGCCCTCCTGCGTTCCCACCCACAAATACCCGTCGGGTGTCCGCACGATCGATTGCGCCGAGCTTTGCGGCAGGCCCTCGGGAATCTGCCAGTTGTCGAGCACGTATTGGCTCGGTCGCAGCGTCGGATCGAGGGCGGCCGCGTCGAGGCACAGCGCGCACAAAATGATCGAGGCCAGGCCGCGCATCGCCAGCCGACTCACGACCGCAATGCTTGCGCTTGAGGCATTCAAGGGTTCGCCATCCGTACATCCCGACTGTACGGTTAGCGGCTGGGCGGCAGACTCCTGAAGGCCGTCTTGCGCTTAGCCGCAATCCCCGTCGGTATCCACGTGGACGGTGGCGCCGTCGGATAGCTGCGGCTTGTCGCGCCGTCCGCACTGGCGCATGTCCGGGTCGTTCGTCATGGCGGTCCAGGACAGGTGCCCGAGTCCCGAGGAGTCGGGCGAGATCGCTACGGTGACCGAGGCGAAGCCGTTGATCAGCTGGTTCGTCATGACCTTCTGGGGCGGGCTCGCATTCAAGTCGTACACCGTCACGAGCAGGTTCGACGTGCTGTCGTTGGTGATGGTGATGGTCAGGTCGCCGTCGGCGAGAACCGCGGCGGTCCCGGCGAAGAAAATCGCCGCGGCGAGCATGAACGTTCGCGGATGGCCGGCACGCATTCGCAACCCCTGGTCGAGCCCGTGGCTGAGCTAAAGCATCATAGCATCGATGGCTACACCAGGCCGAGATCGAGCGCCGTCGTCTGCGGGAAGATCCGGGCGCATTGCTCCTTCGACAGTCCCCACATCGTGCGGAACAGGCCGCCGAGCACGGCACGGTAGTCGTTGAGCACCGGATAGTCGCGGTCCTGCAGCAAGCTGCCGCGATTCACCGGTCTTTGCTCCCCGACGATCCGGCCCCCGTTGATGGCCCCGCCGAGAACCCAATAAACGGTGCCGTGCCCGTGATCCGTGCCGCGATTGCCGTTCTCGCGGAAGGTGCGGCCGAATTCCGACAGCACGACGACGACGGTGTTGTTCCATTCCGGACCGAGCGATGCGGCGTACGCCTGCAAGCCGCGCCCGAGGTTGCCGAGATTACCGGCGAGGTTGCCCTGCGCCGCGCCTTCCCCCACGTGGGTGTCCCAACCGCCGACGTCGATGAATCCGATGCGGTACTTGTCGCGCATGAGCCGGCCCATGCGTTCGGCCTCGAGTTCGAAGCCCTTGGTGTTGATGGCGCCGCGATTGGCGGCGGTCATGGCCGCTTCGGTCATTTCCTGGGCGACCTCCTGACGCAGCTCCAAACCCTCCCTGGCCGCGCCCTCCAGGTGGTGGCCCGCATACATGTCGCTGAGAATCTTCGCCTGACGCTCGTCGAAGGCCGGTTTGCCGATATTTTTGAGCGATAAATTCGGCACCGTCGCCGCGCCCTCGAAGCTGAGCGGCAGGGCATCGGTGAATGAAATCGCGGCGGGGGCGGCGTCGCCGGTCAGGGTATCGGACAAGCGGCCGAGAAAACCCGACCGATAATTGCGGGCGCCGCCCGTTGGCTGGCCGAGTTCGATCGAGTCCTGGGTTTCGAAGTGGCTGCGCGACAGATCGTCGGTTCCGGCAAAGGGGATGAAGGCGACCTGGCGCTGCAGATACATCGCGCCGGTGGTATCGCGCACCGCCGGAGCGAGCGCCCAGTCGGCATTCAACGCGAGCGCTCCCGTGCTCAAGGCCGCATCGGGCCGGGCGATCGCGATGTTGGGACGCGATTCGTAGTAGTAGCTGCTCGAGTACGGCACCAGCAGGTTGCTCGAATCGTAACCGCCGCGCAGGAACACCAGCAAGAAACGCGGTCCGGCAGCCGGTGCCGCATACAACCGGCCATCGAGTGCGGCGGAGGCCAGTGCGGCGCTGCCCAGTTTCAACAAATGACGGCGGTTCATGCGCGTTCCTGTCTGATCATTCGTAATTGAATTCAGGGGAGGCCAGCAGGAAGGTGTTCCATTCCTGCGGCGTCGCGGCGCGCGCCAGGGCACTGCGGGTGTCCGCGCTCAAGAACGGCTCGACCGCCTCGAAGTACAACCGGTTCGAGAGCTGGGGGAAACCGCCGCCGGGCCCGGCGGCGCCCTCATCGCCATCGAACAGCCCGGCATTGCCCGAGCCGATGGATTTTGCGATCTCGAAGCGCCGGCTCATCTGCCCGGAGCTTGCCCAGCTGATTTCCGTCATGGCATAGCCGTCCGGCGTCTGGCGCCCGAACGGTCCCTCGCCGAGCCCGTTGAGCCAGTTGAGCAGCGGCCGTGTGTTGGTGATGGTGCGGCCGTCGTAGGCGAACCGGACCGCCGAGAGCACGAAGCGCGTGGGATCCTTGAACTTGCCGCCGAGTGCGGCGTTCAACTCGCGCGACTGGAACAGGGTGCGCAGCACCGCCGCGATATCGCCGTCGGTGCGCTGAAAGGTTTGCGCCATGCGCTCGATGAGCTGGGGCGGCGGTTCATCGGCGACGAAGTAGATCGCGAGCTTGCGCGAGATGAAGCGCGCGCAGGCGGGCTGCTTGACGATCCGCGTCACGGCCTCCTCGACCTCGGCGAAGCCCTGCTGCTCGAGCGGGCTGCCCAACAGCGCCTTGGGCCCGAAATCATGCCGGGCCGGATTGAACTCGAAGGCGCCCGCGCGCACGTAGAATCGCTGCAGATCCGGTTTGAGCCGCGGCGCATTGCCGAGGTCGATGCCGACCCCGGTCAATACGCGGGCAAGCTGCTGGACGTCCTGCTGGTTGTAGCCCCCCTGGACGCCGAGGGTGTGCAGTTCCATGAGCTCGCGCGCGTAGTTCTCGTTGATGTGGCCCAGCGCATTTTGTCGGTTGTCCAAATACTCCAGCATGGCCGGGTGCTCGAGGGTCGCGAGTACCAGATCCCTGAAGTGGCCGAGGGCGTGCGGGCGGATGGCGTGCTCGGCGTAGTCCCCGATCAACCAGCGCAGATTGGCCTTGTGCTGGTGCACGCTGAAGTGGTTGAGCCAGAACCACACCATTTGCTCGCGCAGCTGCCCGGGCGAGTACAGGGCGCGCAGCAGCTGGCCCCGGATCGCCTCGTTGGCGAACTGGTTGGCGCGCTCGTTGCGCGCCTTGCGCGCCTGATCCTTGTCGGCTCCGTCCGGCATGGCGTTGACGGCCCTGTTCTGCGCCTCGACCTCGATGAGCAGCGGCAGCGGATCGGTGCCGAGCTCCGCGTGTCCGGCGAGCGCCGCCACCACCGGTGCCGGCAGCGGGAAATCCGCGCCGCTCAATTGGTGCTCGAGATAGCGCTCGCGGCCGAGCGAGCGGAACTCGGCCAGAGTCGCGCTATTGAGGCCGAACGCGGTCCGCTCCAGCCACAGCACATCCTCCCGGCGCAGGGCCGGCAGACTGCCCGCCGCGCCGGCACCCGGCGGGTTCGAGCCGCTGCGCAGCCCCGGCTGGGTGCAGGCCGCGAGCAGAAGCACGGTGAGTGCCCCCATCGCCCGGGCTGCGGTTGTTCGCTTGTCGGTCACAGGCCATGATAACGGCGGCCGGGGACCCCCGTTGACCGCCATCCGGAGCGCGGCCAACCGGTCCGCCATTAAGAGTTCGACAGATTCGGCCTCCCGCCAGCGCCACATGCGCCCCGGCCTCGGCTGCCGGGTCGCGGTGGGGGCCGAAACAGGCGATTTTTTTTCGACACACGCAGGTTGCCGTGTCAAACTCTGCGCCCTTTATGCGGCGTCACTGCTGCATTGCAACCGGCCGACCTCGGCCCCCCTCAACTGTCATGGAAGTTTGATATGGCTCGTACAACACCCCTTTCCGATATCCGCAATATCGGCATCATCGCCCACGTCGACGCCGGCAAGACGACGACGACCGAGCGCATCCTGTATTACACGGGGCGTAAGCACACGATCATCGACATCCATGACACCAAGGATCTGAAGACCTCGACCACGACCGATTATCTCGAGCAGGAGCAGAAGCGCGGCATCACCATCCAAAGTGCGGCGGTGTCGGCGTTCTGGCGCGACAAGAAGATCAATCTCATCGACACCCCGGGACACGTCGATTTCACCATCGAGGTGAACCGCTCGCTGCGTGTGCTCGACGGTGCGGTCGTGGTGTTCGACGGCGTGGCGGGCGTCGAGCCGCAATCGGAGACCAACTGGCGTCTGGCCGACAACTACGACGTGCCGCGCCTGTGCTACGTCAACAAGATGGACCGCAGCGGCGCGAATTTCCTGCGCTGCGTGGACATGATCAAGAAGCGTCTCGGTGCGCGCCCGCTGCCGGTGCAGCTGCCGATCGGCTCGGAAGAGAACTTCAAGGGCATGGTCGATCTGGTGGAGATGAAGGCGCTGGTGTGGGACTCGGACGACAAGGACGCCGAATGGCAGAGCCTCGAAGTCACCCCGGACCTCGCCGACAAGCTGCACATCACCACCCCGAGCGACCGCAAGATCCTGGCGGACGTGACCAAGTACCGCACCGAGCTGGTCGATACCTGCCTCGAGCAGGACGATGAGGCCATGGAGGCGTATTTGACCCACGGCACCGTGCCCTCGGGCGATGTGCTGCGCAAGGCCCTGCGCAAGGGCACGTTGAATTCGGCCTTCACCCCCGTGTTGTGCGGCTCCTCGTACAAGAACAAGGGCGTGCAGCAGGTGCTCGACGCGGTGGTCGACTATCTGCCGGCGCCGACCGACGTGGCCTCGATCAAGACCGTCGATGCCGACGGCGAGCCCATCGGCGAGCGCAGGTGCTCGGACGATGAACCATTCTCGGCGCTGGCCTTCAAGGTGATCAACGACGCCTACGGAGCGCTCACCTTCATCCGGGTGTACTCGGGCGTGTTGACCAAGGGCGCCTCGGTGCTCAACTCGACCCGCGGCAAGCGCGAGAAAATCGGCCGCATGGTCGAGATGTTCGCCAAGGAAGCAAATCCGGTCGAAGAGGCGCGCGCCGGCGACATCATTGCGCTCGTGTCCCTCGCGGACACCGAGACCGGCGACACGCTGTGCGATTCGGCCAACCCGGTGGTGCTGGAGCGCATGCGTTTCCCCGAGCCCGTGATCAGCGTGTCGGTGAAGGCGAAGTCCAAGGCGGAACAGGAAAAATTCGGCGCCGCCCTCGGCAAGATGGTCCGCGCCGATCCTTCGCTGCATTTGGAAACCGACCGCGAAACCGGTCAGACCATCCTGCGCGGCATGGGCGAGCTGCATCTGGAGGTGACGCTCGATCGCATGCGCACCGAATTCGGCGTCGAGGGCCTGATGGGCGAGCCGCAGGTCGCGTATCGCGAGACTTTCACCAAGAAGTTGACCGAACAGTACATCCACAAGAAGCAGACGGGCGGTTCGGGCCAGTTCGCCGAAGTGTGGATCGTGTTCGAGCCGCTCGCGCGCAGCGCCGGCTTCGAATTCATCGACGAGACGGTCGGCGGCTCGGTGCCGCGCGAATTCGTCCCCTCGGTGGAGAAGGGCCTGCGGATCCAGAAAGAGGACGGCGTGCTCGCGCACTATCCGACCGTGGACTTTCGCGCCACCTTGATCGACGGCAGCTACCATGACGTCGACTCGAATGCGCTGACCTTCGAAATCGCCGCCAAGGCCTGTTTCCGCGAGGCCATCCGCAAGGCCCAGCCGATCCTGCTCGAGCCGGTGATGAAGGTCGAGACCGTCACGCCGGGCGACTATCTCGGCGACGTGATCGGCGACATCAACCGCCGCCGCGGTGCGATCCTCGATCAGCTGGAGCGCGGAACCAACATCGCCGTGGTGGCGAATGTGCCGCTGTCGGAAATGTTCGGCTACATCGGTCAACTGCGTGGCATGACGAGCGGGCGCGCCTCCTACACCATGGAGTTCTCGCACTACGATCCGGTGCCGCGCAACGTGGCCGACGAAGTGATCGCCCAGGTCGCTAAGGACAAGGCGGCGTTGGCCGCGGGTTAGCCGTAGAAGTCGTGGGGGGCGGCGCCGTGGGCGCCGCCCGCTTCAAGGGACGCGTGATCAAAAGCCTATTCCTGACAGCGCTCGTGGGTTTTGGCTGGCTCGCCACGGCCACGGCGGGCGCTGAACGGCCGGGCGCCGTCGCGCCGGCCGGCGAGCCCGCGCTCACCGCGATCCGGGCGGGCACGTTCATCGACGTGCAAGCCGGGCGCAGCCTCTCCAATCAGATCATCCTGGTGCGCGGCACCAAGATCGAAGCGGTCGGGCCGAATCTGCCGATTCCGGCCGGCACGACGGTCCTCGATCTGTCCCACATGACGGTGCTGCCGGGCCTGGTCGACTGCCACACGCACCTCGCGGATCTGGCGTACGCCGAACCGCTCGATGTGCTGAAGAAGACCGCCGCCGAGACCGCCTACGCGGCGATCCCGAACGCGCGCGTCACGCTCCTCGCCGGCTTTACCACCGTGCGCGACGTCGGGGTCTACCGGGCGCTGAACGATGTCGCCATGCGCGATGCCATTGCGCAGGGCATCATCATCGGGCCGCGCATGTACGTGGCGGGCGCGTACATCACGATCAGCGGGGGCGCCGGCGCCATGACCGGACTCGCCCCGGATGTCGGGTTGCCGTGGGATCTGCAATACGGGGTCGCCAACGGTCCGTGGGAGGTGCGCCAGAAAATACGCGAACTCGCGCATCGCGGCGCCGATCACATCAAGGTGCTCTCGACCGGCGCCGTGCTCACCCACGGCAGCAACCCGAAATCGATCGAATTCACGCCCGAGGAATTGCGCGCCGCCGTCGAGGAGGCCAACAATTTCGGCCTGCGGGTGGCGGCGCACGCACATGCCGCGGAGGGCATCAAGAATGCGATCCGCGCCGGCGTCGCCTCGGTCGAACATGCGACCCTCATCGACGATGAGGGCATCGCACTCGCCAAGCAGCACGGCACCTATCTCGACATGGATATCTACGACGAGGAATGCATCCAGGCCGCGGCGGACACACCCGCCGACTTTCTGCAGCACGATCGCGATCTCGGAGAGCTGCAGCGGCGTAATTTCACCAAGGCGGTCCGGGCGGGCGTGAAGATGACCTTCGGCACCGACGCCGGCGTGTGCCCGCACGGCATCAACGCCCGCCAATTCGCGTTCATGGTCAAGTACGGCATGACGCCGATGCAGGCGATCCAGGCGGCCACCGTCAACGCCGCCGATCTGATCGGCCATTCGGAGCTGTTCGGTTCGATCAGCGCCGGCAAGTCGGCCGACATCATTGCCGTGCACGGTGATCCGCTCGCCGACATTTCGGTGCTCGAGCATGTGGCCTTCGTGATGAAAGAGGGAGCCGTCTACAAGCACGAACCTTGAGGGAGGACGCCGTGCCGAAATTTTTGTGGAGTGTGTGCGTCATGGTCTCGAGCATCCCAGGAGCCGTTCATGGGCAGTCGCCGGGCGATGGGTCGTTCGGCCCCGCCAATCCTTTCTACGCCCCGAGCACGCTGCCGTTTCAGGCCCCGCCTTTCGACCGGATTCGCGACGAGGACTACCAACCGGCGCTCGAGGCCGGCATGGCCGCGCAGCTGCGCGAGATCGATGCCATCGTGCAGCAGCATGCCGCGCCCACGGTGGACAACACGCTCGTACCGTTGGAGCGCAGCGGGCGACTGCTCGACCGGGCGTACACGGCTTTCAACGCCGTCAGCCAGGCGAACGTCGATCCCGTGCTGCAGCGGGCCAAGTCGGCGCTCGCGCCGAAACTCGCCGCGCACCAGGATGCGATCTATTTGAACGCGAAGCTGTTCGAGCGGGTCGCGGCATTGCACCGCAGCCGCGAACGCGCGGCGCTCGATCCGCAAACGCGCCGGCTCATCGAGGTGACCTACGATGAGTTCGTGCGGGCGGGCGCAAGGCTCTCCGCGGCCGATCAGGCGCGGCTGTCGAAGCTCAACGAGGAGGCCTCGACGCTGTCGGATACCTTCACCGCGAAGCTGCTCGCGGCGAGCAAGGCGGCGGTGTTCGTGACGGACAATGCCGCGGCGCTCGCGGGTTTGAGCGATGCGGAACTCGCCGCCGCGAAGCAGGCGGCGCAGGAGCGCCATCTCGAGGGCTATGCGCTGGCGCTGCAGAACACCTCCCAGCAGCCGGCGCTCGAAAGTTTGAGCGTGCGTGAGACGCGCCGCGAGCTGTTCGAGCATTCGTGGAACCGCGCCGAGCACGACGATGCGAATGACACCCGCGCGACCCTCGCGCGGCTGGCGCAGGTGCGCGCCGAGCGCGCCGGATTGCTCGGCTTTGCGAATCACGCCGCGTGGAAACTCGGGGACCAGATGGCGAAAAATCCCGAGGCGGTGCTCAAGTTCATGGACGCCCTCGTGCCGCTGGCGACCGCCAAGGCGGCGGCCGATGGGCGCGAGATTCAATCGATGATCGATGCGCAGAATCCCGGTTTCACGCTCGAAGCCTGGGATTGGAACTTCTACGGGGAGCAGGTGCGCCGGGCGCAATTCGATCTGCGCGACGAGGAGGTCAAACCCTATTTCGAGTTGAACAACGTGCTCGAGAACGGCGTCTTTTACGCCGCCACGCGCCTCTACGGGATCAGCTTCAAGGAGCGGCACGATCTGCCCGTGTGGCAGCCGGACGTGCGGGTGTTCGAGGTGTTCGAGGCCGACGGCAAACCGCTGGCGCTCTTTTATTGCGATTACTTCAAGCGCGACAACAAGAACGGCGGCGCCTGGATGTCGCGATTCGTAACGCAGTCGCACCTGCTCGGCACACGGCCGGTGGTCTACAACGTCGCCAACCTGCCCAAGCCGGCCGCGGGCGAGCCGGCGCTGATCAGCTTCGACGACGTGATCACGATGTTTCACGAGTTTGGCCACGCGCTGCACGGCATGTTCGCCGACGCGCGCTACCCGAGCCTGTCGGGCACGGCCACGGCGCGCGACTTCGTCGAGTTTCCCTCGCAATTCAACGAACACTGGGCGCTCGATCCTGAGGTTTTCGCGCACTACGCGCGGCACCATCAAACCGGCGCCCCCATGCCGCAGGCGCTGCTCGAAAAGATCAAGCGCGCGGCGAATTTCAACGAGGGCTACAAACTCACCGAATTGCTGGCCGCCGCCGAGCTCGACCTGCGCTGGCACATGCTCGCACCCGGTGCACCTCTCGAAAATCCGGACGAGTTCGAACGGCATGTGCTCGAGCAGGCGCACCTCGACGTGCGGGCCGTTCCGCCGCGGTATCGATCGAGCTACTTCCTGCACATCTGGGGGCATGGGTATTCGGCGGGCTATTACGCCTATCCGTGGACGCAGATGCTCGCCGACGATGCCTTCGAGTGGTTCGATGAGCACGGCGGCCTGACCCGCGCCAATGGCGATCGGCTCCGGCACCTGATCCTCTCGCGCGGCAATACGGAGGATCTGGCGACGATGTATGCCGGTTGGCGCGGCCGCGCGCCGCGCATCGAGGCGATGATCAAATACCGCGAACTGCGGGCCGCCCCGGCCCGGGATTAAGTTAAGTGGCGGGGGCGCCGCGGAGCGCTTCGGCTAAGCGCGGCAGATCGGCTATGATGAAGGCCCATGAAGCTCCTCCCGCCATCCCGTCGTGACTGGCTCGCATTGATCCTGCTGTCGCTCGCCGCGGCGGCCGCGCAGGCGCTGCCCGTGTCGCATGTGCAGGTTCAGGTCATCACGGGCAATGCCGATCTCGGCGCGGGCAGCACGGTGGAGCTGCGGATCTACGAAGCGGGCAAGGCGGTGCGGCGGATCCCGCTCGCGCACGGCGAGGGCTGGCCGCACAATTCGACGCGCGTCATTCCGCTCGACCTGCGCGAACCGATCGATCCGCGCAACGTGCTGCGCTTCAGTCTTTATTACCGGGCGGCAAGTCCGCTGGCGCCGCCCTGGGAAGTGGCCGCCGCCGACGTCGATCTGTCCGCCGGTCATGAACCGCCGCAGCTGCTGCTCGGCGCAACGCTCGCGGGGGAAATCGACAAGCAGGGCGAGCTCGCGAGCGTGGAGCGCGACGTGAGCACGATGACGTGCCTCTCCGACGCCGATTGTGACGATCAACGCAGCTGCAATGGCCACGAGCGCTGCGCGCCGCGCACCGCGGGAGCCGACGCACGCGGTTGCGTCAAGGGCGCCCCGATGGCCTGCCCGGTGAACCAGGTGTGCGCCGAAGGGCGCGGGTGTGTGGGCGCCGGCTCGCTCGCGCCGAAAGGCGCGCCGGCGGCCGCACCGAACGCGGCCAAATAGCCGCCCGCAAGGGCCGCCCACGGGACTAGCGCGTCTGCGGGATCAATTCGAGCGTGTGGGCGCCCGCCGTGGGCAGGAAAGGTGCCGGCAGACCCATCGCCCACGCCACGAAACCCGCCCGGTAGAAGGGCGAGAGCGGATGACCGCTTTGTCCGCCCGGCATGTGAAAATACCCGTCGATTTCCTGTCCCGGCGCGACGCTGAAGCGCTCCGATGCGCCGTAATCGGGTCCCTGTATGCGCGGCATGTCGCTGTGCGCACCGGGTACGCGCACGGTCGGCATGTCGAGAAATTCGGCCAGGATCGGCACCGCGGCCGAGAGTGGATGCGCGATCCTGACCGCGTTGACCTCGCCCCAGGTGCACGCCGCGAGACTGCGGCAGGCGCCCGGCAGTTGTTCGGCGGCGGTGAGCGCCTCGAGCAGCAACGCATCCCACGCCGGATATTCGGCGGCCAGCAGATTCGCCGGACGCTCCTTGAGCAGCCGCCACAGCGGCCCCTCGAATGAGGAGGGAATCTCGAATCGGAACTGCGGCGCTGCGCGCCGCGCAGCACCGATCAGCATGAAAAATGCGCGCGCCTCGGTTTGTGCGCGGAACGCTTCGACCAACCGATAGGCCGGATCGGTCGGTGCCGCGTGGCCGCTCCATTGCCGCAGCACCTCGCGCGCGCCGTCATGCTCGTGATGACCTTGCGCGCGGTTGCGCTCGATGAGCTCGCCGAGCAGCACGCGCCAGCGTTCGAGGAACACGGCACGGTCATCCAACTGAATCGCCAGGCTGTCGCGCGGCTTGAACGGGCGCGCGGAGGCGAGCAGATCGGCGTGGATCTGGGCCGCGCGGGCGCCGCGATCCATGCCGTCATCGCCGATCAGCAGCGCGTCGGCGCCGCCGATGACGCGCGCGTTGGCCGACCACAGGATGCCCTCGGGTGGATCGATGCGCTGCGGTTGGTCCTGTGGATCGAGCCAGCCGGCAAAGCCGACCGCGGGGTCGGTCGACAACTGCGGCAGTCCCGAACCCGCGGGCCGCTTCGGCAGCCGGCCCGCCAGCACCCAGCCGATGTGCCCCGCGCGGTCGGCAACCAGCAGGTTTTGCGCCGGTATCCCGAAGCCCGCTGCTGCGCGCACGGCCTCCTGCACGGAGCCTGCATGCTCGAGCTGCATCTGATTCAGATTGACGGCGGACGGGTCGTGCGCGCTCCACTGCAGCACGTAGGGCCGGCCTTCCCAGTCGTTGCCGATCACCGGGCCCCACGGAGTCTGCGCCACCGCGAGGTGCACGGTGGCGCCGCCGTGAACGACGATGGGTTCATCGATGCGCTCCAGGTGCTGCGCACCCGCGGCGGTCAGGTACGCCGAGGCGTCGGTGGGGTCGGCGATGAGCCGTATCACGGTGGCGAATGACCCGTAGCTGTTGGTGAATCCCCACGCGATCGATCCATTGCTGCCGGCCACGATCGCAGGGGTGCCGGGCAGCGTGACGCCGGTGGCATCGAACGCCGCGCCGGCGCGTTGTACCAGGCGCGCGCGATACCAGATGTTGGGCACCCGGAAATCGAGGTGCATGTCGTTGGCCACCACCGCGGCGCCGTGTTCGCTCAACGCGCCGGCCACCGCCCAGTTGTTGCTGCCGCCGAGCTCGAGCTGGCGGGTGAACTCGGCCGGGGGATGCACCGGCAGATCCGGGAGAGTGCGCAAATCGTATTCGTCGGCGCGCGGCACCAGCGGGTCGAGCACGCGGCTGCCGTCGACGGCGGCGTCCCATTCGGGGGCGCCGGCATCGAGAAAGCGCCACAGCGCTTCCGGCAGGGCGGCATGCAGCAGACCGCGCTGCAGCTGTCCGTGTCCCTCGTAATCCTGCAGCTGCAGGAACATGGCATGCACGCACAGGACGGTGTCCTCGGCGCTCCAGGGTTGGGGCGCGCTGTTGAGCAGCCAGTATTCGAACGGCCGGCTGCGCAGCGCGTCGAGCCCGGCGTTCACGCCGCCGACGTAGGCGTCGAGCAGCGCGCGGCTCGGAGCATCGAGGCCGGCGACGGCGGCGCGCGCCACGTCGCGAAATCGATGCGGCCGCAACTGCCGGTCGGAGGCGAGCACGTCGGGCCCGAGCAGTGCCGCCAGTTCGCCGGCGGCGGCCCGGCGCATCAAATCCATCTGGAAGTAGCGATCCTGGGCGTGCAGGAAGCCGAGGGCGCGCACCAGATCCCGGGGGTTTTGTGCCGTGACGGTCGGCACGCCGGCGGCGTCGCGGGTCACCGTGACCCGGTCCGACAGACCGGCGATCGCGACGCTGCCATCGAGCGCGGCGAGGCTGCCTCGCAGCGTGAACCAGCCCGCGGCCGCGGCGAGCAACAGCACGCCCGCGAGCGCGAGGGCAGCGAACCCTAGATAGCGGACGCTGCGACGCATGGATCACCAAGAAATGCGCGCGCATCCGTGCGCGCGACTTTTACCGAATCGACGTCCTGACTATCACATCCGTGCTGCCGGGCGTCGGCGCACATTATCAAGTGCCCGGCGAGAATAGGCGATGTTGGGCTGCACGTTTGTTCATGCAATATGTAAAACGCGGTCCTCAACGCGGCGTCGATTTCATGCGGCGCACGGTCGCATCGAACACCAACCGCGCCAAACTCATCTGCGCGCCGAGATCGCCCACGGCGCCGCGGCAGCGCTGCCGTACGGCCTCGTCGAGTTCGGTGTCGGGGCCCGGCAGCTGACCGGCCTGGCACTGAATCTCCGCCGCGCGCTGCACCACCCACAACAACATGAACGCGCTCGGGATGTCGCGCTCGCACACCGCGACGCCATGATTGCGCAACACCAGCACGTGCTTCTCGCCGAGGCTCGCCAGCATGCGCGGGCGTTCGTCCGGATACAGCGTGATCCCCTCGAAATCGTGGTAGGCGACGCGGCCGGCGAGCTGCGCGCCGTAGAAGTTGTTGTGATCGAAGCCGCGCTGTTTCATCGCGACCGCCGACACCGCGGTGGTGTGGGTATGGGCGATGCAGGTGACGTCGGCGCGGTTCTCGTGAATGACGCCGTGCAGGGCAAAGCCGGCGGGATTCGCCGGGTAGTCCGACGGCTCCACCAGCTCGCCGCCGACACTCACCTTGAGCAGATTTTGCGGGGTGACCTCCGCATAGTTGAGGCCGAACGGATTGACCAGATAGTGATGGGCGGGGCCGGGCAGGCGGACCGAGATGTGATTGAAGATGAGCTCGGTCCAGCCGAGGTGTGCGACCAGGTGATAGAAGTCGGCGAGTTCGCAGCGCAACCGCCATTCCTCCGTGTTGGTCAGTGAGGCGAGCCGCGATTCTGGAAGCATGTGAGGTCCGTCCGGGTTCGGGGTGGTGGGGCATATCCTCGCCGATCTCGGCGCGAAGTTCGAGCGGGGCACGATGCCCGGCGCACGATGCGCGGGGCACGATGCCCGGCGCACGATGCAATGCGGTACCGCAACAGGGCGCCCCTGGGACGCACTTCAGGTATAGTTCCGAGATGACCGAGTTGCGACAGGCGCTCGCCGAGATCAATGCAATCCGCAGCCAGGTCGCGCGCGGCACCCAGTTTCGCGGCTATGGCCCCGGTTCGACGGCGTTCACCGGTCTGCTTGCCCTGGCGGTCGCCGGCTCTCAGGCGGCCTGGTTCAAGGAGGCGGCGCACGCGCCCGGCGTATTTCTCCGCACCTGGCTGACCGTGGCGGCGGTCGCGGTGCTGCTCGCCGCGCTCGAAATGATCGTGCGGACCCGGCGTGTGCATCGCAACTTCGCCGGCGAGATGATCCACGCGGCCGCCGAACAATTTCTGCCGGCGCTCGTCGTCGGCATGCTGCTCACCGCGGTGCTCATGCGCACCGCCCCCGGCGACGCCTGGATGTTGCCGGGACTGTGGCAAATCCTCTTCTGCCTGGGAGTGTTCGCGTCGTGCCGCTTCCTGCCGAAGCAGATGTTCGCGGTCGGTGTGTGGTATCTGGTGACGGGACTCACGTGCCTGATGATCGGCGGTGCGGATCGCCCCTTGTCGCCGTGGGCCATGGGCCTGCCGTTCGGCGTGGGTCAACTGATGGTCGCCGCGGTGCTGCAATTCGGTTTCGAGGATCACCTTGCGGAAAAATAGCGTCAAGGTCGCTTCCCCGCGCTTCGCCTATGATGGCCTGGATCGGGTGATTCACGAGCGCGCGCGGCTCAGCGTGCTCACCTCGCTCATCACCCATGCCGGCGGGCTGAAATTCGGCGAATTGAAGCAGCTGTGCGCACTGACCGATGGCAACCTCAACCGCCACCTGCAGGTGCTCGAGGCGGCCAGGCTCGTGGCGACAGCCAAGAGCCTGGAGCACAACCGGCCGCAGACGCTGTGCCGCATCACCTCACTGGGGCGCAAGCGTTACATCGAATACCTCTCGGTTCTCGAGCAGGTGATCCTGGACGCCGACGCCGCCGTGAAATCCAAGCCCGGCCTGCCGGCGACGTCCAAATCCTAGGGGTCCTACAGCGTGCTTACCGGCGAGACGATCAAAAGCGAACACTCCGGCGTGTTCACCTATCTGCACGGTGATCTGCGGTTGCGGGCCGGCGATTGCAAGGTTCCCGAAGAGGCCGGGGCCGGCAGCCTGGTCTTCGTGAGCAGCGCCGATCAGCTGGCCGAGGCGCTGCGACGCCGCCCGGCGATCATGGTCCTCTCGAAGCAGACCGCGGCCGGCTACTGCGCGCTGCCCGGATCCGACGCCGATCCGTGCTGCTTCTCGGTAGGCAACATCTCCATGGGCATGGCGCATCTGCTGCGATACTTCGACCAGAAATCCGCGCGCTTCACCCAATGGGGCGAACGCCACCCGACCGCGCTGGTGCACCCCGATGCCCTCATCGGGGAGGGCGTGTTTCTCGGGCCGTATTGCGTCATCGGCGCCCAGGCCGTCATTGGGGCGGGCTGCAAGGTCGGTGCCCATGCGGTCATCGAAAATCTGGCGCGCATCGGCGAGCGCTGCGTGATTCACCCGCATGTGTTCGTCGGGTCGGCGTGTGAGGTCGGCAACGATTGCGAGATCCATCCGCACACCACCATCGGCAGCGATGGATTCGGATACGCGGTTGACCCGGACGGCACGCCGCGCAAGATTTCCCACCTCGGCAACGTGAAAATCGGCAACGGGGTCGAGATCGGCGCGAACTGCGCGATCGATCGCGCCACGCTGACCTCGACCTACGTGCGCTCCGGCACCAAGCTCGACAACATCTGCCACATCGCCCACAACTGCGATCTCGGCGAAAACGGGTTCTACACCGCCGGCTTCATGATGGGCGGTTCCACCAAGATCGGCCGCCAGTTCGTCACCGGCGGCTGCACGGTCGTCACCTCGCATGTCACGCTGGCCGACAACGTGGCGCTCTCCGGCCGCTCCTCGGTCACCAACGATGTGCCGAATGCCGGTTCGTACGGCGGCTATCCGCTGCAACCGCTCAAGGAAGCGATGAAGACCGCGGTGAGCATCGGTCATTTGAACGAAATTCGCAGAAATCTCAAACGCGTGATGAAGCATCTGCATCTCACCGACGCAAACCGCAAGGATTCGGCCGACGCATGAAACCCTATGTGCTGTATGGAAGACCGGGCTCCGGTTCGCTGGCTGTTCAGGTGGCGCTCGAGGAGAGCGGCGCACCGTACCAGCGGGTGTGGGTGGGCCAGGAGGCGGACGCGGTCGCGCGCTTCCGGGAAATCAATCCCACCGGCAAGGTGCCGGCGCTGGCGTTGCCCGACGGCACGCTGATGTTCGAGTCGGCCGCCATGCTGATCCATCTGGCGCAGCTTCATCCCGCGGCGAAACTGGCGCCGGCCACGCATGAGTCCGGCCACGCGCAATTCCTGCAGTGGATGGTGTTTCTGTCGGCGAATGTGTACGAGGCGGCGCTGCGCATTTTTTATTCGTCCCGGTTCTCATCGAAGGGCGAAGCGGACAGCGACGCGATCCACGGCCAGGGCATGGCGGATTTCGCGGCGCACATGGCGCTCGTGAGCCGCAGCCTCAACCCTTACGTGCTCGGCGCGCAATATTCGGCGGCCGATGCCTATCTCTACATGCTGGACTCGTGGTATCCCGACAAAGAGCAGCTGCACGCCCGGCTGCCCGCGCTCGCCGCACACAGTGCGCTGGTGCAGGGCCGGCCCGCCGTGGCCAAGGTCGAGGCCGACCACGCCGCTCATTCCGGCACGTGAGGCGTTTGCCAGCCGCCACCGAGTGCCTTGACCAGCTGGACGCTCGCGGTCAGCCGGCGCGACTCGATGCTGACCGCCGCCAGTTGCGCCTGCAGCGCCGCGGTCTCGGCACTGGCCACTTCGAGTTAGGTGGCGATGCCGCCGCCGTAGCGATCCTGCGCCTGCTGTAATTCGGTGCCAGACCCTAGCTGCCGCCCGCCGGCGAGTCAGTCGGGCGGAACCGCGTGGACCTGTCGGTGCCAGCCGACGGCACCCGCCCGCTTGTCCGACCCGCATTGCGGTATTCCCCATCTCACTGCGCAGCGACGCCGCGCGGAATAATGCGATGCAGAAATACCACCGGCAGCAAGGAGATTTGGATGAAACGCATCGTCGCGATACTCACCCTGGCAAGCCCGCTCATCGCCGCGCCCCCGGCGTTCGCGGCGGATTCGGACCCCGATGCCGCGTTCTATAAACAGGCGGCCGAGGCGGGCATCTTCGAGGTGGAGGCCGGCAATCAGGCGCAGGACAAGGCCGGCAGCCAGAAGGTCAAGGATTTCGGCGCCATGATGGTGAAAGACCATACCGCCGCCGGGGACAAGCTCAAGAGCCTCGCGGCGAGCAAGAACATTTCGCTGCCGAGCAGCGCGAGCGTCGGGCAAATGGCGACGAAGACCAAGCTCGACGTGCTGACGGGCGATACCTACGACAAGTCGTACATCACGGGTCAGATCAAGGCCCATCAGGAGACGATCGCCCTGTTCAAGAAGGAGAGTGCTGCCGGTCAGGATCCGGAGGCGAAGGCATTTGCAACGCAGACCCTGCCGACGCTGCAACACCACCTCAAGGCGGCGCAGTCGATTGCCGCGGCGGCAGGCTACGGCGGCTGAGCAGATCGGCGCGCGGCGGCAACCCGGGCGCCGCGCGCCGGCAGCCGGTCAGGTGCGGGTGCGCCGCAGCGACTGGGCCATGCAGTGTATGCCGCCCCCGGTTTTGGAAATCTCACCCATGTCGACTTCGGCGACCTCGAACCCGCGGGCACGCAGCTGCTGAATCAAACTGCGGCTGGATTTCGGCACGATGGCGCGATCCTTGCCAAGCGACATGAAATTGCAGCCGAGATTGATCGTGTCCTCGAAAGGCACGTCGATGATGTCATGACCCTTGGCCTTGAGCCAGGTGACGATAGCGGGTTCGGTGCAGGCGAGGCATACGGCCGTCAGCCGTTCGGCCACCGGCACGACCATGAGGTCGATGTGCACGTAGTA